>Ga0302314_10002526_pt1 | contig 33898 bp, 24 predicted proteins | sample III_Palsa_N2_3_FD_200533 | JGI IMG/M metagenome (GOLD analysis project Ga0302314, IMG submission 200533) | Peat permafrost microbial communities from Stordalen Mire near Abisko, Sweden - III_Palsa_N2_3 | ecosystem: Environmental > Terrestrial > Soil > Palsa > Peat permafrost | place: Sweden...
GACCGCCTGCTCGAGGTCGTCGATCTGGTCGTCGACGCGATCCAGGACGGGCACGAAGGTCTCCAGCACCGTATCCAGGATCTGGTACGTCAACGCCAGCTCTCCCGGGAAACCGGCCGGCTTGAGACGCTTGAACAGGTCATCGACGCTCGCGAACGGGCTCGGATGCAATGTCACCACCCATTCGCCCGAGATCAGCATGTGCACCTCACGGAGCAGCGAGCTGCCAGACGTGGCGGTGACGTCGGCGCCGTAGACGACCAGGCTGACGTAGCCGTCGTAGTGCTCGCGTTTCGGCCGCTCGGAGAAGGTGCTGATGTCCTCGAGCGTCAGCGGATGTAGCTTCAACAGTTCACCGAGGTGCTGAATCTCCTGCGACGTCGGGTCCTCGATGTCCAACCAGAAGAACTCTTTACGTTCCAGATGGCCTGAGATGTCGCCCAGTTCGGTGCGATCCAGGCAGTGGGTTTCCCTTTTCACGCGCTGCAGCGTAAGACCCAGGGGTGACGGATCGATCTGGCGGGCATATTCTGCAAACTCTAAGCCTCGACTGTAGGTTGATGTAACAGGAAATATCTGCCCTGTTGACGGGGCTTTTGGGGCAACACGGCCGTCCGGGTGGGCGTTTCCGGCTCGTCTCGTGCAATCGATGCCGGAAAGCTCTCGCGGATCCGTCTCAGGAAGCCGATAACCCGAGCATGTCCCTAACCGAACCGCTCGCCATCTCTCTCGATCGCACCTACCGTCTCGTTACCCGCAGTGATTTCGACGGCCTTGTGTGCGCCGCGCTACTCAAAGAACTTGAGATCCTCGATGAAATTCTGTTCGTCCACCCAAAGGATGTCCAGGACGGCAAAGTCGAGCTGACGGCCGACGACATCACCACGAACCTCCCGTATCGCTCGGAGGTTGCGCTGGCGTTTGATCACCACTCCTCAGAGCAGCTGCGGGTGAAGGAGAGTGCTGCGAACCGGGTCATGGTCGGGGACGCCGACTCGGCTGCGAGGGTTGTGTATGACCACTTCGGTGGCGCCGACCGCTTCCCAGGCGTCAGCGTTGAGATGATGGAAGCGGTTGACCGGGCCGACGCTGCCAAGCTCTCGCTCGACGAGGTACTCGATCCGCACGGCTGGATTCTGCTGAGCTTCCTGATGGACCCGCGGACCGGGCTGGGACGCTTCCGGTCGTTCCGGATCTCCAACTACCAGCTGATGATGCAGCTCATCGACAGCTGCCTCGATCACTCGATCGAAGAGATCCTCGCCTCACCCGACGTTGCCGAACGAGTCAACCTCTACCGCGAGCACGCAGAGGACGCGATAGAGCAGATTCGTAGCTGCGCAACGGCTCACGGCGATGTTGTGGTCCTGGACCTTCGCGACGAAGAGGTTATCCATCCCACGAATCGCTTCCTGCTCTATGCCCTGTTTCCCGAGTGCGCCGTCTCGATCCACGTCCTTTGGGGCCTCGACCAGCAGAACACCGTATTCGCCGTCGGGCGTTCAATCATCGACCGCTCCTCCAGCATCGACATCGGTGCGCTGATGCTGGCGCATGGCGGCGGCGGGCACCAAGCAGCAGGAACCTGCCAGATCGCAAATGAACGCGCCGAGTCAGTCCTCGTCGAGCTCATCGAGAAGCTGCGGGCAGCGTGAGGAGTTCGTCGACGGTCCATTGGTCGTAGGCGTGCTGGCCGTACTTCGCCGCGATAACTTGTCCGTCACTGGCGATGAGGAAGTCGGCTGGGACGCCGAGCTGGCCGCCGGTGGGAAGCATTGGCGGGCCGGTCCTGGCAGGCATCGACAGCATCGAGGGGCTACGAGCATGGCGAGACTTCGTGGTCGACCTTGAGCGCCAGTTGGAGTGCCGCGGCGGCTGCCCGATCGGATCGCTCGGAAGTCAGCTTGCCGAGGTCGACCCGTCGTCGCGCTCACACGTATCAGCGAGTTTCGTGCGCTGGGAATGCGCGTTGCAGGGTGCCTTGCGCTCGATGTACGAGCGCGGCGCCCTAACCCCTGAGGCAGATCCTGAAGCTCTGTCGCTCGCACTGCTCGCAGCCGTCCAGGGCGGTCTGCTGCTTGCCCAGATCCATCGCAGCACCCGCCCACTCGAAACAGCGTTGGACAACGTGCTCGACCACATCGCAACGCACACCACTCCAGGATCCTCGACGAAACTCGCAATTCGCCCAAGCTCGACTGACCAGGCAAGCAGTGTTCCCCGGACGGGGTATCTAGCCGAAATCCTGTTGTGGGTGGGCCGTCTAGCGCCCTAACCTCACGAAGCTGATCGACTAACTGTAATTAGACGGTCGGATCGTCGGGAAGACGGAGGGCCGGCAGATGTCACAGCAGACCAGCAGCGACCAGAATGACCACACCGGCGCGGAAGATGCGCACGAGACCGCGGACACCAGAAGCTTCAGTCGCCGTACGTTCCTGAAGGCATCGGCTGCCGCCGTGGCTCTGCCGGCCGGCCTCGGTCTCTTCGGCATGACCCCGAGCGCCTTGGCCGATGGTGCCGACCGCGCACTCGGCGGTAGCGCCGCGGGGTTGGGCGCGCTGCCGGCGATCTCGCTTGGCGGTGCGGCTGTGCGGCCGCCATCGGTGCCGTTGGCCGTGCGCTCGCCATACATGTCGACCTGGCTGCCTGCGACTGAGCTCACCTCGACGATTCCGCAGTTCTGGTACGGCAACAATCGCGGCTTCAACGGCTTGGTCGACATCGACGGAACGACCTACGCATGGGCCGGTCAACCTCAGGTCAACGGAGCCGTCGTACCGGCGCTCACCCAGACGTCGCTCCAGGTGACCGCGACAAGGTCGATCTTCACGGCCAACGCAGGGGGTGTAGAGCTGGTCTCTGAGTTCTTATCTCCGATCGAGCCCGGCGATCTGCGTCGCACTTCAGTGCCGTTCACGCTGTTGACGATCTCTGTCAGTGCGATCGACCAGGCGAGCCACGACGTGCAGGTCTACGCCGACATCACGGGAGAGTGGGCCTCGTCGGTGGAGACCGACTCGATCTCATGGAACACCGTCACCAGTGGCGCCAACCGCTACTGGACCGTGGAGCTGCAGAACCCTGCGCCGCTGAGCGAAACCTCGCAGATGGCCAACTGGGGTACCGCGGTCTGGGGCGCGCCGCGTACTGCCAACCAGACCTACCAGGCCGGCTACGCCGATGACGTCTGGGCCCAGTTCGCGGCCAATCGAAGCCTCGCCAACACGGTGGATCCGAACTACCGTGAGATCGACTCCAACCAACCGGTGTTTGCGTTTGCCTACGACCTCGGCACGGTCGGCGGTCGGGGCTCGTGGCCTGAGTTATCGGTGAGCTTCGCAATCGGTCACGTGCGGACGCCGATTCTCAGCTACGGGCCCGATGCCACACCGGTCCTGCCGTGGTGGACCAAGTACTGGTCAGACTGGGCCGGTGCCGCTGACTTCTTCCTGGGTGACGCCAGTCAGGCGCGCGAGCGTGCCACCGCGCTCGACGTACGCATCCAGGGCGCATCGATCTATGCAGTCGACGAGGGCTACTCCGCCGCCACCGCGCTGGCGGCACGCCAGTGCTACGGAGGCTTCGAGCTCGGCATCGGTCCCGACGGCGAACCCTGGTTGTTGGGCAAGGAGATCTCATCCGACGGCGACGACAACAGCGTCGACATCTGGGATCAGGCTTACCTGATGTTCCTCTACCTCGATCCGGCCCTGATACCTCTTGAGATGGAGCCGATCCTGACCTGGTGTGCCTCTGACGGCTGGCAGGATCCGTCGCTGTGGACGACCATCTGGGGCAACGCGGATCTGAAGTGGGCGGCGGCTCAAACCCGGTACTGCGTGCACGACCTCGGCGTGTACCCCACGGCTTCGGGCCGCGCCCCCGGAACCGACGAGATGATGCCGATCGAAGAGTGCGCCGGCATGCTGATCATGGCCGCCTCCTACGCGCGGCAGGTCGGCACGCACGTCGCGCAGCCGTTCCTGGCCAAGTGGCAACTGCTGTGGACCCAGTGGGCGCAGCTCCTGTTGACGCAGGTGCCGACTCCGGACACACAGCTCACAACCGATGACTGGGCGCCCTCGTACCTGGAGCCCACGGGTAGCACCAACCTTGGGCTCAAAGCAATCATCGGTCTGGCGGCGGCAGCTCAGATCGCAACGATCCTGGGCGACCGAACCAACGCGGCCGCTTGGTCACAGGCGGCGCAGGGCAACGTGGCGCAGTGGGCGCAGCTGTCGCTCGACCCGTCAGGCAACTACCTGAACCTCGAGCAGGGGGCGACCGGGACCTGGTCGACGATCTACAACGGCTTCTATGAGATGGTGATCGGCGAGCAGTTGGTGCCGGAGAACATCAAGGCCCTCCAGGCCGGCTTCTACCTCACAAAGCTCCAGCCGTACGGCCTGCCGCTGCAAACCGATACCACTCTCACGAAGGTGGCCTGGAACTTCTACATCCCCGCCTGGCTGCGGGATTATGAGATCGCGACCGCGCTCTACAACCGCGACGCGCAGTACATCAACGACACGCCGTCGCTGGTCCCTTACGGGGATCGCTATGACACCGGAAGTGCCGTCGAGGTTGCAGGCATCAAGGCTCACCCGACGCTGGGTGCGGTCTACGCGGGGCTCTTCGCTAAGACGCCACCGGTCGCGACGACCGTATCCCCGCTCTCACTGCTGATCGCGCCGGGCGGCAGCGCCGCGGCGACGGTCACCAACACCAACGTCAGCCAGCAGACACTGAAGGCCAGCTGGAGCGCAACGCCGCCCACGGACTCGGGCATGACCGTCACGCCGGCGTCTGGGTCGGCGCTGCTCTTGCCGGGTCGCAGCGCCGACAGCGCTTTGACCGTCGCGGTGGACTCGAGCGCTGCGCCCGGACAGACCACGATCCCCATTGCGGTCTCGGCAGTGATCGACGGCAGCGATGTGCTCGTCCCCGGCTCCTACGTTCAGGTCACGGTGCCCTACGCGTCACTGGAAGCGGCGCTTAACAACATCGGCGTCACTGACACCAACGGCTATGTCCCAAGCTCGACAGTCGGTAACTTCGACGGCTACAAGAACAGCTATTCGGAGGAGGCGCTGGCTGCCGCCACCGCTCCCGACGGCAGCGCCGTCTCGATCGTCCCGGGCGGGCACGTTACAGCCCAAGGGCTGACCTTCACCTGGCCTGACACTCCGGTCGGCAACGTCGACAACGTCCTGGCCGCCGGGCAGATGATCGCACTGTCCGGCTCGGGCTCGCAGATCGGCTTCCTCGGTGCCGCCGTGAACACCCCGGGAGCGAGCTGGGCAGCCAGCCAGCTCCTGAGCGGCACGGCGACCATCACCTATAGCGACGGCACGACCGATCAGTTCACGATCGAGTTCCCGAACTGGATCTACCCGGGACCGCTTGGCACCAACAGCCCGAACCTTGTCGCCACCTGCGCCACCGGCGGTTACAAGGGGTCGGGCGATGACCCAGGCCCCGGCCGGCCGAACCGCACGCCGAGCCTGTTCATCGCGACCGCGACGATCGATGCCTCCAAGACGCTCGCGGCCATCACGCTGCCGACCGGCGCCTCGACGGTTGAGGCAGGTGCGGCGTCGCTGCACATCTTCGCGATCGCTACCGCTTAAGGCACCGTTAGTCGTCCGTTTGCCGCCCGTTAGACGGCGTCCGGAATTCTGTCTCCGAGACGGCGACGACCGGACGCAAAGGGCGAACGATGTTGTGGGCAAAGAACAAGCAGTTGCTGAGGCGCCTTGCGGTGCTCGCCACTGGCCTGGCGATGACAGTGAGCCTCGCTGGCTGCTACAGCCAGGAAGGCACGACGTTTGACGACCAGCTCTACTCCCCAACGTCAGGTGGAGCGTTCGACAACACCACGCTCAAGACGACCGACCCGCGCTCGATATTCGTCGGCACCAACTACCGCAAAGCGTTCACGGTCGCCGAGCAGCACTTGGGAGCCCGTGCGGAAATCGAAAGCGCTGAGCTGTACCCCGGCCAGCTCGCGCTCGATGTCATCAGCCACGGCAAGCTGCTGAGCGTCGGCGTCCAGTACAGCGGCGAGTATGGGGCAAAGCCCGGTGGTCCGCTGTCGGGCTCGCCGACCGTGTTTCGGCTCGCAGACCTGGCCCGAGACGTCCCGGCGGAGTTGGCCGGCCGCATCATCAGGGAAGCGCACCTCTCGATCGGCCAGCTCCGCTACATGATCGTCACGACGGCTCCGGGCACGCCAGGCCTGTACTGGATGGTCTACACGGCAACTCCGAGCCTGTACTTCACAGCCTCAGGCGCCCGCGGGGCGATCGAGGAGCAGAAGGGCACACACCCAGCGGTCGCGCTCCGATGATCGGGCTCTCGGCCACCAACTCGTCGCGCGGGAAGCCGGCTGACCGAAGGAGCTTCTGATGGGACGTCTTTGCAGAATGCTGAAGCATTTCCCCGTGGCTCTGCTGTGGGTTGCGGTGACGATCGTCATCGCCCCGGCAGCGGCGATCGCAACGCCCCCGCCGGTATGGGGAGCAGGCGACACCACCTCGCTGCCTTCCGGCGCGGTCGCCTCCGGGGTGCAAATCTCGACGTTTGATGCGGTTGGCTGTGGCTCGAGCAGCGCCTGCGTCGCCGTCGGGTATTACATCGACGCTGACGGATACGAGGCGGTTGTCGCACCGGTGAGCGACGGTGTGCTCGGTACGGCGATGAAGGTCAGCCTGCCGGCGGGAGCGACAACCGTTGAGCAGCACGCCGAACTCAATTCGGTCGTGTGCACTTCCGCGACATCCTGCGTCGCGGTCGGGCAGTACTCGGGCCCGGACGGTGGCGCACCACTTGTCGTTCCGGTGACCGACGGCATACCGGGAACAGCGAGCACCTCCACGCTGCCATCGGGAGCCCTCACCAATGGCAACCAGCAGGCTTATCTGGGCTCGGTCGTGTGCGCCACGGCAACAGCCTGTGAGGCAGCCGGCGACTTTCAGACCGCAGCGGGCACCGAGGCACTGCTCGTCTCTGTGAACAACGGCACGGCCGGAGCTTCTAGTGAGCCGGCCCTCCCGGCAGGAGCGTTGCCGACAAACCAGGACGCATACCTGAACGGCGTCAGCTGCGCATCGCAGACATCGTGCTTAGCCGTCGGCGCCTACGTCGACGGGCAGGGTTACGAGCCGCTGGCAATTCCGATCGCCAGCGGGTCGCCTGGCACGCCGGTCGGGCCCGTCCTCCCGTTGGGCGCGAAGACAACGAGCCAGTCCGCGACCCTGAACAGTGTCAGCTGTGCGCCGAGCGATGCGTGTGTGGCCGTCGGCAGCTATGACGACTCGCACGGCTCCGAGGCTCTCGTCGTTCCGATCACAGATGGCTCACCAGGCACGGCTTACACGTCTTCGCTGCCGGCAGGAGCGAAAACCAGCTCGCAAGAAGCCACCTTCAACCAGATCAGCTGCGCCCCTGCAGGAGCTTGCCTGGCGGTCGGCGATTATGAGGACGCGACGGTAGGCGGTTCACCACTCGCGGTGCCGGTAACCAACGGGGTACCAGGTGCGCCGATTACGGTGCCGCTGCCCGCAGGTCAAGCGACATTCGGAGGCGATCTGGACTCAGTGAGTTGCGTCGCCACGAGCGTCTGTGTCGCCGCAGGCTACTACTTCATCACGTCCGGCTATGAGGCGTTCACGGTGCCGGTGGCGTCAGGCACCGCGGGCACGCCGGTGGAGGTAGCCGCACCCACTGCCCAATCCAGCCCACCCCATGCCGAGATCGATTCGATCAGCTGCCCGGCCGCAGGAACGTGCGTGGGCGCAGGGCAGTATGGGACGTCAGGGGATGGGGATCAGCTCCTGGCCGTCGACTCCCAACCTCAGCTTTCAATCTCCACTTCGACGCTCCCCGTGGCCACGGTTGACGTGCCGTATTCGGTGTCTTTGAGCGCCATCGGCGCGGAGACACCGTATTCGTGGTCGATTTCCTCTGGCGAGCTGCCCGCGGGACTCGAGCTCGATCCAGCGACTGGGACCATCTCCGGAACGCCGACGGCCGACGGCTCTGAGAGCTTCGGCGTCACAGTGGCGAGTTCCGGCGCGCCGTCACAGCACGCAACCGCGCCGTTGTCGCTTCAGGTGGCAGCAGCTGCGAAAGCAGCGCCGATCCCTGTCATCACGCTCAGGACACACTCGGCTGTCGTGACCTCGGGGCACGCCAAGTTCTCCCTCCAATGCAAGAACGCCCCCTGCGTTGGCACGCTGACATTGGAGACGACCAAGCTGGTCCGTGTTCACCATGACGGTGGAACCTCTCGCAAACGCGAGACGGTCCTGCTGGCCGTGGCCAGGTACAAGTTGGCCAAGGGACGCACCGCAGCCCTGTCAGTTCATCTTCGTCGACAGGCTCAAGTTGACCTCGCCAGAGCAAGGAATGGCGTGCTGAAGGTAACGGCTGTCGTCAAGGTGAGCGGCGGTGTCCAGGTGCACGAACAGGTAGCGCTTCACCGGAGCCGCCAGAAGCGGCGAACGCGAAAGTCGCTATCCACGCCGCTATGAGCACGAAGTCGTCGCGGCACTCGCCCGCAGGCTCGGACCCTATCGGGCAGACGCCGCGTCGGACGCCCAATCGGCCGGTTAGCTCGACTTCGACCGTGCCCGCGACTGCATGCCGAGTTGCCTAACCGAGGTGCGTGTGGACCGCCCGGGCGAGCTTCTCCCACTTCGAAAAGACGGGTGGGCCTCCGAGTGAGCCTTGGATCGTGATTGTGTGTGAGCCGCCTGCGAGAAACAAAACGGGGCCGAGTCCCTCGGAGGGGTCACCGTATTTCGTGTCCGTCACGAGCACCGCGCCGGTTCCTGCACCGGAAACCACGCGCTTCGATACGTGGCCGCCTCCGTACTCTTTCAGCTCCGCAACCTGGTACGCCACGGCCGCCGCGAAGCCACTCTTGGGGCCGCTGATGAAGACGTCCGTGCATTCGACGCCTGAGCACCCCGGCGTTGGACCGGTCGTGGGCGCGTTGGCTGGCGTGATCTGACAGTACGTTTCGGTCGTGCTTTTCACGTCCGACTCGGTGGCACCCTTGCCGAAGGTCTTGCTTATGACGGAACCGGCCGCGCCGACCTTGCCGCAGAACACCCTGGAGGCAGCGGCGGGTGAAGCGACGGGCGGCGTAGTGGCAGCAATTGCGTTTGCGGAGCCCGCTGCTATGGCACACGCTGCGAGCGTGATCGGCAAGGTCTGCACCCAAGTCCTGCGAAGCATCGGTCCCCACCAAGCCTTCGTCTCGTGTCTCGGCGGATACCCGCCGGATCGTCACCCTACTAGCGCCCGTACTTGGCTGCAACGGTCTCGTCATGAAGCAAACCCGCATTCGCCGAGATGCACTCCGGTCGGGGGACGTTACGGCAGATACGCGACCGCCGGAGCGTCGTGGCTTGAGTTGCGTCCGAGTCGCTCGGGGCGGTCGCGGCTTGGCATTGGCACGCACGCTGTCGGGAAGGAAGTGAGCGAACGCTGCGTCTTAGGGTTAACTCACCAACCCAGATCTTTGGAGCAAACGATGCGAATACGCAGAATCCTTTTTGGCTTAGTAGCAATTGGGGCGCTCGCGCTGGCGAGTTCAGCCTTCGCCCGGTCTGCCCATTCGAGCAGGTCGACGATTGTCATGACGAGGAAGACCTCGCTCGGCACGATCCTCGTCACGAGCACCGGCCGTTCGTTGTATCTCGATACGGCTGACAAGCCGGGGCGTCCCGCGTGCACCGGCAGCTGTCTTTCGATCTGGCCGCCGCTGAAAGCCAGTGGAACAGTGAAGACTCAGGGTGGAGCGAAGGCTGGCGACCTCGGCACGACCAGGATCGCAGGCGGCGTCAAACAGGTCACCTACAAGGGCCATCCGCTTTATACGTTTGCTTCCGATACCAAGAGTGGACAGACGAGCGGTGAGGGTCAGAATGGGTTCGATGTTGTGAGTCCGAGCGGCAGCAAGATCACGAAGAGGACGAGCTCGGGCGGCTACTGACGCCTGACGCCCGCCGCAGCTGCGATCGGGAGGCAATGCATTGGGCTCGCAACTGCATGATCGGCGGCTCTGGTCAGGATCATCACCAGCTCCTCGGCGTTGTGGAAGGTCGACCTGCAGCCGCTCGCGACCTCATCCACAACGCCCCGGAGGCCGGGCTCGCTTTGGCCTGACTCACGCACGCGGACAACGAATGTCTCCATGACCGACACGTTCCTGCGCCGGCATTTGAGTCGGCTTAGCGTCGGCTTAAATGGCACATGCTGAAGCTCACGGCCGGATGTCCAGCGTTTGAGCGAGAGACACCGGCGCTACGCCCAGCTCCGCCATCCGCCGGGCGTAGATAGCGTGCTGGCGTCGAGCTTCGCCATAGCGGCGCAGCCGCGACTGCGCACCGACCAGGGCGATCCAGGCATCCTCGTCGTACGGATCGCGCTCCAACAGGCGACGCAGATGACGGCTCACGGTCTCGTCCTCGTCCCGCTCAGAGGCGGCGCGTGCGAGCAGGCGAGAGACCTCTATCGCTGTCGACCGCGCCGCTTCGCGGCAGTCGACCGTCCAGTCCTCGTAGAGATCCTCCTCGAGGAAATCGCCGACGTACAGCTTTTCGGCCTCGCGCAGCTCAACTTCGGCACTGGCCCAGTCGCCGTCCGCCGCCTTGCTGATCGCGTCCGAGGCCTTGTGCAGGAACGCGACGACATCAACCGTCACAGTTTCGATGCGGAGCGCGAGTGATTGCGCGTCGCTTGCGATGAAGTGATCGGGAGGATGCGACCGTTCCGGATCGAGCACCCGTCGCAACGTGCTGAGCGCCACCGAGAGACGGTTCGATAGCGGTCCCGGTGGCTCGTTGGGCCAGAGTGCCTCGGCGGCCGCATCGCGTGTGATCGGCCGCCCGAGTCGGCCCGCCAACAGCTTCAGGAGGTCCCGTGCCTTACGTGACTGCCAGGCTCCAGCAGCGACACGCTCGCCCGCTCGCATCACCCCGAATCTGCCGAGGGTTGTGATCGTCAAACTCTGCACCGGAAGTCCAGGGGCGTGTGTGGATCCAAGCGCCGGCAAAACTCCGCGATGTGCCAGCTCCGTCCGGAGGTGCTCGACGGCCGCCTGATCAGACGTCCAGGTCGCGACCAGCAGCTTCGCGCGCAGCTCTGCGATCACATTGCCGAGCTCCATCCAGATGTCGAGTGCGGCGCGGAGCCGGTCTTCGTTCGGTGGGTCCGCGGCAATTGCCTGCAGTGCCAGTGCCTCGGCGAGAGACGGACGATCCGCGGTGCGGCGCGCCTCGCTTTCCGCGTTCCGCGCGAGCGTCGCGGCTGCCACGCGACTGCCCGCGCGCAGCTCCACTGACGCCGCTGCGCAGTAAGCATGCGCGCGCTCCAGGCTGGATGCGCGCTCTATCGCCTGCCGCACGTACTCGCGGGCGGCGTCGGGATCGTCCTCGGCGACGGTTTGGGCCAGTCCGCATAGTGCGTACACCAGCGTGTGCGCATCGTCGCCACGCTCGGCGAGCTTCAGTCCCCGCTCGAACGAGACGCGCGCACGCGTCAGGTCGCCGCGCTCGAGATACACCACGCCGAGCAACGTGTTCGGGGCGCAGGCCACCAGCGATCCGAGTGCTTCATAGGTATCGATCGACTCGGCGAGTGCCGCACGCGCGTCGTCAAGCTCGCCGAGTCGTAGTAGCGCCTCGGCTCTGTTGCACATCGCGAGCGCTGCGAAGAAATTGTGACCGGCACCCACGCTGAGCGCTCGGTCCGACTCCTCGATCGCGGCGCCGTAATCGCCCTCCTCGATGGCCCTGGAGCTCAGGTTCGCGTGGATCCGAGCGAGCTGAATCGAGTCACCGGCGAGCGCGGCGTTCCGTAGCGCCGCGCGGTAGTGACGCTCGTTGGCATCGCGATCACCACTGCTGGCAGCAGCGAGCGCGGCAGCCACATGGGCTGCAGCGAGCGCACCGGGATCGCGGTCGGATTCCGCCTGCCGGAGTGCGATCTTCGCAATCTGCTCCGCCTGCGGTGGCTCACCACGGCTCCATAGCGTCGAACTCAGCCATGCCGAAACGAGCGCGTCGTCCGCGGTGACATCCCCATTGCCATCGACGTGCGCGGCGCGGAGCACATCGAGCGCCGTGGCGGAGTCGCCGCGCAGATACAGGAGAGCCCCGTAGCGCCAGGCGAACTCAGGTGACAACCGACCGTCCTCTGAGCTACGGCGAAGGCGACTGAACATCCCCATTGCCCCGTCCCAATCCCCCACCGCCTGCAGCGCCTCGCCCAGAACTCCATCGAGCTTCGGTACGTCTCCGGTTCCGATCCGGCTGAGAATCTCGGCCACGCGGGCACCGCCTCCGCGGCTAACGAGCGTATGCCCACGACGTTCCATCAGACCGCGAAGTTCTTCAGCTGATCCTCGTCGCCGGCACTCGAGCGCTTCCTCGAGGCGATCCACCGATTCCAGCCAGCTCGCAGCCTCGTCGCGAAGCACGCTGACCCTCTCCGGTGCCAGCAGGTCGGAGACCACCTCGGACAGTACCGGTGACATCCTGAGACGGTCGCTGCCATCGGCAGCGACCAGCAGTCCTCGGTTCTGCAGACCGCCCAGTGCTGTCGCGGGCCGAGTCACGCCCAGCGCCGCCAGAAGCTCAGGATCTACGATCGTCGCCGCTGTTGCGATCTCGACTATGCGCCGTGTCTCGGGCGACTCCTGATCGAACAGGTCAGCGACGAACTCTCGCCAGAGCTGACCGTTGAGTACCGGCATCCGCTCAAGCGCGGGCTCCCACTCTGCAGCGGCAAGCCTGTGCAGCCGGTCGACGATCAGGTGTAGAGCCGCGGCCCAACCCCCGCTGAGCGCCCAGCACTTCTGGGCGATCCCGTCATGGCCTGAGCCGAGCCGCGCGTCGATCAGTAGGCCCGCCTCCTCCGAGGTGAACGCGAGATCGGGCGCCGCGATCTCAAGGACCGCAGTCGTCCCGGCCGCGGATCCGAGGCCAAGCGAGGGGAGTCGGCGACCGCTCAAGGTGATGTGTAGCTGCGGCGGAGCCTGCAGACACAGCGCACGCAATAGGTGGACGGCCTCATCGTCGTCTTCGAGTCGGTCGACGTCGTCGATCACGAGCAGCACCTGCTCGCTGCGGCTGCCGATGTTCTCGCACAGCATCGCGGCCTGCCCCTCGGCGAGGCCGCGCCGGTCCTCGGCGCCGATAGCGGCGGTGGAGAATGCAGTGCCGGAGACCGGGGCAACGCGAAGCGCGTCGGCCAGCCGCGCTGAGAGCCCCTCGATCTCGCGATCGATGGTCGTGAGCCCCAGCCAACGGACGGTGCCGCCGGCGGCCAGCGCACGCAGTGCCGTCGTCTTGCCGAAGCCCCCGGCGGCGATCACGAGCGTGACCCGATGCCTCCAGGCAGCCGCAAGCAACCCATCGACCCGCGGCCTCGCCAACGCTAGAAGCCCGGCGCCCGCAGCGCCTGTCGTATCGACCGCCCCCGATCGTCGCATCAGAACCACATTGTGTCTGTCACGAGGCCCGCGCGCACGAACCGTTCCTACAACATCCCGCGTAACGGGTGGAGTCCGCTCAGGAGGGTCCTTCCTTAAGGGGACGCTAAGCCCACTCAAATGGCGGTCATCGAGAGTGTCGATATCGGCCACAACCAGAAGGAGCTCTTGATGATCATGAAGGGAAATCGGCGGCTTCTGGCGCTCCTGCTAAGGGTTGCGGTGGCGGTCGTCTCACTCGCGAGCGTGGGCGCCGGCGTAGCCTCGGCTGCTGCTCCAGTGCCGGTTTGGGCTACTGCCACTGCGGTCGGGCTGCCCGTCGGAGCGGGCGCCAACGCGACCACAGCCGCGGGCCAGCAGGACGAGCGGCTTCTCGCCATCACGTGTACGAGCCCAGGGAGTTGTGTCGCTGTCGGCCAGTACGTCGACACGAACGGCACCGACGACGATCAGGCGATGGTTGCGACCGAGACCGCTGGTGCTTGGGCCGCACCGGTGAAAGTGGTGCTGCCGTCTGGCGCCAACAACAGCGCGGGCGATCAGGACGCCAAACTGGATTCGGTCGCGTGTACAAGCCAGGGATACTGCGTCGCCGGCGGCGACTACACCGATACCCATGGCAGTGCCGACGATCAGGCGATGGTCGTCACCGAGACCGACGGAATGTGGGCTGCCGCGACCAAGCTCACTCTGCCCAGCGGCGCCAACGGCAATTCGGGAGGCCAGGAAGCGGGCGTCAACGGGATGAGCTGCACAAGCATCGGCAACTGCGTCGTCGTCGGGACCTACGCCGACGGGACGGAAAGCGACCAGGCGATGTATGCGACCGAGACCAACGGAGCCTGGGGTAGCGCTACCGAGCTGACGCTGCCCACCGGCGCGGACTCGACAGCCGCGAGTCAGGCGGCGTTTCTCAACTCGGTGGTCTGCACCACTGCGCGAAACTGTGTCGCCGTGGGTGAGTACTCCGATGCCGCTGGACACGATCAGCCAATGGCTGCGACAGAGACCAGCGGCGCATGGGCGCAGGCCGCGGAGCTGACCATCCCTGCGAATCACGACACGAGCTTCCAGGACGCCAATCTCTACTCGCTGTCATGCACCGGCCCAGGGGACTGCGTCGCCGTCGGTTACTACGACGACAGCTCGAACTCCTTTCAGGCCATGGCGATAACTGAAGCGAACGGAGCTTGGACGCAGGCGACGGAGATCGCGCTGCCCAGCAACGAGAACACCAGCACGGGAGCCCAGAACGCAAGTCTCAATTCGGTGACGTGTACGAGCCCGGGGAACTGTGTGGCTGGAGGCGCGTACCGTCCATCCGGGAGCGACTTCGAAGCTATGACGGACATTGAGTCTGGAGGGTTCTGGGCGCAAGCGACCGAGGTCACGTCTCCCACGTCCGGGGAAGCAACCCTGAGTGAGCAAGAGTCCCAGATCTCGGGCGTAACGTGCACAAGCCTCGGCTACTGCGTCGCGGTCGGCAGCTACGCCGACTCCACAGACTCCGAACAAGCGATGGTGCTGAACTCGGTCGCTTCACTCGCGGTGTCGACCACGAGCTTGGCGGCCGCGGTCATAGGGTCGGCCTATAGCGCGACGCCTGCGGTGACTGGTGGGACCGGGCACGACACCTGGAGTATCGGTGGGGGCTCGCTGCCGTCCGGCTTGACTCTCAATTCGGCTACGGGTGTGATCTCCGGTACGCCGACCTTGGCCGGCACCGCGAGCTTCGTGATTTCCGCCGCCGACGCCGGGCCACCGGCCCAACAGGCGAGCATGGCGTTGTCGATCACGGTGGCACCCGCGCTCGCTGCGTTGGCGATGCCGCGTCTGAGCGTGACGGGGATCAAGCTGGCAGGGATCAGTGTCGGCGTGACCGTCAAATGTGCCGGCGCGGCTACACAGAATTGCGGCGGGGTGCTATCGGTGACGACGATTGAGCACCTGTTCGGCCCGAAGGTCAGGGCGGTGACCGCCAGAGCAAAGCCGAAGAAGTCGACGAAGACGGTCCGGACCGTCAAGCTCGGGACCGTTCACTTCAGTCTTGCGGGTGGCGGTCACAAGACGCTGTCGATCACGTTGAACAAGACCGGGCAGAAGCTGCTCGCGAGATATCGCAAGCTGCCGGCGAAGCTTGTGCTCACGTCGGCTGGTGCTCCCAAGTCGTCGTTGACCAAGACGATCACGTTCAAACCGAAGGCAGTCAAACGCAAGCACCGCTGACAGCTGGTCTCTAAGACCACTTTAAGCGAACTCGAATGACGGTCTCAGACACTGCGGGCGTGGTCAGATGCGTCGCCCATGGTCGCGAGTTGTGCCAGAGCGAGCCCTGTGCCTGGGATCTCATGGCTGAGATCGAACACGCCCCGAGAACAACCTTTTTTCACCACCACGAGGAGCTCCTGATGAGTCGCATCCGCAAATGCAGCGTCATGTTGGCGATGACCCTGGGAGCGGTCCTGCTCCTCGCTGGTGTCGCAGGAGCGGCCCCAACGCAGATCGACACCAGCAATGTCTCTTCCGACTCTTACACGGACACGGAGACACCCCCCAGCGCGACCGCGACCGACGCCGGGCTCGATCGCTTCCTCCTGTATTACGACGGTCAGACCGAACCTGCGGGTTCCGAGTGGCTGCTCGACACAGCGTTAGATACCGCCACAGACATCGCCGAATCGAACTACCTCACTGAGAGCGGGACCGACGCCACTTACGAACAGGGGACCGGGGGGATGTCGAGCGACGGCAACACGATCGCGTGGACTAACACCGCAAACAATGGTCCCGGCCTCCATGTCGCCACGTACAACAACGGGACGTGGACCAATGAGCCGCTTCCCGGCGATCAGTTCTACGGCGTGGTCGGTCCCCTTGTCACCGAGATCGCCCTCTCGGCCAACGGGAATCTGATGGCGATCACTGGCCTGCAACAGGAAACCGGCACCACGACGTACGAGGCCGCCGGGGTATATCTCTACAACTTCGCCAAGGGCACTGTCCAACAGGTCACCACACAGGTCCAGTCCGGTGTCGTCCCGGTCAGCTTGGCGTTCAGCAGCGACGGCTCGCGCCTTCTCATCGCGCAGGGCGGCGCTTGTTCTGCTGACGGTTCGCAGTACGTCTCCGCGAACGGCACCGTCGTCGTCGACTCGATCAGCTCATCAGACCAGGTGTCACCGCTTTGGAGCAGCACGTCCGGCAACTACGGCTACACAGGCTGCGGTGGAGCCGGGCTGTCAGGGGATGGGAACACGGTGGCCTTCTCCGGTACCGGCACGGGTCCTGCTGTCGTCATCGGGGACCTCGCCAACAGCGCCGAGCGCCTGGTCGACGCGACGGTCCCGGGCGCGCCGCGCGGATTCATGCTCAGCCAAGACGGCTCCATAGTCGCCTATGACGCCCCCGCCGACGACGCCTCGGACAGCTTTACCGCTGTCTACTCCTCTTCGACCGCGTCGGGCTCGGTCGGGACTGAGGTCAGCGACCCGGACGACCTCGAGAATTGCTTCCTCGTCGGTCTCGCGTCCAGCGGACTGGAATCGGCCTTTGACTGCTACTCCGATTTCGAGTACGACTACGAGGACGAAGGCGTGTTCGTCGCTGGCGGAGGTATAGCGAGCGGCGGCGGCAGTGGCGGGCCGGTGTTTCCCTCGGGCGCGGCGCTGCAGACCAGCTCCGTCACCACCAGCGGTCTGACGCTCAGCTGGCCGGCTGCCACCGGTCCCGACGGGATCGCCGGCTACACACTCACCGAGAACGGCAATGCGATCGCGCCGCCAGCGGCGAACGCCACGAGCATTAAGGTCACTGGGCTTGCGCCTGGAACGTCGTATCACTTCCGGCTCACCGCCGGTGACTCCGATGGCAATGTGAGCGCGCCGCTCTCGGTGGATGTAACCACCGCAAGCCCCCCGGTGACGCTGCCGTCGAACCTCACGCCGGCACCGGTGAAGATCACGCCGGCACCGGTCAACATCGGCGCTCTCGCGGGCGCGGCTGCATCCCTGAGCACTGCCACCGTGAGCGCCTACCTCGCGAAGATCGGTGTGTCCTGCAACGGAGCGACGGACACAAGTTGCGACCTCGCGATCAAGCTCATCCTCACCGAAACGCTGAAGGGCGGCAAGGTCGTCGCGATCACCGCGAGGAGCAAGCAGAAGACGACGAAGCGCACCGTGACCCTCGGGACGACGACGGTGACCGTCGCCGGCGGCAGCCACGAGACCGTCAGCGTGAGGCTCGATGGGGCTGCTCGCAAACTCCTGCGCCACTACCACCACCTGAAGGTCGCGCTGACCGCGACGGAATCGACCTCAAACACAGTGCTGGTCAGACGGGTGCTGACGTTCAAGCAGCCGGCAAACGGCTGATCCGCCGTTTTGGTCTCGATGTCCTGGTCGCCGGCGACCAGGACATCAGTCAGAGAAGCAAAAAAGGCCTGCGTTATCGGCAGGCCCTTATCTCATGGGCACGGGTGGTTTCGAACCACCGACCTCTCGCGTGTGAAGCGAGCGCTCTCCCGCTGAGCTACGCGCCCTAAGGGGCCATGACTTTAGCGTGAGACGGCGCGGTGTGGATGGCCGCCGGAGGCTGTTCTCCCGGGTGCGGATCGACTCCGACGACGTCGCGGATGCCGGCTCGAGCCACGCATCTCGCGACAGATGCAGCGCTTCGCGTCTGAGCCCGGCCAAAAGCCGAATTTTCGGTGGCGTTTTTGAATCGCGATGCCTCCGGGTATAGGAGCACCTGAACCGACACATGTGTCGGTGGCCATCAAAGAGCGCGCCGGAGAGCGAAGGAGAGAGGGAATGTCGGTTAAAAAGGGACGGAGCGCTCTTGTGGGAGCGCTGGTGGTGCTCGCGACTGCAGTTTTCGCGCAGGGTGCTCAGGCCTCGCTCACGTCAAGCCTGACGCTTGACCAGAGCGCAGGTACACAGGCGGGGGCCACCCAGAATCTCGGGATGGATGTGCAGTTCAACACCGCAGGCACCTATCCGGTTCCTGATTCTCCCGAGGATCTGACGATCGTCCTGCCGCCGGGCCTGCTCGCAAACTCGACGATCAACGGCGGCAAGTGTCTGACCGAGACGACGCTCGACGACAACTGCCAGGTGGGCACGGGTACGGTCACGGCCTACGCGGCCGGACTCGTGCAGGTGCCCACGGATGTCACCTTTGATCTCGTCGCACCTCCGGCAGGTACTGGCGACCTGGCCGGGCTCGCAGTCAACGACGATGGCACTCAGATCGGTTCTACGGCTGGCATCGCTGTGCGGCCCTCCGGTGATCCCAATGGCGTAGGACTGACGATCAACTTCGTGTTGCCGAACACGCTCGACGGCGCTCCGATCGATATCACAGAGATCAACAGCACGTTCGATGGGCTGCGCTATCCGACGACATGTCCGTCGACCGCGGCCAAGGTTCAGGTCAGCGTCGATTCCTACTCGGATTCGACCGCTCAGAGCCTGTCGGCGCCGCTCAGCGTCACCGGCTGCTCGTCGCTGCCGTACGCGCCAAAGGCCTCGGTTTCCGCGGTCAAGGATCCAGGCGACCGCGTGGTTGCGCTCACGGCCACGGTGACCCAGGCAGCCGACGAGTCTCCGACCAAGAACCTTTCGCTGTCGTTCCCGGACGCGACGCTGGGTGTGAACCTGGCGGCGATCAAGCTCCTGTGCGTCACCGTTTCGAGCAGTTGCACACCGGTCGGCACAGCAACAGCCACATCGCTGCTGTACCCGACTGCGCTGACCGCGAACGCCTATCTCACCGGAACGGCTCTCGGGCCCGAACTCGAGCTCGTGTTCCCGCCGCCGTTCCCGCTGAAGCTGATCGGCACAGTCGCGCTGACGACCAAGAACGCGGTGTTCACGGGCCTGCCGGACATCCCCCTGACCAACCTCCGGCTGGTACTCAACGGCGGCGCCGATGGCATGTTCCTGACCAATTGCAACCCCGGCAACGGCGTGGCAGATGCCTCTTCGACCAACCAGAACGGCGATAAGACGGTTTCGGCCACGGTCGACTACAGCATCAGCGGTTGCCCGGCATCGTCTTACAACGGGGTCACCACGAAGAGCGCGCCGGCGCCGAACGCGGTTCCGACCCTGTCCGCGATCACGAGCCCGTCGCTTGCGGCACTGAAGGCCGGGAAGGCCTCGCTGAGCTTCAAGGTCAGTGAGAAGAAGAATTCGGCGAAGCTCACGCAGGTCAGCGTCAAGCTGACCCCGGGGATCAGCTTCATCAAGCATAAGGTCGGCAAGAAGATGAAGGTCACGGGCGTCTCGCTCACCGGCGCGAAGATCAGGTCGCTCGCGATCTCGCACGGCCGCTTGGTGATCAAGCTCAAGAAGGCGTCGACCTCCTTCCACGTGAAGCTCACGAGCGTCCTGCACGAGGACGGTGCGCTGATCGCGGACGCCGCGAAGGGTAAGAAGGCAACGCTGCACCTGTCGCTGATCGCGCGCAACACGCGCAACAAGAGCCACACCATTAAGAAGACCATCACGCTCTGACCGCAGTACTCGCAGTACCTCCTCGCGTCAACTGCCGCGCCGGAACATCCCCGGCGCGGCAGTTGATCGAACAGTCGATCAGCCACGCCCTTTACGCTTCAGTGTTAGCTGAAAGCGCCGATAAGGCTCTGAAGGGCGGGCCCTATGTCTTCAACACAGCAGCTCGACAGCCAGGACGCGAGCGTTCTCGATGCGGCCCAGATTGGCGCCGCTCTTTCGCGTGCCCGCACGGCCTTCCGCGAGAATCCCGCGGCAACGCTGGCGCTGGCGATCCGCTGCAACCAGCAGGCGACCTCGCTGGGTGAGCCGACGCTGATTGCCCGCGCGCTCGCGCTCGAGGGCCACGTCGCGCTTCACCGGGGTGATATCCGCAGCGGCCTCGCGCTGGCGCTCGAGGGCGAGCGACTGCTCGGTGGCCGCGAGGATTGCCCGACCGCTCAATCCGAGGTCTCGGCGCTCCGCGCCCAGGTCAGCTTCTTCACGGGCGCCTACTCGCACGCCTTGGCCAACGCCGAGCGCGCGATCGAGTTCGCGGACGCCAGCGCAGACGTCGATATGCGCATCTTCGCGCGGCGTGCCGCCTTCATCGTCTTCGGCAACGTCACCGTGCGTGAGCTCGACAAACGGCTCGATGAGCTGCTCGATCTGACCATCGAGGCAGGTGATGTGTGGGAGCAGGCGATCACCTACAACGACATCGCCTGCTATCGCGAGGCCACAGGCGACTCGGACAATGCCCGTGTCGCGATCGAGCGCGCGCTGGCGCTGGCCAGCATGACCCGCCCCAACCATTTCGCTCTCGCGGTGATCCATTCGACCCGCGCCGACATCGAGCTGACCGCCGGCAACCCCGCCGCCGCACTGACCGACGCAGAGCTTTCGCTGTCGCTGCTGGCCGAGATCAACCCGCCCAACCCCTACGTGCTCGGCGCCAGCGTCCGCGCGCAGGTCGTGGCGCGCATGGCTCTGGGCGAATACGACGGCGCCCAGCAGGCTGGCGAGTCGGCATTGAACTGGCTGGGTGAGCGCATGCCGCACACCCGCAGCACGATCCTGGCTGCAGTCGCGGAGGCGCTGCGCGAGGCCGGTCGGCTGGAGGAGGCATACGAGGCGCTGTCGCGTTCGGCCAAGCTCGAACGACAGGCCTTCACTGAGATCTCGGAGCTGCAGCTGAGCCTCGAGCGAGCGGTGCTGCAAGCACGCCTGGCCCGCAACGAGACCGATGCGCTTGCGCTCAAGAACCGCGAGCTCGCCGAGGCCCACGCCCAGCTCGAAAGCCGCACCCAGCAGCTCGAGGAGTTGCAGGAGCAGCTGCGCGACCAGGCCGAGCGCGACTACCTCACGGGTCTTCACAACCGGCGCTACCTGGCACGCGAGCTCACGAGCCCCTCGACCGAGAACGTCGGCCCGCTAAGCGTCGCCGTCGTCGACCTCGACCACTTCAAGCAGATCAACGATCGCTACGGCCACAGCGTCGGTGATCAGGTGCTCGTGCGCGCGGCCCAGCTGCTCAGCAAGGTGCTGCGCGCCTCCGACATCGTCGTGCGCAGCGGCGGCGAGGAGTTCCTGGTGCTGATGCCACGCACAGATGTCAACGCTGCGGCCGCAGGCTGCGATCGTATTCGCGGCGCGATCCGCGAGGAGCCGTGGGACGAGATCGCCCCAGGCATGATTCTCACCACGAGCGTCGGCCTCGCGACCGCCGAGACCGCCGGCGACCTCGAGGCGCTCGTCAAACTGGCTGACAAGCGCCTCTACGACGCCAAGCGCGCCGGTCGCGACTGCGTCATCGCAGCCTGAGCGTCAGATCGATGTGATCGTGCCACGCATGTAGCCATCGTGCATCATCGAGTACGGATCGCAGGGGAAGTTGCAATGCCACTGGAACACGCCTGACTTGGCGACGAGCAACGTGTAGGTATGCGTGCCCGGCTTGGCGACGATGTTCACGCCCGCGGCCGGCGCTGTGATGCTGTGCGGCACGGTGTCGGTGTTGTCGATCACGAGCTTGACCGGCTGGCCCGCGTGGACCTCGAAGCTCGTAACGCTGAAGGCGTCGTGCAGTTTGCCGTCCGGGCCGGGCTTGACGCCGGGGGAGACGGACAGGTAGACGGTTCCGGCCACCAGAGGGGTGCCGCTGAGCTTGACCACCTGCTTGGTCACGATCGGCCGCGGCGGCGGGTTCTGTGCGGCCTGAATCGCCACAACGTCGATTCCGATCAACGCCAACACCAGTGCCAGCGCGCCGAGAATGGAGAGCCCTGCGGCGTGGCGCAACTTGTTGTTGTTGCGCGGCGGGTCGGGCTCTTCGATAAGGAATGTGTGTGTGTTGTCAGCCATGACGTCCTCCGTCAGTTCGTATCGTCATAGCTTCGACCCACACAGACGCGCCGGCTTCCGGGTCGAACCCTCGAGCTGGTGCGCCGGACTACGGCTCTCGGCGAGGAAACCCCGTGGCTGCCTCGCGGCTTTCGGGAGAACCGCACGGCTTTCAGAAGACGGAGCGCTGCCCGTTAAAGGAAATGAGGACGGCCCCCGGGGCCGTCCCCACCCTACCCTGAGTGAGACTGACCGGAATCGCCCAAGGTGTTATGTGTGTTTCCCGGTTTACAGACGAGTCGCGTAGGGCCGGCTCGATTTCCGTACCAGTAGTTTCGGCCGCCGGGATCTCTCTCCTGACGGGGCATCACCACGCGCCTGCGGTGGGAAACCCGCAGTCTTGCTGCCGGCCCGCTGGCCGGCAGCGTGCCAGGCGCCCTCAGGCGTCCGGGCGGGGCTGCTTCTTCCCGGGGTTGAACAAACCCTTCGGGTCGAGTGCATGTTTGATCGCCTCGTGCGCTGCAACCGCCGCCTCTGACCACTGGCCGAGCAGCTGCCCACGTTTGAGCAGCCCGAGACCGTGCTCACCACTGACGCTGCCGCCGAGCTCGCGGGCAAGCTCGAACAGCTCAAGCGCAGCCACCTCGGCACGCTGTTTCTGATGCGCATCCTGGGGGTCGTACAGAAACGTTGAGTGCAGGTTGCCGTCGCCGGCGTGGCCCCATGACGTCGCCTCGATGCCATGGCGGGCGCCGATCTCGAGCGTCCGCTCGATCGCCTCGCGCAGGCGGTCGAGCGGTACGGCGATGTCCTCGGAGAGCTTCTCACCGAGGGCCGCTCGCACACCGATCGATACGCCGCCGCGCCAGCGCCAGACCTCGCCCGGCTGCCGCACTGCGGCTCCGGTTCCGAGCGCCTCGAGCAGCGCGTCGCGTTCGGCCTCGGATTCGGCCTCGCAGATCACCATGAACTCGGGTACGGGACCGTCCACAAAGGGGGGAGGGGCATGACGGATGCAGCTGCCCTGCAGGTACTCGATGGTGGCGGCCACCACGCCCGAGGCGAGCACCGCCTCGATTGCCTGGACGCCCTCGGCGATCGAGCCGTAACCGGCCGTTACCGGAATCGCCGTCGCTGGCGACGGCACGAACCGCAGCCACGCTGCGGTGATGATGCCGAGCGTGCCCTCGCTGCCGATCAGCAGGCTCTTGATGTCGTAGCCGGCGACGTCCTTGCGCACCGGCCCGCCGAAGCGCACGAGTTCACCGGGCGCGATCACCGCCTCGATGCCGGTCACCCAGCGCGATATCACCCCGTACTTGAACGCGTGCGGGCCGCCGGCGTTGGTTGCGAGGTTGCCGCCGATGTGCGACTGCTCCGCGGCACCCGGATCGGGCGGGAACATCAGGCCGTTCTCCCGCGCAAGTCGCTGCACGGTCGCGGTTGTCGCGCCCGCCTCGATCTCCATTCGCCACAGCAGCGGATCGAACGAGCGCACGCGCGCGAGCCGTGTGAGTGAGACCGCGATGCACGGGTCGTCCAGAGGGACGACCCCACCGGAGAAGCCGGTCATCCCGCCGACCGGCAGGATTGCGATGTCGTGGGCATATGCCCAGGCGACGAGCTCGCGTACCTCCTCGGCGCTCCCCGGGCGCGCGACCAGCGGCGCGACGCCGTGCAAGCCGCTGGCATCCTCGATGCGCACGTCGCGCTCGACATGCGCATCGCCGACGATCTCTACGACCGGGCCGCTTATGTCCATGCAGGAAGGCTAGAGACGAACGAGGTTCTCACTGGTGGAGCCGCGTGTGATCCCGCGCAGGTCGACGAACAGCTTTGCGTTGCGTGCGATCTCGTGGTGATCGATGTCCGGATGGGCCGTCACGAGGACCACCGCATCGGCGCCGTCAAGCGCCGCGCCCAGCTCGGTGCTCTTCAGCCCCTGCTTGGGCAACTCCGGAACGAACGGGTCGTGGTAGACGAGGTCCGCGCCACGCTTGCGCAGCACGTCGATGATTCGCAGCGCCGGCGACTCGCGGATATCCCCGATCCCGCCCTTGTAGGCGACACCGAGGATCGCGACCTTTGAGCCCTTGATCGGCTTGGCCACGTCATTGAGCGCATGCTCGATCCGCTCGACGCAGTAATACGGCATCTGCTGGTTGATCTTGCCGGCGAGCTCGATGAACTCGGTCGACATCTGAAACTCGCGGGCGCGCCAGGTCAGATAGAACGGGTCGACCGGTAGGCAGTGCCCGCCCATCCCCGGCCCCGGCTCGAAACGCATGAAGCCGTAGGGCTTGGTGCTGGCCGCGTCGACGACCTCCCAGATATCGATGCCCATGCGCTCGGAGAGGATCGCGAGCTCGTTCATGAGGGCGATGTTGACCGAGCGGAAGATGTTCTCGAGCAGCTTGGTCATCTCCGCCGCCTCGGGCGTGGAGACGCGCTGGATGTGCTCACAGACACGACCGTAAAGCTCGGCCGCCCGCTCGGTGCAGGCATCGGTGATGCCGCCGATCACCTTCGGCGTGTTCCTCAGCGTGTAGTCGGTGCGGCCCGGGTCGACGCGCTCGGGTGAGAACGCGACGTTGATGTTCTCACCGACTCGCAGCGACGAGTTCCTCTCGATCGCCGGAACCAGCAACTCACGTGTCGTGCCGGGATAGGTCGTCGACTCGAGCACCACCAGCTGCCCCTCCTGCGCGACATGCGACAGCGCCTCCGCGGAGGCCTCGAGCGGACCGAGGTCAGGCTCGCGGTTGCTGTTCAGCGGCGTCGGGACGCAGATGATGATCGCCTCGGTCCGCGCCAGGGGCGAATAGTGCGTGGAGGCGTGGATCTTGTCCAGCACCGCACTGAGCTGCTCCGAAGGGATGTCCTCGATATACGACACACCCGCGATCAGCGAGTCGACCTTGCGCTGGTCGACATCAACAGCGATTACTTCTTCGCCCGCCTCCGCAAACGCGACGACCAGCGGCAACCCTACGTATCCGAGACCTACGACACCTATAGCCATTTGGCCAGAGTATCGACAGAGCGCCCCTAAGCTCGATCGCTGCAACCAGACCTACACGTTCGACGCCGAGGCTCTAGCATCAAGAACGGATCGTGCTAGGCGGGGCGCTAGCGGTGCCCTGTAACCTGCAATCCGCTCCAGCGGGGCTGAATTCCCTCCCGAGGGGTGGACGTCCGCGGACAGCATCCTGCGTGTGGCGGTGATGATCTGGTCCCAAAGCGATGGAGGCCCGTGAACCAGGTCAGGTCCGGAAGGAAGCAGCCTTAAGCGGTCCCCTCCAGGCGCATAGGGGTTACCGGATCGGAGTTACCCACAGGACCGCCCCGCGGCCGAACACCTCAGAAGAGGGTGCACGATCCACTTTTTCGGTTGTCCGGGACCTAGAGCCTCACATTTCACACCGCATGGCCGCCGTGCCAGCGTAGGCCGCTTCATCTGGGGTCCCTCTCGACGGGGACCCCGGCCCCTACTTCGGCGGTGCCGTCGACTCCCTGACCACCAGGCTCGTGGCCAGATCAAAGCGCTGGTTGACTGGCGTGTCCGGGTTCTCGCTCATGCGGATCAGCATGCGCGCGGCGGTCTCGGCCATCTCCGTCAGCGGCTGGCGGATCGTGGTCAGCGGCGGCCCGACCCAGCGTGCGATGCGCAGGTCGTCATAGCCGACGACCGAGAGGTCCTCCGGTATCCGCACGCCCCGCGGTCGCGCGGCCTCGTAGACGCCGAGCGCCTGCAGGTCGCTGCCGGCAAAGATCGCCGTCGGCGGGTCGTCAATGTCAAGCAGCACCGAGGCCGCCCGGCGCCCGCCCGCGACGTGGAAGTCACCGATGCGCAGGAGCTCAGGGTCAAAGCCGATGCGGGCGCGCTCCAGGGCCGAGCGGTAACCGTCGACACGCGCGACCGAGCAGAGCATGTCCTCGGGCCCGCTGATCATGCCGATCCGCCGGTGGCCGAGTGCCAGCAGGTGCTGTGCTGCCGCGAAGCCTCCGGCCCAGTTAGCCGAGCCGATCGAGGCCACGTCGGCCTCCGGCTCCGCCGCGGGATCGACGACGACGAAGTTGATGCCGCGGCTTCGCAACTTGTGCTTCTCCTCGGGCCCGAGGTCCGAGAACACGAGGATCACGCCGATCGGGCGGCGACGCAGCACGCCATCGATCCAGGCGTGACCGGGACTGTGGCGGTCACCGCTCTCGGTCAGGATCAGGCCGATGCCGGCCTCGCGAGCGACGCGCTCGACGCCGCGGATGATCTCGATCGCCCACTCGCTCTCGAGCTCGTGGAACACGAGCTCGACCATGCGGGCGGTGCCGTTGCCCGAGGCCGACGCGCGCCGCAGGTATCCGCAGCCGGCCAGAAGCTGCTCGACGCGGGCCCGCGTCGAGGCTGACACATCGGAGCGACCGTTGAGAACTTTCGAAACGGTCGCGAGCGACACGCCGGCCTCCGAGGCGATGTCGGCGAGCGTGATGCGCCGCTCCGACGCAACGTCCGAGTTCGGCTCAGCGGTGGGGTTCTCTTGCGGCGGCGACATGCTTTCGGGAAGTATGTCGCAACTTTCGGAGCGGTCAGCTAACCCAACAGGTCGTTGATGAGAGCTTGGATCGTACGGTCGTCGTGGCTTGCCTTGGCGTGCTCGCGCGGCTGCAGCCAGGCGTCGGGGGCGGCGGTGCCGCCGTCGCTCGTGAAGACGTGCTCGTAGGCCTGGCGACGTAGCGAGTCGAGCACCATGTCGTTGTAGGCGCCGAACGGGATCGCGAGCGCGTGGATCTCGGTGCCGGTGAGCTCCTCGAGCAGCCGCCGGCCCTGGGCGATCTCGTGCTCGAGCTTGGTCTGATCGAGCGTCGTCCAATCGTGGTGCTGGAGGCCGTGGTTGCCGACTGTCATGCCGGCCGTCACCAGCTCCTTTAGATCCTGTTTGCTCATGAAGCCCGGCTCGCCCAACCAGCCGGGGACGATGAAGAAGGTCGCGGTGAGGCCGCGCTGCTGCAGCTCCGGCAGGGCGATCTCCAGATCTGACCAGTTGCCGTCGTCGAAGCTGAGCGCGACGTCCCCGCGGCCGTCGCAGGCATCGAGCGCGGCAGTGAAGGTTTCGGGCGTCACCCAGACGTCGCGCTCACCGGAGCCGAAGTCCCGCCCGATCGGTCTGCCGATGCCGTGGAAGTTGAGGTTGACGATCTGGTCGGGCACGTCGAATCGGATCATCGCATCAGTGGCGCCGCGCGGGCGATGCGACACTCTGCGACATCGCTTCCCGCAACGCTCCCGGCGCCAACGTGGCGGCGCCCGATCTTCCCGAACTTCAGCTGGCCAACCCTGCACGCGAGACTGGTTTGCTCGTCCTCGATGGCGCGCGCATCGGTCCGCACGATGAACCGCTGAGCGTCGAGCGCGTCGACGTCGTCGAGTCGGAGCTGCGCGGAGTGACGCTCGAGGCCGCGCGGCCGCTCGAGTTCCGCTTGCGCGACACGGTTCTGCGCGACTGCGACCTCTCCAACATCGAGGGGCGCGAGGGCGCGCTGACGCGTGTTGTCGTGAGCAATTCGCGCCTGATCGGGATTGCGCTCTCCGCCGCCAAGCTGCGCGACGTGACCGTCGCCGACAGCATGCTCTCGCTGGCCTCGTTCGCGTTCGGCGAGTTGCGCGATGTCTCGTTCGAGCGGGTCAACCTGCGCGAGGCATCGTTCATGGAGGCGCGGCTCGAGAACGTCAGCTTCATCGAGTGCCAGCTCGAGGGTGCCGACTTCCGCCGCGTGAGATTGCGCGACTGTGTGATGCGCGGGAGCTCGCTCGAGGGCGTGATCGGGGTCGAGTCGCTGCGCGGGCTGACGATGCCGTGGGCCGATGTGGTCGCCTCGGCCGGCGTGCTGGCAGCCGCCGCCGGGATCGAGATCGAGTCGGCCTGACCTGGTTACACGAGCCCGAGTGCGGCGAAGGCACGGCCGTAGATCTCGCGGATCGCCGTCTGCTTGTGGAAGTTGTAGTCGTTGGTGTCGCCGCCGGTTGAGCGGACGTGTTCCGCAGCCGCGCGCTTTGCGCTCACGTATCGCTGTTGCTCGTCGGGGTGAGCTGAGAGCCAGTCTCTGAAGATCAGGTGCCTTGCGGCTTCGGGGCACTCGGGTGACCAGACGTGCACGTTGGCGCGCGGATCGGGGTGCTGGAGCAGGCGATGGCCGTACCACCAGGGCTCGCGCAGCAGATGGCTGAAGCCGTGTTGCTCCAGTACCGGGATGTAGGCATGCTCGTCGCCTGAGTCGGCGACGGTCAGGTCGATGTCGATCACTGGCTTGGCCTCGAGGCCGGGGACCGAGGTCGAGCCGACGTGGGCGAGTTCGAGTGCTGCACCGCCCAGCGCGGTCCTGATCTGTTCCGCGACGCGCTCGTAGGCCGCGGGCCAGATGGGGTCGTAGGGGACGAGATCAAACTGCGTCGTCGGAGCCTTCCCGGGCACGTAGGGGTTCGCGCCGGGCGGGCCCTGGTCGTCGTAGAACGTCGTGATGTCCTTGGTGGTGAGCATCGCGCGGCGTGTAGAGGCTCTCACACGGTCGTTCAGGGTGTTCTTTGCTGATTTGCTTCGGCATTTCGCAACGTCGCAGCAAAGAACGAATGGCACCACGAAGTTTGTGGTGTGAGAGGCTCTTGGCATGTCCGAGCTTGGCGACCGCTCGTCACTCTTCAAAGCCGAGTCCGTTCCCGACGCGTACGAGCGCTACGTGGCCGGCGCGCTCTTTGAGCCGTGGGCGGAGCTGCTGCTGGACACGGCGGAGGTGCCGGAGGGAGCTTCAGTTCTCGACATCGCCAGTGGCACCGGCGTGGTCGCCCGCGCAGCCGCAGGTCGGGTGGGCCACTCCGGTCGGATCGTGGCCAGCGATTTCAGCGCAGCGATGCTGGCTCGCTCTGAGGCCGTCGAGCTCCCGGTCGGCTCGGCGCCGGTCGAGTTCGTCGAGGCTTCGGCTGACGCGTTGCCGTTCGCTGACGCCGCTTTTGATGTCGTGCTGTGCCAGCAAGGGCTGCAGTTCTTCCCAGCACAGCAGTTGGCGGTCGACGAGATGCGGCGTGTGCTGCGCCCGGGCGGCGTGGCCGGGATCGCCGTCTGGGCGCACGGGCATCCGCTCGAGCCCTTCGGCGTCTACTGCGAGGAGCTGGTGGCGGTCGGTGCCCAGTCACCGTTCCCGCGCGCGTTCGAGGCCGACACGTACACGATGAGTGTCGAGGCCGTGCGATCGCTGGTTGAGGCGGCCGGCTTCGGCTCGGTGACCGGCGGCGTCGTCGAGCTCGAGGTCGCGTGGCCCGACGCCGCCACCGCGGCGGCAGGTGTCCTGGGGACGCCGTTCGTCGGCGCGCTGCGCGAGCTCTCAGCCGAGCAACGCGAGCGCTACGACGCCGCGGTGCTGTCGCGCTTTACGGTTGGCGCGACCGGCGGTCCAGTCCGCCGGCAGACCGCCGCGGTGGTCGTTCGCGCCAGCGCCCCGACCACCTAGACTCGACGACGTGTCCGCAGGTCCCTCGCTCTATCGCCGGCACCGGCCGCGCACGTTCGCCGATGTCGTCGGTCAGGAGCACGTGGTGCGCACGCTGTCACACGCCGTCGAGCGTGACCAGATCCACCACGCCTACCTGTTCGTGGGCTCCCGCGGCACCGGCAAGACGAGCATGGCCAAGATCCTCGCCGCGTGCCTCAACTGCGTGGACGGACCGACGGTTTCACCGTGCGGCAAATGCGACTCCTGCGTCTCGATCGCCAGCGCCACCTCGCTCGACGTGATCGAGATGGACGCTGCCTCCAACAACTCCGTCGATGACATCCGCGACCTGCGCGAGAAGGTCGGCTACGCGCCCGTCTCGGGTCGCCACAAGGTCTACATCCTCGACGAGGCGCACATGCTCTCCACGCAGGCGTGGAACGCCTTCCTCAAGACGTTGGAGGAGCCGCCGCCGCGGACTGTCTTCGTGCTCGCGACCACCGAGGCGCAGAAGGTGCTGCCGACCGTGGTCGATCGCTGCCACCGCTTCGACTTCGGCCGCCCAACAGCCGATCAGGTCGCCACCGTCATTCGCCGTGTCGCCACCGCTGAGTCGATCGCGATCGATGACGGCGCGGTGGGGCTGGTCGCGCGCCACGCGACCGGCTCGTTTCGCGATGCGCTCGGAACGCTTGAGCAGCTCGTGACCTACGCCGGCGACGCGGCGATCACGCCCGAGGACGTGCTCACGGTGCTCGGCGTCGCCGACACCGAGCAGCTGTTCGGCGCGGTCGACGCGATCGTCGCGGGTGACCCGGCCGCCGCGCTGCGGGCGGGCAACGCACTTGCCTCCTCCGGGCGCGACCCGGGGCAGGTGCTGCGCGACCTCGAGGTCCACGCCCGCGAGCTCCTGACCGTGCAGATCCTGGGCGAGGTTCCCGCCGAGCTGCGCGTCACGGCCGAGCGCGACCAGCGGCTCGTGCAGCAGGGTCAGTCGCTTGCGCAGACCGACGCCGTGCGCCTGCTCGAGCTGGTCTCCGCAGCCCTGGACGCGAGTGCCAACGGCGCCCAGCCGCTGATTCAGCTGGAACTCGTGCTGATCAAGGCTGCGGCGCCGGAGATGGACCCATCGACGTCTGCCCTCTTGGCTCGGATTGAGCGGTTGGAGCGAGATCAGGTGCGGCCGGCCCCGACACCGAGCGCAGCCCCCGCGCCAGTTGCCACGCCCGAGCCGCCGGAGCCGCCGGAGCCGGCGATCGAGCGCGATCCCGCCTTCGTGCCCGACCCGCTGGTGGACGAGCCCGCACCGGCCTGGGAGCCCGCGCCGGCCCCTGTGGACGACGATCCCTTCGCGTCAGAGTGGGACGAGCCCCGAAGCGCCGCGCCGGTAGACACGCCGGCAGCGAGCGTACCCACGAACGGCGCGCCGGCCGACAGCACAGGCGGCACGGAGGTCGCGGACATGACCCGCATGTGGCCGGCCGTGATCGAGCTGGTGCGAGGTGGCAACGCGATGCTGGGAGTCCTGCTCGAGTCCGCGCGCCCGCAGTCGGTCAACGAGCGTGAGCTCGTCCTGGCCTTCCCGGCGGAGGCGGCGTTCTACAAGCGCAAGGCCGAGCAGGACGACTACCGCCGTACGACCGCCGAGGCCGTCCGTAACGTCACGGGCATGGCGCTGACGCTGCGCTACGAGCTTGCGGAGGTGCAACCGCACGCGGGTGAGGATGCGCCCGTGGCGGAGGTCAAGCCGATGAGCGACGAGGAGCTGGTGCAGCGGTTCATGGATGAGTTCGGAGCCGAAGAGATCTTGGAAGACGACCCAGAAGGGGAGAGCTGATGCCGCAGCCAGGCATGCCCAACATGCAGCAGATGATGAAGCAGGTCCAGAAGATGCAGGCCGACATGGCCAAAGCTCAGGAGGAGCTGAAGTCAGAGACCGTCGAGGCGACCGTCGGCGGCGGCGCCGTGACGGTCGTGGTCACGGGCGAGCTCGTGTTCAAGTCGCTGACGATCGCGCCCGAGGCTGTCGATCCCGACGATCCCGAGATGCTGTCCGACCTCGTGCTGGCGGCCGTCAACCAGGGGCTGCAGGCGGCACAGGAGTTGCAGGCGCAGAAAATGGGCGCCGCTGCCGGCGACCTCGGCGCCCTCTCCGGTGGGCTCGGCGGCCTGGGGCTCCCGGGCTTCTAACGCGGAGCTGCCTTCCATTTCCAAACAAAACGATAATGAGAATCAGAATCATTATCGTTTGATTTTGAATTCTGAACCCGGCCCGCTGACGAGCACCTGGATCGAGACTTGAGCACCTATGCGCCGCCGCTGCAGCGGCTGATCACCGAGTTGTCGAAGATGCCCGGCGTGGGCGGTCGCACGGCTCAACGGCTCGCGTTCTACCTCCTGCGCACCAGCGAGGAGGACGCCTTTGCGCTGGCGGAGGCGATCCGCGAGGTCAAGCAGAGGATCGGCTTCTGCGAGATCTGCTTCAACCTTGCGGAAGGGCCACGTTGCCGCATCTGCGAGGACGAGCGGCGCGATGCGGATCTGATCTGCGTCGTGGAGGAGCCCGTCGATGTGATCTCGATCGAGCGCACACACGAGTTCCGCGGCCGCTACCACGTGCTGGGCGGTGCGCTCTCGCCGATCGACGGGATCGATCCCGAGGATCTGAAGATCGAACAGCTCTACACACGCGTGCGCGACGGTAATGTCCGTGAGATCGTTATCGCGACGAACCCGACAACGACCGGCGAGGCCACCGCGCTGCACATCGCTGCCGGGATCCGCACGATCGCGCCGGAGCTGGCGATCACGCGCCTCGCATCGGGGCTGCCGGTCGGCGCCGACCTCGAGTACGCCGACGAGCTAACGCTCGGCCGCGCCTTCAGCGGCCGCCGCGCCGTTTAGGGCACCGCCGCGCTGTTTTGGGCGGCCAGCGGGCCGCCCCTTTCAGGCCCGGCGCGTTAGGTCGCCGCCAAGCGCGACCACGTAACCTCAATGGGAATGTTGCCCCAGCCCACAGTTGTCATGAAATTCGGCGGAACGTCGGTTGCGGACGCCGAGCGGATCAAGCGCGCCGCGCGCCGGATCGTCAGCCAGCGCGAGGCGGGCAAGCGCGTCGTCGCCGTGCTCTCCGCGCGCGGGCTTGAGACCGATGAGCTGATCAAGGCGGCTTACGAGGTGTCGCCCAATCCCGACCCGCGCGAGATGGACATGCTGCTCTCCACGGGCGAGCGCGTCTCCTGTGCGCTGTGCGCGATGGCGATCAACGATCTGGGACACAAGGCGATCTCGCTCACCGGCTCGCAGGCCGGGATCGTGACCGACACCTCGCACACCAAGGCACGCATCCTCGATGTGCGGGCGGACCGCATCCGCCAGGCGCTCGACGAGGACATGATCGTGCTGGTCGCGGGCTTCCAGGGCGTCTCGACGAGCCGTGATGTGACCACGCTCGGGCGCGGCGGCTCAGACACCACTGCGGTCGCTGTGGCTGCGGCGCTGGACGCTGAGGTCTGCGAGATCTACACCGACGTCAGCGGTGTCTTCAGCGCCGATCCGCGCATCGTCAAGGACGCCCGCAAGCTGCCACAGGTGTCGTTTGAGGAGATGCTTGAGATGGCGGCCTCCGGCGCCAAGGTGCTGCAGTTGCGCGCGCTCGAGTACGCGCGCACGCATGGCGTCAAGGTCCACTGCCGATCGAGCTTTGAAGATGGTCCCGGTACCTTTGTGATTGGAGAAGACGAGACGATGGAGCATCCACTGATCACCGCCGTGACCCACTCGACCGAGGAAGCTCGGATCACGGTGGTCGGCGTTCCCGATCGGCCTGGTGCCGCCGCCGATATCTTCGAGGCGCTCGCCGACGCGAACGTCAACGTCGACACGATCGTGCAGAACGAGCCGCGTACCAACGAAGAGGATGCGGAGGTCTCCTTCACCTGTACGAGCGAGGACCTGCGCATCGCGGTGTCGACGCTCGATCCTGTGATCGCCGACTTCGGCGGGGCCAAGCTCGAGACCGACGCGGAGGTCGGCAAGGTCTCGATCATCGGCGCCGGCATGCGCTCGCATCCGG
>Ga0302314_10002527_pt1 | contig 33885 bp, 33 predicted proteins | sample III_Palsa_N2_3_FD_200533 | JGI IMG/M metagenome (GOLD analysis project Ga0302314, IMG submission 200533) | Peat permafrost microbial communities from Stordalen Mire near Abisko, Sweden - III_Palsa_N2_3 | ecosystem: Environmental > Terrestrial > Soil > Palsa > Peat permafrost | place: Sweden...
CCGCCAAAGCCCTCAGCCTGGTGATCCCCGAGCTCAAGGGCAAGCTCGACGGCACCTCGCTGCGGGTCCCGGTGATCACCGGCTCCATCACCGACCTGGTGGTCGACCTGGGCCGGGACGTCACCAAGGAGGAGGTCAACGCGGCGTACCAGGCGGCCGCGGAAGGCCCGCTCAAGGGCATCCTGTACTACACCGAGGACGAGATCGTTTCCTCCGACATCGTCGGCTCGCCCGCTTCCTGCACCTTCGACTCCAAGCTGACCATGGTCATCGGGGGCAACCAGGTGAAGGTGCTCGGCTGGTACGACAACGAGTGGGGCTTCTCCAACCGGCTCGTCGACCTCACGGCGCTCGTCGCGTCCCACCTCTAAGGGCCGCCCGAGCATGCAGTCATCGTCCGGGGGGACACTCCGCTCACCCGGGGGCACATCCCCGGACCCCCAGGCCCGTACCCCCCGGGGCACGCCCGATGGAAAGGCGAGGTTATCGGCCATGCAGAGCATCGACGACATTGAGGTCACTGGCCTGCGCGTGCTGGTCAGGTCCGACCTGAATGTCCCCCTGGACAAGTCGGGCAGCGGCGTCATCACCGACGACGGGCGCATCCGCGCCTCGCTGCCGGTCATCGAGAAGCTGGCCGACCGCGGCGCGCGCGTCGTCGTGATGGCCCACCTCGGCCGCCCGAAGGGCGAGGACTTCGCCGAGCGGGCCGACGGCGGCCCCTCGCTGCGGGTGGTCGCCGACCGCCTGTCGGAACTGCTCGGCAAGCCGGTCGCCTTCGCCACCGACCTGGTCGGCCCGTCCGCGGCCGCGACCGTGGCCGGCCTGTCCGGCGGTGACGTCGCGCTGCTGGAGAACGTCCGCTTCGAGCCGGCCGAGACTTCCAAGGACGAAGCAGAACGAGTGCGGCTGGCCCAGGAGATCGCCCGCCTGGGCGACCTGTACGTGGGCGACGGGTTCGGCGTGGTGCACCGCAAGCAGGCCTCGGTCTACGACCTGCCCGGGCTGCTGCCGCACGCGGCCGGCGATCTCATCACGGCCGAGGTTGCCGTGCTGCGGCGGCTCACCGTCGACCCGGAGCGCCCGTACGTGGTCGTGCTCGGCGGGTCGAAGGTGTCGGACAAGCTCGGCGTCATCGGCAACCTGCTCGGCCTGGCCGACCGGGTGCTGATCGGCGGCGGCATGGTCTACACGTTCCTCGCCGCCCTCGGCCACGAGGTCGGCACCTCGCTGCTGGAGCCGGACCACATCGAGTCGTGCAAGCAGATCCTGGCCCAGGCGGCCGAGCGGGGCGTCGAGATCGTGCTGCCGACCGACATCGTCGTCGCGCCCCGGTTCGCCGCGGACGCGCCGGCCACGGTGGTCGCGGCGGACGCGATCCCCGCCGGAACCATGGGCCTGGACATCGGCCCGGTGTCGCGGGAGCTGTTCGCGTCGAAGCTGGCGGACGCGAAGACCGTGTTCTGGAACGGCCCGATGGGCGTGTTCGAGTTCCCGGCGTTCGCCGCGGGCACGCGCGCGGTCGCCGAGGCGCTGGTCAAGGTCGACGGGCTGACCGTGGTCGGCGGCGGCGACTCCGCGGCGGCGGTGCGGTCGTTCGGGCTCGACGAGACGTCCTTCGGGCACATCTCCACCGGCGGCGGCGCCTCCCTGGAGTACCTGGAGGGCAAGACACTGCCCGGTCTCACCGTCCTCGGCGCGTAAGCTTCCTGCACTATGACCGAAACGAAGAAGCTGCCGCTGATCGCCGGCAACTGGAAGATGAACTGCAACCACTTCGAGGCGATCGCGCTGGTGCAGAAGCTGGCGTTCACCCTGAGCGACCGGGACTACAAGCAGGTCGAAGTGGCCGTGCTGCCGCCGTTCACCGACCTGCGCTCGGTGCAGACCCTGGTGGACGGCGACCGGCTGAAGATCGAGTACGGCGCCCAGGACCTCTCGCCCCACCAGAAGGGCGCCTACACCGGCGACATCTCCGGGCCGATGCTGGCCAAGCTCGGCTGCTCGTACGTGCTGTGCGGGCACTCCGAGCGCCGCCAGTACCACCAGGAGAGCGACGCCCTGGTCAATGCCAAGGTCAAGGCGGCCCTGGCCGTGTCGATCACGCCGATCCTGTGCGTGGGGGAGCCGCTCGAGGTGCGTCAGGCGGGCCGGCAGGTGGAGCACGTCCTGGCCCAGCTGACGGGGTCGCTGGCGAAGATCCCGGACGAGGCGGTCGCCTCGATGGTGTTCGCCTACGAGCCGATCTGGGCGATCGGCACCGGCGAGGTCGCCTCGCCGGACGACGCGCAGCAGATGGCCGCGGCGATCCGGGAGCATATTTCGGGTGCGGCGGGGGGCGAAGCCGGCGCTGGAGTGCGTATCCTGTACGGAGGATCCGTGAAGGGCGACAACATCGCGTCCATCATGGCCGGGCAGGACGTAGACGGTGCGCTCGTCGGCGGCGCGAGCCTCGACGCGGCGCAGTTCGCCGCGGTCTGCCGGTATCGTGAGCTGGCCGCGGGCCGCTAAGGCGCTGTGGTTACTAAGGCACTGCGGTTACCTAGCCTTCCAGGGCACTAGAGCATCAAGGGGAAAGAAGAAACCGGTGGAGATCGCGCTCTCGGTCATTCTGATCATCACGTCGTGTGCGATGGTCATGCTCGTTCTCCTGCACAAGGGCAAGGGCGGCGGGCTGTCCGACCTGTTCGGCGGCGGCGTCTCCTCGACGCTCGGTTCTTCCTCGGTGGTGGAGCGGAACCTAGACCGCATCACCATCTTCTTCGGGGTGCTCTGGTTTGTCTGCGTCGTGGCCTTGGGCTGGCTCATCAACCACTGAGCCCGGCCGCGAGGCCCGAACTCCGGGTTGGGCGGGCGGGTCTGCGGATTCGCGCCGCACGGCGCATGAACCAGTGGTGAAATGAAGTAGGCCAGCGTTGACCTCACGCTCTCGCTGAGCGAGGTCCGTTGAACTAAAGCAACTGCTGTACTAAGGCAATCGAGCAAGTCGTGACAAGAGGTGGTCTGTGAGCAGCGGCAACGCGATCCGTGGAAGCAGGGTAGGCGCCGGCCCGATGGGCGAGGCAGAGCGCGGTGAGGCCGCGCCCCGGGTGTGGGTGTCGTTCTGGTGCTCCAACACGCACGAGACCCGGCCGAGTTTTGCGTCCGACGCGGCGATCCCCGACACCTGGGAGTGCCCGCGGTGCGGCTTCCCGGCCGGACAGGACCAGGCCAACCCGCCGGCCCCGCCCCGTGTTGAGCCCTACAAGACCCACCTGGCCTACGTGAAGGAGCGGCGCACCGACGCCGACGGCGAGGCCATCCTGGCCGAGGCGCTGCAGCGGCTGAAAGGCTAGCCTTCGCTGAATAATTGACGGTGCCCCGGGCCCTTCGGCCCGGGGCACCGTCTTTTTTGCCTAGGGGACCAGGGACGGCAGCAGCAGGCGGACGCGCGCGTCGAGCTCGCCCGCCGCGCCGGCGTCGCCAGCCACGTGCGCGAGCAGGGCATGCTGGAACAGCCCGTCGGCCAGCGCATAGGCCACGCCGGGGCTGACCGCGGGCGGCTTGCCCGCCAGCTCGGCGAATTTGCTGACGATCCGCCAGATCATCCGCTCGAGCGACTGGTCGATCTCGGCCACGTCGGGACGGAACGCCTTGTCGAACAGCGACTGGTTGCGCAGGTCGTACCAGAGCCGGTGCATGCCGGCGTCCGCGCGCAGCGTGCCCGCCATCGCGGCGCCGATCCCGGCGGTCAGCTCGTCCGTCGTGACCGCGGTGGCCACGATCGAGTCGTAGCGCTTCACGCATTCGGCCTTGTACTGCCGCACGCAGTAGGTGATCAGCTCGAACTTGTCGGCGAAGTAGTAGTGCAGCACGCCGTGCGAAAAGTCGGAGTTCTGTGCGATGTCGCGCAGGCTGGTGTTCGCGTACCCCAGCTCCGCGAGGGTCTGCCGGGCCGCCTCGGCGAGCTGATCGCGCCGCTCGGTGAACTTGTCCACCTGCCGGCGCGCGATCCGCTCCCGCTTCCGGTCCGCTGCTGCGGTCAACTCTGTTACTTCGGTCAACTCTGCTACTTCGGTCAACGCCCTACCTCAGTCAACTTCGCTCGGTCGAAACCGGGCCGGCCACATCCTGCTGGCTCTTCCCGCTGGTGCGCCCGTAATCCCAAGGTATCAGCCTGGACGACCGACCAAAATGAACCTTTTTCGTGCGGATGCCGACTCGGCGTCGATCGCCGAGGCACGGGCGGAACGGAAAGGGTTCATTTCTAATACGATCGTCCAGCAAAACCTTGACAACTGTCAAGAAGCGGACCACCGTAAGAGCACGCCGATGGCCTGGGGCGCCAAGCGCGTCAGGCCGCGGCGGCCAAGGGCAAGCGCGCGCCGCCCGCTGGCACAGACGGTTACAGCACGAAGCAGCGGCAGCACAGAGAGGTGCTCGATGAGCGTTTACGACCTGGCAGGGCGCAAGGCCCTGGTGACCGGCGGAGCCCAGGGGCTGGGCGAGGGAATGGCGCGGGCGCTCGCCCGCGCGGGTGCGGCGGTGGTCATCGCCGACATCCAGGAGGACCTGGGCAAGGCGACCGCCGAGGCGCTGCGGCAAGCGGGGGCAGCCGCAGAATTCGTCGCCCTTGACGTCACCTCCGAGGAGAGCTGGGGCCAGGCGCTGCCGCAGGCCATCGGTCACCTCGGCGGACTCGACATCCTGGTCAACAACGCCGGGGTCGAGATCACCAGCCTGCTGGTGGACATCGACGCCGCGGACATCCGCCGGATGCTGGACGTGAACATCCTCGGGACCGCGCTCGGCATCAAGCACGGCTTCCGCGCGATGCGGCCCGGGGGGCCCGGGGGAGCCTCCGGCGGCGCGATCGTGAACGTCTCGTCGGTCGCGGCGACCATCGCCTTTCCCGGTATCGCGGGCTACTCGGCGACCAAGTCCGCGGTGGACCGGCTGACCCGGGTCGCCGCGGCGGAATCCGGCCGGCTCGGCTACGGGGTGCGGGTCAACTGCGTGTACCCCGGCCTGGTGCCCACCCAGATGGGCAACCAGCTCGCCGTGGACTGCGCCACCATCGGCCTGTTCCCGAGCCCGCAGGAGGCCGCGGGCGCGGTGGTGGGGCTGACACCGCTCGGCCGGCTGGGCGAGGTGCCGGACATCGCGGACGCGGTCGTCTTCCTCGCCTCGGACGGAGCCAGGTTCATCACCGGCGCGGGGCTGCCGGTCGACGGCGGCATGGGCATGTGACGGGAGATCTCATGAGCGGCAAGAAAGTCATCGTCTACGGCGCTTCCGGCTACACCGGGCGGCTGGTCTGCGAGTACCTGCGCGAGTTCGGCATCCCGTTCATCGCGGCGGGCCGGGACAAGGCGCGGATCGCCGAGGCACTGGAGACCGTCCCCGGTATCGACACCGTGGACCACGAGATCGTCGAGGTCGAGCATGCCGTCGGCCCGCTGACCGAGCTGTTCGACGGCGCCCGCGTGGTCTGCAACATGGTCGGCCCGTTCGCCCAGTACGGCGGCGAGGTCGTCGAGGCCTGCCTGGCCGCCGGGGCCCATTACCTGGACACCTCGGGGGAGCAGGACTGGCTGATCGACGCCGAGAAGGCCTACGGCGAGCGGATGGCGGCGGCCGGCCTGCTGATCGCGCCCGGCGTCGCCCAGATGTACACCACGGGAGAGATCGCCGCGCAGCTCTGCCTGGAGGAGCCCGGCCTGGACACCCTGGACGTCCTGGTCTTCTGGAAGGGCATGCCGACGATCGCCTCGACCAAGACGATCCTGGTCAACGCCGCGCTGGCGAAGGCGTACTACCTGGAGCAGAACGGCTACCAGGAATGGCCCGCCGACGGCGGCCTCTACACGGTCACCGTGCCGGGCCAGCACGAGACCGGGCTCGCGCTCCCCTGGGGCGGCACCTCGCACCCGGTCTGGTTCAAGAACGACCCCCGGGTGTCGAACGTCAAGGTGCTCGGCGGCGTCTTCAACCGCGCTCTCATGCTGGGCGTGCCGCAGATCGTGGCCGGCGCGCTGGCCCAGATCGAGGGCATGAGCGAGCAGGACAAGCTCAGGGTGCTGTCGGAGCAGGCCGCCGCGGTGATGAACCAGATGCCGCCGCGCGAGTACACGCGGATCAACACCTCCCTCGACTCGGTGCACGCCTCGGGGCCCCTGGGCCGGGCGCACTGCGTCATCCACGGCAACTGCAACTACAAGCAGACCGGCCTGCTGCAGGCCTACGCGGCGCACGCGCTGCTGCAGCAGCCGCCGCTCCGGGCGGGCTTCGCGTCCGCCTGCCAGGCGTTCGGGCACCGGGAGCTGCTGGGCGTGCTGCGGAGTTTCGGCCTGGTTATGAGCCCCGCTCTCACCAGGTCGAGCTGAGGAAGCCGGCAGCCATGCGGCTTGTCGACTTCCTCGATAAGGGGGCGTCGCGCCACCCCAGCGACGCCCCCTGCCTAACGATGGCCGGGCAGGCGCGGAGCTACGCCGAGGTTCAGCGCCTGTCCTGGTCCGTCGGCCGCGCCCTGGCCCGGTCGGGCATCAGCCCGGGCGACAAGGTCGCGATCTTGTCGGGCAACGACCCGGTCGCGTTCGGCTGCGTGTTCGGCATCAGCCGGGCCGGGGCCGTCTGGTGCCCGGTCAATCCGCGCAACGAGGCGGCGGAGAACCGCGAGCTGCTCGACCTGTTCGACTGCCGCTGCCTGATCTTCGCCGCCGCGTTCGCCCCGCTGGTGGCCAAGATCGCACCGGAGCTGCCCAAGCTCGACACCCTGGTCTGCCTGGACGACCCCGCCGGCCCGGGTCACGCCGACTCGAGCGTGCCCGGGACGGTCGCCTTCGGCGACTGGCTCGCCGGGGTGAGCGACGAGCCCTGGGACGCTGACCCGGTCGACGACGTCGTCATGCTCGCCGGCACCGGCGGCACCACGGGCACGCCCAAGGGCGTGATGCTCACCGGGCACAACATCGAGACGATGACCGCCCTGACGCTGATGAGCTACCCGTTCGACTCCGGCCGGCGCCCGGTCTACCTCGCGCTCGCCCCGCTCACCCACGCGGCCGGCGTGCTCTGCTTCCCGGTCATGACGCTCGGCGGCGAGATCGTCATCATGCCCCTCCCCGACCTGGGGGAGTTCCTCGCGCTCACCGAGCGGCACCGGGTCACCCACGCGTTCCTGCCCCCGACGCTGATCTACCTGCTGCTCGACCACCCGGCGCTGTCCAGCGCCGACCTCAGCTCGCTGCGCTGCCTCTGGTACGGGGCGGCGCCGATGTCCACCTCCCGGCTCGAGCAGGCCATCGAGGCGATCGGCCCGGTCCTCGGCCAGCTGTTCGGGCAGACCGAGGCGCCCATGATGATCTCCACCCTCGCGCCGGGTGACCACCTGTACCCGGACGGGACGCTGGCCCGGAGCAGGTTCGCCTCGGCGGGACACCCGACCCCGCTGACCGCCGTCGCGATCATGGACGAGGCAGGGAACTTGCTGGCGCCGGGGGAGCGCGGCGAGATCGTCGTCCGCGGCCCCCTGGTGAGCCCCGGCTACTACCAGAACCAGGAGGCGACCGCCGAGGCGTCCCGGCACGGCTGGCACCACACCGGCGACGTCGGCTACCTGGACGAGGACAACTTCCTGTACATCGTGGACCGGCTGAAGGACATGATCATCACCGGCGGGTTCAACGTCTACTCGGCCGAGGTCGAGCAGGCCCTGCTGGCCCATCCGGCGGTTCTCGACTGCGCCGTCGTCGGCCTCCCGGACGACAAGTGGGGCGAGCGGGTCACCGCCGTCCTCCAGCTGCACCCGGGGCACTCGGTGAGCGCCGACGACGTCCGCGCCTTCGTCAAGGCCCGCGTCGGCAGCGTGAAGTCCCCCAAGCAGGTGGAGGTCTGGGCCGACCTGCCCCGGTCCCGCCTGGGCAAGGTCCTCAAAGCCGACGTGAAATCCCGCCTGCTCGGCGACGACCCGGCCTGATCAGGCCGCGGCGGCGAGCGCGGCCGCGACGGCGGCGGCGACCCGGGCGTTGTTCTCGGCCAGCGCCAGGTTGGCCGGGATGCTGGCCCCCGACGTCTGCTGCTCGATCCTCGCCAGCACGAAGGGGGTGACGGCCGCGCCGGTGATGTGCTCGGCCGCGCAGGCGGCCAGCGCGGCGTCGAGCGCGGCGTTCAGCGTCCTCGGGTCGAGTTCGTCGGCGGGCGGGATCGGCACGGTCAGCAGCACTCCCGTGCGCTCGCGCATCCGGCTGCGCAGCACGTCGGCGGCCACCCGGGCCTCCTCGACGCGGTGCGGGACGGGCAGTCCGCTTGAGCGCAGGTAGAACGCGGGGAACCAGTCATGCTGCCAGCCGAGCACCGGAACGCCGGCCGTCTCCAGGTACTCCAGCGTGCGCGCCAGGTCGAGGAACGCCTTCGCGCCCGCGCAGACCGTGATGACGGGATGGTTGGCGAGGGCGTCGAGGTCGGCCGAGATGTCGCCGGTCAGCTCGGCGCCGCGGTGCACGCCGCCGATGCCGCCGGTGGCGAAGACCTGGATGCCGGCCGCGTGGGCCAGGGCGACCGAGGCGGACACGGTCGTCACCCCGGTCTCGAGGCCCTGCGCCACGGCGACCGCGATGTCGCGCTCGGCCACCTTCCGGCGGCCGGCGAGCACCCGGTCCTCTTCGCCCGGCTCGAGGCCGACGCGCGCCTTCCCGTCGAGGATGGCCGTGACGGCGGGCTCGGCGCCGCCCGCGCGCACCGCGGCCAGGCACCGCCGCAGCGCGTCGCCGTTAGCCGGGGCGGGCAGCCCCAGCTGGGAGAAGATCGTGGACTCGAGCGCGACCACGGGGCGTCCCGCGGCCAGCGCGGCCGAGACGGCGCCGGATACCTTGATCGCGTCCTGGGCGGCTGGCCGGGTGGGGTGGGTCACGGTCTTTACTCCTGCGGGTCGGGGGCCGGGTGGCTGACGGGAACCCGGCGCACGGAGGTGGCGCCGGGGGAGAACAGGACGGAACGGGCCAGCTCGTGGCCGGCCCTGGCCGCGTCCACGGGATCGGCGCCGTGCATGCGGGCGGCGAGGAACCCGGCGGCGAAGGCGTCGCCCGCGCCGGTCGAGTCGCGGGCCGGCGGCGCGGGCGGCACCGGCACGGTCCGCGGGACGCCGCCGGGCCGGGTCACGGTCGTGGACTCGGGGCCGTTCTTGACGATGACCAGGGTCTTGGCGAACTGCGGGCGCGTGACGTCGAGCAGCTCGGCCTCGTGCGCGTTGGCGAAGAAGACCGCGGGCCGCAGCAGCTCCACCAGGTCCAGGTAGCGGGCCAGGCCGTACTCCTCGATCATCCCGGTGGAGGAGGCGTCGAGCGAGACGGGAATGCCTGCCGCGGACGCGTGCCGGACGAGTCCCAGGGCGGCGCTCGCGCCCGGCTCCGCCGCGAAGCAGTACGACGGCGCGTGCAGCACGGCGGCGGACTCGAGCCAGGAGACGGGCACATCGGTGAGCTGGGCGGCGGCGGCGCGGTCCGGGTACATCGTGCGCTCGCCCGTGCGGTCGATGAGCACGACGATCGTCCCGGTGCGGTCGCGGCGCTGCACGCGCACGTCGACGCCGTGGCCCGCGAGCTCGGCGGTGAGCACGTCCGCCGCGGGATCGTCGCCGACGCAGCCGATGAACCGGGCCGGCACCGAGGCGCTCGCGAACACCGCCACGTTCGCCGCGCTGCCGCCGCGCGAGCGGTGGATCACCGCAGGATTGTCGGTCGCGTACCGGGTCGGTGCGTCCGGCCACACGATGACGTCCTCGACCAGGTCGCCGACGGCGACGAGAACGCCGAGGCGGCCGGAATCGCCAGGGTCTCGCACGATGCGGGTACCAATCTCTCGGTGAGCGGGTCTCTCGGTGGGCGGGCGATATTAGGTTAAGCGCTTAACGGCGACTTGGCAATATGGCGGGCGGCCGCGCCCGGCCCGCGGGCCGCGCCGGGTCAGCCGGCCCCGCCCGGCCGGTCAGGCCGCGGCCGGGCCGGTGGAGCGGCGGACCGTCAGGTGGGTGGGCAGGACGACGCTGCGGCGGGCGCTGGTGCCCCGCTCGATGATGTCCTGCAGCAGGGTCGCGGCCTCGAAGCCGAGGTCGAAGGCGGGCAGGCTGATCGCGGTGAGCGGCGGGCAGACGATCGCGGCGAACGGGAGGTCGTCGAACGACGCGACGGACACCCGCCCGGGCACGTCCACGTTCAGGTCCGCCAGCGCGCCGAGTACGCCGTAGGCCTGGACATCGGAGGCCGCCACGATCGCGGTCACGCCGGCCTCCGACCAGGAGGGCCAGTTGGCCAGGACCTTCGCGCGCGCGGCGCCGATCTCGATATCCGAGTGCGTACGCAGGAACCGCACGTCCTTGTGCTGTCGCCTGAGCTGGTCGGTCAGGTAGCGCCTGCGGTCGGCGAACGTGGCCACCGGGCGCGGCGCGTCCAGGTACAGGACGCTCCGGTGCCCGAGGGTGATCAGGTGATCCGCCAGCTGGCTGGCGCCTGTCCGCAGGTCGAAGCAGACGCTGGAGGCGCCGGTCGGCGTCTTGGGATCGTCCATGACCACGACCGGGCGCTGGGCCTCGGCCGCTTCCCTGGGCACGTCGACCGGGTAGTCGAGCAGTACCCCGTCGACGTCCGCGCCGAAGACGTGCCGCATGTCGGGTTCCTGGCTGCCGGACCCGCTGACCGCGAGGAGCAGCTGGGTCTGCGTGCCGAGCGCCTCCGCCACCCCGGCCGCGATCGCCGAGATGAACGGGTTGGTCATGTCCTGGGCCACCAGCGCCACGCACTGCCGCCGGCCGGTGGCCAGGCTGCGCGCCGCCTGGTTCACCATGTAGCCGAGCTCTTCGATCGCCTGCTGCACCCGGTGGACGGTGCTCTCCGACACGCGCCCGGCGGCCTTGCCGTTGGCCACCAGCGACACCGTGGCTACGGAGACCTGCGCGCGGGCGGCGACGTCGGTCGCCTTTACCCGGGGACGCTGGCCCGTCTCGTCAGTCGTTGCCGGGCTCACCCGCGACCCCTCCAGCCCAACCATCCAGCCAACATGCGTCCAGCCCAACCGTGCGTTGCCACATTATCGGGCGGAAGGTCACCACACCGCTAGCCCGACCACACCGCGAGTCCGGCGGGGTTCAGGGCCGGGATGATCTCGCTGCCGTAGGCGGCCAGGGTCTGGTCCTTGCCGTCGTGCTGCAGGTACACGGCGAACTGGTCGACGCCGAGATCCCGCAGCTCGGCCAGCCGCTCGATGTGCCGCTCGGCGGGACCGACGAGGCAGAACCGGTCGACGATCTCGTCCGGCACGAACGCGGTGTGCGTGTTGCCCGCCTGCCCGTGCTGGTTGTAATCGTAGCCTTCCCGGCCGGCGATGTAGCCGGTGAGCGCGGCCGGCACCGGGCCGGAGGTTCCGTACCGGGCGACGAGGTCCGCGACGTGGTTGCCCACCATGCCGCCGAACCAGCGGCACTGGTCGCGCATGTGCGCGATGTCCGTCCCGACATAGGCCGGCGCCGCGACGCAGATGCGGACGGACGCGGGATCGCGCCCCGCGTCGGCGGCGGCCTGCCGCACCGCGGCGATGGTCCACCGCGCGATGTCGGGGTCACCCAGCTGGAGGATGAACCCGTCGCCGACCTCCCCGGCCAGGGCCAGTGCCTTCGGACCGTAGCCGGCCACCCAGACCTCGAGCCTGCTGGCGGACGCCCAGGGGATGCGCACGGTGGCGCCGGAGTAACTGACGGCCCGGCCGTTGGCCAGCTCGCGGATGACGTGGACGCTGTCCCGCAGCGTGGCCAGGGTGGCGGGGCGGCCCGACAGGACGCGCACCGCGGAGTCGCCCCGGCCGATGCCGCAGACGGTCCGGTTCCCGAACATCTCGTTCAGCGTCGCGAACAGCGACGCGGTCACCGTCCAGTCCCTGGTGCTCGGGTTGGTCACCATGGGGCCGACCTTGATCTTGCGCGTCTGCGCCAGGATCTGGCCGTAGATGACGTAGGGCTCCTGCCAGAGCACGTGCGAGTCGAAGGTCCAGGCGTAATCGAACCCGTTCAGTTCCGCCTGGCGGGCGTACTCCACCACCTTGGCCGCGGGCGGGGAAGCCTGCAGGACGACGCCGAATTCCATGGCCGGCACCTCCTTTCCGATGCGCGGGGGCTTTCCGGTGCGCGAGGGCGGGTCGTCACGGGCGGGTCAGGTCGGCGTAGGCGTCGGGCCGGCGGTCCCGGTAGAACGCCCACGTGTCGCGCACCTGGTCGATGAGGCTGAGGTCCAGGTCCCGGATGATCAGCTCGCCGTGGTCGCGGGCGCCCGCGGCGCCGACGAGCTGCCCGCGGGGGTCGGCGAAGTACGAGGTGCCGTAGAAGTCGTCGTCGCCGAGCTCCTCCGTCCCGACCCGGTTGATGGCGCCCACGAAGTACTCGTTGGCGACCGCCGCGGCCGGCTGCTCCAGCTGCCACAGGTGGTTGGACAGCCCGGCGCTCGTGGCGCTCGGGTTGAACACGATCTGGGCGCCGTTCAGGCCGAGTGCGCGCCATCCCTCGGGGAAGTGCCGGTCGTAGCAGATGTACACCCCGACCTTGCCGACCGCGGTGTCGAACACCGGGTAGCCGCTGTTCCCCGGCCGGAAGTAGAACTTCTCCCAGAAGCCGGGCAGCTGGGGGATGTGGTGCTTGCGGTACTTGCCGAGGTAGGACCCGTCCGCGTCGATCACCGCGGCCGTGTTGTACAGCACGCCGGGCTGCTCCTGTTCGTACACCGGCAGCACCATGACCAGGCCCAGCTCGGCCGCGAGCCGGCCGAACCGGTCGGTGACGGGACCGGGGACCGATTCGGCGTACTCGTAGTACAACGCGTCCTGCACCTGGCAGAAGTACGGCCCGTAGAACAGCTCCTGGAAGCAGATCACCTGCGCGCCCGCGGCGGCGGCGAGCCGCGCCTGTTCCTCGTGGTGGGCGATCATGCTCTCCTTGTCGCCGGTCCAGGTGGCCTGGACGAGCGCCGCTCGCACGATGGTCATTCCGCTGCCCTTCTCCCTGCCGTAGATCGATGTCGAGAAGTTATGCGCTTGATGTTATTGCCCTTAATTCCGTCGCACAAGACCGGGTCCAGGGCTGGCTGCGAGCCCTGCCAGCGAGCGGTACCAGGCGTGGCACAGGCAGGTAAATCCTTTGTTTCACCTTTGTAAGATTCTCCTGAGCTGCGGAAACATGAAGAGTGTAAAGCTGCTTGGGTCAAATTTCAGGTGCCCGAAGTCTTGCGCAGCATCCGCGGCCTCGTCTAGCTTCTCCGTTATGCGCCTAACAAGGTAACCCCCGGCTTCTGCCTGATGGAAGTGAGTCCCCGGTGATCGGTCATACATCTGCGCCATCCGCCTCCCCGCGCCCGAGATACCGCCGGCCCGCGGCCGCCGCCGGCCTCGCGCTCACCGCCGCCCTGGCCGTGAGCGCGTGCGCCAGCTCTTCGAGCAGCACCGCGGCCACCGGCACCGCGGCCACCGCGGCCTCTGGCGGCTCGGCCAGCAGCGCCCCGGCGTCCAACGCGGGCTTCTCCGCCTGCATCATGATCAGCGAAACCGGCATCGCTGACCACTCGTTCAACCAGGCGGCCTGGGCCGCCATGACCGAGGCGAAGTCCAGCCTGGGTATCACGATCAAGTACCTGGAGCAGTCCGGCACCGTTGACTTCTCCACCATCGGGGAAGAGTTCGTCCAGGACGACTGCAGCATGATCATCGGGGTCGGGTTCGACACCGAGACCACGATCGACACCCTCGCCAAGGCGAACCCGTCGATCAAGTTCGCGGTGATCGACGACACGCTGACCACCCCCGAGCCCAACGCGGTCTCGCTCGTCTACGAGACCAACCAGGCCAGCTTCCTCGGCGGGTACCTGGCCGCCGGGATGAGCAAGTCCGGGACCGTGGGCGTCTACGGCAACGAGGCGATCGCCCCGGTCGAGCTCTACATGAGCGGCTACGTCTACGGAGTCGAGTACTACAACAAGGTCCACGGGACCGACGTGAAGGTAATCGGCTGGAACCCTTCCTCTGGCAGCGGGCAGTTCGTCGGCAGCTTCACCGACGTGAACCAGGGCAAGCTCATCACCCAGGCGGAGATCCAGCAGGGCGCCGACGTGATCTTCGCCGTGGCGGGCCCGATCGACGAGGGGACCGTGGAGGCGATGCAGGCCGCGGGCGGCCCGGCGAGCGGCTACTACACGCTCTGGGTCGACTCGGACGGCTGCGAGACCAACCCGGACGCCTGCGGCGAACTGCTGTCGACGGTGCAGAAGAACATCCAGCCGTCGCTTTACCAGGTGATCGCGAAGACCGTGGCCGGCTCTTTCCCGAAGGGCGACTACCTCGGGACGCTCACCGACGACGGCGTCGGCCTGGCTCCCTATCACCAGCTGGCGGGCAAGGTGCCGGCCGCGCTGCAGAAGGAGATCACCGCACTGGAGAAGGCCGTGGCCGCCGGAACGGTCACGGTCAAGGCCTACTGACCCCGGACGCGGGCCGGCGGCATCGCCGCCGGCCCGCGCGGGCTCAGCCGCTACCCGCCCGCCCATCACCCACCCCCACGTGCCGGAACCGGAGGTCGCCAGTGGACGTGAGCGCCGCGTCGGCGGAGCCAGCCAGCGCAGCCGCCGCCGAGGTCGCCGTGGAACTGCGGGCGGTGACGAAACGGTACGGGGCACTGACCGCCAACGACCGCATCGACCTGACCGTGCGCGGCGGCGAGATCCACGTGCTCGTCGGTGAGAACGGGGCGGGCAAGAGCACCCTCATGGGCATCCTGTCCGGCACCGTCCGGCCCGATGCGGGGCAGGTCCTGGTCCGTGGCGAGAACGTCACCGGCTACAGCCCGCGGGCGGCGATCGTCAAGGGCGTCGGCATGGTGCACCAGCACTTCCGGCTGGTCGGCGCCTTCACCGTGGCGCAGAACATCGCGCTCGGGTTCGAGCCCCGGGGGCGCTTCCGCACGCTGGACACGGCCGCGTCGCGGGAGTCCGCCCGCACGGTGTCGGACCAGTTCGGCCTCGCCCTGGATCCGGACGCGGTCGTCAACGACCTGCCGGTCGGGCTGCAGCAGCGCGTCGAGATCGTGAAGACGCTGATGCGCGAGGCCCAGGTGCTGATCTTCGACGAGCCCACCGCGGTCCTCACCGAGGAGGAGTCCGCCGCCCTCTTCGCGATCCTGCGCAAGCTGCGCGAGGACGGCCGGGCGATCATCTTCATCACCCACAAGCTGCGCGAGGCGCTCGCGCTGGCCGACACGATCTCCGTGCTGCGGCGGGGCAAGCTCGTCGCGACCCGCGCGCCCGGCGAGACGTCCGTGGCCGAGCTCGGCACGCTGATGGTGGGGCGCGCGGTCGCCACAGTCCGGCAGGGGACGGTGGCCCAGGAGGCAGTTCTCCCGGAGACAGCGCCCTCGGAAAACCGGGACCGGACCACGGCCTCGGCCGCCCGCGCGCCTGCGCCCGGAGACCCGGTGCCGCTGCTCGCCGTGCGGGACGCGGCCCTGCGCCCGAAGACGCTGCACGCGGTCCCGGTGCGCGACTTCACCCTCGAGGCCTACGGGGGAGAGCTGGTTTCTGTCCTCGGCGTCGACGGCAACGGCCAGCAGGAGATCATCTCCCTGCTCACCGGGACCCAGTGCCCCGACGAGGGCACGGTGACGGTCAACGGCAGCGACCTCACCGGGCAGCGGCCGGGCGCGTACCTGGCCGCGGGCCTCGGCGTCGTCCCGGCCGACCGGCGCCGCGAGGGCCTGGTGCTGCCGATGTCGATCGCGCGCAACCTGCTGCTCGACCGCAGGCACGAGCGGCGTTTCTTCCGGGCCCGCGGGCTGCTGCTGAACGAGCGGGCGGTCAACTCCTACGCCCGGGAGATGATGGAGAAATACGACATCCGGGCCCAGCGGCCGGACCAGCCGGTCGCCAGCCTGTCGGGCGGCAACCAGCAGAAGGTCGTGCTCGCCCGCGAGCTGGAGCGCGACATCAGCGTCCTGGTCGCGGCGCATCCCACGCGCGGCCTCGACGTCGGGTCCATCGAGTACGTGCACACGAAACTGCTCGAGCTGAAGGCCCGCGGCCGCGCGGTCGTCGTCGTCACGTCCGACCTGGACGAGGCCACCGCTCTCAGCGACGTCATCTGCGTGCTGTACCGGGGCGCCGTCGCCGGCCTTGTCCGGCCGCCGTTCTCCCGCCGCGAGCTCGGCATCCTGATGGGAGGCAAGTGATGGACGCGCCCGCGGAAACGGCCGCCGTCACCGCGGGGAACCAGCCGGCCGGCCAACGGGAACCCCGGAACCGTTTCGGGGCCGGGCGGGCCGTCTCCGCGCTGGACTTCGTGCGTACCGGGCACCCCGCGGTGATCTTCGTGCTGGCGCTGGTCTGCGGGCTGATCGCGACCTCGATCGTGATCGTGGTGTCGACGGCGCCGGTCCGCTCCGCCTGGGGCGAGCTGTTCACCGCGCCCGGCACCACGTTCTCGGTGACTTTCGATTTCCTCGGCAGCGCCTACGGGGCCCTGCTCAAGGGGTCGATCGCCAACCCGGCGGCCTTCTCCCGCGCGTTCCAGTACCCGTCGCTCGCGACCTGGTCGCAGGCGTTCACGCCGCTCGGCAACACGATCGTCTCCGCCGTCCCGCTGATCATCACCGGCCTGGGGCTGTCGATCGCCTACCGGTCGGGCGCCTTCAACATGGGCGGCCAGTCGCAGCTCATCCTGGGCGCCGCCGCCGCGAGCTGGGTCGGCTTCAGCTTCACCGGCATGCCCTGGCTGCCGCACATCCTGCTGGCCTTCGCGGCGGCGGCGGCCGGCGGCGCGATCGCGGGCCTTATCCCGGGCGTGCTCAAGGCGACGACGGGGGCCAGCGAGGTCATCGTCACGATCATGCTGAACTACGTCGCCGCCAACTTTCTCACCTACCTGCTGTCCAGCACCTTCTTCCGCCAGCCGGGCAGCGGCGACAACCCGGTGGGCCGGGTCACCGTGCCGTCGGCCACGCTGGGCCGGATCTTCGGTCCCGACCTGCCGGTCAACACCGGGTTCATCGTCGCGATCCTCGTGGTGATCTTCGTCGCCGTCCTGCTCAACCGGAGCCGGCTGGGCTTTGAGTTCCAGATCGCCGGGGCGAGCCGGGCGGCCGCCCGGGTGGCCGGCATCAGGCAGGCCTGGGTCTACATCGGGGCGTTCGCGCTGTCGGGGGCGGTCGTGGGGATCGCGGGCGGCGTGCAGATCCTCGGCGTCACCCAGCAGCTGCAGACCGGCTTCGGCGCCGACATCGGGTACCTGGCGATCCTGGTGGCGTTCGTCGGCGCCAACCGGCCCCTCGGCGTCACCCTGGCCGCGCTGCTGTACGGGGCCCTGGAGACCGGGGGCCTCACCATGCAGTTCGACTCGGGGATCTCCTACGAGCTGACCAGCGTGATCCAGTCCCTCATCGTCTTGTTCGTCACGGCGCCGGCGCTGGTCGCGGGCATCTTCTGGCTGCGCCGAAGGGAAAGGTTGACATGACGTACCAGGCAAGCGCCGCGGCGCTGCTGGCGGCACGGTCCCGCCGGAGAGCATCCTGGCTGGCCGCCGCGCTCGCCGCGGTGCTCATCCTGCTCGCCGTCAACGCGGCTGGCCAGCACGTCACGCTCGACCTGGGGTCGGGGGTGACCCACGGGCCCGACGTCACCGGCCCGGTGTGGGTGTTCTGCGGCGCGGCCGCGCTGCTGTGCCTGCTCGCGGCGGCGGTCATCTGGACCAGCCCGGACGCCGGGCGCGCACGGGAGCGGGTCGCCGCGTGCGTCGTCGTGTCGCTGGTCGTCTTCGTGACCGGGCTGCTGGCCTGGGCCGCGCGGTCCGGGGAGGTCAGCGTCGGCGGGGTGCTCGACGTGACCGTCGGCGGCGCGATCCCGATCATGCTCGGGTCGACCGCCGGGGTGCTCTCGGAGCAGAGCGGCGTGTTCAACATCGCCATCGAGGGCGAGTTCCTGGCGGGCGCGTTCGCGGCCGCCCTCGTCGGGTCGGCGACCCAGAACACGCTGCTCGGGCTGGTCAGCGGGCTGGCCGCGGGCCTCCTGGTCGGGCTGCTGCTCGCGGTGATGACGATCCGCTACCAGGTCGACCAGGTCGTGGCCGGGATCATCCTGATCACCTTGATGACCGGACTGACCGGCTACTTCAGCGACCAGGTGCTCACGCCGGATGCCAGCACGCTGAACTCGCCCCCGGTCATCCAGCCGGTGGCGGTGCCGCTGCTGGACAAGATCCCGGTCGTCGGCCAGGCCCTGTTCGACCAGAGCCCGCTCTTCTACGCGGCCGTCGCCGTGGTCATCGCGGTCGAGTTCCTGCTCCGCAAGACCCGCACCGGCCTGCGGATCCGGGCCGCGGGCGAGAGCCCGGACGCGGCGGAGAGCTCCGGCATCAACGTCCGCCGGCTGCGGTACCTGTCCGTCGCCGCGGCCGGCGCGATCGCGGGCGTCGGGGGGGCCTACTTCACCGTCGGCTCCTCCGGTGAGTTCGTCGCCGAGATCAGCTCCGGGCTCGGCTACGTCGCCCTCGCGGCGGTGATCCTCGGCTCCTGGCGCCCCGCCCAGGCCGCGGCCGCCGCCCTGCTGTTCGGCTTCGCCAGCTCGATCTCGACCACGTTCAGCCTGTTGAAGGTCAGCATTTCGCCGTCGCTGCTGCTGATGATCCCGTACGTCGTGACGATCGTCGTCGTCGCGGGCGTGACCACCTCCGCCCGTGCGCCCGCCGCGGCCGGCGGCCGGCTGGACAACTGAGAAAGGCTGAAGGAGACACCAGTGCCGTACGTTCCGATCATCGACATCTCCAGGGACCCCGAGGCCGTCGGCGCGGAGCTCGACGAGGTCTGCCGCACCGTCGGGTTCTTCCAGATCACCGGGCACGGCATCGAGGAAGGGACCGCGATGAGGGCCTGGACCGCCGCGACCCGGTTCTTCGACCTGCCGCTGGGAGACAAGCTAAGCGTGGAACGCCCCGCGGCCGGCTACCCCTACGGGTACATCCCGGTGGCGGGCGAGTCGCTGAGCCAGTCGGTGGCCGGCAGCGCGCCGCCCGACCTCAAGGAAGTCTTCAACATCGGCCCGGTCACCGCGCCCCGCCACCGGATGACCGACCCGGACGAGGCGTCCGTCTACTCGCCCAACCTCTGGCCCGAGGCGCTGCCCGAGCTGCGCGAAGCGTGGACGGACTACTACGCCGCCCTGCGTGACCTCGGCAGCCGGCTGATGTCGCTGTTCGCCTGCGGGCTCCGGCTCCCGCCCGGCTTCTTCGACGGCAAGATCGACCAGCATCCGGACGCGCTGCGGGCCATCAACTACCCGCGGCGGGACGACACGCCGCTGCCCGGCCAGCTGCGGGCGGGCGCGCACACCGACTACGGGACGCTGACGATCCTGCGCCAGGACGCGGTGGGCGGGCTCGAAGTGCTCGACTCCGGCGGCGACTGGGCGGGCGTCGAGTCCGTCCCCGGCGCGTTCGTCATCAATATCGGCGACCTGATGGCCCGCTGGACCAACGACCAGTGGCACTCGACCCTGCACCGGGTGGTCGACCCGCCGGGCGCGGCGGCCGACCAGGTGAGGACTGGGCGTGCCCGGCGGCAGAGCATGCCCTACTTCCAGAACGCCAACTGGTCGGCCGAGATCGCCTGCCTGCCGACCTGCCTGGCCCCCGGCGAGGCGCCCAAGTACGAGCCGGTGCTGGCCGGGCCGCACCTGATGGGCAAGTTCCGCAAGTCGGTGACGTTGTGATGGCCGGCCCCCGGACGAAGCTGATCCTCGACGTGGACACCGGCACCGACGACGCGGTCGCGCTCATGCTGGCCGCCCTGCACCCGGCGCTCGACCTGGTCGGCGCGACCACCGTCAACGGCAACGTCCCGGTGGACATGACGACGGAGAACACCCTGCGCGTGTTCGACCACATCGGCCGGAAGGTGCCGGTGTACCGCGGCCTGGCCGCGCCCCTGGTCCGGCCCGACTTCCCGGTGCCGCGGGACACGCCGGTCCCCGGCACCACCCGCGTGCACGGCGGTTACCTCGACATCCCGCCGGCCCGGTCGGCCGCCGCGGCCGCCGCGGCGGTCGAGTTCCTGATCGAGACCTACCGCAACGCGACTGACGAGATCATCCTCGTGCCGACCGGCCCGCTGACCAACGTGGCGGCGGCGCTCAAGCTGGAACCACGGCTCGTTGAGCTGATTCCTGAGATCGTCCTGATGGGCGGCGGGCACTACTGCGGCAACATCACCCCGTTGGCGGAGTTCAACGTCTGGGCCGACCCGGAGGCGGCCAAGGTCGTCTTCACCTGCGGCATCCCGCGGCTCACGATCGTGCCGCTGGACGCCACCCACCGGGCCCTGCTCACGCTGGCGGACTGCGACATGCTCGACGCGCTCGGCACCCCGGCGGCGACGGCGTGCGCCACGTTCACCCGGCGGCGGATCGCCGGCTACGACAGCGACCAGCCGATGGAACGCCCGGGCACCGCGCCCGTGCACGATGCCCTCTGCGTCGCCGCCGTCATCGACCGGTCCGTGATCACCACCCGGCGGGTGCACGCGGACGTGGAGACCCACGGCGAGCTGACCGTCGGCCAGACGGTCTTCGACGTCGCCGCCCGGGGCGGCCGGCCGCCCAACGCCGACGTGGCCTTCGACGCCGACGAAGGCAAGTTCGTCCGGTTGCTGCTCAGCACCTTCGCCAGCCCGGGCGGTCCGGGCGTCCCGTAGGGGCCACCAGCCATCCCTGCTCCTGTTCGCGTTCCTGGAAGGAAAAGCAGTGCACGAAATCCCAGTCATCGACATTGAGGGCTTCCTCGCCGGACAAGACATGATCACCGCCCCGCGGGCGGTAGAGGCCGCCGCCTCGACGTACGGCTTCCTCCAGATCGTCGGTCACGGTATCCCCGCGGCCCCCATGGATGCGGTCTACGACGCCATGGACCGCCTGCACGCCCTGCCCGAGGCGGTCAAGCGGACCTACGTGAGCCAGGGGCATCCTTACCGGGGATTCCACATGAACCGGGACAGCCAGGGGCGCGTCCGCCAGGAGCGGTTCCTGGTCAGCCGGTTCGACGACCGCGCCGCCGCGATCGCCGGAGGCGTGCCGCCCGAGCTCTCCGACTTCTTCTACCCGAACATCTGGCCCGAGCTCGACGGCTTCAAGGACGCGGTCAGCGAGCTCTTTACCATCACCAACGCGCTCGCGGGCCGGCTCATGAGGCTCGTCGCCGTGGCCCTCGGCCTCGACGATTCCTGGTTCGACCCCATGCTCGAGCCGAACGCCTCCACCTTCGCCGTCAACCACTATCCGCCGCGCGAGGACGAGGCCGGTACCGGCGAGCCCGAACTGCTGTTCGCCGAGCACGCCGACGGCAACACGCTGACGATCCTGCACCAGCGCGGCACGTACACCGGCCTGCAGGTCCAGCCCCTCGGGGAACCGGACACCTGGATCGGTATCCCCGTCGTGGACAACGCGTTCGTGATCAACGTCGGCGAGCTGATGACCCGCTGGACCAACGACCACTGGCCGTCCACCAGGCACCGGGTCCTCCCGGCCGAGGGGCCGAACGACAGCCGCACCACCCTGACCACGTTCCACATGCCCGCCCTCGACGCGGTCGTCGCCCCCTTGGAGGTCTGCGGCGGGAAGGACGACCCGCACTATCCTCCGGTCACCCCGTACGAATGGGAACGGGATTTCATGGCCCGCAACAGCAAGCGGCGGGCCCTGGAGGTCGACCCCAAGGTGCAGCAGTTCCTCGAGTCGCTGCGGCCCTGACCCGCTCCCTGGTTGGGGAGCCAGCGGACTAGTTCGGGAGCCAGCGGACTACGCCGATGACCCGGCCCTGGACAACCGGGGAGTCGCTCTCGTCATAGACCAGATCGGGGAAGTCCGGGTTGGAAGACTTCAGCCGCAGCGTGCTGCCCTCGTAGTAGATGTGCTTGACGGTCGCTTCCTCGCCGATGAGGACGACCGCGATCGTGCCGGGAGCCGGCCGCGGATCCACGGCAACGACCACGTGGTCTCGGTCGAGAATGCCGTCGCCGATCATCGACTCGCCCTTGACCTCCAGCATGTAGACCTCTTTGCCGCGGGCCCGGTCGGCTGGCAGCGACACGAACTCCTCGATGCTGCCCGCGTCCGCGAGGATCGGCTGGCCGGCGGCCACCTTGCCCAGCACCGGCACCGAACGGGTGCTCCGCAGCCCCGCCGGGCGAATCGTATGCGTCTTCACCCGGCCCTTCGCGGTGCGGCGAACCTCGATCAGGCCTTCCGCCTCCAGGCCAGCGATCAGCCCGCCTACCCGTGACTTGGCCGACAGGCCAAGGGTGCTCGCGAGTTCCGCGTAGCTAGAGACCGGATCGCCACGCTCGGCCATCTCGATGATGACCTCAAGCGTTTTGAGTTCTGCGGGGCTGGCCATGAGAGGAGATCCTAGTACGGATGCCGGACGCCATCGCTGATCACTTGACCGGGCCCGTCGTGAGCGGCGCGCCGCTGGCCGGCTTTACCGGCCGCTGGCGGATCGGCCGCGGGCTCACCTCACCTCCGTTGTAATTCCCAATACCGGACATTTAGGCGGGTGCGGTGAGGACAACCGGGCCGTCGGCGGTGATGGCGACGGTGTGCTCGACGTGGGCGGCCCGGCTGCCGTCGGTGCTGCGGACGGTCCAGCCGTTGGAGTCGATCGTGTACCGGTCGGTGCCGCCGGCCAGGAACCAGGGTTCGATGGCGATGACCAGCCCGGGGACCAGGCGCAGCCCGCGGCCGGGGCGGCCGATGTTGGGGATGTGCGGGTCCTCGTGCATGGCGTGGCCGATGCCGTGGCCGCCGAAGTCGGTGCAGATGCCGTAGCGGGCGGCGCGTCCGGCCGCGCCGATCGCCGCGGAGATGTCGCCCAGCCTGCCGCCGGGGACGGCGGCGGCGATCCCGGCCCGCAGCGCCTGGGTGGCGGTGTCGATGAGGCGGCTGTCCGCCGGGTGCCCGCGGCCGACCTGGACCGAGATCGCGGCGTCGGCGGCCCAGCCGTCCAGGGTGGCGCCGCAGTCGATGCTGAGCAGGTCGCCGTCGCTCAGCCGGTAACGGCCGGGGATGTCGTGCAGGGCCGCGTCGTTGACCGACGCGCAGATCACGGCGGGAAACGGGGGCTGCCCGGGCATCGGCTGGTAACCGAGGAACGGCGAGGTGGCATGCGCCTCGGCCAGCACGTCCCGGGCCGTCGCGTCCAGTTCGGCCAGCCGCACCCCGGGCACGGCCTGGTCGCGGACGGCGGCCAGGATGCGGGCCACGACCTGCCCGGCGGCGCGCATGGCATCGATCTCGCCTGGCGTCTTGTACTCGACCACGTGAAGCCTCCCCACGTTACCGGTATAACTATCCCGGTATTATTATCACATCATGGTCAGGCCACCGCTAAGTCCGGAGGAGCGCGCCCGCGGCGAGCGCCTCGGCCTGCTGCTGCGAGAAGCACGCGGATCGCGGAGCATGACCGCGATCGCCGCCGCCTCCGGCGTTCCGGTCGAGACGCTGCGCAAGATCGAGACCGGCCGGATCGCCACGCCCGCGTTCTTCACCGTGGCCGCGCTCGCCGCTTCGGTCGGCCTCGCGCTGGCGGACGTCGTCGCCTACTGCGCGGATACGGAGACGGGCGAGTCCCTGAGCGCGTGAGCGGTGAGCGCCGGCTCCGCCGGAGCACGGCTGCGGTTACGGTGATCCCGGCCCGCCGCCTCGCCCCCGGCGCGCCGCCGGCCGGCAGCCGTGGGCCGGGTGAGGGTTGGCTGAAAAAACGTTCAAAATGGCCCGGTAAGGTCGCGCGACGTCCCTACCCTCGGAAGGTGCGAGGGATGCCGGCGGTGCGGGTGCCGTGGCCGCTGCTGGCGGTGCTGGCCGTCCAGGCGGCGCTCTCGGCCAGCCTGGTACGGGACAAGACCGCGTTCGGGGACGAGGCGCTCTACCTGTCGGCCGGTCATCTGGAGTGGTCGCACTGGCTGCACGGCACCCAGATCCCGGCCTACCAGACCTGGTTTTCCGGCGCCCCGGTCAGCTACCCGCCGATCGGGGCCATCGCCGACAGCCTCGGCGGGCTGACCGCGGCGCGGCTGCTGTCCCTGGTCTTCATGGCCGGCGTGACGTCCTTCGTCTGGGGCACCGCCACGCGGCTGCTCGAGGACACACGCGCCGCCTTCTTCGCCGCCGCGCTGTTCGCCGTGCTCGCGCCGACGCTGCACCTGGGCTCGTACGCGACCTACGACGCTCCGGCGCTGCTCTTGCTCGCGGCGGCGAGCTGGTGCGCCGCCGGAGTCCGCGGCGGCCAGCACGCGACGCGGCGGATCATCGCCGCGGGGATTCTCCTGGCCCTGGCCAACGCCACCAAGTACGCGACGGCTCTGTACGACCCCACCGTGCTGGGCATCGCCCTGCTGAGCACGTGGCCGTACGCCGGGCGAAAGGCCGCTCTGCTGCGCGCGGCGCTGCTGGCCGGCACCGCGGCCGCGGTCGTGGCCGTGCTGCTCGCGCTGGGCGGCCCCGGCTATCTCACCGGGATCCGGGTGACCACGACCGGGCGGCCGTACGGAACGGATTCCGCTTCCCTGGTGTTCGCCGACGCGTGGTCGTGGACCGCCGTGGTGCTGGTCCCGGCCGTCATTGCGGCCGTCGTCGGCGCGCTGCGCCGCCGGTGGGCGGAGGCGTTGCTGCTGACCGTGCTCGCGCTGTCGGCGCTGCTGGCGCCGGCTGACCAGGCGCGCATCGCGACCACGACGTCGCTGAACAAGCACGTCGACTTCGGTGCCTGGTTCGCCGCGATCGCGGCCGGCTACCTGCTGAGCAGCCTGTCCCGGCGGCGGTCGGCCCTGGCCGCGTGGCTGGCCGCCCTGGTCCCGGTCACCGCCGTCGGCCTGATCCAGGCGCAGGCCATGGTCAACTGGCCGGACGTGACCGGGCTGGTCAAGGTCGTCCGGCCGATGACCGACCACGGCGGGCACTTTCTCGTCGAAACCACCGACGTGCTCCAGTACTACCTGCCGGAAACGACGTGGCAGCAGTGGTCGAGCACGCAGACCAGCGACCTGGGGTACTACCAGCAGGCGATCGCCCGGCACTACTTCTCGGTGGTGATCCTCAGCTTCAACCAGACGCCCGCGGCCGACGACGCGATATCCCTCGACCTCTCCGCGGCCGGCGGGTACGAGCTGGCGGCGAAGGTGCACTCGGGAACGACCGTCTTCTACGTGTGGGAGTACGTAGGCCGGGTGTGACCGCAAACGGTGCCACCCTGGGCTGTTCGTCCGGCATGTCCGGAAGGAGGCTTTAGTTACAGTACGTTACTACCTAATTCGGTAGAGTAATGTGACTTGCCCTACAAAAGCGGGTGCTTTCTGCCAGCATGCAGAAGTCAGCGAACGGGGCGCCGCCACAGGGGCGGCGCTGTGGCGGGGAGGGGCAACCCCCCGCCGTCACCGTGCGCTGTCGGCAAAGGGGGCAATCCGTGGTTACCGTCCACAATTTTTCCAACGGCTTGCTGAATCCCGCGCTGGGCTACACGATGTCGTGCATCGGCGCCTTCCTCGGCCTGCGCTGCGTGATCCTGGCCCGCGCCTACGAGGGCGCCGCCCGGGCCCGGTGGCTGGTCCTGGCCGCCGTGTCGATCGGCGCCGTCGGGATCTGGGCCATGCACTTCATCGCGATGCTCGGCTTCTCGGTTCCCGGCCAGCCGATCCTGTACAACGTGCCGTTGACCGTCGGGTCCATGCTGCTCGCGGTCGCGGTCGTCGGCATCGGCCTGTTCATCGTCGGTTTCAGCGACGGCGGCTGGCCCTGGCTGGTGGCCGGCGGCGTGATCATCGGTCTGGGGGTGGCCGGCATGCACTACCTGGGCATGGCGGCGATGTCCATGCCCGGGTCCATGTCCTACAACATGCCGCTGGTGTTCGTCTCGGTGCTGATCGCGGTCGTGGCGGGCACCGCGGCGCTGTGGATCGGCACCTGGGTTCGCCGGGTGGGCGCGACCGCGGTCGCGGCGCTGGTCATGGGCGTCGCGGTCAGCGGGATGCACTACACCGGGATGGCGGCGCTGCGGGTGAGCAGCGGCTCGATGCCGTCCGTGGCCGTCAGCCAGGTGTCCGGCGTCGCGGCGGTGTCCGGCGCCACGGCCGCCAGCTTCCTGATCCCGCTGCTGCTGGTGATCAGCCTGGCCACGTTCCTGCTGACGCTGATGATCAGCGTGACGCCGAGCGAGGACGAGATCCGGGCCGACGCGGAGATCCGGCGGCGGCTCAAGACGCTGCAGGGGCGCGGCTAGATCCGGTCAGATCCAGTCGTTGCGGCGGAATATCCCGTACAGGAGCACGCCGGAGCCGATCATGATCACCAGGGCGACGATGAAGCCGATGTGGTCGCTGAAGCCCGGATAGGGCACGTTCATGCCGTAGAAGCCGGTGATGAACGTCGGCACCGCGATGATCGCCGCCCAGCCGGTGACCTTCTTGGTGATGATGTTCATCCGGTTGCCCTGGATCGTCAGGTTCGTCTCCAGGATCGTGGTGACCAGGTCGCGCAGCGACTCGGTCCACTCGGTCGCCCGGAGCACGTGGTCGTAGACGTCCTGGTAGTAGGGCATCAGGTCCTCGTCGACGTGCCGCAGGTCCCGGCGCATGAGGGTGTTCAGCACCTCGCGCATCGGTAGCACGACCCGGCGCAGCACCACGAGCGACTTGCGCAGCTCGAAGGAGCGCTTCTGCACCTGCAGGTCCCGGGCCGACGCCGGCGCGAACAGCTCGTCCTCCAGGCCTTCCACCTCGTCGTCGAGGGACTGCACCGCCTCGAAGTGGCCGTCCACGATGTAGTCGAGCAGACCGTACAGCAGGTAGCCGACGCCGTCCGCGGCCAGGTCGGGGCTGGCGTCCCAGCGGTCGACCACCTTGCCGATATCGAGGCCGTCGTCCTTGCGGATGGTGATCAGCGCCCGCGGCAGGATGAACGCGGCCAGTTCGCTGGTGGCGAGCTCGCCGCTCTCCTTGTCGAGCCGCGCGCTGTAGGCGGTGAGGAACAGGTGCGTGCGGTAACGGTCGATCTTCGGCCGCTCCCGGTCGACCAGGGCGTCCTCGATCGCCACCGGGTGCAGCCCGAATTCCTGCTGCAGCACCAGGAGGTCGTCGTGATCGGGATCGCGCAGGTCCAGCCAGACGGTCGTCCCCTCGTCGTTGAGGTGATCGCTGATCTGCTCGACCGCGTAGCCCTGCCCGGCGAGCCGGCCGTTCCGGTAGACCCGCGTGCGCGCCTGGCACCGGGTCGGGCTGTCGTGGCAGATGCTGTCGGCAGCGACCGTGTCCGCGTCATTGCCCTGGAAGGTGGTGTCCCTGGTCGTGTTGCTGCCGAGCTGTCCGCCGAGCGCTCCGCCGCGGATGTCGGTTTCTGTCATGAGATTCCCCTCGGGCTGGCTGCGGACCCTAGGATCTCACCTTGCCCTGGCGGGCCGGGACCGCCCCCGCAGCGGGCGGTCCCGGTGTCGTCGCCTGGCTAGTGCGCGAAGGACGCGCGCTTCTTCTGCAGCTCGGGCGGCATCTGGGTCTGCGGGTGGTGCTCCAGGATGTTCAGGTGCAGCTTGATGTCTTGCATGAGCAGGTTCGCCAGGTCCATGGAGAAGCCGTTGCGCACCACGATCCGCATGACCGCCATGTCGGTCAGGTTCTCCGGGAAGGTGTAGGCGGGCACCTGCCAGCCGCGCATCCGCAGCCGCTCGGACAGGTCGAACACCGAGTACTTGTCCACGTCGTCGCGCAGCTTGAACGCGAAAACCGGCAGGTCGCTGCCGTCGGTCAGCAGGTCGAACTGGCCGAGCTTGCCGATCTCGCCGGACAGGTACTTGGCGATGTCCTGGGCCGTCTGCTGGACGTGCGTGAAGCCGTTGTAGCCGAGGCGCAGGAAGTTGTAGTACTGCGCGGCGACCTGTGCGCCCGGCCGGGAGAAGTTCAGCGCGAACGTCGGCATCTCCCCGCCCAGGTAGTTGACCTTGAAGATCAGCTCCTCGGGGAGGTACTCCTGCTCGCGCCAGATGATCCAGCCCACGCCGGGGTAGACCAGGCCGTACTTGTGGCCGGAGGAGTTGATCGAGGCGACCCGCTTGAGCCGGAAGTCCCATTCGATCTCCGGCTGGAGGAACGGCGCGACGAACCCGCCGGACGCCGCGTCCACGTGGATCGGCACGTCGGGGGAGCCCGGGGTGGCCGCCAGGGCGTCGAGCGCGGCGGAGAGTTCGGCCACCGGCTCGTACGAGCCGTCCATCGTCGACCCCATGATCGCGACGACGCCGATCGTGTTCTCGTCGACCGCGGCGACGGCCTCGGGGACGCCCAGGTGGTAGCGGCCGGGGACGACGGGGACGTACTTCGGCTCGACGTCCCAGTACCGGCAGAACTTCTCCCAGCAGACCTGGACGTTGCTGCCCATGATGAGGTTCGGCCGGGCGGTGTCCTTGCCCGCGGCCCGGCGCTTCGCGCGCCAGCGCCACAGCAGCGCCATCCCGCCGAGCATGCACGCCTCGCTCGACCCGGTGGTCGAGCAGCCGACCGCCTCCTCGTGCGGCGCGTTCCACAGGTGCCCGAGGATGTTCACGCAGCGGTGCTCAAGCTCGGCCGTCTGCGGGTACTCGTCCTTGTCGATCATGTTCTTGGGTGAGCACTCGGCCATCAGTTGCTCGGCCTCGGGCTCCATCCACGTGGTGACGAACGTCGCCAGGTTCAGCCGGGCGTTGCCGTCGAGGATGAGTTCGTCCCGGACGACCTGCAGCGCGGTGCGCGGCAGCACGCCGTGCTCGGGCAGCCGGTACCGGGGAATCTCGCAGCTTTTCTCCCGGAAGTACACCGGGTTGATGTCAAGTTCTATGCCCGACTCGTCCTTGGGGACCTGTCTGTGCAGCGCAGCCATAGGGCCAGGCTAGTGGCGCGGCCATGACCGCGGGCCAACTCGCGGGGGCGAGATCCCTAATATGTGGTGTTCTCAGCGGAGGAGTTTCTGCACCTCGCGGAACCGCGGGTGACTCGCGTCGCGCAGCCACTCGAACAGGACCATCTCCGTGGTGACGACCTCCGTCCCGTGCTGCCGGGCCCGCTCGACGGCGGCGGCCTTGTCGGCCGGGTCGCGTGACCCGGCCGCGTCGGCGGCCAGGATCACCCGGTAGCGGGAGCCGAGCAGGCCGAGCGCGGTCTGCAGCACGCACACGTGCGCCTCGCAGCCGGCGATGACGACCTCGCGGGTTCCGGCGGGCAGCAGGCCGGCGAAGCCGGGGGCGTCGGCGGCGGAGAACGTCGTCTTGGCCAGGGTCTGCCGCGGGTACCCGGCCAGCGGCGCGACCGTCGGCCCGAGGCCCTGGGGGTACTGTTCGGTGGCGAGCACGGGCACGTCGAGCAGCCGGGCCGCCTCGGCCAGGCGGCCGGCCCGGGCGACCAGCAGATCGCCGTCGCTGATGGCGGGGACCAGGCGCTCTTGCAGGTCAATCAGGAGCAGCGCGGCTCCCTTCGCGTTAAGAAGCACGCCCCACACCGTACCGGGCGCGGCGTAGAGCCGGCTGCGCGTGGAACCGGGCGCCGGGTCGCTGACCGCTCCCGGGCACCGTCCGGGCCCGCACTGCCCGCCGCCGGGGTTCCGCGGGCGAGCCGCTATCCGGGTACCGCCGGTACCTGGCCTGCCCCGCCCTCCCCGGGCCGGGCCGCTTACGGTTCGATAGACATAGTGACGGTGCGACCGCGCCCGGCGCGGACGGGAAGGAACAGCGAGGATGGAGTACGTAACGGTCGGCGGGACCGGAGTTCGGGTGTCGCCGCTGTGCTTCGGCACGATGTCGTTCGGCGACGAGGCGGACGAGAGCGTCTCCGGCGAGATGTTCGCGCACTGCCGCGACGCCGGGATCAACTTCTTCGACACCGCCGACGTCTACGGCGGCGGCGCGTCGGAGACGATCCTGGGCAAGCTCATCGCGGGCAGCCGCGACGACCTGGTGATCACCTCCAAGGTGTTCTTCCCGACCGGCGGCGACGTCAACGCGGGCGGCCTGTCCCGTCGGCACATCGTCCGCGCCGTCGAGCGTTCCCTGGAGCGGCTGGGCACGGACCGGCTCGACTTTTACTTCGTGCACGCCTTCGACGAGCTCACCCCGGTCGAGGAGACGGTGCGCGCCCTGGACGACCTGCGGCGCGAGGGCAAGATCCTCTACCCGGCCGTCTCCAACTGGGCGGCCTGGCAGATCGCCACCGCGCTCGGCATCTCCGCCAAAGAGGGCCTGGCCCGGTTCGAGCTGATCCAGCCGATGTACAACCTGGTGCGCCGCCAGGCGGAGGTCGAGATCCTGCCGCTGGCCCAGGCCGCGAACCTCGGCGTCATCACCTACAGCCCACTCGGCGGCGGCCTGCTGACCGGTAAGTACGGCGCCGGCAAGCGCCCCAGCGCCGGCCGGCTGGTGGAGGACAAGCGGTACATCGACCGCTACGGTCTCGACAGCGACTACGCCAGCGCGGACGCGTTCGCCGCGTTCGCGGCCAAGGCCGGCGTCAAGCCCGCCACCCTCGCGGTGGCCTGGGTCATGACGCACCCGGCGGTCACCGCCCCGATCATCGGCGCGCGGAACCTGTCCCAGCTGGCGGACTCCCTGGCGGCGCTTGACCTGGACATGCCCCCGGCCCTGCGCGCGGAGATCTCCGCGCTCTCGGCCACCCCCCCGCCGGCCACCGACCGGACGGAGACCCTGAGCGGCCACTGGATCTGAGCGGCGCCCGCGCGAACGGGGCCCGACAAGGACGGGGCCGGACAAGACAGTGCCGGTCAAGACGGTGCCGGGTACGACGGTGCCCGACAACGACAACGCAAGCACGAGAGGCGGACTAACGGTGACCAGCTGGACCAGCGAGGAACTCGACGCGATCGGCGGGGCGGACGAACTGCGGATCGCCGCCCAGCGGCCGGACGGGACGCTGCGCAACCCGGTGACGATCTGGGTGGTCCGGGTCGGCGGCGACCTGTACGTCCGGGCGTACAAGGGGACGGACTCGCCCTGGTACCGCGGAGTCCTGGCGACGCACACGGGGCGGGTCGAGTCCGGCGGCGTGACCAAGGACGTCACGTTCGCCGACGAGGCGGACCCCGCGGCGGGCGACGCCGTCGACGCGGCCTACCGGGACAAGTACCGGAACTACAGCGCCCAGTTCGTGGATCCGATGCTCGCCGTGACGGCCAGGGACGCCACCGTCAAGCTGGTTCCGCGCTGAGCGCAGCGTCAGCCGGCGGGGAGCCGGCGGGCGGGTGTTGCTTGATCCAGTGCTGGGCGATGTCGGACCGGCGGGCGAACCACACGCCGTCGTGGGCGGCGATGTGGTCGAGCAGCCGGGCGACCGCGCGGGCCCGGCCCGGGCGCCCGGACAGGCGGCAGTGCAGGCCGACCGACATCATCCGGGGGCGGTCCGCGCCCTCCTCGTACAGCTGGTCGAAGGTGTCGCGGGCGTAGGCGAAGAAGTCCCCGCCGTGCGCGAATCCGGGCGACCCGACGAAGCGCATGTCGTTCACGTCCAGGCTGTAGGGGACGACCAGGTGCGCGGTCCCGGCGACCCGGGTCCAGAACGGCAGGTCGTCACTGTAGTCATCAGAGTCGTACAGGAACCCGCCGTCCTCGACCACCAGGCGGCGGGTGTTGACGCTCATCCGCCCGGTGTACCAGCCGACGGGCCGTTCCCCGGTGACCCGCCGGATCGCCTCCACCGTCCGGGTCAGGTGCTCCCGCTCGGTGCCGGCGTCGACGTCGGCGTAGTCCAGCCAGCGGTATCCGTGCGGGCAGATCTCGTGCCCGTCCGCGGCGAGCGCCGCCACCACGTCGGGCGACCGCTCCACCGCCATGCCGACGGCGAAGATTGTCGCGGGTACCCCGTGCGCCGCCAGGATGCGCCGCAGCCGCCACACCCCGGCCCGTGAGCCGTATTCGAACATCGACTCGGTCCGCAGGTCACGGGCGCCGGGACGCGGCCGGGCATCGGTGACGTCGTTGGACGCGGCCTCGGAGGTCGCATCGCCGTGCAGTACGTTCGTCTCGCCGCCCTCTTCCCAGTTCACCACCACGCTGACCGCGATCCGGGCCCCGCCCGGCCAGCGCGCCAGCGGCGGGTTCGGCCCGTAGCCGGCCAGGTCGCGCGGGTACCCGCCCGGTGCTGTCACCGGGCATCGCTCCTCGGGCCGGCTGGACCAACCCCGGCCCGCTCGGTGCCGCCTCGGTCAGGGGCGGCCAGGTCAGGGCCGGCCAGGTACGGGGCGCAGGCCTGGCGGTAGCAGTCCGCGTACGGCCGCCGGTAGCTTCCGGTCAGCCGGGCGGCGTGCCACAGGGTGGCGAGCACGCTGTCCACCACGGTGAACGGCGCGGCCGCCAGACTTGGCAGCACGCCCGGCACGTTGGTGCAGACGACCGCCAGGGACTGCGCGCCCGCGCTGGCCAGCGCCCGCAGCGACGCCTCAAGCACGGCGGCGGGGATCGCGGCGAAGTCCAGGTTCCGCTCGAGGCCGAGCCCCCGATCGGCCACCACCGTGCCGCCCGCGGCCCGGACCGTCGCCACCACCCGGTCGTGGACCTCGGTGACGTACGGGGTGAGGACGCCGAGCGGTGCGCCCGGTTGTTCGGCGAGCGCCGCGAGCAGCGCCGTCCGGCTGCTCGTCACCGGGACACAAGCGGCGGCCGAGGCCCGCGCGAGCACGGCGTCCTCCTGGTCGCCGCCCAGCCAGCAGCCGGACGTCCCGGCCCAGCAGATCAACGACACCTCGGCGTCCGCGAGCAGGCCGGCCGCGGCGGACAGGGCCGCCGCGCCGAACTGCGCGTCCGCGTCATCGTCGGCGGCGATGCGCCGCACCCGGGCCCGGGTGACCAGCACGTCGATCCCGAGCCGGGCCGTGACTGGCGTCCGCTGCAGGTAGCCCTCGATCACCGGGTTGGACGACGGCACGATCAGCCCGACCCGGGCCCGCGCCGTCACGCCGGCGCCCCGTGACTGGCGGCCCCGAAACCGGCGGCGGCCAGGTCGGCCGCGACGCTGCACAGCTGTTCCTCTCCCCGGTCGGCGCCGAGCAGCTGCACCGACAGCCATGGCCGCGCGGCCGGTGTCCCGGCGGGCAGCGAAAGGGCGGGGAGCCCGGTCAGGGACACGGCCCGGCAGTGCGCCATCAGGTCGGTGGCGTCGAGCAGCCGCCCGGCCACGTTCACCCGCGCGTCGTAGCCGAGCGCCCCGGTCGCGGCGGCCGGCAGCAGCAGCGCGCCCGCGCCGGCGGTCAGCAGCGCGGCCCGGACCGTTCGCCGGATCTCCGCGGCCCGCCCGCGCAGCCTGGTCATGACGGCGGGATCAGGCGGAGCGGCCCCGCGTTGCGAGTGCTGGTCGAGAACCGCCCGGGTCGACGCGCACAGCAGCTCCTGCCTGCCCGCGGCGAGCTCGCGGACCGCGCCGTGGTCGTCGGTCAGCGCGCGCAGCGCGCCGTAGATCGCGGCCGCGTCGCGCAGCGCTTCCCGCAGCCCGTCCGGTGCGGGTATCACCTGGTAGCCGGCCTGCTCCGCCGCGTCCCGGGCCGCGCTCAGCGCGGCCGCGACCTCGGGACGGACCGGCGCGATCTCGGTCCCGTCGCTGACCAGAAGCCTCCTGCTGCGCGTCTGCCCGGGGCCGGGGTCGCCGGCTTGGTCCGGCGCGGACCTCCAGGATCCGCAACGGCAGCTGGCTTCGTCGCCCTGTGTCCGGCCCGCGAGCGCGGCCAGGACGGCGCGCAGCGCGGCGGGCGAGCGGGCCATGAGGCCCGCGGTCTCCAGCTCCGACTGCTGGCTGCCCGGCGCGGCACGGCCCGGCGCGCTGCTGTCCGGCGGGCG
>Ga0302314_10002531_pt1 | contig 33867 bp, 24 predicted proteins | sample III_Palsa_N2_3_FD_200533 | JGI IMG/M metagenome (GOLD analysis project Ga0302314, IMG submission 200533) | Peat permafrost microbial communities from Stordalen Mire near Abisko, Sweden - III_Palsa_N2_3 | ecosystem: Environmental > Terrestrial > Soil > Palsa > Peat permafrost | place: Sweden...
TGATCTCCGCCCATCAGGACAGTCGGGACCTGAAGCGCGCTCGCGAATTCGGCGCGATCGCGTGCCTGACGCGCGGTGCCGATCCGCAGCACGTGATCGAAGTCGCGATCGAATCGATCGGGTCGGACGTCGTTCCGATGCCCAATCCCGCGCTGCGCCTGGATGACACGCACCACACGCAACGGCTGATCCAGCGTCTCGAGCACCACGTGACCTATCAGCGCGAACTGGAACAGCGCGCAGCCTTGCAGGCGGCAGAGCTGGCCCTGCTGGGCGGGATCGCCGATGCCCTGGCGCACAGTGCCGATGCCAACGCCACGTTGCGCGACGTCTTCGCTGCGACGCTGGAGACCGCGGGAATCTCGTCCGGCGCAATGTTCCTTCCCGCATCCGACGAGAGACCCGCGTTGCGCACGTCGCTCGGCTTCGATGCGGTGGAGGTGAGCGGATTCTTCGGCGCGCAGGAGCTGCTGCAGAAGATCATCGACGACGTGATTCCCGTGCTGATTCCGTCGGCAAGCGTGCCAGGCTATGTCTCCAGTGCACTGCTCGCCCGTGCACAGGTCGCGTCGCTGCACGTGGTCCCGCTCACTGTCAAGAGCCGGGGGATCGGCGCCCTGGTCTTCGGTTCGCGGGCGCACGATCTGCCGAGCGATGGCGTGGTGGCCTTCGCGCGCGCGATCGGCGCCCAGATCACCATGTCGCTTTCGCTGATCCGTGCGTTCGAGCAACGGCAGCGGGCGGAAGAGGCCCTGATGCTGTCCAACGAGGCCCTCGAACGACGCGTGCGGGAGCGCACGCACGAGCTCGAGCGCAGCGCTCAGCGGCAGCGCGACATGCTCGCGTTCGTCTCGCACGACCTGCGTACGCCGCTCAGCACGATTTCGCTCAGCGCGGAACAGATCAACATGGTGTCCGACAGTCTTGGCAGCTCGGCGGGGAACGCTCGCGTGGGGCATCGCATCGCGCGCGCGGCCAAGCAGATGCGCGTCCTGATCGATGGGTTGCTGGACTTCGCAAGCATCGAGGACGGCTCCTTCTCGCTGCAGCTCGAGCACGCTTCGATGAGGGGCATCGTCCTCGACGCATTGGAGATCCACCGTCCTCTGGCAAGCACGAAGAAGATCGACATCGTGATCGGCGACAGCTTCGACGGCTGGGTGCTCTGCGACAACGACCGGGTGATGCAGGTGCTGTCCAATCTGATCGGCAACGCCGTCAAGTTCTCTCCGATGGGAAACACGATCTCGATCGGCAGCAAGCTCTCCGGCGGCGCTTGCGAGCTCCGTGTCGTCGACCAGGGCTGCGGCATCCGCGAGGATCACCTGCGCCATGTCTTCGACCGCTATTGGCACCTGCCGGGCAAGGGCGGCACCGGACTCGGGCTCGCAATCGCCAAGGGCATCGTGGAGGCGCACGGTGGACGCATCGGCGTCGAGAGCGCGCTTGGGCGCGGAAGCTCGTTCTGGTTCACCCTTCCCGTGATCGGCGCGCCTGTCGCGGCCGCTCCGCTGATCGCTCCGGAATCGTCGCCGGGAGTCCGGAGCAGGATCCTCGTGGTGGACGACGATCCGCTGCTGCGAACCTCCATCGTGGATCTACTGTCGTCATCCGGGTTCGAGGTGCACGAAGCGTCCGACGGTGCCTATGCGCTCGCGATGCTCGAGAACCTGCCGGCGGATCTGATCCTGCTCGACCAACAGATGCCGAACATGACCGGCGAGGATTTTCTGTCCGCCCGGCGAGGAAACGAGCGAATTGCCGGCATTCCGATCGTGATGTTGTCGGCCACGCCTGTCCAGACATCGCACCGCATCGCGGGAACCCTCAGGAAGCCCTTCAGTGCCGACAGTCTCATCCAGGTCGTCAATCAGCACCGGAGTCCCAAAGTGCCCGACATTTCATAGCGCATCCCGCGCTTCCATTGCCACGTGGCTTTTGCCCTGTGATGCCGCGCCGAAACGCGCTCGAGCCCCGGACGACGCTACAAATGGATGAATCTCTCTCTCGAAGCGCTGCGGTATCCACGGAGGCGACGGATGCCGCGCGAACGCCGGTCGACGACGGAACCGTCGACACCGGTCTCGAAGACATGGCGCAGCGACTTCTGGAAAGCGTGCAGGACTACGCCATCTTCATGATGAATACGGAAGGCTTCGTCACCAGTTGGAACCTGGGGGCGCAGCGCATCAAAGGGTACGAAGCGCACGAGGCGATCGGACGACACTTCTCGATGTTCTATCTCCCGGAAGCGATCGACCGCGGTTGGCCAGCCGAAGAACTCCGACGCGCGACCTTGATCGGCAAGTACGAGGACGAGGGCTGGCGCATTCGCAAGGATGGCTCGCGCATCTGGGCCAATGTCGTGATCACGGCGGTTCGCGACGAACGCGGCACGTTGCTCGGATTCTCGAAGGTCACCCGTGACCTGACGGAGCGCAGACGCCATGAAGAGGAATTGCGCGAACGCGAAGAGAGCCTGCGGCTGCTGGTCGAAGGGGTGCGGGACCATGCGATGTTCCTGCTGGATCCTGCAGGATGCATACGCACGTGGAACGAGGGAGCCAGGGTTGTCCTGGGCTTCGCCGCCGACGACGTGCTCGGGCGGGATGCGTCCGTGCTGCTGTCGTTGGAAGAAAAGTTGGCTGGGAAGTGGGCTGCTGAATTCGCGTCGGCGCGCTGCGCGGGCTTCTTCATGACGAAGGGTTGGCGTCATCGTGCGGATGGCTCCCGCGTGTGGGCCGAAAGCTCCACGACGGAGCTCAAGGACGGCGCCGGCGCCATTCGGGGCTATGTCCAGATCGTGCGCGACCTCTCGGAGCAACGTCGCGTGGAGGCGCTGGAGGTCGAGGGCCGCCACATCGAGGAGTTCATCGCGATGCTGTCGCACGAACTGCGCAATCCGTTGGCTCCGATCGAAAACGCGGTCTCGATCCTGCGTCGCTTCGTATCGCAACCGGAGGCGGTCTGGTGCGTCGAGCTCATCGGCCGACAGGTGACGCACATGACCCGCCTGGTCGACGACCTGCTCGACGTCAGTCGGATCAACAACGGCAAGATTCGGCTCACGGTCGAGGACATCGACCTGAACGATCTGGTGAAGAGCTCCGTGGAGTCGGCGCGCAGTACCGTCGATGCCTGCGGCCATGCCCTGACGCTCGAGCTTCCCGGGATTTCCCCTCCGGTGGCCGGCGATCCGACGCGCCTGACGCAGGCATTGACCAACCTGCTCACCAACGCCGCCAAGTACACCCCCGAGGGCGGGACGATCTCGGTCAGCGTCGCATCGATGGGGACGATCGCGACGATCCAGATCGTCGACGACGGAATCGGCATGTCGGATGAACTGCTCCAGCGCGCTTTCGATCCCTTTGTCCAGGGGGACCGCGCACTCGATCGGTCGGCGGGCGGATTGGGGATCGGGCTGACGCTCGTCAAGAGCATCATCGAGATGCACGGGGGCACGGTCGCGGTGGCGAGCGCGGGAATCGGAAAGGGCGCCGCATTCACGTTGACGCTGCCACTCTGCAATCCACGGCAGACGCTCGAAGCTTGCGCGCGCCCGGCCGAAACGAGCGCGGCGAAGCCCGAACGCATCCTCGTCGTCGACGACAACCGCGACGCGGCGGAAAGCATTGCCATGCTCCTGCGCATCTGCGGGCACGACGTGCAGATCGCATACGACGGACTCGACGCCCTTGCGATGGCCAGGAACCAGTCGCCGAGCGTGATCCTGCTGGATATCGGCCTTCCCGGCATCGACGGCTACGAGGTCGCGCGACGTCTTCAACGGATGGGTGTATTGAACAAGGCGCGGCTGATCGCGATGACCGGCTACGGATCGGACAAGGATCGGCAAGCGACCAAGGAGGCCGGATTCGATCTCCATTTCACAAAGCCGGTCGGAGTCGAGGAACTCATCAAGGCCCTCTCTTGAAGAGTGCACTCTTGGCCGCCTGCCCAGCCGACCGACTCGTGGAATGAAAGCGGCTGCGGGTTGATCTGTGCCGGCCGTGCCGTTTGGAAGCAGCCGTTCGTTCGCTCGCGAGGTACGCGATGGCGATCACGGACAACCTGACGTCCGCCGTGTGGCCGAGACCGGAGATCCGCAGCGGCGTCCCCGAATTCCGCTAGCGCTGCAGAGCGGCCGCGTCGACGGCCCGAAAGCAAAGTGCTCGCGCAGTGGTGCATGCCGAATCGCTCAAACGGACTTGACTTCGCCGCCATCCATGCGCAGCGCGGACCCCGTCATCCACTTCGCCTCGGGCGACACGAGGAACGCCATCAAGGCGGCGATCTCGTCCGGCTCGCCGTAGCGCTCGATGCCCGCTTCCTTCGGGAACTTCAGCGTGGCCTCCTCGACCGACATGCCGTGCGCCGGCGCCCAGTGCTCCAGGTAGGAGCGGCGGCGGCCGGTCATGACGGGGCCCGGCAGCACGCTGTTGACCTGGATGCCGTCCTGCAGCCCCTTGTCCGCAAACGCCTTGGCCAGGGCGACGATGGCAGCGTTGACGGTGCCCACCGCCGCATAGTCGGCCTTGGGAAACAGCGCCGAATTGCCGGACGTGAAGATGACCGACCCGCGCGACGCCTGCAACGCCGGCCAGGCCTGCACCGTGAGCCGGCGCGCGCCATGCAGCTTCAACGCGAAGCCGGCGTCCCACTGCTCGTCGGTCATCTCGAGCACGTCGACCTGGGGCACGGCTCCGGCGATGTTGACGAGCGCGTCGATGCGCTCGAACGCGGCGATGGCCTGGCGCACGACCTCGCTCGCGGCCGACGCCTCGCTGAGGTCGGCCGGCACGACCAGCGCACGCGCGCCGGCGGCGGCGACCTCGCGCTCGGTCTCGCGCAGCTTCTCCACGTTGCGCGCGACGAGCACGACGGCGGCGAAGTCCTGCGCGAGGCGGATGGCCGTCGCGCGCCCGATGCCCTGGCTCGCGCCAGTGACGATGACGACACGGTCGTTCATGTCACGCTCCTTTCGCTGCAGCAACGGCCGCGAGAACAATCTCGACGACCATGCCCGGCGCCGTGACGCTGGGCGTGTGATCCAGCGGCCGCGCGACGATCGTCGCCTTCATGCGCTCGGCCATGAAGCCCTGCGTCTCGCGACGGATCATCCGGTCGTCCTCCGCGAGCAGATACCAGGCCGGCACGTCCTTCCATCGCGGGCGCCCGACGGGCGTGCTGATGCACGGCACCGCGATCGGCCGCTGGACGGCTGCGAGCCATTCGAGCGCGGTCGCCGACGCGTTCTGCGCGAACGCCGCCGCGAACGCCTCGTGCGGCAGCCAGATCAACCCATGCGCGTCGGGCGCCAGCCTGGGGGCCAGCGGATGGGGCTCGTTGCGGTAGAACACGTCCGCAACCGCTTCCCCTTCGTCGGGTGCCAGCGCGGCGACGTAGACCAGCGCCCGCACCTTGTCGCTGCGCGCTTCGCCGATCACCGCGCCCGCGTAGGCATGGCCGACGAGCACCACCGGGCCATCGACCCGCTCCAGCGTGCGTTCGAGCGCCGCGACGTCGTCCTGCAGCGACGTCAGCGGCAACGGCGCCGCGACGACGTTGACGCCAGCGGCAAGCAACGGATCGATCACGTCGCGCCAGCTCGAGCCATCGGCCCATGCGCCGTGCACCAGCACGGCAGTCGCATTCTTCTGAATCATGTCATCTCCTTGTGTGTGCCGCGGATTCGCTCAGGCCGCCTGCAGCGTCTTCGCCAGGAAGCCGCGAATGGCGGTCGCGATTTCGTCGGCGTGCGTCTCCAGCGCGAAGTGGCCGGTGTCGAAGAAGCGCACGTCGGCGTCGGCGATGTCGCGCCTGAATGCCTCGGCGCCGGCCGGCAGGAAGAACGGGTCGTTGCGCCCCCACACCGCCAGCAGCGGCGGCTGGCGCTCGCGCAAATACGCCTGGAACGTCGGGTACAGCGCCACGTTGCTTGCGTAGTCCAGGAACAGGTCGAGCTGGATGTCGTCCGCACCCGGACGCGACAGGTACCAGTTGTCCAGCGAGTAGCCGTCGGGCGAGACGCGTGCGGCGTCGCTCACGCCGTGCGTGTACTGCCACTGCGTCGTCTGCGGTGCGAGGAACTGGCGCAGGGCGTCGCGGTTGCGCACGCTCGGGTCCCGCCAGTAAGCCTGGATCGGATTCCAGCCCTCGCTGAGCCCTTCCTCGTAGGCGTTGCCGTTCTGCGTGACGAGCGCCGTGACGCGCTCGGGATGCCAGGTCGCCAGGCGCCAGCCCACCGGCGCGCCGTAGTCGAACACGTAGAGCGCGAAGCGCCGCAGCCCGAGGACTTCGGTGAAGCGGTCGATGACGCGCGCGAGCCGGTCGAAGGTATACCCGAAGGCTTCCCGCGCCGGCATCGCCGACTGGCCGAAGCCGGGCAGGTCCGGCGCGATCACGCGGTACTCGCCCGCGAGCTTCGGCATCAGGTCCCGGAACATGTGGCTCGAACTCGGGAACCCGTGCAGCAGCAACAGCACCGGTGCATCCGCCGGCCCCGCCTCGCGGTAGAACACCTCGAGGCCATCCACATCCACTTTCCGGTTCGTCGTCGCGCTCATGCTGACTCCTTGTTTGGGTCACCGAGTTGGTAACCTGATTGATAGATTTAATCAGGTTACTGTCGATGTGCTAACCTGTCAACATCATTTTTAAAGGTTACACAAGGAGCGCCTCGCATGACGGCCCATCGACCCCCTGCCATGTTCCTGGCCGAAGCCGCGGCCCTGGACTTCCTGAACACGCTGGCGATTCCCGTCGACGTCGAAGTCGAATGGCTGGGTTCGGGCGAGGATCTGCTCGCGTGGCTCGAGGCCGCGAAACTGCTCGACGAGTCCGCGCTCGACGAGCTGCGTGTGCTGGCCACGCCCGCGGAACTGGACGCGGTGGCCGCGCAGGCGCGGGCGCTGCGCGAATGGCTGCGCGGCTTCGTTCAGCGGCATCGCGGCAAGCCGCTCACGCGTTCGGCCGAGGGCGAACTCGAGCCGCTCAACGGCCTGCTCGCGCGTGACAGGACGTTCACGCAGATCGTCGCGCCCGCCAAGGCCAACATGCACGACGGCGACGCCGCGCTGACGCTGGTCGCGCGACGCCACTGGCAAGCGGCCGACGATCTCCTGCTGCCCATCGCCCAGGCCATCGCCCAACTCGTGACCACGGCGGACTTCGCCGAGGTCAAGAAGTGCGAGGGATCGGCCTGCGTGCTCCATTTCCTCGACACCACGCGCGGAGGACGCCGCCGCTGGTGCAGCATGGCCGTGTGCGGCAACCGGGCCAAGCAGGCTGCACATCGCGATCGGGCTGCAGCTCGGTAGTACCGTTACCGCGATGTCGCGCCTTCGACAGGCCAACACGAGGCCGACGGCCGCTTCGTCTACGTGCTGGACGAGCTCACGGCCGACGTGCAGGTGCTGCGCCGGGACGCGCGCGACGCGCGTCTCGCGCCGGTGCAGTCGCTCGCGATCAGCAGCGAACAATACAAGGGCACGAAGAGCGGCGCCGAGATCGCACCGAGCCGCGACGGCCGCTTCATCTACGTGGAAGACCGCGGCGAGAACACGCTGGTGGGCTATCGCGCCGATGCCGACACCGGCGAGCTGTCGCTGTTGCAGCGGTTGCCCTCCGGCGGCGACAAGCCGTGGGGGTTCGCGATCGATCCGTCGGGACGCTGGATGCTCGTGGCCAACGCCGCGAAGGTGTCGCTGTTCGCGGTCGATGAAGCGACGGGCGGGTTGTCGGAGGCCGGCCAGTCGGTGGACTCCGCGACGCCGCTGAGCATCGCTTCCATGCCCTGAGGAATCTGAAAGAGCTTCGACCTGATCGCCGCCGCGCGAGCCCGGCTGTCGAACCGTGCTGCCGTTCGAGCCGGGCATGGCCAGGTCGGGAAGGTCGAGCCCGTGCGGTCGGTCGGCCCGTCGTGCACCAGCACCCCGCCGAAGTCATGCGGGGACAGGGACTCCGGTGCGCCAGGCCTCCCTCGTTTGAACCTGACGTCCCCTAACCGGCGGGAGCGACCCCGGCGCCGCCCCTTCCTAGAATCGGCCGGACAAGGACTGCGGCCAGGACGGCTTTCTCCTCGCACGCCGGGATGGACGCGGACGCGCCCCGGCGCGCTTTCCGCCGCACGCCGAGCCGGAAACCGCGATGTCGCCTGGCACCTGGATCGAGTTCATCGACACCGACGAGTGGCGTCCCGTCGTGCTGGGTGCTTTTGCCGCCGCGGGACTGCAGCTCGCGCAGCCGTCGGCCGGGTGCGACTGTCCAGGCCTGCTGGTGGTGGCGGATGCCGGGCCGGAGACCCTCGAGCGCGTTCGGCGGGCGTGCCGTGGCGCGATGGTGATCGTGCTCGCGCTGCCGTGCTGCGCGGAACCCGCCCAGGTCTGGGCGCTGCTGGCCGCCGGCGCGAGCGACGTGCTGCCGTGGCGCAGCGAACGGCCCCCCGTCAACGAGGTGCGCTCCCGCCTCGATCGCGCGTCGCGCGTGCGCGGCATCCTCGACGCCGAGCGGGTCTCCGGTCGGCTGGTGGGGCGCAGCGCGGCGTGGCGCGCGTTTCTCGCGGACGTCGCCGAACAGGCCCTGTACGGACGCACGCCGCTCCTGCTGCTGGGCGAGACCGGCACCGGCAAGGAACTGGTCGCCCGCCTCGTGCATGATCTCGATCCGAGGGCGAAGGGCGAGTTCGTGATCGTCGACTGCACGACGCTGACGCCGGAGCTGGCCGGCAGCGAGCTGTTCGGACACGAGCGCGGAGCCTTCACCGGCGCGGCGGTCGCGCGCGAGGGCGCGGTCGCGCGTGCGCACGCAGGCACGTTGTTGCTCGACGAGGTCGGCGAGCTCGCGCCGGGCCTGCAGACGCAGTTGCTGCGCCTGCTGCAGGAAGGGTGCTACAAGCGCGTCGGCGGCAACGCCTGGCAGCACGCGGAGTTCCGCCTCGTGGCGGCCACGCACCGCGATCTTGCGGCGTGGGTGGATCAAGGGCGCTTCCGCGCCGATCTCTACCATCGGCTCGCCGGCGCCGTGTGCCGCACGCCGCCGTTGCGCGAGCGGCGCGAGGACGTGTTGCTGCTCGCGCGTCACGTCCAGCGAAGCTTCAGCCCTTCCGACGGCGACGCCCCGCCCGACGGCTTCGAGGAGCCGGTGGCGCGCTATCTCGAGGCGCGCGACTATCCCGGCAACGTGCGCGAGCTGCGCAACGTGGTGCTGCGCCTGTGCCAGCGCCACGCCGGCGGCGGCCCGCTCACGGTGGGCGACCTGCCCCTGGACGAACGTCCCGCGGTCGGCAGCTCGCCGTCGCTGGCTCGGCTGGAAGCCGGCCTGGAGGCCGCCGTCGCGGAGGCCATGGCGCTGGGCCTGGGCCTGCGCGACATCGGCCTGGCCGCCACGGACTGCGCGGTGCGATTGGCGATGGCGCGCGAGGACGGCAGCCTGCAACGCGCGGCGCGACGGCTGGGCGTCACCGATCGAGCGCTGCAGTTGCGGCGGGCCCAGCAGCGGCCCTCCTGAGCCGCCGGTGCGTCAGTGCTCGAGGTGCGCTGCGTTGAACGTGGCCGCGGCGGCGATGAACCAGTCGATCCGTTCCTTGTCGCCCCAGCGGGCCTGGTCTCCGCGGTAGGACTGGTCGCCCATGCGCCGGCCGATGTCGCGCATCACCACGGCACGCTGCGCCGGGCACAGGGCGCGTGCCTGGGCAAAGCCGGCCACCAGCCCGGCGCGGTAGTTCGCCGTGGCGATCGCCCGCCCCTGCGGGAAGAAGTCGTTCGGCGGGAAGGTCGTGTTGCCGAAATACTCCCTCATCTTGCGGAAGCTGGCGCCGCTGGCGCCCATCACCAGGCCGATGGAGAAGCCCGAGGCGGCATGGCGGGCGGCGATCTCCTTAGCGGCCTCGACGTAGGGCGCGCCCAGCGCGACGAAGCCGGATGTCCAGGCCAGCACGGGACCGAGGACGGCGAGCACGCCCGCCAGCGCGCTGGTCGCGCTGATGAGCTCGAAGATCTCCACCGAGGCGATGCCCCAGTGCGCGGCCTCCATCAGGACGGCCGCCTTCTCGCCCAGGCCATGCAGGTCCTGCGCGAGGTCGCCGACCATCTTCTTGGCGTCGATCCGGAACTCGATCGGCAGCGGGCGATAGTCCGGCACGTTCGGCACCTTGAGCAGCAGCGGGTAGCGCAGCAGGTCGGCCGGGTTCGGGCTGCACGCGGCGACCGCGATCGGGTCGCCGTGCACCTGGCGCTGGAATTCGAACAGCACGCCGCGATTGACGGCGCGTCCTTCGACGGTGTCGTTGCTCCCGAGGAAGTCGCCGATCGGCGCGGCGTCGACCGCGACGATGCGGGAACGCAGCGCGTCGAACGACGGTTTGCCGACCATGCGTTCCAGCAGGGCCATCAGGCGTGTCGCGCGGCCCTTGCGCAGGAACAGGTTGTCGCGCTCGTCGCCGACGCAGTCGCTGAAGCCGAGCACGCGCATGCGCATGGTCGGATCGGCGCGCGCGATGTCCAGCCATTGGCGCAACCGCGCCCCGAGCGCGGGGTCCCTGGCGAGGCTGTCGCGCGGCGTGCGCCAGTTGACGCCGAAGTCGGCCACGACCGTGCCGCGCGGGTGGTCGAGGACGCTCGCCCGCAGCAGGCCGGCGGCGCTCGTGGAGCGCTGGACCTCGCCCGGCGTGTAGCTGGCGCAGGCGGGCCTGGCAGGGGCCGGGCCACCGCCGACCTCGTCCTGCTGCGCGAATCCGCCGAAGGGCGAGCCGCCCATGCAACTGCTGCAGTCGCAGTGGCGATGGTGGCCGTGGCCGCGGCCGTGGCGGCCCGAACCGAAGCCGGATCCGAATCCGAACTCGAACTCGGAGCTCGCCCCCGCCGGCGGCGCCGTGGCGGCATCCGGCGGCGTCGGTGCGGGCGCAGGCGCGGCCGGCGCCGGGGCGTAGGCGGCCATCGGCTGCGGCGGCACGTCCGGCGCAGCGGGCGGCGGCGCCGTCATGACGGGCATGGGCATGGGCATGGGCTGCGGCGGATAGTCGTCGCCGTCGTCGCCCTCGGGCGGAGGCATGCCGCCGCCGTCCCAGCCCCAACCCTGCACAGGCCAGCGGCCGCGGTACCAGCGCGGCCAGCGGCCCCACTGGCCGCCGTACGTCGAGGGCGACGCGCCGGAATACCCCGACGCGCCGTAGTAGCCCGGCCACCCGTAGCGCGTGCCGCTCCCGCCGTACGCGTTGTGCGTGCGGTAGACGCCGTGCACGCCGGGCCATGACGACCCGTGGACGGACACCGTCGCGCGGCGATTGAACGGCGCCGACACGCGATGGCCGCCCCAGGCCGCGTGCACCGGCGCGCCGCCGCTGCGATGGACGCGGAAGACCTCGTCCTCGAATTCGCCCTGCGCGGACGGCCCTTCCTGCTCGTACTCGTATTCGTTCCAGGATTCGCGCTGCGCCGTGGCCGGCGGGAGGACTTCGAAGGCCTCCGCTTGCGATTGGTGATCCATGATGACTCCCAGTGTCGAAGTTGCGGAGGCGGGTCACGCCGCGTTGCGGCGCATCTCCATGCGGCGCTGCATCAGCAGCGATGGCGGCGTCGCATCGACCGGGCGGCCGGCCTCTCCGCCGGCGAGGTCGACACCCGTCGCGGCGCGATAGGCGTGGATGTAGCCCTGCACCTGCGGGCGGAAGAAGCGCGCCCAGTTGAAGGCCTGCAGCGGCTCCTGCACGTCGCTCCAGTGTCCCCAGCGGATCGACAGCAGCACCTGCTCGCTGAACACCGCGAGGTTGCGGAAGTGCAGGACGCTGGTGTCGTTCCAGCCCTTGATCTTCTTCATCGCGTCGACGCGGTCCATCCAGGCTTCGGGCAGCGCGGTCATCACGCGGGTGGGCAGGAACTCGCGGAACTCGGGTCGCGCGAGGATCCACTGCTGCAGCAGCATCTCGACGCGCGCCGTCGACACGATGTCGCCGTACTGGTTGCTCGTGCCCAGCGACAGCACGAGATGCACCTCCTTCAGCGCATTGAGCACGGGGAACGCATCGGCCTTGACCGTCGTGTCGTCGTCCTGGCGGTAGAACCCGGCGCACAGCCGCACGAGATTGTGGAAGGCTTCCAGGAACTCCGTGCGGCAGTCGGCGGCCGGCAGGCGCGGCACGGCCCGGCCCTGCAGCGAGAGGCCGTATTCGTGGCAGTACTCGAAGCTGCGGCGCGCCATGCTGAGGCGGTGCTGTTCCTCCTGCACGAAGCCCCACAGCAGGTTGCTGAGCGGGCGCAGCGGATCGATCTCGAGATTGACCAGCGGATCGCGCGGGCCGCTGCCGATGTTCTGGAAGCGGCGCGAGATGCTGTTCATCGTCTGCACCAGCGCGCCTTCCTCGATCCAGTACGACCAGCTCAGCTCCAGCATGCACGGGTTCGTGAAGCGGTCCTGCAGAACGCCCTGCAGCCGCCCGACGGCGCCGGGGTCGGCCTGGAGCGGGCCGAGGTTGAGCGGCAGGTCGGGCATCTTGGAGCGGATCACCGCGAGGTAGGGCAGCGTGCGATCGCCTTCGCGGCCACCCAGCAGGCGCACGAGGTAGTCGTTGGCGAACGCCTCCTCGATGCCTTCGCGCGGCGCGGGCAGGTCGCGTCGCGCGAGATAGGCACGGTCGCGCCGCTCGTCGAACGGCCGCGGCTCGCTCAACACGCCGCAATTGAGCATGACGAAGGCCTCGGTGGCGGCCTTGAGCGCCAGGTAGGCATGCGAGCCGCTCAAGGACAGCACGCCGCCGGCGCGCACGGCCTCGCGATACAGGCGACCCTTCATCGCGAGGCGCTCACGCTCGAACGGCGGCACATCGCACAGGTCGGTCTCGCCGCAGAACAGCATGTTCATGTAGCGCTGGTAGTTGTTGAACCCCATCTGCTCCGTGCTGTTCAGGATGCCCTGCCAGAACGCCAGGTCGGCGGTCGGCACCGTCGCGGCGCGGCCCATGTTCACGTCGACGCTGCCCGACACCGGCTGCACGGCGCGTTGAACGGCGTCGATCCAGGACACGTCGGTCACGCGCGCCGCGGCGCCGTGGCGCGGCGCGCCCGGCAGGGCGATGTAGGGCGACAGCGCGCTCACCTCGAGCTCGTGCGTGCCCGGGCCCGGCACGATCCAGTGCGCGACGCGCGGGTCGTTGCGGTCGATGCGCGCGTCGGGCGGGAAGACGTAGGTGATGCCGCCGCGCGACGAGTCGGTGTGGTCGATCGTCAGTTCGACGACGTCGCCCGGACGGGCGATGCCGCAGTCGGGCGGCTGGCCGCCTTCGCCGCACACCCGGATGGCGACGCTCAACTCGAGGCCGAACTCGATGACCGCCTCGGCGGCGTCACCGGCGTCGACCTGCACCGATATCGGCTGGCCCTGCGGCTCGTGCTGGCACACGAGCACGTAGGCGCCGGGCGCGAGCTCCACGAACTCGCCGCGGCCGTGGCGGTCGCTGACCGCCGTGGCGACGTAGCGATCGGCGGACAGGGTTTCGGCCACGTCGGGCGGCGCGACGTAGAGACTGCAGCTCGCGCCGCGGACGGGACGTGCGCCGTCGCGCACATGGAAGCGCACACGACCCGTGAGGGCCGCATCGCCGCGTTGTTGGGATTGCATGGAAACCTCCTGTGTCGGCCGTCAGGCCAGGGCAAGCCGTGCTTTCACGGCGGGTGCGGGAAGCGGGAATGGAGACGGATCCGGGAGCGGCGCGGCGTCCTCGAGGTCGCTGCGCAGCGCCCAATGGGTCAGCAGGCGCGCGATGAGCAGGGCCTCGTCCTCGGGCGAGAGGCGGCCGTCGAAGCGTGCCTGGCCGAGCGCTGCGAAGACGAGCGACGGCGGCGCGCGGTACATGCCGGCCGGCTCTAGGCGCCAGTCCTCGAACAGGGTGGCGAGCCGCGCCGGCTGGCGCTGGGCGACCTGCAGCAATTCGCCCAGCGGGCGATGGCCGGCGGCGGCCACCCGATGGCCGGCCAGCCATGCGGCGAAGGCGGGCAGGGCGCCGACAAGCGCGTCGAGCAGCGCGCGGCGCGCGGGTGGCAGGTCGTCCGGCGGATAGCACTCCAGCCACATGCCGCGCAGACCCGTCCACTGCGGATGCGGGTGCAGGACCTGCCCGAGCGCGCACGACAGCAACACGCGAATCCACGGCACGGGATGCGGATCGTCGGCGGTGAGGCGGAACACGAACGGGCGCGGCAGGCTCACCACCGTCATCAGGCCGGTCGTGGCGGAGATGCCCAGTCGCGCGCAGGCCCAGAAGTCGCTCGCGATCTCGTCGATCCAGCGCTCGAGCAAGCGCCAGGCCGTCGCGCCGGCGAGCGGATGCCTTCGCATCGCGGCGCGCAGAGACGCGGTCAGTCCCAGCAGCGCGTTGCCCTGGTGGCCGACCTCGTGCACCAGGGAGGCGCCGATCCCGCTGCCCACCATGCGTTCGCGCGGGATGCGGATGATGGCCACCGGACTTTCGCCGCCGCCGGGCAGGCGCGTTCGCGCGCGGCGGATCGCGGCGCCGATGCCGCGGTCGAGGTAGCACATCAGCGGCGGCACGTCGAACGGCGCGTCCGGCAGCGCGAGGGCGTCGGTCGCGAGCACGTCGAGGCCGCGCAGCCACACGCCGCTTTCGTGTTCGCTGCGCTGCGAGACGACGTCGTTGAACAGGTCGAACTGCGTGAGCATCGCGTTGAAGCGCAGGCGCAGGAACGCGAGGCGGCGCTGCGCCTGGGCCGCGGTGTCGCCATGCGCCTGCGCGCCGTCCAGCCAGGCGAGGTAGGACTGCACCTGGTGCTGCATCGCGCGCCGGCCCGCCGCGAGATAGCGTTCGGTGGCGGAGCGTGCGGCCGGCAGCAGCGAGGCGGCCGGCAGCATGGGTTCGACCAGCGCGAACGGCTTCACCCGCTCCAGGCGCGTGAGCAACGCCCGCGCTTCCTGCGCGAGCATCGCGGCGGTTCGAGGGCTGATGGACATCGCGTCAGACGCCGTAGAGCGTGATGCGGTCGCCATGGCGCGCCCAGTGGCCGCGGTGGCGCGGCTCGGCCGGAGGCGTCGAACCTGCGGCGGAGTCGCCCAGCAGCGCCGGCGCGAACTGGCGCGCGGCGGCGATCGCGGCCGCTTGCGCCGCCTGCCGGGGATCGGCCCCCGGCGGCGCCGCCATCGCATGACGGACCGTCTCTCCGGCCAGGCGCACGAAGCGGCGGGCGCCATCGACCTCCGGCGGCGCGCCGTCGGCGAACTCGGCTTCCAGGCCCAGCAAGCTGCCCGCCGCGGAGGCGAGCCCGCTGCCGATCTGCGCACCGAGCGGGCCGCCGACCACGCCGCCGAGCACCGGCCCCGCGAGCGGCAACGCCTTCTTGGCCACCCCCTTGAGGACGCCCGTGACGGCCTGGCCCAACGGCGAATGCACCAGCGCGCCGAGGCCGTTCAGCAGGCCACCGAGGAACTGGTCGAGCTCCGCCTCGCTGCCGACGCCCAGCAGCTCGTTGGCGAGCGCCATCTCGCGCATCTCGCCGGCGCCGGGGCCATACGTCTCGCCGTATGTCTCGCCGTACGCCCGCCCATAGGTCTCGCCGTAGGTCTCCTGTTCGCCCGGCCAGCCGGGCCCCTCCGCCTCGAAGGCGGACAAGCCCGCCTCGGCCTCGAGTTGGGTGCGATCGATGTCGTGCATGGTCGGAACTCCTGGGGATGAAGGGAAGAAAGGCGCGGCGTCGGTGGGACCGGGGCGCGCGGAAGGCGGCCAGGCCACGCCGGCACCGGGCGCCCATCCCGGGGCCTGCCGGCGCGTGGCGCGCATGAACGCGTGGTGGGCAAGCGCGGGCGCCGGTCCCGGCAGAGCGGGGTCGGCCGCATGGCGTGCCGCATCGAGCGCGAAGGCGACGAAGCGGCGGGCGGTCTCGAATTCCTGGTCTTCCGCACTGAGACCTTCGAGTTCCATGCCGAAGACGCGGCTGGCCTGCGCAGCCGGCGTGGACTCTCCGGCCGCCGTCGGCAGCAGCACGGACCGGGCGGCGCGCGCGAGCAGGGTCGCGAGCGCCGATGCGACGTCGGGCCGCAGGCCGCCGCGTGTCGCTCGGCGCAGCAGCGCATGCAGCCAGCCGTGCAAGCCTGGACCGCCGGCATGCGCGAGCAGATCCACGGCCGCTTCCAGCGGCGCGTGGTCCGGCGCAGGCGCATCGACGAACAGGTCGAAGCCGGGGTCGTAGGCGAGGAGGGTCTCGTTCATGAGCCCTCTTCTGCACCAACCGTGCCAGGGGCGAGCTCCCGGGCCGGCGCCTGTTGGATCGCGAAGGCCGCTTCGTTTCGTGTCCGCGCGGCGGCGGCGGCGCGAAATGAACTTCGTGAGCGCGGGTGATCGGCGCCGGACCGGCATGTGGTCTACGACATGTCGCACGGCGTTGCGGATGCGGCGTCTCGGCGATCTCCGCGTTGACTGCAGCCCCTTGCTCCAACCCTCCCCTGTCCAGCGCAGGCCATGAGGGTGTCTGAGGAGCGGACATCAGTTCGCGTTGCCCGTCGCGGTCGGGAGCGGCCAGGAAGTCATCCTCGCGGACATCGGCGCATTCCAGCAGCCCGAGCGCCCCGAGGGCTATCGGCTACTGGACAGCGAGCGACTGATCAGCATCCTCAACGCCTTCCGCGGCGGCATCGCGCTGCCCGTGCTGACGGCCGACCGTGGATGGCAACCGTCGATGAACGGCCGATCAGGCCGCGGCTTCATCGTCCGCAACGGCTTTCATCGCTTCCACGCGTCGATCATCTACGGCTATTCCAAGTTGCCCATCCTGGTCGACAAGCTGCCCGAGGCGGTGGCCGTGCCGACGACCTCCGGCGCGAGGAAGTACGTCCCCCCGCATTTGCGGTGAAAGCGGCTTCGGCGGCGGCGCAGGTTCGACGGTCGGCAGGCATCGGATTGATCGGTGGGTGGTCGCCAGGGCGACGAGTTCCCCTGCACTGGCGAAGGGCAACGGCAGCACCGCCGCATCGGGCGCGATGGCCTTCTGGCGGCGACCGTCGGCGAGAAGCGCTTCGCTCACCGCGAAGCCGCCTCCGACCGAGTAGCAGGTGGTGGCATGGATCTCGGCATCGGCGTCGTCGAGCGCCAGGAAGCGCATGCCGTTGGCGTGCAATGGCCGTGACTTGTTCGAAAGAAGACCAGGTCGCGCGCCTCGTCGAAAGGCAACGCGTGAGTGCCACCCAGCCTCAGTCGTCCGGCCTGGCGAATCTCCTCCAGCAAGGCCGGCACGCCGTCGACGTCCACCGTGTCCGGTTCGTGGCCGCTCAAGCCCAGAAGCACGGCCTTGTCGCTGCCGTGTCCCTTGCCGGTGGTGCCCAGCGAGCCATACAACTGGATCACGACCCTGGCGACTCGCCGCAATTGGCCGTTGTCTTCCAGCGAACGCGCGAACATTCTCGCTGCTCGCATCGGGCCGACCGTGTGTGAACTCGGCGGCCCGATGCCGATCTTGAACAAGTCAAGGACGCTGACAGCCATGGGATGCTTCGCTGAAGATCGACGGCGTGATGCCGTGGGCGACTGGAGTCTTCCAATTCATGCGGTCGAGTCCTTGCGGCCCGGCGCCGATGACGATGGCGTGCCCGGCGAGGCCCTCGCACCGAGGCATCGTTCGGGCACGCGGACAGCGTCAGAAGTTGTGCACGACGCCGAGGTTGAACGACTGGTCGCCGGTGCCGATCTCGGTGGCGTTGCCGACCGCCAGCGTGCCGCCGTGGCGGTTGACCATGTGCGCGAAGGCGGTGTAGACCGTCGTGCGCTTGGACAGCGGATACAGGTAGCCCGCGCCCAACTGGTGGGCGTCCTGGTCGGCGGCGGTGCGATCGTCGCGGCTGGCGTAGGACGCCAGCAGGCTGCCGCCGGCCAGCGGCACGGTCACGCCGCCCATCAGGCTGAGCACATCGACCTTGGCCGCACCGGTCGGGCTGCCCGTGACCTTCTGCACCAGCGCGTGCACCTTGAGCAAGCCGAAGTCGTAGGTGCCGCCGCCCGTGATGTCGCGCCGCGCGTCGCCGATCCCGTTGGCGTTGTTCAGGTCGTAGTCGGTGACCGTCGCATACGCCGGACCAGCCGAATAGGTGATGGCGCCGCCCGTCTCGCGGCTCTTGCGCCAGTTGCCGGTCTGCTCGCCGAGCGACAGCTCCGCCGCGGCGGACAGGCCGGCGAACGTCGGCGAGGTGTAGGTCACGGCGTTGTTGATGCGGATGGCCGACGGATCGACCAGGTAGTTGCCCTTGCCGTCGGTGTTGTCGGCCTGGCCCGCCAGCCCGGCACCGAACGGATCGAGCACGGCCAGCGCGCTGAACCCCAGGCTGTATTCGCGGCCGGCGCTCAGCGTGCCGAACGAGCCCATGAGATCGCCGCGCGCCTGGCGGCCCATGAACTGGTTGCTGCCGGTGCAGAAGTTCGGAGCGCCTGCGGCACTGTCGCTGCAGAAGCCCGTCTCGAGCTGGAAGCCTGCCTTGTAGCCGCCGCCCAGGTCTTCGACACCCTTGAAGCCGAGCCGCGAGCCGGCGGTCACGCCCGACGAGATGCGCACCGAATGGCCCGCTGGGCCGTTGTCCAGCACGAGGCCGGTGTCGATCTTGCCGTAGATGGTGACGTTGGATTGCGCAGCCGCGGCGCCTGCGAGCGCGCCGAGTAGGGCCAGGGTCATGATGGACTTGTTCACTGAGTGGATCTCCTCTTGGTTGAAAGTTCACGTGTTGCTGGAAATCGGGCGCAGGCGTCCCCGCGGCGCGCCGCGCAGCGCGCCGGGTGGCCTGTCTTGTTGGCGGGGCGGGGTCTTGGCTAGTGCACGAGGCCGCCGTTGCGGTCGATCATGGTCAGCTCGATCGGGTTGACGGAGCGCCGCTGCTGGGCGCCGTAAAGCACGCGGAAGCCGCCGACGTCCAACTGGCCCGACTGCTCCGCGGTCGCCAGCACGCCTTCGCGCGTGAGCGCGTTCGCGCGCCTGATCACCTCCAGCGTCACCCGGCCGCAGATGTAGCCCTCGAGCACGACGTAGCTCGCCGCGGCCGAGGGCGCGAAGCGCCGACGGTCGGCGTCGAACTCGCGCACCACTTCGAGCGCCACGGTGCCGGGCATCGGCATCACCTGCGACAGCATCACGCCCCAGGCCTGCTCGTCGCCGACCTCGTGTCCCAGCGACACCGGATCGACCTGGCCCAGCGAGTAGACCGCCATCCCCGACATGCCCTGGCCAAAGCGTTCGCGCAGCACCTTCAGCGCCTCGCTGTGCGGATGGCCGATGGCCAGCAGGATGACGGCGTCCGGGCGGCGATCGATACCGGCGAGCGCGTGCCGCACGGCGTCGCGCTGGCGCGCGGGGTCCGCGATCACGGGGAACGGCGTCGCGGACACCAGCGTCACGCCGGTCTCCCGGGCCATCGCCGGCGCCAGCCGCGCGAGTTGCGGGCCGGCGCCCGCGTCGTAGTAGAGGAACAGCACGTTGCGCCGTCCGAGGCTCGCGCAGTGCGTCATCATCGCGCGCACCTCGTCCTCGAAGCTGCTGCGGATCGGGAACACGTTCTCGCCGGACAGCGCGGCCTGCAGGCCGGTCATCGGACCGAACAGCGCCAGGTGGTAGTGCCCGAGCACGCCGTCGTTGGCGAGCTTGAGCGTCGGCTGCGACCCCATGACGCCGACGAGCGCGATGGCGTTCTCCTTCTCGACGAGCTGCTGCACCAGCGGCACCGTCTTGCTCGCGTCGTAGTTGTCGTCGTACGAGACCAGCCGCACGCGATGCCCGCGCACGCCGCCCGCCGCGTTCGTGCGGTCGATGGCCAGCGCGATCCCCTCGTTGTAGTCGCGGCTCAGCGCGCCCACGATGGGACTCGTCGTCGACGTCGTCTGTCCCAGCACGATGTCCTGCGCGAAGGCGTTCGCGCTGCCCGTCGCAAGCAGCCCCGCGACGCTCGCCGCCGTTGCCTGGGCGCGCAGCGCCCTCGTCACCCTCTTCAAAATGTCCACCATCGGCTCCTTCGGTTCAAGCCAAGACGCGCTGGAGCATTCCAGCCAAGTGGTTTGTTCTGATGGGTGGCCGCAACCACCGTGGCGCAAGAATCCGCGACAAGCACGCGGACATCAATGTCAACGGATGTATTGCAGTGTTGCTTCTCGAGCAACATTTGCGTCGTTGGCGAACGCGCGGAGGCGCACGCGACGCCGGGACGGACAGGCGCGCCGGCGCACGCTCCGCATCGATACGGGGCGGGGTATGCGGCGTGTTCGCGAGCCGCAACGCGGGCGCGCAGGTCGTGACATCTTCACGACACTCGCACGGGAGGATCGCTCAGTCCCGATCGGCGGCCGGGGCCGAATCTCGGAACGTGCTCATCGTCGACGTCAACAGCTGCAGCAGCTGGTTGGCGGCGCCCGAAAGCTGACGGCCCTGGCGCGTGACGATGTGGGCCTCGGCGCTCGCGAGGAACGGGTGGTCGATCGGCAACGCGACGAGCTGGCCCGCAGCGATCTCGCGCGACATCGCGAACGCCGGCAGCATCATGACGCCCAGGCCCGCCATGGCGAAGTGCTTCATGATCAGCATCGAGTTGGTCATGAGCGTGGGCGCCAGGCGCAGGTGCTCTGCGTGTTCGGCGACTTCGATCAGCTGGCGCACGCCGTAGGAACCGTACATCTGGGCGATCGGATAGTCGCGCAGTTCGCCCAGCTTGGGGCGCTGCGCCTGACGTGCAAGCGGATGCCCCGGACTGACGATGGCGCACAGCGGGTGACGCACCGACGCGCGCGAGCGAATGCCCGGCACCTTGGGTGGGTTGTAGACAAGCCCGATCTGCGCGGTGTCTTCCTCGACGCGCCGGATGACTTCATTCGTGCCCGCGAGATTGAGCGACACCGTGAGTCCCGGATGGCGGCGCCAGAATGCCGACAGCGGCGCGCCCAGCATCTCGCTGACGAAGCCTTCGCCGAGCACGACGTCGATCTGGCCACGCGCCAGGCCGCGTATCTCGTCGAGCTTGGCGATCAGGTCATCCTGGTTGGCGCTGTATTGGCGGTAGAAGTCGACCAGCAGTTGCCCGGCCTCGGTCGGCTTCACGCCGCGCCCCTTGCGCTCCATCAGGGGAAGCGCCAGCTCCGCTTCCAGCTGCGCGATCTGCCGGCTGATCACGGACGCGTTCATGTCCAGCTTGTCGGCGGCGGCACGCAGCGACCCCAGGTTCGCCGCCTCGTAGAGGTACAGGATGCGTCGCTCGTTGATGGCGTTCTTCATGCGTCGGGCTCCAGCGGTCGGTGGAGGATGGGGCTTCCGGCGTCGCCGCCAGTGTTGCCCGCCAGTCAACAAAATTCTACGTTTGTTGACATTGATCCGTCGAGCCCGACGCGCGAACCTTGCGCCACGCGATGCCACGCTCCGACAAGGAAACTGGGGCGGGACATCGCGACAGCGTGCCGGTGCCGACGAACGGATGACGAGACAACATCCCGCGGACGTCGGCCGAAATCCTGCAGCCACCGGGACGCGAGCCTGCGCACGGGCCGTCCGTCAAGCTTCGAAGAAAGAACAGACATGACCACTGAGACCCTGAGCGCCAACGTCGTTGCCCCGCCGGTGCAGGGTCGATGGCGCCTCGTCGTCCTGGCGCTGGTGGTGGTGCTGCTGGCGGAGTTCCTCGGCATCGTCAACATCCCCGTAGGGCCCGGCAAGATCGTCATGCTGCCGATGATCTGGGCGCTGCTGATCGGCGCGGCCATCGGCCTCGCGGAACATCACCTGCCCGCGCCGCTGCAGGTCGACACGGCGCTGCAGCACCGCGCGACGACCATCGTCGGCCTGGCGCTGCTGATCTTCGTCGGCAAGCTCGCGCTGCTGGTCGGCGGCTCGTTGCCCAAGCTGATGAACGCCGGCTGGGCCCTCGTGTTCCAGGAGTTCGGTCACTTCCTCGCGACGGCGATCCTGGGTCTGCCCGTGGCCCTGCTGCTGGGGATCAAGCGCGAAGCGATCGGCGCCACCTTCTCGGTGGGCCGCGAGCCCAGCCTGGCGATCATCGGCGAGAAGTACGGCATGGCCTCGCCGGAAGGCCGCGGCGTGCTGGCCGAATACATCACGGGCACGCTGTTCGGGGCGATCTTCATCGCGTTGCTGGCGGGCCTGTTGACGAGCCTGCACATCTTCGATCCGCTCGCGCTCGCGATGGGAGCCGGCGTGGGCTCCGGCAGCATGATGGCGGCGGCCTCCGGCGCCATCGCGGCGCAGCAGGCGCCCGACGTCGCCAAGGAGGTCGCCACGTTCGCTGCGGCGAGCAACCTCATCACGACGACGATCGGCACCTACTTCACGCTGTTCCTGTCGCTGCCGTTCACGGCCTGGGCCTACCGCAAGCTCGAGCCGCTGATCGGACGGACGACGAGCGCGAGCCTCGCGTCCGACGCCTCCGGCACCGCCGCCGCGGTGGCACGCGACGCCGAGCAGGCGCCGGGTGCGTTCGAGATGCTGATGCTGTGGGTGCTGGTCGGCGCGCTGTCGCTCGCCGGCAACTGGATCACCTACAAGACGGTGCCGGACGCCTCGGTCATCGCGGGCATGGGAATCATCATCGGCGTCGTCGCAGTCGGCTACGCGCTGTACCGTGCGACGCGGCGCAGGATCGTCGCCGTGCTCTGGGTCTCGTTGATCGGCATGCTGCTGACGTATCCGGGCTTCCCGCTCGCGCCCACCGTCGTGGCGTTGACGGGCAAGATCAACTTCCTTGCGCTGACCACGCCCATCCTCGCGTTCGCTGGCCTCTCGCTGGCCAAGGACGTGCCCGCCTTCCGGCGCCTGGGCTGGCGCATCGTGCTCGTGTCCTTCATGGCCAACGCCGGCACCTTCATCGGGGCCACCGTCGTCGCCCAGATCTTCATGCACAAGCCGCTCTGAGCGGCACGCCTTTCCCGCCGCGGGGCAACGCCGCCCCGCCGTTCTTCCAACGCTTCCGACGAGACAAATCCCGCATGGCGAGCATCTCTTCCGACACTGTCCAGGCCATGGTGGCCTGGCGGCACGACCTCCACGCCCATCCCGAGACCGCCTTCACGGAGGTCCGCACGTCCGAGCTCGTCGCGCGCGCACTCGCGGCCCTCGGCCTCGAGGTGCATCGCGGCCTCGCCAAGACGGGCGTCGTCGCCTCGATCCGCAACGGCGACGGCCCGGTGATCGGGCTGCGCGCCGACATGGACGCGCTGTTCGTCGAGGAGCGCGGCGCCGTGCCGCACGCGTCGCGCCATCCGGGAAAGATGCACGCCTGCGGGCACGACGGCCACACGGCGATGCTGCTGGGCGCCGCGCGCCACCTCGCCGCGCACCGCGACTTCCGCGGCACCGTGCGCTTCATCTTCCAGCCCGCCGAGGAGAACGAGTGCGGCGGCCGCGTGATGATCGAGGAAGGCCTGTTCGACCGCTTCCCGTGCGACCAGGTCTACGCGATGCACAACTGGCCCGGGCTGCCGGCGGGACACTTCGCGGTCAACCACGGCCCGATGATGGCGTCGTTCGACCTGTTCGAGATCGTCGTGCAGGGCCGCAGCACGCACGCGGCGATGCCCGAGCGCGGCATCGACCCGTTCCCGGCCGCCGCCCAGATCGTGCTGGGACTGCAGACGATCGTGAGCCGGCGGCTGTCGGTCAACGATCGCGCCGTCGTCAGCGTGACGCAGGTGCACGGCGGCGAGACCTGGAACACCATTCCCGAGACGGTGACCATCCGCGGCGGCGTGCGCGCGTTTTGCCCCCAGGTGCAGGATCTCGTCGAAAAATCCGTCCGCGAGATCGGCGAGTCGGTGGCGCGCGCGCACGGGGCGAGCGCCGCGGTGAGCTACCAGCGCCGCTACCCGCCGACGATCAACACGCCTGCGGAGGCCGACATCGCGATCGCGGTCGCGCGCGCGCTCGTCGGCGCGGACAAGGTCACCGTGGATCCGGCAGCGTCGATGGCCTCCGAGGACTTCGCCTACTTCCTGCAGTCCCGGCCCGGCGCCTATGTCTGGATCGGCGTCGACACGGACCAGCCGAGCGTCCCCCTGCACAACGCGTGCTACGACTTCAACGACGAGGTGCTGGGCCTCGGCGCGGCCTTCTTCGTCGGGCTCGTCAACGATTGCCTGGCGGCGCCGGCCGATGCGGCCCGCATCGAGTTCGCGCACGCCTTGCCCTGAAGCACGCAGCGCGGGCCGCCCTGCGCCGGGCGATTCCGATCGAGTAGCGCCGCAGGCGGCGGCGGGACACGGCTCCCGCCGCGCCGGTGGCGCCGTGTAGGGTCATGCAAGAGGAGAACGTCATGGTGGATCAGCGGACCCGCCGGTCCGCGCTGCAGCAGGTTGCAGCAGCGGTCATCGGCAACGCACTCGAGTGGTACGACTTCGTCGTCTTCGGGTTCTTCACACCCGTCGTCGCGGGCATCTTCTTCCCGGCGTCCAGCGAATACGGCTCGCTGCTGCTGACGACGGCGAGCTTCGGGGTCGGCTTCGTCATGCGACCGCTGGGCGGCATCGCCATCGGCGTCGTCGCGGACAAGCGCGGCCGCAGCAGCGCGATGCAGCTGGTCATCGGGCTGATGGCGATCGCCACCGCCATGATCGCGCTCGCGCCGACCTATGCTGCGATCGGCGTCGGGGCGTCGATGTGGATCGTCGCCGCCCGCATGTTGCAGGGCCTGGCGACCGGCGGCGAATTCGCCAGCGCGACGGCCTTCCTCATCGAGGCCGCCGGTCCGGGCAGGCGCGGCATCTACGGCGCCTGGCAGATGGTCGGGCAGGGCCTGGCGATGCTGCTGGGCGCGCTGGCCGGGGCGCTGCTGACGCACAACCTGAGCCACGACCAGCTCTACGCCTGGGGATGGCGCATTCCCTTCGCCTGCGGGCTGTTGATCGCGCCGGTGGGCCTGTGGATCCGCCGCCATCTGCAGGAGCCTGAGAGGCCTCGAGCGCCGGGCAGTACCGAGTCCCTGGGCGCCGCGCTGGCGCGCCATCCTCGCGCGTTGCTCTCGAGCTTCCTGATGACGGTCTTCGCGACCAGCTCGTTCTACGTCCTGATCGTCTACATGCCCGGCTTCGCACATTCGAACCTGGGCGTGCCCCTCGACGGCGCCTTCACCGGCCAGTGCATCAGCCTCGTGGCGATGGTCGTGCTGACCGTCGTTGCCGGCGCGGCCTCGGATCGCTTCGGCCTGCGCCGCGTGATGCAGGGCGCGATCGTGCTTCTCGTGCTGGCCCTGTATCCGCTCAACAGCTGGCTGGTGGCGCAGCCGGACGCCTGGCGCTTCGCGCTCGTGCAGGTGATCCTGTGCGGCCTCTTCGGGGCGGCGATGGGCCCGTTCTCGGCAGCGGTCGCCGAGCAGTTCGGCGCCAGCATGCGCTCCACCGGCATGGCCGTCAGCTACAACCTGGCGGTCATGATCTTCGGGGGCTTCGGCCCGCTGATCGTGACGTGGCTGCTCCACGCCACGGGCTCCCTGATGACGCCCGCCCTGTACGTGCTTTGCGGATCGGTGATGGGCCTGGCCGGGACGCTGCTGATGCGAGGAACGTCCGACGGCGAGCCTTCCACGGCGATGCGCCTTCCTCAAGACCTGGCTGGCTGAGGTGAACTAACCGATCAATCCACCGCTTCGAGCGCATCGGCCGGTTCGACGCGCAGCGGTGAACGCGCCATTGCGGCTGCAGTCCGGCGTCGCGCCATGAAGCCGGTCGGCGCGACGCTGCAGGAGGTGGGCGGCCCGATGGCGTCGAGGTCGGCGAGTCAAGCGCGGCGCGCTTCGAATCGACTCGCAGCACGCGAGAAATGCCTCGCAGGCAACGCTCGCCGAGGGCCAGGGCATCGCTCGGTGACCGCGTCTGGGCGAGTTGAATTTCCCCTGTGAAGTCGGCCCGCCTTTGCGCATCTTTTCGAGTGGCTGCCCGTGAACTGGATGCCGAGAATTTCCGATGACCTGCCGTGCCGACGAGCTTGCGGCATCCCACCTTGACTGGAGCTCCGATGATGATTTCGACCATTCGCGCGCGCATCCTCATGATCACGACCTGTGCGGTCGTCGGATGTCTCGCCACTGCCGCCGCTGCGACGTACGCCCTCGTGAGCGCCAACACGACGCGCAGCATCGAGGAGAACATGCAGGCCGTCCTCAGCGGCAACACGCTGGCGGTGGAGCGCTGGGTCGACGCGAAGGCGCGCGCCGTCGCGGCGACCGCGCAGGACATCACGCCCGGTGACCCGCACGAAGTCATCAAGCACATGAAGTCGGCCGACGGCTTCCAGATCACTCAAGCGGGCTGGCTCGACAAGAGCTTCGTCTCGACGGTGACCGACCTGCCTGCGAACTACGATCCGACCGCGCGCCCGTGGTTCACGGCCGGGATGGCTGCCGGCCACCCGACGCTCACACAGCCCTACGGCGACTCGGTGACCGGAATCCCATATGTCTCGTTCGTCGCGCCGATGGTGCGGGACGGTGGCACCGCGGGTGTCGTCGCGGGCGCCGTCACCCTCGATGGGATTCGCGATGTCGTGAAATCCGTCCATCCCACGCCGGCGAGTCTCGGCTTCGTCGTGAACGCGTAAGGCAAGGTCATCGCCCATCCGGATCAGAAGTTGGCGTTGAAGCCTGCGAGCGACATCTCGCCGGCGCTGACGGCGGGCGTCCTGGCCGCCTTGGCGAAGGACACCCGCTCGATCGAAGCCGACATCGGCGGCGCAACCAAGCTGCTGCGCGCCCAGGCGATCCAGGGCACGGACTGGATGCTGGTGGTGGCGCTCGACAAGTCCGAGGCGACCGCCGGACTGGCCGGCATGCTGCGGGTCTCGGCGCTGGCGATCGTCTTGCTGGCGATCGCGGCGGCCTCGATCGCCGGCGCATTGACGGCGCGCTCGTTCCGTCGCCTGTCTGCCATCCGCGATGCGATGGCCCGGATCGGCGCCGGCGGCGGCGACCTGACCCATCGCCTGCCGGACGATGGCGTGGACGAGGTGGCCCAGATCTCCCGATCGTTCAATGCCTTCGTCGAGCAGATCAGCAGCGTGCTGCGCGAGATCCGCACGGGCGCGGAATCGATGCGCACCGCAACCGTGGAAATCCAGGTCGGCAACCGCGACCTGTCGCACCGCACCGAGGCATCGGCCGCGAACCTGCAACAGACATCGGCCTCGCTCAGCACGCTCACGACCAGCATCAAGCAGTCGGTCAGTTCGCTGGCGACGGCCACCAGCGCGGCCAACTCGTCGCGAGATGCCGCGGCGCTCGGCGTGCAGGTCGTCTCCAGCGCAATCGGCACGATGGAGGACGTCTCGCGCTCCTCCGCGCGCATCACCGAGATCATCGGCGTGATCGACGGCATCGCGTTCCAGACGAACATCCTCGCGCTCAATGCTGCCGTCGAGGCGGCGCGCGCCGGCGAGAACGGCCGCGGCTTCGCGGTCGTGGCCGGCGAGGTGCGCACGCTGGCGCAGCGCAGCGCGGTCGCCGCGCGCGAGATCAAGGACTTGATCCAGGCCTCCGAGGCCAGCGTGAAGGCGGGTGCCGCAAGCGTGCAGGCCGCCGGCGCGAACATGTCGGAGATCATGGGCCGCATCGAGCAGGTCAGCTGCATCATCGGCGAGATCAACGATTCGCTGACGGTCCAGAGCGCGGGCATCGTCGAGATCGATCGCAGCGTCTCTGAACTCGACGACGCGACGCAGCAGAACTCCGCGCTGGTGGAACAGACCACGACGGCGTCCGCGTGCCTCGCCGACCAGGCTCTCGGACTGTCGAACTCCGTCGGCGCGTTCAAGCTCGGTGATGAGCGCTGCAGACAGCGACCGGCCGATCGTCGGCGCGCTCGCAGCGACGCTTGACCCTCGACAGGCCTGCCCTTGGACTCGATCTTGAGACTTGGTGCGACGACTGCTCGCCTCAGCGGCCGAGCGGCCTGGTGTCCCGGCTGTGCGGGAGGGGACGGCGTCGGCTTGGTTGCGAGATGCGTGTCCTGATCATGTGCGCGGCAGTGCAAGTCCGGCGTGCATCTCGGCGGGCTATCGAACGTCGTCCGGCACGCCCATCCTCGACGCACATGGCACGCTGCCGGACCGCCTTCGACCTACAGTACCGGCGCCATCATGCCCACCGCGTTCTGCACCAGGCGCCTGTGGAATGGCCAGGCGCGGACGGTGTCGATGTCCACGGGGTGCGACGCGGCAAGATAGGTCAGCTGCCGCTGGCGGATGACCTGGGTCGTATCGCGATCGGCGATCACCAGGTTGTTCTCGTAGTTGAGTTCCAGGCTGCGGCGATCCATGTTGGCGGAGCCGACCAGGGCGATCCGCCCATCGACGGTCATGGACTTGGTGTGCAGCAGTCCCAGCGGATATTCGTGCACGGCCACGCCCGAGGCGAGCAGATCGGCGTACGCGCTGCGACAGGCGTTTCCGACCAGCCAGGAGTCGTTGCGTGCCGGAAAGACGATCGTGGTACTGACCCCGCGCCGCGATGCGGCACACAACGCGCGCAGGATCGCCTCGTCCGGCACGAAGTAGGGCGTCGTGATCAGCAGGTCCTCGCGGGCGGCATACATGCTGGCGACGAACATGTCGGACATGGCGTTGTCGCGACTGGTCGGGCCGGTGCCGAAAACCTGTGCGATGGCGCCAGGCTCGAACCGCTGCGGCGACGGCGCCGCCGACGGCAACGCCTCGAGCTGCTCTCCGGTCTCGGCGATCCAGGCGCTGAGGAACAGGTGCTGCTGCTGGCGCACCACCGGGCCCTGGCAACGCAGGAAGATATCCACCCAGGGCGCGTACCTGGCCTTGATCCGGAATTCGGGATCGGCGCAGTTCTGGCTGCCGCAGAAGGCGATGGCGTTGTCGATCACCACGATCTTGCGATGGTTGCGCAGGTCCACCCGGCCGACCGCCAGATGACCCAGGCGCGGCACGTCGTCCAGCGTCGCCAGCGTGACGGCGCCAGCGGCGCGCAACTGTCCCCAGCGCTTGGAACGCGTGAAAGCGCGCGAACCCAATGCGTCGACCATGACCCGGCATCGCACCCCGCGTCGAGCGGCGGCCGCGACCGCGTCGGCGACCTTGCCGCCGTTGTGATCGTCCAGCCAGATATAGAAGCTGATGTGCACATGCGCCACCGCCCGCTCGATGTCGACCACCAGCGCGTCGATGGCGGCGTTGGAGTCTTCCATCAGCGCAAACCGGTTGCCGGCCACCGCGCGGAAGCCGTTGATTGAACGGCCGAAATCGAACAGCGGCACCGCCCGCGGATCGATCGTGTCGGGAGCGAAGGCTGCGTCGTCGGGCAACGGCATCCGCGATTCGATCTCGCGCAGGCGCCTGATCCGCTCGCGGCCGATGCTGGTTTCGCCGAGCAACAGATAGGCGATCACGCCCAGCAGCGGCAGGAACATGATGACCGCCACCCAGGCCACGCGCGAGGAGGGCGTGCGGTTGGGACGGGTCATCGCCCGAGCGAACACCAACAAGTGCGCCACGAACAGTGCGGTGGTGAAGAACAGGCTGAGCGAGATGTGCAGCCAGTTCGATGCGAATGCCATGGCGGGCTCACATGGACACCTTCCGTGCGGCAAGCGTGCTCTTGAAGTTCCGACGCGGCGGACAACGGCAGCGCTCCTGTCTCCGGCCTGCGCGCGCAGGCCGGGCTGAAACCGCGCGGCTGGCCTCGATGGTCGTTCACGCGGCCGGTGTTCAACGCCTGGCGCGGGCGCTTGACGTCCGCCAAGCCGGCAATTCCCTTTTGCCGAACCGCGGACTGGCCGCCTTGCCATCACTTCATCGCCTCGACTCACGCACTTCTTGCGGTGCCCACTCCTATTGTTCGAGGTTGATCCATGCGACCACCGCTTGCGCGGCATCGCCCCGGTCCTGGCGCGCTGGACGACACCGCCAGCCAAGCCCGCAACCGGATTGGCGTCGGAGTCAGCTTCGCGTCGCCGTCGCGGCGGCTGTGATTCCCGAGCCAATCGGTCGCCGTGAATGCGTCCGAGTTCTCGGTCATCGCCACGAATGCTTCTCCGGCAATTCAAAGAGCAGCGTGCCTCTGGACGAACTGTGCCATCAAAAAGATTAAACTTGCCTGTCTGCAACTCGTAGAAATCACAATGTCAAAGCTCGCCGCAATCAAGAAGCAAATCGCCGCACTCGAGGCCGAAGCAGAACGCATCACCAAGCAGGAGATGTCGGGCGCCATTGCCAAGGTCAGAGAGCTCATGTCGACTTTTGGACTGACCATTGAACATCTTCAGGCCAGGGTCGCCGCCAAGAGTCCCAACGCTGCGAAGAAGGTGAAGCCCAAGCGAGCAGGCGGTGGAGTCGCGAAGTACGCGGATCCGAAGACCGGCAAGACCTGGTCGGGCTTCGGGCGTGCGCCGGCATGGATTGCAGGCGCCAAGAACCGCGATGCGTTCCTGGTCGACAAGAGCGGACTCCAGTCCTCCGAAACTGCGGCCAAGGCACCGGCAGCGAAGAAGAAGTCGGCCGCCAAGGCGGCCAAGAAGGTCGCGAAGCCGGCGGCGAAGAAGGCAGTCGCGACGGCGAAGAAGGCCACGCGCAAGACGGCCGCGCCAGCTGCCGGAAAGAAGAAGCCGTCGGCCAAGAAGGCGGCCCCGAAGGCCGTCGCGAAAAAGTCGGCGCAGAAGAAGGCCCCGGCCGGCACCGCCGCGGGCGCTTCGGCGGCGCCAGAAGGCGCCGCACCTTCGGCCGCCTGAATTTCCGGGCTTGCCATCAAGCGCGGCCCGCTGAGACGGAGTCGCTGACCGCGGTGCCGCCCTTGCTCCGAGTGTCCAGGTCGGGCCGAGCAAGGGAGGCGCCTCGCGATGTCTTCCGAAGCCGCGCATTTGCCGAGGCTCGCGACCGGTCGGCAATGGCCGGCGAGCACGGAAGGCGGCCGGTGTCCCCGAGGCCCGCTTGCATCGCGCCGTCCAACCCGTAGACTGCGATCACGCCACCCCACCCAGCCAGCAGTCGACGGAAGGCGCGGTGTGTCGACATCATGCGCAATCGCCCAACCGCCGCCTCCACGAGGTTCGAACTGCTGGCACGAGAACTCGAGCAGCAGATCGCCGCCGGCGTGCTGCGCACCGGGGATCGCCTGCCTTCCGTGCGCCAGGCCTGTGCCACACGCGGCGTCAGCCCGAGCACGGTGTTCCAGGCCTACTACATGCTCGAGTCCCGTGGCCTGGTTCGCGCGGTGCCGCGGTCGGGCTACTTCGTCGCCGCACGTGCCGACGGCGTCCTGCTCGCGGAACCGCGAACCTCCGAACCAAAGTCTGGAACCCAGCCCGTCGAAGTCAACGACCTGGTCTGCGCGATCCTCGGCTCCGCCCGCGCGCGCGACATCGTGCCGTTCGGTTCAGCCTTCCTCAGCCCGGCGCTGTTTCCTCTCGACCGGCTCCGTCGCGCGCTCGTCTCGAGCACCCGGCGACTCGAACCCTGGAACATGGTCGACGACCTGCCGCCGGGCAACCTGCGGCTCAAGCGCGAGATCGCCAAGCGCTATGTGCGCCAAGGCCTGGCCGTGGCCACCGACGAGATCGTCCTGACCCACGGGGCGATGGAGGCGCTGAACCTGTGCCTGGGCGCGGTGGCGAGGCCGGGCGACGCGGTGGTGGTCGAGTCCCCGACGTTCTACGTTGCGCTGCAGGCCTTGCAGCGCCTGGGCCTGCATGCCATCGAAGTGCCCACCCATGTCCGCGAGGGCATCGATCTCGGCCGCCTGGCCCAGGTGATCGAGCTCTATCGCCCGAAGGCCTGCTGGCTGATGACGACGTTCCAGAACCCGCTCGGCAGCCTGATGCCCGAGGCGAAGAAGCGTGACCTCGTCGGGCTGCTCGCGCGCCACGACCTGCCGCTGATCGAGGACGACGTCTACTCGGAGCTCTACGAAGGCAACGCGGCACCGCTGCCGGCCAAGGCCTACGATCGCCGCGGGCTGGTGCTGCACTGCTCGTCGTTCTCGAAGTGCCTGGCGCCCGGCTACCGCGTCGGCTGGGCCGCGCCGGGCCGGTGGGCGCGCGAGGTCGAACGGTTGAAGGTGATGACGAGCCTGTCGGGCTCGATCCCGGTGCAGGCGGCACTGGCCGAGTACCTGCAGGAAGGCGGCTACGACCGCCACCTGCGAGGCCTGCGCCTGTCCCTGCAGGCCCAGCGCGACAGCCTGTTCGACGCGGTGAACCGGCACTTTCCGGACGGAACGCGGGTGGTGCGGCCGGCCGGGGGCTACTTCGTGTGGGTCGAATTGCCCGCCGGCGTCGACGCGATGGCCCTGCACCGTGCCGCGCTGGCCCAGCGCATCAGCATCGCGCCGGGGCCGATGTTCTCGGCACGCGGCGAATTCCGGCACCACATCCGGCTGACCTGCGGCCAGGGCTGGGACGCGGCGCTCGAGCGCGCCACACGCACGCTGGCGCGGCTGGCCGGGGACTCGCTGCGCGTCGAGCACGCCTTGCCGCCGCCGATCTGATCCGGTCGCCCGGGCCCGCAACTGCGCCGGCCGCCGGAGCAGCCTGCCGGGCAGACTGCGGGCATGTCGACACCTCCCCTGGCCAGCGTATGCCGCCCTGCGAAGCCGCGCTGACGCCGGTCGCCGACGGCCGCGTGTCCGCGGACGCCGAACGCGCGCTGCACGAGGTGCTGGATCGGCTGGGGCCCGCCGTCTTCGCCGGCCTGCTCGACGCCAACGGCGTCCTGCGCTACGCCAACCATGCGGCGCTGCAGGCCATCGGCAGCGCGCCCGAGCAGGTGCTCGGCCAGCCCTTCGACGCGACCCCCTGGTGGCAGGGCTGCGAGTTGTCGCGGCGGCGCCTGCAGCAGGCGCTGGCCAGCGCATCGCGCGGCGAGGCGTCGCGCTTCGACGTGCGCATCTCCACGTGCGCCGGTGTCACGCTGGCCATGGATTTTTCGCTGCTGCCGCTCTACGGGCCGGACGGCCGCGTGGCCTGGCTCATCCCTTCCGCGTGCGACGTGAGCGAACGAGAGCAGGCGCAGCGCCAGTTGCTGCTCACCCGCCATGCGGTCGAACAGTCCAACGACGCGCTCTTCCAGGTCGGGCCGGACGGATCCTTTCGCGATGCCAACGCGGCCGCCTGCCGGCTGCTGGGTCTGGAACGCGAAACGCTGCTGCGACTGCGCGTGTCGGATGTCGACACCCAGGTCGACGCGGCGAATTGGCCGCAGCGATGGCGCGAGATGTGCGAACGACGGTCGCTCCGATTCGAGACCAGCGTCCGCCATCGCGACGGTCATGAAATTCCGGTCGATGTCTCTGTCAGCCAGGTGACCAGCGGCGACGAGACTTTCGCCCATGTGTGCATCGACGACCTGCGCGAGCGGCGCGCCGCCGAAGGCCGCATCCAGCAACTGCTGCGTTTCGACCACCTGACAGGCCTGCCGAACCGCCAACGGCTCTTCGAAAGCCTGGGAACGACGTTGCAGACCAGCGAACGCACGGCGGTGCTGCTCCTCGAGCTCGACCGCTTCAAGCGCATCAACGACGCCTTCGGCTTGCACATCGGCGACGCGGTGTTGCGCGAAGCGGCGCAGCGCATCGTCGCCACCGTGCGCAGCGTCGACCTGGTCGCTCGGCGCGACGGCGACGAGTTCGTGATCGTGGTGCCCGCCGCTCCGGCGGTCGCGTTGCAGACGGCGCAGGCGCTGCTCGACGCCATGGCCCGCCCGATGATGATCGAAGGGCACGAGATCTACCTGACCTGCAGCATCGGCATCGCGTCCGCGCCGGCGGACGGCGATGGCGCCGCCATGCTGCTTCGCAGCGCCGACGCCGCGCTGCACCAGGCCAAGCTCCTGGGTCGCAACCAGGTCAACGTCTATGCAGGCGCACGCCACGACGATGACCCTGAGCGACTGATGCTGG
>Ga0302314_10002532_pt1 | contig 33866 bp, 35 predicted proteins | sample III_Palsa_N2_3_FD_200533 | JGI IMG/M metagenome (GOLD analysis project Ga0302314, IMG submission 200533) | Peat permafrost microbial communities from Stordalen Mire near Abisko, Sweden - III_Palsa_N2_3 | ecosystem: Environmental > Terrestrial > Soil > Palsa > Peat permafrost | place: Sweden...
GTGTGTGGGGCACGTCGCGACGTGCCCCACACTCCTTGGTTCAGCTCTCGGCGCGCCGAGTCAGCTGGTCAACCAACTGAAGCCGACTCACATCTCCGGCTGGTTCGGCTGCTGTCCCGGTCGCTTGGCGCGCTGCTGCTGTTGCGGCTGCTGCCCGCGACCGGCCTGCTGCTGGGCACGCCCCGGCTGTGCGGAACGCTCGCCGGACTCGCCGAAGGCGTCACCGCGCGGGGTCTGGCCGGTGTAGGACGAGCGCTCGGCGGACTCGCCGAAGGCGTCCTGACCGGGACGGGGGGCCTGCTGCTCAGCCCGCTGCTTGGGCTTGCGCTCGGCCTTACCCTTTTTGCCCATTTTCTCCTCCTTGAGAAGTATTTGATGGGGGCTCCACCAACATCACACGGCCTACCGCGCCGCGCATCCCGGGCCACCGTCCGCCCGTCGCCCCCGCCCCCTCCGTCGAATCTCGCCTGACCTGCGGTGAAGCCCGTCTCTCCGCCGATGTCGAGCCCGCATCCGCGCATCGTCTATTCCGGTGAAGGGCGACCGGCCGGGCCCATTCGGCGAGAGACGGTGACGTTGTGCCGCAATGGAAATTGAGAAATGCCGCGCTTCTAGCGTTGAGGGAATTCACATCCCCACGGGTAAAGAATCGATATAGAGAACATCCGGCGTACCGCAGGAGCATTGACCCCCACCGAACCCACAGGTAACTTCAGGTCCAGTTCAGCTTCGCGCCGGTTCGGGTCCGGCTCGCCCGTCGTGAAACTGCGCACGCACTCATCCACACCGCACCCACCTGCACTGCCGCAGGCGACCCGCGACACCCACCGCGGGCACGGGAGCAAACCACGTATCAAGGCAATGACTTTTGCTGCGGCCATTGCTCTGTATTCCCGTGCCCCGCAATACCCCGTCGGCCCGTCCGGCTCCCCGCGGTGATCCCGCGCGCCCTGACGTACCGGCATCACCTGAAAAAGGACTACCCACACCATGCTCAATGTTCGAATAAACCGGCCGGCCCGCACGGCCACGGCGCTCGCCTTCGGCGCCGCCCTGGCCCTCGGAGGCGTGGCCCAGGCCAGCGCCGCCACCGCCTCGACGACAGCGTCGACCCACACCGCCGCGTCGTCGGCCGCCTCGTCCGCCGCGAAGCACGACTACAAGTCCGTGTGCGCCAACGCCGTCGTCGGCCACATGCACTGCGACGCGCTCGAGCGGACCAACGTCGCCCGGCACGTCCAGGCGCACGGCGTGCACGCCGCCGCCTCGTCCTCGGTCTCCGGCTACGGCCCGTCCGACCTGCAGAGCGCTTACAACCTGGCCAGCGCCGCCGCCGCGGACGGCTCGGGCGAGACGGTCGCCGTCGTGGACGCCTACAACGACCCCGACGCCAACTCCGACCTCTCGACCTACCGCAGCGAGTACGGCCTGCCCGCGTGCACCGAGGCCAACGGCTGCTTCACCGTCGTGAGCCAGACCGGCAGCACCACCAAGCTGCCGAAGAACGCGCCCACCAGCGACGACTGGACCGGCGAGGAGTCGCTGGACGTCGACATGGTCTCGGCGATCTGCCCGCTGTGCAACATCGACCTGGTCGAGGCGAACTCCGACAGCGACGCGAACCTCGGCAAGGCCGTCAACGAGGCCGTCGCCCTCGGCGCCACGTACATCTCCAACAGCTACGGCGGTTCGGAGAGCTCCTCGGAGACGAGCGAGGACAGCGAGTACTACGACCACCCGGGCACCGTGATCACCGCGTCCGCCGGTGACAGCAGCTACGGCGTCGAATACCCGGCCGCGTCCCCGTACGTGACCGCGGTCGGCGGCACCAGCCTGAGCGAGGACTCCTCGTCGACGCGCGGCTGGGACGAGTCCGTCTGGGACACCTCGTCCACCGAGGGCACCGGCTCCGGCTGCTCGGCCTACGAGTCGCAGCCGTCCTGGCAGACCGCGCTCGGCCTGTCCGGCTGCAGCAACCGCATCGTGGCCGACGTCTCGGCCGTCGCCGACCCGAACACCGGCGTCGCCGTCTACGACACGGCGAACAGCAACGGCGGCTGGAACGTCTACGGCGGAACCTCAGCGGCCTCCCCGATCATCGCCGCGACCTACGCCCTGGCCGGCACCCCCGGCTCGAGCGACAACCCGGCCGCGTACCCGTACAACGACCCGTCCGCCCTCTACGACGTGACCAGCGGCGCGACCTCCACCTGCGACCCGTCCTACCTGTGCACCGCGGAAGTCGGCTACGACGGCCCGACCGGCCTCGGCACCCCCGACGGCACCGCCGCCTTCTCCGCATCGAACTGAGTGCGGCCCAGCGCGTAGCGCGTAGTGCGGTGTGGATGTAAATAGTGCGAGCAAGGCAATGCAAGGCCCCGGCCCCGTCGCAGCCCACTGCGACGGGGCCGGGTTCGTTCATCGTCTCACCTCAGCTGCGGGACAACCGTTCCCGTGCCTCCATCAACGCGAAGCCGAGCAGGTTCGCGCCGCGCCACCGCCGAGGGTCGGTAGCGTCGTCGTTCCCCGCGGCCAACCCGATACCCCAGACTCGGTCCCTCGGACTAGCCTCCACCAAGACGCGATTCACCGTGCCCAGAAGGAATTCCCGCGACCCGGCATCCTGTCCGAACTTCGCGACGTTCCCGGCGACGACCGCCTCGAACCGAGCCGCGTCCCAAGCCGCATCATCAAAGCCCTTAACAAGCCGCCCGAGCTTCTTGGCCTCCGCGGGAGTCCGCGCGCCGAGGATCCGCTCAAGCGCCGACATATCGCCGAAGAGCCGGGCCTTCTCCGCCATCATCCAGTGTTCCGCGGACGCGTACTCCACCCCGTCCAGGCTGAACCTGCACGGCCACCACTGCGACAGCACCCCCTTGCCGATCCCCCCGCCCGCCTCCGCCTGATGCCCCCAGAACATCAGCCACTTCGGCGCGGCCCCCGCCTCCATCGCGGCGATGAGTTCGTCCCGAGTCCGCGCCTTCGTCGGGTCGAGTAGATCGTTTCGTGCCCGATCGTCTGCATGCATCATGGAGTGAGCCGTTCCTACTGCAGGATCGTGTCGCCGCGCGGGCCTCAAACATTGCGGAGGCTATGATAGTTGCAGCTATCATAGTTGCAGGAATGTCCCGGACCGCTGGAGACCCGTGCCCGACAAACCGACTCGCTTGTTCGGCCGCGACACAGAATGGCGAGAGCTGACCGAGTTCGCGGCATCCTCCCAGCTCGGCGCCACCTTGGGTCTGGTCTATGGGCGTCGCCGCCAGGGCAAGACCCTGTTGCTCGAGTTGCTCGCCCGAGAGACCGGCGGCTTCCTGTTCGCGGCCACTCAGCAGACCGAGGCGCAGAATCTCGCGGACTTCGGCGCCGCGTACGCCGCCTTTCGAGGGGAGCGCCAGCCGACGCTCTTCTCCTCGTGGCGACAAGCGCTCGACGAACTGCTGCGCTTCGGCGAGCAGGCGCCGTTACCCGTGATCATCGACGAGTTTCCCTACCTGTCCGCCGCGACCCCGGCGCTTCCCTCCTACCTGCAACAGGCGCTCAGCCCGCTGAGCTTCGCCAAGGAGAGCACGCGTACGCGGTTGATTCTCTGCGGAAGCGCTCTCTCCACGATGTCTCAACTGCTGGGCGGCGGCGCTCCGCTGCGCGGCAGGGCGACGCTTGAGCTCGTGGTCCGCCCGTTCGGCTTCCGGGAGGCCGCGGGATTCTGGGGGCTCGACCACGACCCGGAACTGGCGTTCCAGGTGAACGCGCTGGTCGGCGGCACGCCCGCGTACCTGGAGATGTGTGGTGGTGCGGGGCCCGCGAGCGCCGGCGAACTGCCCGCGTGGGCGGCACGCCGACTGCTGAACCCGGCTTCGGCCATGTTCCGCGAAGGCAGTCTGCTCCTGCGCGAGGAGTCGTCGATCTCCGACCCGACGTCCTACGCCGCGACCTTGGCGGCACTCGCCGCCGGCGCTCGTCGGCGCTCGGAGATCGCGGCTACCCTCGGTCGGCCGAGCAGCGCCCTGGGGCACCTGCTCTCCGGGCTCCAGGACATCGGCTTGATCACCCGGATCGATGACGCTCTGCACGAAAAGCGCAGCGTCTTCGTGATCGCGGAGCCCGTCATCCGCCTCTACCAACTGCTCATCGCCCGTCACGAACCCGAACTCGTCGCTGGCCGAGCCCAGCGCGTCTGGTCTGGGAACACCGACACAATCGACAGCGGCATTCTCGGACCCCACTTCGAGCACCTGGCCCGGACCTGGTGCTTCGAGCACGCCTCCGAGGCGACTCTCGGCGGCTGGGCGACCCACGTTCGCCCCGCCAAGATCGCCTGCCGTGAGCACAAGCAAGGCCATGAACTCGACGTCGTGGTGACCGAATCGAACGCTTACCAAGCCGACCGGATCACCGCCATCGGTGAGGCGAAGGGCACGGGCAGCCCGATGGACATCGCCCATCTCGAGCGGCTCGAGCATCTTCGTGGCCTGCTGCCAAGTGCCAAGGTCAACTCAACGCCCAAGCTGCTGCTGTTCGCCCGCAGCGGCTTCACCCCGGTACTCGCGGACCTCGCTGCCCGACGTGCCGACGTCGAACTCGTCGATATGGACCGCCTTTACCGAGGCGAGTAGCCGCGCTCCGTCGGGCGCGCGCGGTCGGAGGCGTCGCTGATGCGGCACCATATCGTCGGCGTCCGTGCGCCGCGGCATTGATCATTGAGTAAAACCCGGCTCGGGTGGCCCGAAGACTCCGGTATCAGTGTTTGGCTTTTCTCCGCGTCGGGCCCGAGAAGCGTCCGGGCATCAGCGGTGGTGGGTGATCGGTCCTGCTATGTGCGACACCGCGAGTGGCATGCCTACGGTCATTCGGTGCTCGTGAGTTCGGGTGACCCAATGAGATTGCGATGCGGCCCTGTCATAAGTCAGGATGAGTCCCGGAACCGGGCGAAGTTCAAGCGGAGCCGACGACGTCCCGGACTAGTTCATTGAAAATTGAAAGGACCCTGAATGGCCATGGGACTCAAGCGGTCCACCTGCATAGCTGTCGCGACAGTGGCAGTGATCGCAGGGTTGGCGGCGGCTGAGCCGACCGCCTACGCCGCTACGTCGGTGAGCGCGACACCCTCCGTCGTCGCCCCTGCTGTTATCGCAGTCGCGCATGGCGTGGTGCAGCCGGCCGAGGAGTACCTGCTGGGCGAGGCGCGCACGTGCCCCCTATCCATCATGTGGGTGACGCCCGTTCAGACCTCGAAGGCGTCGATATCGGCCTAACCAGGGCCAGGTCGACCGTTTTTCAGGGCGCTGCGACGGCCGGGAACAGCCCGGCCTACGCAGCGCCCTCGTCTTCAGAGGTCATCCGTTGCCAGAGCATCGAAACCGCGTCCGGGTAGGCCTCGCCATAGAGTCTGATCGCGTCCAGCCAGTAGGCGTGTGCCGCTGACAGATCTCCGAACCTTTCGGCGCCGTCGCCGAGACGATGGCACGCGATGGCGTGGAGCAGGGTGGCATCGGCTTTGCGGGCATACCTGAGCGCCTGTCCGTACGCCAGGGCGGCGGCATCGACGTCTCCCGTGTCGGTGTAGATGTCGCCGTTGATAAGGCAGATACTGGCGATCTGCCGGGAGTCCTCGGACCGCTGGGCGGTGACGATAGCGCGATCCAGCAACTCGCGCGCGGATCCCGAGCGGTGCAGACCATGGTGAGCGCGCGCTTGGGCGATGAGGACCAGCATTTCGCCGTGCTCGTTGCCGTCCCGTTGGAAGAGGTCGAGTGCCCGGTCCAGCAGGGGAAGGGCGGCTTCGGGTCGATGCAGCCGCGTGTGACAGTCGCCGAGGTTGAGCGCCACCACGGCCGTGCTGTGCCTTTCATTGTGCTTCTGCACCTTGAACAGGGCCTGCTCGTAATACGGCTCGGCGGACGCGTAGTCGCCGACCCTCGCGTAGAACTCGCCGAGGTTGTTGATGCAGTAGCTTTCGATGCTCTCCTCGCTGATCTCGAGTGAGATGTCCAGTGCCTGCAGGGTTCGTTCGATCCCGGCTTGATGCCTGCCCGACTCGAACAGCGCTACGCCAAGATGGTGCAGTGCCACCGCTTGGCCGTGCCGGTCCCGGTGCCTCAGGTGAAGTGCGACGCATTCCTCGAAGCCGGCGACGGCTTCCGTGTGGTTGCGGCGGGAGAAGTGAACCCGTCCGATCTGGAGCAGGGCGTCAGCCTGACCCGCTGTATCGCCGAGACTCGACCACATCCGCATCGCTTCCCCGGCGCTGGCGAGGGCCGCCTCGAAGGCCCCGAGGCGCCACTGGGCGGAGGCCAGATCTATCAGGGCATGTGCTTCGCCTGCCTGATTGTCAAGCTCCTGCCAGGCCTGGAGCGCGAGGCTGTGCAGTGCGACGCTCTCCTTCCACAGATTTCTTCGATCAAGGAATCTGTGAATCATGTGCACGAGCGCGCCCGCTTCCTCCGGGCGTCCGTTCGCGAACCACTGCTCTGCCACTGTTCGCAGCCAGCCCTGCTCCTCGGCTAGCCAGATGGTGGCCTCGCGGGCATTCGAGAGCCCGAAGCCGTGGTCGGCAGGCTCCCGACTGGACCCGAGAAACACGTGGCGATGCGGATGGAACAATGTGGCCGCCGTGTTGGCCGCGCTGAGGATGTAGCGGGTGAGGCGGTCGGAGGTCCTCTCGACGTCTTCGGGATCCTCCTCCGTTTCGCAGGCGTGGGCGGCGAAGAGTCTGATCATGTCGTGCAGCTCGTAGTACCGTCTCGACGACTCTATGACCAGGTTCTGGTCGACGAGGTTGCACAGCGCGGTGTGCGTCTCGAAGGGGGAGGTGTCGGCGAGGACGGTGGCCGCGCTGAGGTGGATCCGCGAGCCCGGGTTGAGAGACAGGCGCCGCAGAAGTCTGCGCTCGAGGTCGGGCAGGTCGCGGTAGGACGTCGATACCGAACGGTAGACGGCCGGGGCGATGATGGAATCGAGCTGCTGTGTGCCGCGGGTGCTCGCCAGGTCGTCAGCGAGGTCTGCGATGTTCCAGGAGCTGCGGTAGTGGAGCGCGGTGCCGGCCACGCACAGGGCCATGGGGAAGCCGCCGCAGGCCGCGAGGACGTCGCGGAGCGCGGGGTCGGTGGTGCGCGACATCTTCGCGGACCGGATGAACAGCTCCTCGGCCTCGTTCTCGACCATGGGAGGCAGGGCGTGGTGGATGGCGCCAGGGAGCCCGGTCAGTCGGTTTCGGGCCGTCACCAGCACGATGCTGCCCGCGCCGTTGGGGATGAGCGGCAGGACCTGCTCGCCTTCCGCCGCGTCGTCCAGGAAGAGCAGCAGACGCTTTCCCGCGGTGTGCCTTCGCCACAGGGCGATCGAATGATCCAACCCTGATGTGTGCTGGATCCGTCCGGGATCGACCCCCAGCATTCTGAGCAGCACGTCCAGGGCCGACTCGGTGTCCGTGGGACGCAGGGTCTCGTCGTGGCCGCGGAGATGGAGCTGTATGGCGCCGTCCGGACAACGCTCGCGCAGTCGATGGGCCAGGTGAAGAGCCAGCGAGCTCTTGCCGATGGCCGGCATGCCGTCGATCACGCAGATCGCGGAGGCGCCCGAGGCCAGTTGGCCGTCGATCTCCGCGGTGATCGACTTCACGTCCTTGCGGCGGCCGACGAAGCCGACCGGGTCGCGCTCCAAGGTATCGGGTGATTCGACGACGGGTCGTCTGGCTCCGGAGGCGGACGTGGGCGTCGCCGCGGCGGTCCCACTGCGCGCCGGCTCGGTTTGCAGGAGCCGGGCGTACAGGGTCTGGAGCGACGGTCCTGGGCTCAGGCCACTGCTTTCTCGCAGCCTTTCGCGGTAGACGCCGTACACGCGCAGCGCCTCCGACGCACGGCCCGCGAGCTGCATCGCCTTGAGCCGTAGTTCGAGTGCCGGTTCGTCGAACTCGTTCTTCGCCGTCAACCCGTGAAGCTCCGGGAGCAGGTTGCGCGCGCCGTCCGGATGGGCCGCGAGCAGCAGTTCGATGCGACGGAGCGTCGCCGCATGGATCTCCTCCTCCAGCACGCTGCGTCGGCCGCTCGCCCAACTTCCCGGCAGCCCTGCCAGCACCTCGCCGTGCACGAGGCTCTCCGCCGAACGCAGCAGCCGTACCGCCTCGTCGAGGCCGCCCTGATCCGCGGCGGCGTTGGCCATCGCCACACTCCGCTTGAACTGGTAGACGTCGATGCACTCGGCCGGGGCGGTGAGGCGGTAACCGAGGTGTACGTGTTCTATCTTCAGTGCCGGATCGCCGCACTGATCCAGACATCTGCGAAGCCGGGAGAAATTGGCATGAAGGCTGGCCATTTCTCTCGGCGGCGCTTCCTCATCCCACAGGCGGGCGACGAGCGTGAACTTGGATACGATCTCTCCCGGCGTCCACAGCAGCGCGGCGAGCAGTTGCTTCACCTTCGTCGACGGCAGCGGGATCTGCTCTCCGTGCGCCCAGAGTTCTACGGGGCCGAGCAAACGGAATTCCACGACGACCAACCCTCCCGACGGCGTCGATGGCAATGAGTGCGTAGAGCGCGGTGCTGGCGGAACCTGAGTATGAGCCCCCTTCCTAATTTAGAGAATATTTCCACATATGCCAGGGGGCGAAGGGTCATGCATATGCGCCCCGCCGATTGCGTCGGCATGTGCGGCGGCTCGGCTGCGGCGCGGCTTGCTTTTGGCGTCTGCGCTGGTCAAGGCTTATGCAAGCGAGGGCAAGCGGTACGCAGGTTCGCTGGAAATCCTGTTCGCATGAGCGCACTCGGAAATGCAGTGCGCCGATCCGTTGAATGGCGGATGAGGGGCGCTGCCGGTGGCGCGGGTCGTCGGCGATCCCTGCTACGACCGGATCCGTGCGGGACGGCGGCTGCGGCAGTCGTACCGGGACGCGCTGGGGCTTGAGGCGGGGCAGAAGCTGGTCGTGGTCACCTCCACCTGGAGCGATTCCTCGCTGCTCGGCGGCGCCGCGCACCAGCTTGAGCGGCTGATCGGACAGCTGCCGCGGCCGGAATACCGAGTCGTGCTCCTGATACACCCGAACGTGTACGCGGCGTACGGCGCGTACCGGGTGCGCGCCTGGTGGGGGCACCTGGCCGACAGAGGCCTGATTCTCACCGGGCCAGAGCACGACTGGCAGCCGTTTCTGGTCGCCGCCGACTACATCGTCGGCGACCACGGTTCGGTGACGCTGTACGGCTCGGCGGTCGGCGTGCCGGTTCTGCTCGGGACGTACCGCGAGGCCGACGTGCATCCGAGTTCGGGGGCGGCCGTGCTCGCGGCGATCGCTCCCCGGTTGGTCGCTTCGGTTCCGGTGCGCGCGCAACTCGCGCAGGCCGACGAGCAGTTCGACGCCGAGGCCATGGCCGGGGTGTCGGCGTTGATCAGCTCCGAGCCGGGCGGTTTCGCGCGGCACACGCGGTCGCTGCTCTACGGCATGCTCGGCCTCGGCCAGCCGGCCGGCCCGGCCTGTCTGGCCGACTTGGCGCTTCCACCGTCGCTGCGGGAGTTGGCGGCGCAGCCTAGGTACGCCGGTGGAGGCGGGACGCAGGTGCGCGCGGCATGAGCGAGATGGTTCGGATCGCACTGAAACAGGAGCCTGTGACGTACGACGTGCACCTGCGCGCGTGCGTCGACGACGCGGATGACGTCGCTGACCTCACGCACGCGGACGTGCTCTACTTCGCGCGGACCGTCAGCGCCGATGCCGTCCTCGGATACCTGGCCGCCTATCCCGGCAGCGTGGTCTGCGCGGGGTCGGCTGACGACGGAACCCTGCTGCTGGCCGTGCGCGGCGGGGTCGTCGAGCTCGGCATGTCGTGCCCGATGGTGGCCTCAATCGTGCACGCGCTGCTGGTCTGGCGAGTCGAGACAGCTGAGGCAGGCGCGTCCGGGCAGCCGGAGCTGTAGGGGAGTGAGCACACCGGAGTGGCAGCTCGGACCGTCAGAGCTGCCACTTGCCGTCCCGCGGCTCGGCGGCCGGGTCGTACGATTCGGCCAGCCGGAGGACGATGCGCTGCGCCGCGGCCGGATCGCTCGCCGAGAAGAGCTCCGCAGCCTGCTGATAAAATTCCCTGGCCTCGGTCTCGTCCCCGGCGGCCTGGCGGACTCGGCCGCGGATCTCCAGCAGTCCGGCCCGGCCGAACACCGATCCGGTGGTCTGCATCAGCGCGAACGCCTCTTCCAGCAGGCGCGTCGCCCGACCGATGTCGCCGAGCTCTGCCACGGCCTGGGCGCGCAGGCCCTTCGACCACGCCGCGTCGTACCGGTCGCCCTCGGCCTCAAGCCCGACGTGCGCGCGGCCGAGATACTCGTCGGCCAGGTCGAGTTCGCCCTGACCGGCGGCCACTCTGCCTAAGCCCTGATACGCCAGCGCGGCGCCGCGCCGGTAGCCGATCCGCTCCCGAAGCTCCAGCGACCGGTGGAAGAGCCGTTCGGCCGCGCTCCACTCGCCGAGCCGCGCATGGATCTTCGCCCGGCCGTAGCACGCCTGCGCCAGGCCGCGCGGGTCCTCCAGCCGCCGGTACACCTCCATCGCCTGATCACAGCACTCTGCCGCTTCGTCGTCCCGCCCTTGCGCGGAGAGCGCGGGCGCGAGGCCAGTTTCGCCGCCGCGACGCCGATGGCCAGCGGCAGCCCGCCGCAGAGCTCTGCCACCCGCCGCGCGGCATCAGGCTCCTCACGCACTCGCTCCTCGCCCAGGGCACGCTGGATGAACGCGACGCCGGTCTCGGCGCGCCACGGATCGAGCTGGTGGAAGCGTGCTCCGTCCATCGTCAGGCCACTGATGGACCCGCGCGTCGTCACGAGCGTCGCGCAGCCGGGCGCCGTCATCGCGAGCACGCGGACCTGCGCGGCGGAGACGGCGTTGTCCAGCAGCACGCAGACGCGCCGCTCGTGGGTGATCGTGCGCAGCAGCGCGACGCGTTCGGCAAGCTGGGCCGGCACACGGTCCGGGGCGACGCCGAGCGCGCGCAGGAAGCCGCCGAGGATGTCCTCGGAGTCCGCTGGGCGCTGCTGGGAGTAGCCGGCGAGATCCGCGTACAGCTGACCGTCCGGGAACTCCCCGCTGTGCGCCTGGGACCAGGCTATGGCGAGCGAGGTCTTGCCGACCCCGGCGGTTCCGGAGATCACGAACAGTACGCCCGTGCGGTCCGCGCCGGCTTGCTCCCACTGCCGGTCGAGCCGGTCGCAGTCCTCCCGGCGACCGGTGAACAGCGTCGTGATCGGCGGGAGCTGCCGGGGCGGACCGATGCGCGAGGGACCGTCTCCGTGGAAATGCGCCTGGTCGATCCGTCCGAATTGCATGACGGTGCCGCTTACCCGCCCAGAGAGTTCGTTTCCTGACGACGGCCCCGTGCCGCGCCTGTCCATGCGCTTCGCTCCCACCCGACAGAAACTGAATTCAGTCCGTCCTAGTGAAGCTACTGCACAAGGCCATAAAGGCAAGGCGTTCCGGCGACGTACTGTGCGTAGCCGTACTCAGGGCTCAGCTATGTGGTGAACACGCCACGAATGAGATCACTGAATCCGGTCTGAACGCGGAGCGCCTCGGCACGCGGATCGACGAGGTTGGTGAGGTAGGCGCAGCATGTGCCGCGCGGTCACCTCCTCCTTGCCGTGGCGCTCGTAACCCGGCCAGTGGCGATGGGCCGGGTCATCGAGCCGCTTGGCTTGGTTGAGGGCTTCGACGTTCACGGCAGATGAAGAGACCGCGGCTACCGACCGAAGGTGATGTTGCCGTGGACGTCGCCCGCCTGCACCGTGTTTCCGTGCACCGTGCCGCTGATGGTGTTGTGCACGTTCGTGGTTTGCGACGTCGGCGTGCCTGCACCGAGCAGTGTCGGGAGTTCAGCCAATGCGCCGGCCAGTTCGGGGCGGGCGGCCAGCTGGCCGGCCAGGTAGCCCGCCCAGAACAGCTGCATGCGCGCGGCGCGGTCGGACTCGGGGCCGGTGCCCGCGAGCTCGACGGCCTGGCGCCGGGCCGCTTCCAGTTCGCGGCCCGCCTGCTCGATCGCGGCCGGGTCGGGGTCGGCGTACGCGGCTGTGCCCGTGCCCGGAGCGAGACGCCTGCGTGCCCAGAGCCTTGCGATCGCCGCGTGGGCCTGGCTCCAGGTGTCGGTCACGATCGCCGTGACCAGGGACTGCGCGCCGGGCATGACCACCGTTGTCAGGTCCATATGACGATCGTACCGACCCGGCGACGGTGCGTGGCGGTTGTCCCGGACGAGGCGTGGCCGCCCGATAGAGTACGGCTGCCCGGGGCCGGTCCTCGGGCGGATCCTGGGATTCGGGCAGTCGGCGGGTCGGGCAGCGTCGGCGACAGACGGATGGGAAAGTACGATGAGCGAGGGGCAGCAGGACGTGCGGCAGGCGGGGGCGCGGGTGACGTCGAGGCCGAGCCTGCGTACGACGCGGTGGGCCCGGATCGGCGCCGGTCTGGCGATCGCGGCGGCTATCGGCGTGGCGACCTCCGCCTGCTCCTCGAAGTCCGCCTCGTCTACCGCCGTCGTCAGTTCCACCGCCGCGGCGACAACCGCCGCCGCGTGCAGCGCCTACGCCAGCGTTGATGCCGAGCCGGTCGGCTACCACGCCTGCGGCACCGCGGCCCGCGACGTGGGCATCCCGACGTTCATCTCGACTGTCGCGGAGAAGACGTACACCGTCACGATGCAGACCAACCGGGGGACCATCGTCTTCACGGCCGACGGCAAGGCCGCGCCCTACACCGTCTACTCCTTCGTCTACCTGGCGGAGAAGGACTACTTCAACGCGACGAAGTGTCACCGCCTGACCACCGAGGGCATCTTCGTGCTCCAGTGCGGCGACCCGACCGGCACCGGCTCGGGCGGCCCCGGCTACGAGTTCCAGGACGAGAACCTCACCTCCCTCGGCACGCCGGTCAACAGTTCCGTGACGTACCCGGCGGGCGAGGTCGCGATGGCCAACGCCGGCCCGGGCACCAACGGCAGCCAGTTCTTCCTGGTTTACAAGAACACGCCGCTGGCCCCGAGCTACACGCCCTTCGGCCAGATCACCCAGGGCCTCAACCTCATCCAGCAGGTCGCCGCGGCGGGCACGAACAATGCCAACAACCAGGGCGACGGCGCGCCGAACGACCCGGTCGAGCTCGAGAAGGTGACCGTGCAGTAGATGAGGCGCAGGCGGCGGCCGGTCGGGTCAGTCGGCGCCCGCGAGCGTGGCGCGGAGCTTGCGGGCGAAGCGGTGCGTGTGCGGGTCGAAGCGGGTGATCGGTTCGGCGAGGAGCGCGTCGAGGGTGAGCCAGCGGACGGCGGCGAACTCGCGGGGGTCAGGGCGCAGGTCCGGGTTCGCGGCGGCGAGGTCGAGGACGTACCAGAGGCTGACGTCGGTGTGCCGGCCGACGCCAGCGCGGGTGTCGGTGACGGTCAGCAGCAGCGGGTGCGGGCCGATCGGATCGGCGGGGACGGCGGCGACGCCGAGTTCCTCGACGCACTCGCGCTCGACGGTCTGCCAGGGCAGTTCGCCGGGTTCGCAGTGTCCGCCTGGCGGGAGATCGAGGCCTGACTTGCGGTGCGCGGTCACCAGGACCGAGTTCGTCTCGCGGTCGTAGGGCACGAAGTACGACACGAGGTGCATCGGCGGATTGTCCGGCGGGACGACGCGGTAGAGCCCGGCGCCGGAGTCGATCCAGTCGCGTACGGCGGCCTGGTGCTCGCGTTCGGCGTCGTCCAGCGGATCCAGGTCGCGGACGATCCGGGCGATTGCGGTACGCGGGTGGGAGTCGGCAGCGGTCTCGTTCACAGCGGTGACGTTAGCCGCGGGCACCGACACCCTCAGCCCGTACCCTCGGCCAGCGACGCAAGGATCTCGGCGGCGGACGCCGCCTGCGCGAGGCGGAAGTTCGTGCCCGCGTACATGCCCATGCCGTCCGGGTCGCCCTGCTTGGCCGCCGCGGCGCGAAGGGGGCGGGTGAGCTGGTTGAGCGCGGGGTACGCGGCGACACGTTCGGGCTCGACGACGGGCTGCGGGACGAAGACGTTGACGCCGAAAAGGTCAACCGACCGCCGCACCTCGGCGATCTGGGCGGCGACGGCGTCGGGGCCGAGATAACCGGCCGCGAGGAAGCTGAGGCCGCCGGCCCGCCCGACGGCCGCGGCGAGCGCCGGGGTCGAGATGCGACCCGCCATCGGGGCTTGGATCAGCGGAATGCGCAGGTCATCGGGGGAGAAGGCGGCGGAACCGGTCAGGCGGGCCATGGCTGACATCGTACGACGGTCGTTACTTCACGAGAGTGTGGCGGGCTGACCTCAGGGCGATGCAGGCCGACGACGCGGCAGGACCAGGGCCGCCGCCTGCCACCGTCGCACGACCTCGGCCGCGCCGCGCTCGGTCAGCTCGCCGTGCACGCGCAACCTCGCCACACCGCCGTCCGGGAACGCGTCGAGCCGCACATGCGTCGCCGGGCCGGCGTTCTCGATCCGGAACCGGTGCAGCGCGTCCGGCTGGATCCGCGTCTCGGGCACCAGGTCGAACCAGTCACCAGAGCCTGAGCCGGAATCGGAGCCCGAGCCGGCACCCTCGACCCGGCCCCGCAGCGTCACCCGGTCCGGGGCGTTGCCCACGTAGTTCGCGGTGTCGATCTCGATGATCCGGGCGATCCCCTCGCCGACGAGCTCGACCTCGATCCAGTCGTTGCCGCCGTCCCGCCGCCGCACGGTCTCCCACCCCTCGCCCATCACCCGCGACTCGCCGGGCATCAGCACGGCCGCCGCGGGCGTGTAGACCGCGCTGCTGCTGGTCGCCACGACCCGGCCGCCGTTGCGCGCCGCCGCGAGGTCGCACTGCACGAAGCCCGCGCCGACCGTGAACTCCGGATCCGCGAGCACCCGGCCGTGCACGCGCAGCCGCGCTATGCCGCCGTCCGGGATGTTGTTGAGACGCACGTGCGTGAACCGCCGCCGCGCCAGCTCCTCGCTCTCGATCGCGAAGTAGTTCTCCGCGTCGCCCTCGAGCTTCTGCCGCGCCACGATCGTGACCCACTCGGCCTCCAGCAGCTCCTGCGGGCTCGGGAATCCGCGCACATCCACGGCCTCGACCGAGCATTCCGGCGGGTAGTTGCCGGCGAAGAACGACGTGTCCACGGTGACGCCGCTGATCAGCCCGGGAACGCCGAGCCGGATGAGCGCGGAGTCGTAGTCGTGCGCGTTGTACCCGACCCCGCGCCCGCGCCGCCGCCGCGTCTCCCAGCCGTCGACGATCTGGCCCTTGAGGTTGAAGGTGTGCGGCCGGAACGTCGGCGGGTCGTCGGTGACGAGGTTCTCCTTCATGCCGAAGAACTCGTCGTTGGCCCAGACGACCGCACCGCCGAGGGCCCGCGACGCGAGGTTCACTCCCGCCATTCACACCACTCCTTCATGACGACGGATACCTCTTGCAGTGTCACGCGTGTGCCCCCTGATGACTAGAGTCGGGACCATGGAGAAGAGGACACTGGGACGGACGACCGGTCGGCAGGTCGGGGTGATCGGGCTCGGCGCCTGGCAGCTCGGCGCGGACTGGGGGCAGGTCGATGAGGCGGACGCGCTCGGCACGCTGCACGCGGCGCTCGAGTCGGGTGTGGACTTCATCGACACGGCGGACGTGTACGGGGACGGGCGCAGCGAGCAGATCATCGCAAAACTGCTGCGCGAGCGGGATGCGGCCGGCGACGAGCCGGGGAGCCTGACCGTCGCGACGAAGATGGGCCGCCGGATGGCCCAGGAGCCGGCCAACTACAGCGCCGCCAACTTCCGCGCGTGGACCGACCGCTCGCGGCGCAACCTCGGCGTGGACACGCTCGACCTGGTGCAGCTGCACTGCCCGCCGGACCCGGTGTACGCGAGCGACGAGGTGTTCGACGCGCTGGACGCGCTGGTCGAGGACGGCACCATCGCGGCTTACGGGGTGAGCGTGGAAACCTGCGAGCAGGCGCTCTCCGCGATCCGTCGGCCGCACCTGGCGAGCGTGCAGATCATCCTCAACGCCTTCCGCCTCAAGCCGCTGGACCGGGTGCTGCCGACCGCGCGGGAGGCGGGCGTCGGCATCATCGCGCGCGTGCCGCTGGCCAGCGGGCTGCTGTCCGGCCGGTACACGGCCGAGACCGTCTTCGGCGCGGACGACCACCGCAATTACAACCGGCGCGGCGAGGCCTTCGACGTCGGCGAGACCTTCTCCGGCGTGGACTACGCGACCGGGCTCGAGGCGGTGGAGCGGCTGCGTCCGCTGGTGCCGGCGGGCGCGACGCTGGCGCAGTTCGCGCTGCGCTGGATCGTCGACCAGCCGGGCGTCAGCGTCGTCATCCCGGGCGCGCGCAACGCCGAACAGGCGCACGCGAATGCCGCCGCGGCCGTGGCCCTTTCCCCGCTGGATCAGGCCACGCACAAGGCGGTGCAGGATGTCTATGACGAGCTGATCCGTCCTCAGATTCACGACCGTTGGTGATACGCGAAGCGGCTGCGCTCGGCTACGCTAGTCCATGATCAACGAGGGCGCGCTCGCTGCCGGAAGGCGCGCGGACGCGAGTTGTGGGCAGCAGGGTTGTGGAGGCCCTGCTACCACGACTTTCGCGGACTGACTTCGAGGGCTGAGTCGCGGTTGGGCGGTCGAGGATGATGGCGGGCGAAGAGCTTCTCGCGGGTGGACTGGCCGACTATGGCAGGGTGAGCAGGCGCGGAGGCGTCGTGCGCAGGCCTGCACCGCCGCACGCGCCCCAGCTTCATCGATACCTCACCGCACTTGCCGATCAGGGCATTGATGGCGCGCCGCGCCCGTTGCTGCTGACGGATGACGGATACGAGGAACTGACTTTCGTCCCGGGCGACGTGCCGATCTCGCCGTTCCCGGACTGGGCTCTCACGGACGAGACGCTGGTCTCGGTGGACCGCCTGCTGCGACGCGTACACGATGCCGCGGCCAAGTTGCCCGCGAGTGCCCTCGCCGCGCCGGACACCGGTTGGCCGACCGAGTTCGCCGACCCCGAGGGCGGCACGATCCTGTGCCACAACGACGTCTGCCAGGAGAACACGGTCTTCCGCGACGGCCAGGCCGTGGCCCTGATCGATTTCGACTTCGCCGCGCCAGGCCGCTCGCTGTGGGACCTGGCCTACTGCGCCTGGTACTGGGTTCCGGTGTTGCCGCCGGAGGTCGCGGAGGCCGAGGGACTGCCTGGCCTCGATGCCGTCGCACGCCTGCGGATCCTCGCCGACGCCTATGGCCTGGACGAGGCCGAACGCCGCGAGCTCGTCGACCTGTTCCCGATCGTGGTGGCCACGAACCAGCGTTTCATGGCTGGCCGAGTCGCCGCCGCAGACCCCGCCTTCGTCCGGATCGACGCTGAGCGTGACCTGGACCGCTTCGACAAGTGCCGTGCGTGGCTCGCCGAGAACCACGACGCGTTCCTCGCAGCGCTCCTGGCTCCCGCGTCGGCGTGACGTAGCTCGGTCGTCACCACGCGCCGGTGATCGTCGTTCCACGCTCGACTCCCGATTCGGCGCGACTTCTGCTGTCAATGGTCGCCGTGACGCGATCTATCAGCGACAGCGCCTCGGCCACCACGCGCCGCTCCTCGTCGTCCAGGGCTTCCGTGAGCGCGCGGGCGAGCACGGACACGCGGCCACGCCGGTCCGTTTCGATCGCGATCCCGCCTACCGGGGTCAGTTCGAGGACTTTCTTGCGTGCGTCGGCCGGGTCGGGGCGCGCGGCGAGATACCCGGCGTCGACGAGCTCCTTGACGGTGGCGGCCATCGTCTGGTGACGCACGCCGCGACCGGCCGCGAGTTCGGCGGTGGTCATCGGCCCGTGCCGGTCCAGCAGGTCGAGCACCGCGGCTGGGATCGGGGCGAGCCGGTCGGTGCCGCGGGTGGCGCGGACCAGGGTGCCGATCGTGCTGCGCAGCGCGGCGGCCAGGGGGCTCGGGTCCTCCGGGAGCTCTAGTGGTTCGGGAACTTCGGACATGCCGTCAGCGTAGCAGAAATACAGGTGATACTGTACAGTCATACCTGTAGATATTTTTGGAGAGGAAGGCCCCCCGATGCAGCTGACCAAGCACGCCCACGCCTGTGTGACCCTGGCCAAGGACGATGCGCGGATCGTCCTCGACCCCGGCGCCTTCACCCCCGACGCGGCGCGGGTAGTGGCCGCGGCCGAAGCGGTGCTGATCACGCACGAGCATTTCGACCACTTCGACGAGGACCTGATCGCGCGCTCCCTGGAGGCCCGGCCCGAGTTGCGGGTCTACGGACCGGCCAGCGTGGTCGGACGCTGGACTGCCCGCCACGGCCAGGTCACGACGGTCGCGGCCGGCGACAGCGTCACGATCGCGGGCTTCGAGATCTCCGTCTTCGGCGAGATGCACGCCAGAATCCACCGCGACATCCCGCTGGTGACGAACGTCGGATACCTCATCGACGGCGTCTACCACCCCGGTGACGCGTATCACGCCCCTGACGCACCGGTCGAGACCCTGCTGCTGCCCACGAGCGGACCGTGGACGAAGCTCGGCGAGGCGGTCGACTACGTCCGCGAAGTCGCGCCCCGGCGGTTGATCCAGATACACGAGGCCATGCTCAGTGAGGTCGGGCAGCAGTCATACGCGCGGTTCTTGGGTCCGGAGATGCTCGGGAAGACCCCGCTCACCATCGTGCCGGTCGGAGACTCGATCACGGTCTGAGCCGGAGTCGCACCCGCACCCACCCGGATTCTGAGCACTGAAGCCACGACCCCGCCAGCGCCCCGATGTCGCGAAGCCGAGCGTCATGAAGCCGACGTCGGAGTAGCGGACCGTGCTCGCCGGGTCCGCGATGAGCGGGGTGCCGGCGATGGCGGCGCGCAGGCCGATCGGCGAGGCCCCGAGCTCGTGAAACGGCTCGTGCGCGGGCAGGCCCGCCGTGTGGGTGAGCAGGTGCCGCAGCGTCACGCGGGCCTTGGCGCCCTCCGCGTACGCCGGGACGTAGCGTGCCACCGGATCGTCCAGTGCGAGCTGCCCGGCGTCGATCAGGCGGAGCACGGCGGGCGTGGTGGCGACGACCTTCGTCAGCGAGGCGAGATCGAAGACGGTATCCTCGGTGACGGGCGGTGCGGCGGCGGTGGGATGGGTATGGCCGAAAGCGCGGATCTCGTAAGGGGCGCCGTCCTGCCCCGCCCCTCCCCGGCCGACGGCGAGCACCGCCGCGGGCGCGACTCCCTCGCGTACCGCCTCGGCCACCAGCCGGACCGCCGCGATCGGCCCCGGTCCGGGCGGTTCGGCGCCGCCGGCTTCCGGGGTCGCGCAGGGAGCGTCGTTCACAGCCGCGTCGCCCATGCTTCGCTCCCCGGTCGAACTGCGCGTCGACGTTGCCGCATATGGTAATTTCTCGACCTTGACTTGACCAGTTCCGTCCTTTTTCGCTCCCAGCGGAGGTGGATCGGTGGCCGTCTCCCCGGCTTCCGGCGTACGTGCGGCCGTGCCCGAGGACCTGCCCGCGCTGCGGAGCCTGGCCGTCGCCTCGCTGCGCTGGGACGCGGACGCGGCGCGACTCGTGGACCTGCTCTGGCCTAACACCGATACCGAGTTCGCGCTGGTCGACGAGGCGGACGGGGTGTTGGTCGGGCTGGCTCTGGGCTCGCTGGGCCGGGAGTCGCGCGATCCGGCGGCGGCGCGGCGCGGGCATGTCAACCTGCTGGCTGTCGCTCCCGGGGCACGGCGGCAGGGGCGTGCGACGGCGCTGCTGCACGCGCTGGAGCGGCGGCTCGGCTCGGTCGGTGCGCGGGACGTGCTGATCGGCGGGGCCACGCCGCGCTTCGCCTGGCCTGGCATCGATGTGCGCTACACGGCCGCGACCTGCTTCGCCGAGGCGCGGGGCTACGTGCGCCAGCGCGAGGCGGTGAACATGACCGTCGAACTGGCGACCGCTGCGGCGGAAAGCCGACTCGCCACGGAATTGGACGAGAAGCGGCTGGCCAAGCTGTCGATCACCGTGCGCGCGCTGAGCGAGCCGGATCGGGAGCGGATCACGCCGTGGCTGGCCGGGTGGGGCGGCACCTGGCGGGAGGAGACGCTGGCCACGCTGGACCGCGTCGCCGAGGGCGGCGATGACGCGGGCACCTTCGTGGCCGTGCTGCGCGATGGAACTGCGGACGCCGAGTACGTCGGTTTCGCCAGTTACGGGGTCAACCGGCGGGACTGGTTCGGTCCGATGGGGACCAGCGGTGAACTGCGCAGACTCGGCATCGGCGGGGTGCTGCTGCGTCGCTGCCTCAGCGAGATGCGCGCGGTCGGGGTGCAGAGCGCGCAGATCGGCTGGGTCGGCCCGGTCGGCTTCTACGCGCGGACCGTGGACGCGTATGTTGAGCGCGTCTACTGGATGTATCGCAGGGATCGATGAATCTAATCGGGTAGTGGCGCCGTAGTTATCGCTGTAGGAGCGGTTCACGGGGTGAACAGGGTGAACGGGGAAGCAGTGAGATGTCTGACGGCCGAGACGTGCGGCTGTGCCGGTTGGCGCGTGCCGTACTCCAGCTTGGATTCGAGGGCACGCGCGCGCCGGAATGGGTGCTGCGTCGGCTCGCGGAGGGCGGCGACGTCACCCGCATCGAGGCCGCGACCGACAGTACGACGGATCTACTCAGGGAGAAGCTGGGATTCAGTGGCCTACTTGTCGCCGACGCTATGGAAATGCGCGCCGTCGCGGACCGGTATGGGCTGGAACGTGCGGTCGTGATGGCGGTCGCGGCGGGCGCCGACCTCGTGTGTATCGGGCATGCGGCGAGCGATGAGCTGGTCGGGCGCTTGCAGGCGACGCTCGTGAATGCGGTCGAGGACGGGGAGTTGGCGGAGGAACGCCTGACCGAGGCGGCGGGACGGGTCGCGGAGTTCGCGGCGTGGAAGGGTACTGACGCTTGCTGACCCCGGCAGCTTCTAGGAGTCGTGACGGAGCCAGACTGCGGTATCGGTCGGCAGCAGCCCATCACCATCAGTGAGGGGTCCGCTGGTCAGTAAGACGTCGGCATTCGGAACGAGCGGAGCTGGAGAGGGGCCGAAATTGACGATGCATTCGAACCCGCCGTCGCGCCGCAGGTGCAGTACGCCGTCAGGCGCATCCACCCACGTCAAACCGCCACGGACGGCTCGGCGCAACTGCAGCGCGGCCCGGTAGAGCGTGAGCATCGAATCAGGGTCCGTGCTCTCCACGTCCGCGGCCCGCTCCTTCCACGCCGCCGGCTGCGGAAGCCAGGGCTCTGCGGCATCATCCGCTGGACCGAAGCCGAATCCCGGCTCGTGCGCCGACCACGGGAGCGGCACGCGGCAACCGTCGCGCCCGAGATCCTTGCCGCCGGACTGGACGAACGTCGGGTCCTGGCGCAGCTCGGCGGGAATGTCCTCGACCTCCCACAGGCCCAGCTCCTCGCCCTGGTACACGTACGCGCAGCCGGGCAGCGCCAGGTAGAGCAGCGCCGCCGCGCGTGCCCGGCGCGTGCCGAGGTCCAGGTCGACCGGGGTGTTGTGCACCCGCACGCCGTCGAGCGACCAACTCGACTCGGCACGTCCGTACCGGGTGATCACGCGTGTCACGTCGTGGTTCCCGAGCACCCACGTCGCCGGGGCGCCGACCTCGGCGTGCAGGTCGAGCGTCGAGTCGATGATCGCGCGCAGGGCCGAGGGCTGCCAGGGCGCCTGGAGGTACGGGAAGTTGAACCCGGTGTGCAGTTCATCAGGACGCAGATACCGCTTGAGCGAGGTCGGATGGACCCACAGTTCGCCGACGAAGATGCGCGTGCCGTCGCCGTCTTCCGCGTACCCGTCGGCGATTCGGCGCCAGGCGCGGTACACGTCGTGCACCTCGGGCCGGTCCTCGTACGGCGACGGCTGCCCGGCCGCTTCCAAGGGTCCGCGAGACGGCAGCCCCTTCTGCTTGACCAGCAGATTCGCGACGTCGATCCGGAAGCCGTCCACGCCGCGATCGAGCCAGAAGCGCAGGATCGACTCGAACTCGGCGCGCACCTCGGGGTGGTCCCAGTTGAAGTCCGGCTGGTGCTCGTTGAACAGGTGCAGGTACCACTGCTCGGGCGTGCCGTCCGCCGCGACGACCCGCGTCCAGCCCGGCCCGCCGAAGGCCGAGGGCCAGTCGTTCGGCGGCTCGTCCCCGTCGGGCCCGAGGCCTGGTCGGAAGTGGAAGAGTTCACGCTCGGCCGAGCCTGGTCCCGCGGCGAGCGCGGCCTGGAACCACGGGTGCTGATCCGAGCAGTGGTTCGGCACGATGTCGATGATCACGCGCAGGCCGAGCCCGTGCGCCGTGCCGATCAGCCTGGTCGCGTCGGCGAGCTTGCCGAACAGCGGGTCGATGTCCCGGTAGTCGGCCACGTCGTAGCCGGCGTCGGCCATCGGCGAGCGGTACCAGGGCGAGATCCACAACGCGTCCACGCCGAGCTCCGCGAGTTGCGGGAGCCGCGAGATCAGGCCGGGCAGGTCGCCCACCCCGTCGCCGTTCCCGTCGGCGAAACTGCGCGGGTAGACCTGGTAGACGACCGCGTCGCGCCACCAGTTCGGGTTCAGGTCGATCGGCACTGGCATATCCCCTCCGAGAGCCCGGAAGCTAAACCGCTTAAGCCATCGGGATCATCCGGAACTATGCTCCCGAGCCGGGCCCGCGTCAAGAGCCTCGGCCGACTCGGGGACTATGCCCCGACGGCGCCGTGTCTACGCCGACGGGGCCGCCGGAGCCGCCGTGCTGCCGCGGACGGTCAGCGCCGGGGTCGCGGTCTTCAGGTCCCGGACCGACGCGGGGTTCTCCACCGCGGCCAGCACGCTGAGCGCCGCCTGCTGGCCGAGGCTGAACGCGTCCCTGGTCAGTGCGGTGATCGGCGGGTGCACGATGCGGGTGAGCACCGAGTCCTCGAAGGAGACGATGGACAGCCGCTCCGGCACCGACACGCCCATCTCGGCGGCGACCGCGAGCCCGGCCACGGCCATCACGTCGCTGTCGTAGATGATCGCGGTCGGCTGGCTGTGCGGGCCGGCGGACAGCAGCGTGCGGGTGGCCGCGGCGCCCTGCGCGTCGCTGAAATCGGTGGGGATGGACACCGCGCCGATCAGGCCGAGCCGCTTCGCGCCGTCACGCAGGGCCCGCATACGCCGCTGGGTGTGCTGGAAGGCGGGCATGCCCGCGAGGTGCGCGATCCGCCGGTGGCCGATCGCCGCGAGGTATTCGACGAGGCTGAGCATCGCCTCCCGGTCGTCCGCCCAGACGGTGCTCAGATGGCCGTGCCTGCCCGGCCCGCCGAGCACCACCGCCGGAGTGCCGAGACCTTCGAGCACTGCGAACCGAGGGTCCTTGACCTGCGGGTCCACCACCACGAAGCCGTCCACGCGGTGCTCGGAGACCCAGCGCCGGTACACGTCGATCTCCGCCGCCGTGTCCTCCACGATCATCAGGCTCAGCGACACCGACTTCGCCGAGAGGCCGTCCTGCAGCCCGGCGAGCAGTTGGCCGAAGAAGGGCTCGACGCCGATGGTGCGGGCCGGCCGGGCCACGACCAGGCCGACCGCGTCGGCCCGCGCCCCGCCGAGCGCGCGCGCGGCGCTGTGCGGACGCCAGTTCATCTGCTCGGCCACCCGCAGGATGCGCTCGCGGGTCGCCTCGCTCACCCCCGGACGCCCGTTGAGAGCAAAGGACACGGCGCCGCGCGAGACCCCCGCCTCGCGGGCGATGTCGTCGATCGTCACTCTGGCCACGATCCGCCTCTCCTCCCTTGACACCCCACCGAGGCCGGGAGCATAGTTCCCGTGCCAGATAGAGCGCTTTAGTAAAGCCGTTCAAGCCTATCAGCGCCTCGCCGAAACCGGCCACCACCACCGCGAAGACCCACCCGGCGCACCGCTCGGGCACCGCTCTGTGCACGCACCACGATAGGAGAGCGCACAAACCATGCGAAGCAGCAGAATCGGCGGCGTCGCCGCTCTCGGCCTCGTCAGCTCCATCGTGCCGTCCGCCGCGATCGGCACTCCGCCGCTGTACGTGCAGGGGATCTCGGTCTCGTCGAAGAGCAAGAACCTGCCGCTCGCGCTCGCCTTCGCCGAGCACCTGACGAACAGCCAGAACTAGGCCGCGTTCATCCAGCTCGCGCCCGGCTTCGAGGCAGGCACGCTCGCCGCCTCGTCGATCACCTCGTCCGCCAGTTCCGTCGGCATGCAGGCGGCGGCCTCCGCGATCGCCGAGAAGGACGTCGAGAACGGCGTCAACTTCACCCCGCCGATCTGGACCAGCGCGATGGACACGATCCTCGACCAGCAGATCGCCCTGGCCATGACCGGCAGGGAATCCGCGCAGACCGCCCTGGACAACACCGTGACGCAGGCCAACGCACTGTTGAGCCAGTAGCCGTGAAATCTCACCGCTGGTACACGCCCTGGCTGCTGGTCCTGCCCGCGCTCGCATTCCTGGGCGTGTTCAGTCTTTGGCCCGCAATCAATACCCTGCTGCTGTCCTTCACCAACGTGCACACGTTGACCGGTGGCCGCTTCATCGGCTTCGCCAACTACACCCGCATGTGGCACGACCCGCAGCTGTGGGACGCGATCGTCAACACTCTGCTCTACATGGCCGTCTGCGTGCCGCTGCTGACGTTTCTGCCGCTCCTGCTGGCCCTGCTCGTACAGCGAACGCTGCCGCTGATGGGCTTCTTCACCCAACGCTGATGTAATCGATTCCGGTCTTCCCTCCACCGACATTGGAGCGTAGAGCACCATGCACGACGATCGCAGTCTCATCGAAGCCCGACTGGCGCGCGTCCTGAAGGAGCGCATCGTCCCGGCGATCTACCCCGAGTCCGTGCCGCTGGAGGTCGGCATCTGGGTCGCCCCCGGCGAGCCCGTCCCGGTGTCCGAAGGGCTGGCCGCCCGCCGCGAGCCGCTGAGCGTCGGCGACCAGTGGGGCGCGCCCTGGGGGACGAGCTGGATCACCGTCACCGGCACCGTCCCGGAGGCGTGGGCCGGCCAGACCGTCGAGGCGATCCTCGACCTCGGCTTCGACCCGAACAAGCCCGGCTTCCAGTGCGAAGGCCTGGTCTACCGGCCCGACGGTTCGCCGGTGAAGGGCATCAACCCGAGAAACCAGTGGGTGCGCGTGGCCGACGCGGCGGCCGGCGGGGAGCGCGTCGAGCTGCACATCGAGGCCGCGTCGAACCCGTGCATCCTCGACTACCACCCCTTCGTCCCGACCGAGCTCGGCGACGTGCGCACCGCGGGCGACGACCTGCAGTACCGCATCGCGCGGATGGACCTGGCCGTGTTCGACGAGCGCGTGTGGAACCTCGTCCTAGACCTCGAAGTCGTCGGCGAGCTGATGGCCGAACTGCCGGTCGAGGGCGCGCGGCGCTGGGAGCTGCTGCGTGCGATCGATCGCGCGCTGGACGCGGTGGATCTGCAGGATGTGAACGGGACTGCGGCTGCGGCACGTGCTGAGCTGGCCGAGGTCCTCGCCGCCCGTGCGGTCCCCTCTGCGCATCGGATCAGCGCCGTCGGCCACGCGCACATCGACTCCGCCTGGCTGTGGCCGCTGCGGGAGACCGTGCGCAAGGTCGCGCGGACCACGGCCAATATGGCGAACCTGCTCGAGACCGAGCCCGAATTCATCTTCGCCATGTCACAGGCACACCACTACGCGTGGATCAAGGAACAACACCCCGCCGTGTACGAGAAGGTCAAGAAGGCGGTCTCGGAAGGCCGCTTCGTGCCCACCGGCGGCATGTGGACCGAGGCCGACACGAACATGCCGGGCTCCGAGGCGATGGCCCGGCAGTTCGTGCACGGCAAGCGCTTCTTCCTGGAGGAGTTCGGCGTCGAGAACGAGGAGGCCTGGCTGCCGGACACCTTCGGCTTCGCCGGCGGCCTGCCGCAGATCATCAAGGCCGCGGGCTCGAAGTGGCTGCTCACCCAGAAGATCTCGTGGAGCACGACGAACTCGTTCCCGCACCACACCTTCCTGTGGGAGGGCATCGACGGCACCCGGATCTTCACCCACTTCCCGCCGGTCGACACGTACAACTGCTCGATGCAGGGCAGTCAGATCGCGCATGCCGCGCGGAACTTCAAGGAGAAGGGTTCGGCTGCCCGCTCCTCGCTGGCGCCGACCGGCTACGGCGACGGCGGCGGCGGCACGACGCGCGAGATGATCGCGAAGGCCGCGCGGCTGCGCGACCTCGAGGGCTCCGCGACCGTCGAATGGACCAGGCCCGCCGACTTCTTCGCCAAGGCCGAGGCGGAGTATCAGGACCCGCAGGTGTGGGTGGGGGAGCTCTACCTCGAACTGCACCGCGCCACGCTCACCACGCAGGCGGGCACGAAGCAGGGCAACCGGCGTAGCGAGAACCTGCTGCGCGAGGCCGAGCAGTGGTCGGCCACGGCGGCCGTCCGTGCTGACTTCGGGTATCCCTACGCGGATCTCGACCGGATCTGGAAGGAAGTCCTCACCCACCAGTTCCACGACATCCTGCCCGGCTCGTCGATCGCCTGGGTGCACCGCGAGACCGAGGCCGCGCACGCGAAGGCGGCCGAGGAGCTGACCGCGATCATCGACGCGGCGCAGCGCGCGCTGGCCGGGGACCCGGCCTCGGACGGCCTGGTCGTATTCAACGCGGCGCCGCACGCACGGGCCGGAATCCCCGCGCTCGCCGCAGCCCCCGCTCCTGCTGTTTCCGGCACCTCGACCGTCACCCCGCGTCCCGGCGGCGGCTTCGTCCTCGACAACGGCCTGATCCGCGCCGAGATCGACGAGCGCGGACTGTTGGTCTCTCTGATCGACCACGAGGCCGACCGCGAGACGATCGCTCCCGGCTCCCCGGCAAACCTGCTGCAGTTGCATCAGGACTTCCCCAACCAGTGGGACGCCTGGGACGTGGACAAGCACTACCGGCACACGTACACGGACCTCACCGCCGTCGAGGAGCTGATCTCCTCGTCCTCCGCCGAGGGTGACGGAGCGGCCGTCACCATCACCCGGAGCTTCGGCGCATCCCACGTCACCCAGGTGATCACGCTGGACGCCGACGCCCGCCGCCTCGACATCCACACCCACGTGGACTGGCACGAGACCGAGAAGTTCCTCAAGCTCGCGTTCCCGCTGGACATCCGCGCCGAGCGGTACGCGTCCGAGACCCAGTTCGGCCACCTGTATCGGGCCACGCACGTCAACACGAGCTGGGAGTCGGCCAAGTTCGAGGCCTGCAACCACAAGTTCATGCACTTCGAGGAGCCCGGCTGGGGCGTCGCGCTGGTCACCGAGTCGACCTACGGCCACGACGTGACCCGCGACGTGCGGAGCGCGGGAGATCTGGGCACGACGACGACCGTCCGGGTCTCCCTGCTGCGCGCCCCGAAGTTCCCGGACCCGCGCGCCGACCAGGGCCGGCACAGCTTCCACCACGCGCTCGTCCCCGGCGCGACGATCGCCGACGCCGTGCGCGAGGGTTACAGCGCCAACCTGCCCGAGCGCCGCGTCCACGGCGACGCGGTCGTCGAGCCGCTGGTGACCCTCGACAACGACGCGGTCGTCGTCAGCGCCCTGAAGCTCGCGGACGACGGCAGCGGCGACGTCGTCGTGCGCTGCTACGAGGCGCACGGCGGACGCGCCTCGGCGCTCGTGACGCCGGGCTTCGCGCTCGCCGGGGACGTCGAGGTGTGCGACCTGCTTGAGCGGCCGACCGGCGTCGCGGAGATCGAGGACGGAGCGGTCCGGCTGCGGCTGCGCCCCTTCCAACTCGTCACGCTGCGCTTCAGGCGCGCTTGATCGTTAAGCAAGGCCCGGGGCGGTGACCATGTCCGACACGTGGTCACCGCCCCGTCTTGGGGACCGGGCCGACGGGATGTCGCGTAATCTTGCAAGAAACCGCACTTGGTCTCCCAGATCGTGAAAGGCGCCCCATGTCGCAGCAGTTGTACGCAGCCATCGACGTAGGCGGCACGAAGATCGCCGCCGCCCTCGTCGATGCCGAAGGGACGCTGCTGACCCGCGCCGAGCTGCCGACCCCGCCGAAGGGTTCGGGCGGCGAGGAGGTCATGGCGACGGTCGGGGCGCTGGTGGACGCGCTCGCCGAGGACGCGCGCTGGGCCGATGACGTGGTCGGCGTCGGCATCGGCAGCGCGGGTCCGGTGGACCCGACGCGCGGCACCGTCAGCCCGGTGAACATCCCCGGCTGGCGGGACTTTCCGATCGTGGACCAGGTCAAGGGCTTGAAGCCGGTCGGCGGACTCGAGGTCGTCCTGGTCGGCGACGGCTCGGCGATGGCCGCCGGCGAGCATTGGCGCGGTGCTGCCAGGGGCTACGACAACGCCTTATGCCTGGTGGTGTCCACGGGCGTCGGCGCGGGCCTGATCCTCGACGGCGTGCTACGCACCGGCCCGAGCGGCAATGCCGGACACCTCGGCCACATCAGCGTCGACGTGGAGGGCGAGGACTGCCCGTGCGGCTCGCGCGGCTGCCTGGAGACCATCGCCAGCGGCACCTCGATCGCCCGCTGGGCCGTGCAAAACGGCTGGCGAATGCGTTCTGACAACGTTGTCGAGACCAATTTTCGCCCGACGCGCGGCGCCCTCGGCTCGGTCGGCTCGGGAACGGCCCTCGACCCGGACGTCACGGTGACGACTGCCGTCACCACGGCCGCTGTTGCCGCAGCCGACATGGCCGCGTCCGCTGGCACCGAGGCCGCCCTCACCACAACCGCCATCACCGGGTCCGATATCACCGAAGCCGCCCTGACCGCATTCGCCGTCACCGCGGCCGACATCGCCGCGTCCGCCAGGGCGGGCGACGAAATCGCGCTCGCCGCCTTCGAACGTGCCGGACGCGCCCTCGCGGCGGGCATCGCGGCGACGGCCATGCTCGTCGACATCCGCGCGGCGGTGATCGGTGGCGGCGTCGCGAAGTCGGGTGAGGTGCTGTTCGATCCGCTGCGGCGCCACCTGAACCGCTACGCGTCGCTCCCGTTCACCCACGACCTCGACATCCTGCCCGCCAAGCTGGGTGGCGACGCCGGCCTGATCGGCGCGGTGGCCGCGCTCGCCAGGCCGACACGCGGGTGATCAACAGCATCAACGGTATCGGCGGCATCAGCCGCTCGCGGCGGCCCCGATCTCGTTGAGCGCGCGCTCGATCCGGTTGAGCACGTGCGGCCAGCCGTTGCCCATGCCCGCGAAGGCCTGGCGGCCCATCGGGGTGCCGAGGTTGAAGCCCGCGTGCTCCAGGTGCAGCCGCGTGCCCTCGTCCTGCGCCTCGATGCGCCAGACGATCCGCGTGTCCAGCACGCCCTGCGCGAAGTGGTACTCGAGCCGCGCCTCCGGCTCGACGGCCGTCACCTCGCAGGGCTGGACGCCCCAGTCGCCCATGTTCAGCGTGAACCGGTGGCCGACGACGGGCTTCACATCCCCCGGTGCCCACCAGCGCGCGAGGAGTTCGGGCTCGGTCAGTGCGCGCCAGACGGCGGCCGGCGGGTGCGCGATGTACTGGTCGAAGTGGAGCGCGGGCCACGGGGCCGGGGCCTCGCCGAGGTGCTCGCCGCTCGTGCGGTCCGCGTCGCCGTCGTCGTCAGTGTTCTTGCTCATGCCGTCTCCCGCTCCCTAGTCCACCGCATTTCCTGTGCCCACCTTCGCGAATACGCCGCTGGACATGCATACACGATGCGCCGGATTTTTCCGACAAGTCAACCCCGGTGCGGCTTATTCATCCTTATCCCCGCCTTAGCTGTCACCGGGAATGCTGGAAGGGTACCCCCATACAGTGGGAGAAAGCGCAGGTAGCAGCAGATGAAGATGACGATGCGCAGGGCCGTCGTGGCGACCGCGGGACTGGCCGTCGCGGGCGGAACGGTATTCGGGGCGACGCAGGCCTTCGCGGCTTCCCCGGCCGCATCCACCACGTCCACCGCGTCGGCGAGCGCGAACTCGACGGCCTCCGCGTCCCCGAGTACGGGCTCGAAGACCGCGACCGCGTGCAAGGACGCGAAGCATCCGGCCAGGTGCGCCCTGCGCCGCTCGGCCCTTCGCAAACGCGGCGCGCTGCTCAAGCGGGGCGCGCACGGGCAGGCGACCGTCAAGGACAAGGCCGGCGCCTACGTGGTGCGCGAGTGGCAGGTCGGCAAGGTCGGCGCGATCAGCGGCTCGACGGTCACGGTCACCGACGGCACCAACACCACCTGGACGTGGACCGTGGCCTCCACGACGAAGTACCGCGTGGACGGCACGAAGGGTTCGCTCAGCGGCGTCCATGTAGGCGACACGATCCTGATCCGCGGCCAGCAGAGCGGCGGCGCGAACGACGCGACCGCGCTCTTCGACCCGAATCAGAGCAAGCTGGGCTGACCGACCGGATCACAGAGCCCTGCGATGATGTCCAGCGAGAGATTCAGGGCCGTGGCCAGCGCCGCGACCGTGAAGAAGGCGGGGGTGGGCACGCGGCCGGACTCGATCTTGCGCAGCGTCTCGACGGGGACGCCTGCCGCGACCGCGACCTCCGTCATGCTGCGGTTGCCGCGCGCCCGGCGCAGCAGCTCGCCGAGCCGCTCGCCGCGGGCTCGCTCCTCGGGACTCAACGGGGGCCGGACCATGGCGGTATTCTAATCCCGGTTGGCCGGTATAGTTATCCCGGGTCCGAATTCCAGGGATGACGGCTGAGACAGGGGAGTAGCGGCATGGTCGAGCTCAAGACGCGCGGTGAGATCGAGGCGATGCGCGAGGCCGGACGGGTCGTCGCCCGGGCGCTGACCGCGGTCCGGGAGCACGCGGACGCCGGCGTCACGCTCGAGGCGCTCGACGAGATCGCCCACTCGGTGATCCGCGACGCGGGTGCCACCTCGCCCTTCCTCAACTACCGGCCGCACTTCGCGATGACCCCGTTCCCGGCCGTCATCTGCGCCTCGGTCAACGACGCCGCCCTGCACGGCATCCCCGACGGCTACCGGCTCGCGGACGGCGACCTGCTCAGCGTGGACTGCGGCGCGACCCTCGACGGCTGGACCGGCGACTCGGCGATCTCCTTCAGCGTCGGGCAGAACCGGCCCGCCGCGGACAAGCGGCTGATCGACGCGACCTCCGCGGCCCTCGACGCGGGGATCGCGGCCGCGATCCCCGGCGGCAGGCTCAGTGACATCTCCGCGGCCATCGCGGGCGTCGGACGCGCGGCCGGCCTCGGGATCTGCGGCGACTTCGGCGGCCACGGCATCGGCCGCAAGATGCACGAGGATCCGCACGTGCCCAACGAGGGTCGCGGCGGACGCGGGATGCGGCTGCGCGCCGGCCTCGTGCTGGCGATCGAGCCCTGGTTCCTGGCCGGCGGAAAGGACGACTACGTGATCGACGACGACGGCTGGACCATCCGCAGCGCGGACGGCAGCCGCGCCGCGCACATCGAGCACACCGTCGCCATCACCGACGACGGGCCCTGGATCCTGACGCAGCTCTAGCCGGGCGGGCACGGGACAACTTCGCCAACTCGCTCGCCGCGCTGTCCAGCACCATTCCAAGGGCCGCCGGGTACGCGCTGTCGTTCATCCGCTCGGCCAGCAGGTTCGCCGTCGCCGACAGGTTCGGGTGGGTGCTCTCCGGCAGGTGCGCGTACGTGGCCCGCCACATCCGCTGGTCCGACTCGAGCGCGGGCACGGGCAGGACGAGCGCCGCCGCGTCGAGGGCCGCGAAGGCGAGGACCTGGTCGATGAAGACGTGGTAGATCCGCACGGCCACCACGTCCGGGAAGCCCGCGCCGCGCAGGGCCGCCAGGATCGCCTCGTCGCCCGCGAGTTCGTTCGCCCGGCCGCTCACCCGGCTCGCCGTGAGCACCGCGGCCTGCGGATGCGCCAGATACACCTCGTGGATCCGCAGGCCGAGCCGGTGCAGATCCTCGCGCCAGCCGTCGTTCGAGGGCTGCCAGCGCGTCAACGCGAGCCGCATCAGCTCGTCGGCCAACGCCAGGGTGAGATCGTCCATGTTGCGGAAGTAGCGGTAGATGGTGCTCGCGTCGGCGCCGAGCGCGAGGCCGAGCCGCCGCGCGCTGAGCCCGGCCGCGCCGTGCTCGCGCACCATGCGCAGCGCCGTCTCCACGATCATCGCCTCCGAGAGCACGACGCCCTGCTTGGTGGGCCGCCGCCTGCGCCGCTCCGCCTCCGTGACCACCGTCTTCGGCAACTCTCCGCACCTCCGTGGCCCCACGCTACTCCTTATGCCAACACCATAGACGTGCTGGCGCTGCGGGATTTGGATGGTTCCCGACGCGAGGACACGGCCGGAAGGGGCTGACAGGCATGCGGATTCTGCTGGTGGGAGCAGGCGGCGTGGGCAGCGCGGCCGTCCGGATCGCGGCCCGGAGGGACTTCTTCGAGCACATGATCGTGGCGGACTACGACCCGGCCCGCGCCGAGGCCGCCGTCGCCGCCGTGCAGGGCGTGGGCGAATCCGGCCGCTTCAGCGCCGCCCAGGTCGATGCCTCCGACGAGGGCGCGGTCCTCACCCTGCTCCGCGAGCAGCGCTGCGACGTGCTGTTCAACGCGACCGACCCGCGCTTCGTGATGCCCCTGTTCTTCGCCGCCTTCAACGCCGACGCGCGCTACGTCGACATGGCCATGTCCCTCTCCGTCCCGCACCCCTCGAAGCCCTACACCGAGTGCGGCGTCAAGCTCGGCGACGAGCAGTTCGAGCTCGAGGCCGACTGGGAGGCCGCCGGAAGGCTGGCACTGGTCGGCATGGGCGTCGAGCCGGGCCTGTCCGACGTCTTCGCGCGCTACGCCGCCGACGAACTGTTCGACGAGATCGACGAGATCGGCGTGCGCGACGGGGCGAACCTGACCGTCGACGGCTACGAGTTCGCGCCCTCCTTCAGCATCTGGACCACGATCGAGGAATGCCTCAACCCGCCGGTCGTCTACGAGGAGGGCCGCGGCTGGTTCACCACCGAGCCGTTCAGCGAGCCCGAGATCTTCGAGTTCCCCGAGGGCATCGGCCCGGTCGAATGCGTCAACGTCGAGCACGAGGAGGTCCTGCTAGTCCCGCGCTGGGTGCCGGCCAATCGAGTGACCTTCAAGTACGGCCTAGGCGACGACTTCATCGCCAAGCTCAAGACCCTGCACGCGCTGGGCCTGGACCGCACCGAGCCCCTCACCGTCCGCACAGCCGACGGCGAACCCCCCACAGCCCGCGTCTCCCCCCGCGACGTGGTAGCCGCCGCCCTGCCCGACCCGGCCACCCTCGGCGACCGCATGCACGGCAAGACCTGCGCGGGCACCTGGGTGACCGGCACCAAGGACGGCCGGCGGCGCGAGGTCTACCTGTACCACGTCGTCGACAACCAGTGGTCGATGCGCGAGTACGGCGCCCAGGCCGTCGTCTGGCAGACGGCGATCAACCCGGTCATCGCGCTGGAACTGCTGGCCGGCGGCGTCTGGAAGGGCGTGGGCGTCCTCGGCCCCGAGGCCTTCGAGCCGAAGCCCTTCCTGGACTTGCTGGTGGAGTACGGGTCGCCTTGGGGGATTCGGGATGGCTGAGCCCCTCAGCAGCGCCGAATAATCGGCCCGCTCCACCTACGTGATTAATGAACCGGTGATCACCCGAGTTCCCTGACGAGATGCCAGATGCGGGAACCGGTCGGGCCGCCCGTTCGTTGATCAATTGGGTGGCCACGATGAGCAGGCAGCCGATGCGGAATTCAGCCGTGGGCAGGGCGCACCGAAACCGGAGATCGACTCCGAACGCAAAATTCGACAGCAGCACAGCAGCCGCCGGGCCCACGGTCGAATTCAACATCGAAAGCCGAGCAAGCAGCGCCGGGGCACAGCGCAGCGCACAGTTGTCCGGCTGAGGTCGGGTCGTTCTCCTCGCCAGGCAGGCGCAGCCCTAC
>Ga0302314_10002534_pt1 | contig 33855 bp, 28 predicted proteins | sample III_Palsa_N2_3_FD_200533 | JGI IMG/M metagenome (GOLD analysis project Ga0302314, IMG submission 200533) | Peat permafrost microbial communities from Stordalen Mire near Abisko, Sweden - III_Palsa_N2_3 | ecosystem: Environmental > Terrestrial > Soil > Palsa > Peat permafrost | place: Sweden...
ATCAGCCCGTCCGGCACCAAGGTGCGGCAGATGCTTGGTGCCGGTGAGGCGCTGCCGCCGGAGTTTGCCCGGCCGGAAGTGGCCAAGATCCTGATGGCTTATTACCAGGAGATTGATGCGAAGAAGTGATTCGCGGCAAGCGATCAGGCAAAAGCCCGGCTCCGGCCGGGCTTTTGCTTTCAGGAAGCATCCAGTTGCCGTCATCGCCCGACCGGCAGCTCCGCACAGCCAACCGGCCGAAGATCGAACTTTCCGCAGGCCCAGGCAGTCAGACCCTGCATGACAGGGATCGATCGTCTCCACGTCCTGGATCTGCGGGCGCCCGCTGTTCCTTGTCGGCGATTGCCTAGTCGATCACCGCACTGACGCTCACCCATGTCCAATCAAGGTTTCTCGCAGGCGCCCGGCTGGCCGGGCATTGCGCCGCGCTGGACCTCCAGTGCGAAGAGCGGTGTAGGCACGGCCCTCGGTTCCAGCGGCCGGGTCTGGTTCAGTCTGAGCCACGGCATTCTCAACGAGGTCTACTACCCCCGCGTCGATCAGGCCTGTACACGCGATCTGGGCTTCATCGTCATCGACGGCAAAGGCTTTGTCTCCGAAGAGAAGCGCCATGCGCGGCATGAAGTCGCTTCCTTTGCCGACGGTGTCCCGGCGTTTCGACTGACCAACACCTGCTGCGAGCAGAGATACCGCATCGAAAAAGAAATCCTCGCCGACCCCGCGCGCGAGGTGGTGCTGCAACGCGTCCGCTTTACGGCGCTGCAAGGCACACTCGCCGACTACTCGTTGTTTGCGCTTCTCGCCCCTCACCTCGCCAACCAGGGCAATGACAACACCGCCTGGACGGGCGAGTTCAAGGGTCTGCAAATGCTGTTCGCCGAGCGGGACGGCACCGCCCTGGCCCTGGCCTGCTCCGGCGGCTGGCTGAAGCGTTCGGCCGGCTTTGTCGGCACTTCCGACGGCTGGCAGGATCTGACGCAGCACAACCGCATGGAATGGAGTTACGAGTGGGCGGAACGAGGCAACGTCGCGCTTACCGGCCAGATCGATCTGCTCGCCTGCGCGGGCAGCTTTGTGCTGGCGCTCGGCTTCGGACGTACGTTCAACGAAGCCGCCCACCGCGCCGCTACCAGCCTGTGGGACGGATTCGATCGGGCCGCCGCCGAATATTGTGGCGATTGGCAAAACTGGCAGAAGACGCTGCTGCCGCTGGAGCGCGCGCCGGCGGCTTCACGCGGTCTGTACCGGGTTTCGACCGCCGTGCTGCGCACCCACGAATCCCTGCGTTTCCCCGGCGGCATCATCGCCAGCCTGTCGATTCCCTGGGGTTATTCGAAGGGCGATGGCGATCTCGGCGGCTATCATCTGGTGTGGCCGCGTGATCTGGTTGAAAGCGCGGGCGGATTGCTCGCGGCCGGCGCGCTCGATGATGTAAGACGCGTGCTGCGTTACCTCGCGGTTACGCAGGAAGCCGACGGCCACTGGCCGCAAAACATGTGGCTCGACGGCGCGCCGTACTGGAACGGCATCCAGATGGACGAGACCGGATTTCCCATCCTGCTGGTCGATCTGGCCAATCGACACGGCGTGCTCGGCCCGGCCGATCTGGCACTGCTGTGGCCCACGGTGCGACGGGCGGCGGCATTTCTGGTGCAAAACGGCCCGGTCACGCAACAGGATCGCTGGGAGGAAAATCCCGGCTACTCGCCGTTTACCCTGGCGGTTGAAGTGGCGGCGCTATTGTGCGCGGCGGATCTGGCGGAACAGTATGAACCGGCACTGGCCGGGTACCTGCGTCAGACGGCGGACGCCTGGAACGCCGCCGTCGAGCGCTGGACCTATGTCCAGGGCACCGAGCTTGCCCATAAAACCGGTGTCGACGGCTACTACGTCCGCATCGCTCCACCCGACACAGCCGACGCCGCTTCGCCCGCCGGAGGCTTCGTTCCGATCAAGAACCGGCCTGTCGGGGAAAGCTGTGAAGCCGCGGAGCACATCGTAAGTCCAGATGCGCTGGCCCTGGTCCGCTTCGGACTGCGCGCAGCGGACGATCCCCGCATTCTGAATACGGTCAAGGTCATCGATGCGCTGCTCAAGGTGGACATGCCGGGTGGACCGGTCTGGCGTCGCTACAACGGCGATGGCTACGGCGAGCACGAGGACGGGCGGCCCTTCGACGGCACCGGCAAGGGACGGCCCTGGCCGCTGCTGACCGCCGAGCGCGCGCACTACGAACTGGCCGCGGGCCGCCCGGCTGATGCGCAAGCCATGTTGGGCACACTCTCCTGTTTTGCCAACGAGGGAGGGCTGCTGCCGGAGCAGGTCTGGGATGCCGCCGACCTGCCCGAGCGGGAACTCGTCTTCGGCAAGCCTTCCGGTTCCGCCATGCCGCTGGTCTGGGCCCACGCCGAATACATCAAGCTGTGCCGCTCCCTGGCCGACGGACGCGTATTCGACATGCCGCCACAGCCGGTGCAGCGCTATCAGGTGCAAAAGCAGGGATCTCCGTATGCGATCTGGCGCTTCAACCACAAATGCCTGACCGCTCCAGCGGGAACGAGCTTGCGCATCGAGGTGCTGGAGCAGGCGCAGGTCCATTGGAGCATCGACGGCTGGCGCACAGTCACCGATACGCCGACGCAGGACACCGGACTCGGCATCCATCTGGCCGATCTGCCCACCGGGCAGATCGCCGCCGGCGCCCGGCTTGACTTTACTTTCTACTGGCCGCGCGCTGGCCGCTGGGAGGGCAGCGATTTCGCCGTCGCCATCGTTTCGACTCCATCCGCATCGACTTCAGGCGTTCCGGGCGGTACTCCTCGCTGACATCGGTAGCCTGCGAGCCCGCTCGCACCGGGCTTCTGCGTTTCCTCGTGCGCCGGCCGTTTGCCGCTCTTGTGATATTTTTCGGAAAACCCGGAGCGGCCCCATGCATCGTCCAAACCTGCAGTGGCAGCACCCCATCCTGCGCGCGGCCTGCCTGACGCTGGCCCTGACTGCCTGTGCCGGCAATGCCCCGGTCGACAGCACGCCGACGGCAGCGGTATCGGCATCGATGCCAGCACCCGCGGCAGATAGTGTCGATGTGCGCCTGATCGCCTTCAATGACTTCCACGGCTACATCGATCCGCCCGGCGATCAGCTCAAGGCGCCGGGGCGCGAAGGCGGCAGCGTATCCCTGCCGCTGGGCGGCGCAGCCGTTCTCGCCGGCGCCATCGAGGCGCTGAAGGCCGGCCATCCGCGCAACGTGGTGGTCGCCGCCGGCGACCTGGTCGGCGCCAGCCCGTTGAGTTCCGGCTTGTTCCATGATGAGCCGACCATCGAGGCGCTGAACCAGATGGGACTGGAACTCAGCTCGGTCGGCAACCATGAGTTCGACCAGGGGCGCATCGAACTGCAGCGCAAGCAGAACGGCGGCTGTTATCCGGGCGGGATACGCGGGCGCGACACCTGCGTCGATGGCGAATTCAGCGGCGCCGCCTTCCACTATCTGGCCGCCAATGTCATCGACACCGCCAGCGGGCAAACGCTGTTCCCGCCCTACGAGATCAAGACCCTGGACAGCGGCGAGGGTCATAAGATATCCATCGCCTTCGTCGGCCTGGTGCTGAAGGCCACGCCGGGCATGGTCACGCCCACCGGCGTTGCCGGCCTCAGCTTCACCGACGAAGCCGCCGCCGCCAATGCGCTGCTGTCGCAGATCCATGCACAGGGCGTCAACGCCGTGGTGATCCTGATTCACCAGGGTGGGGCCACTGAAGGCGCCTACAACGACAAGAGCTGCCCCGGCTTGCACGGCGACATCCTGCCGGTCATCGACAGGCTCGACCCGGCATTCCGCGTCATCGTCAGCGCGCATACCCATCAGGCCTACAACTGCCGCTACGCCGGCCGCCTGCTCACCAGCGCCGGCTCTTACGGCCGCTACCTGACCGCGATCGATCTGCGGCTGAGCACGCAGGATGGCGGCATTGTGGCGGCCAGCGCTGATAATCTCGCCGTGGTCAACGATCAGCAGAACATTGCGGACCCCGCCAGCTATCCGGTTTTTCCTGCCGACCCCGGCGTGGCGGCGCTGGTGGCGCGCTACGATGCACTATCGGCGCCGATCACCGGCCGCGTCGTCGGCAGCGTGGTCGCCGACATCACCCGGGCGCCGCTGGCCGATCCGGCATCTGCGCGTCCGAGCGGCGAGAGCGCGCTGGGTGAACTCGTCGCCGATTCGGAACTCTCGGCAACGCGCGGCCACGGCGCTGTGGCCGCCCTGATCAACAGCGGCGGCGTGCGCGCCGATCTGCTCTTCGCCCAGAACAGCGCCGGCGGGAAGCCGGGCGAGATCACTTATGGCGAGGCTTATAAGGTGCTGCCGTTCGGCGACCATCTGGTCACCATGACGCTCACCGGCGAACAGCTCTACGCCGTCCTGGCCGAACAGTGGGGAAAAAAGGGACAGGTGAAGATGCTCCAGGTTTCCAGGGGGTTCAGTTTTGCCTGGGATGACAGCCGGCGGGCCGAGAGCGGCAAGATTGTTCCCGGCAGCCTGAAAATAAACGGCAAGCTGGTCCGCGCCCACGCGCGCTACCGCATCACCGTGGACGATTTCCTGGCCAGCGGCGGCGATGGCTACACAAGCTTGACCAAGGGCAGGGATATGGTGAAGTCCGCAATCGATATCGATGCATTCGCTGCCTACCTGCAGCAGAATTCGCCGATTGCCGCGCCGCTGCCGGATCGGGTTGTGCGGCTCGACCGCTGATCCGCTGCCGGCGAATCGCGCAGCGACTCAGCCGCCGGCGGATCGTTTCGCCGCCGCCAGCGCCGCACTGGTCGCCGTGCGCCATTCCTCCATCATGGCGCGGTAATGATCGGCGCCGAGAAATTCCCGCACGAATTTCTGCCCCTGCGCGCTCACGCCCGTCAGCGTGTAGCGCACTCTGACATCGGTGCCGCCGGCAGCCGCCGCGCTGCACACCACATCCACCAGCCCGATGTTCGAATCCCGCGCCAGCCGGGCATAGCTGACGCGCCCGTCCTCGGGTCGATAGTCGATGACGATCCAGGTGGTGTCGCGGCCGTCATGGCTGTGGGTGCGGAAGGCGCTGCCGCGCTCCTCGCGGCCGCTCAGCATCTGCGGCTCCCAGCCGGCCGCCCAGGCGCGCTCGCCCTCCGCCGTGAAGAGGGGGAAGACCTGCGCCAGAGGCGCATCGAGATGGAAGCTGCCGACCTGGCTGGTGGGGGCGGTGGACATGGCGCAAGGGCTCCAGAAGCAGACAAATATGGCGGGGACCAGGATTTTCCATTTTATGGAAAGCAAGGGCGTGGACATTGGCCGGTTCATTTGGTGTATATGTACCAATGTACCAAATGATAAATTCAACGACAACTCGTGCCATCCTTCCTGTCATTCTCGTTTACCGGAATCCACCATGCCGCCCGCCAAATCCGCCAAGCCGCCTCCGCTCCGCGAAGTCGAACGCATCCAGACCGGTGTGCGGCTGGAGAAGCGCCTGCTCAAGGTGCTCAAGGGCCTGGCCGAATACCTCGACATGTCCCTGGGCGACCTGCTCGAAGGCATCGCCCTGCACGCGCTGGAGAACAAGACCCCGTTCAAGACCTCCACGCTGGAGAAGATCACCGACCTGAAGCGGGTCTATGGCCTCGACTTCGGCGCCGAGGACAGCCACCGCATGCGCGACCGCTAGGCTCGGCTGAAGTGGGTTGGCAAGGAATCTGCTAGATGGAAGTTGCCGACGAACCAACCACCTTCGGAGAGGTGCCATGACCGACGCAATGGAGATCCAGCAGCAGGGTGCCCACGCCCGGGTGCGTGGCGAGCACATGGTCGCCAACCCCTACTACAAGGCGCGCAACATGCCGATCAGCACCGGCGAGTCCACCGCGGAGTGGAACGAGAAGGCCACCGCCTGGCGCAGCGGCTGGGAGCGGGAAAATTACCAGATGAACGATTGAGCGGCGCGCAACCGCTTGTTCAGGACAGGCGCGGTTCGCCGCCGCCGAGCTTGAACAGCGCCGCCGAAGTCAGAGCCAGCAGGCAGGTAAACAGGCTGGCGAAATGTACCCACAACTGGAACAGAAACGCCTGACAGGCAATCCAGCCGCTAAAAGCGACTGAGCCTGCCTGAGCGAAAGGCAGGCTGAAGGCCATCGCCGCCGCTCCCAGGCCGACAAGCAGTAAGTAGCGCCAGCGCTCATCCCCGGCATTGGTCGGCGCCGTCGATACAAGTCCTTGCCGGTCAAGCCAGGAACAATAGGCTCGGATCAGGATCAGACCGCCAATCAGGCTGCTCAGGTATTGCAGGCAGGCATAGAGCAGGAACGTATGCCCGCAGATCGAAAAGACCGGCGTGCCGAGCAGGGCAATATGCCGCGTGCCCCACCTGTGCCCGTGGGTGAAGTCATCCCAGGCGATGTGCGTCCATGATCCCAGCAACACCGAAGCCGCGGCGATGCCCAGGTCCATGCCCAGCTTGATGCTGCCGGGCCGCCGCCAGCGCCGGACCGCCAGCGGCGTCAGGGCGCCGCGATGCGGTTGCGGCAGCACGAAGCACAGCGATTGCTTCAGCAATTGAAACAACGCCAACAGCAGTAGGCCTGCGGGCAGGCACAGGATGACGCTTCCGCTCAGGCTGTGCGTTTCCAGGTGCGTGCTGAAGCCGGGAATGTAATAGCCGAGATCCGGCATCAGGCTGCCGATGACCAGTGCGGCGAAATCGAGCCGCACCGGGCAGAAGCGCCGCAAAGGCAGAACCGCGGCGGGATGTGACAGGGTGAAGGGCACAACACGCTCCGCTCTTGCCTGGGAGCGTCGATGGTGACGGGTCTAAATGCAAGGAACGAGGCGCGGCCGTGCAAAAGCCGTGCAAGCGCAGCCGCGTTCAGTTCGCCGCGAACACGCCACGTTTTGCCGGCACAAACCAGGTCAGGCCGAACAGGATGGTCAGCGGGATCACCCGCACCGCCGCCGGCTTGCGCTCCCTCAACAGGCGGAACACCAGCGGCAACTCAACGATGTGGCTGATCAGCATGGTGGTGGCGAGCGACACCACCCAGTGCCCGCCATGGCCCGAGCACAGCAGCCACAGCGCCGTCAGCCAGAAGGCGATCTGCACGCAATGCGCGGGATACCAGAAGTAGGGCTTGTCGATCATGCCGGATGCGCATTGGTGCGGGCCGTATTTATAGCAAGCTCGGGACCAGCCACCAACTGTTTTTTTTGTAGGCCGCCCATTCGGGATAGCGCGACATGCTGGCTTCCTTCATCGCCATGTTCACCGAGAACATGCCGCCCCAGATATAGGCCAGCACCAGCACCGGCAACCAGTGCCAGACCAGCAGGGCGAAGGCGCCATAGATCATCATCTCGCCCAGATAGTTGGGGTGGCGCACATACCTGAACACGCCGTCGGTGATCAGGCCGCGCCTGAGCCGCAGGGTGTAGAACTTCTGCGCGTCCGCCACCACCATGATGGTGCTGCCGCAGATGCACAGCGAAATGCACAGGCAGAACCAGGCGGGCTCGGGCAGCGGATAGTGCGGCTGCGCGGTGCCGGAGATCAGCAGCCAGCCGAAGGTCCAGTACAGGCCCAGTCCGAACAGCGCATAGACGCTGCTGCCCAGGGTGATCCGCACATGCCAGTTGGGGTCCGGAAAATTCAGGTCCTTGAGCAGCCAGGTCAGGCCGTAGCTGCCGTGCAGGGCCAGGTAGATCCAGGCGGCGGTGGAGGTGGCGGCGGGAGTGCGGCCGGAATAAAACCACATCAGCAGGCCGAGAAAGAAGAAAGTGCCGCCTTTCTGGAAATTGATGATCCAGGAAAACTTGAGCGGGCGCGGACCGCCCAGGGCATCGTGCAGCAGCCAGTCGTTGATGCGGCGCATGCGCAATGCCCAGGCGGGCGCGGCGCGGGGTGTTGCGGCAAGCTCAGGGGTGACGGCGTTCATGCGCGCTCCTCCAGCGATGTGACGACCCGGCTACTGCCAGACCACAGCCTGCCTGCGTCCGGCCCAGTTTTCGAAATGTTCCCCGTAGTGCTTCTCGATCACCGGACGCTTGACCTTGAAGGTGGGCGTGATGAAGCCGTTGTCCACCGTCCACTGCTCCGGAATCACCGCCACGAAATCCATCTGCTCGTGCGGATCGAGTTGCGCGTTGACGCTGTCCAGGTGCGCCTGCAGCGAGCGCGTCAGCTCCTCGCGCGCCTGCGCATCGCGGCAGCGCTCCCATTCGGCCTGCGTCAGCATCAGCAGCGCAAAGGGTTGCGGAAAAGCCACGCCGGTGACGCAGCAGGCCTCGACCTTGGGATGCGTGCCCAGCTTGTTCTCGATCGGCGCGGGGGCGACGTATTTGCCCTTGCTGGTCTTGAACTGCTCCTTGGCGCGGCCGGTGATGCGCAGGCTGCCGTCCGCAGCCAGCTCGCCGACATCGCCGGTGTGCAGATACCCATCCTCGGTGAAGGCCTCGCGTGTTTTCTCGGGATCCTTGTAATAGCCCCGCATCGCGCCCGGCGTCTTCACCAGGATCTCGCCGATGTCCGAGAACCGGGATGTCACGCCGGGCCAGACAGTGCCCACCGTGCCCGACGTGGTGCCACCGAGCCGCGAGCAGTGCGACAGCGCGAAGTTCTCGGTCATGCCGTAGATTTCCAGCATCTCCAGCCCCAGGCCGCGATACCAGCGCACGATGTCGGCGGGCAGCGGCGCCGCGCCGGTGCAGGCTACGCGAATCGCATCCAGGCCGAGCTGCTGCAGGATCTGCTTCTTCAGTGCCGGCCCCTTCTGCGGATCCTGCAGCAGCAGGTCGAGCTGCGCTTTCGGCAATTTGGCGAAAACGCCCTGCTGCAACTTGGTCCAGATGCGCGGCACCGAGCCGAACAGGGTGGGGCGGGCGCGCTGCATGTCCTGCGCGAACGTCTCCAGGCTCTCGGAGAAATAGACATGGCAGCCGCAGCGCAGCGACATCGCCTCCACCAGGATGCGCTCCGCCACATGCGCCAGCGGCAGATAGGAAATGACCCGGTCCTGCGCGTTGCAGCCGAAGTAATCGCCGATGGTTTTGATCGCAATGCTGATGCTGGCAAATGTGTGCATCACCCCCTTGGGCATACCGGTGGTGCCCGAGGTATAGATGATGCTGGCCAGTTCATCGGCCGCGCGCAGCGGCCGGCCTTGCAGCGGCGCGGTGGCGGCCACCAGGTCTTCCCATTGCGCGCAGTCGATGGCCGGGGCCAGCGGGAAGGCGATGCGCAGCACCTGTTGCGGAACGCCGGGCGCCATGGTGTCCCAGCAGTCCAGCTTGCCGATGAAGCAGGCCCTGGCCTCGGAGTGCTCCAGGATCTGTTGCACCGAAGCGGCGGTCAGCGTCGGGTAGATCGGCACGCTGACATAGCCGGCCATCCAGATGGCGTAATCCGCCAGCAGCCACCAGGCGCAATTCTTGGAGAGTATCGCCACCCGCGTGCCGGGCTCCCAGCCGAAGGATTGCAGATGCGCCGCCATGCGCCGCGCCTGATCGACCGCCTCGGACCAGGTGAAATCGCGTACCGCCCCGCCGCCCAGGGGCTGCGTCAGATAGGTCTCCGCGCCGCGTTCCTGTTGCCAATGCCAGATGCGTTGCAGCGGCAGATCATCCTGAAGCAGTTGCGGTGCGGACTCTGACATGGCTCCTCGGCGCGCTGGCGTAATTATGATTGTCGCCGGCTGACGCAGTGGTCGCCGACGAGCCATAGTAATCCGCCGGCAAGCCAATGCCAAAGGGGTCGGCTTTACCCGGTAAGCGTTCTTTCCGGAACGCTTGGAGAGACACTTAGGAGGCGAGAATGCGCGAAGCGTTCTCAGTCAACTTCAGATTGCCCTCGTCGTCGAAATGGACCAGCTTCAGCCGCGCGAAGGCGTTGAGGTCGTCCAGATAGAGGGGAGGGGGATTGGCATTGCTACCGGCTTTCGCATCGCGGATCTGCCGCAGCAGATTCAACCGCAGCGGCGTGATTGCCGTATCTGAAGGTCGCATGAGGACTCCTGAGCCTGCCTGAAACGCGCGCCATCTTTGCATGGCCGGCGGCCCAGTCCAAGCCCCCGCAGCGCAGCAGAAGCCCTGTCATAGCTGCTGTGACACCTGAGGATTGCCACCTAAGCGGTTGATCGTCCACAAGGCCTTGCCCGGCCTCAGTGCTTTGTGACAGTTTCAAGAAGATTTGCTGAAGGCCTCATGCCCAAAGCGGGTGATGCAGCGACGCATCGGCAAAACCGTAAAGGTCTTCGTAAGCCGCCGCCGGCACAATCGGCCACATTGCTCATCGGCGTGCCGGGCAATACTTTCCAGAGCGGCATTGGGGAGACTACAGCGGAACGCCGCGCCGGCCCCTACAGATATTTCGTCACGCCCTGGAATTCCAGGATCAGGGTCCTGATCTCGCGCGGCAGGGCTTCCGAAGCCTCCTCCATGCAGTGGTGGATATGATCCTTGATCAGTTCCTTCTTGGCGTTGCCGATGGCTTTCTCCACCGCGTGCAGCTGCTGCGCCACGTCCATGCAGGGGCGGCCCTGCTCCAGCATTTCAAGGATCGACACGAGGTGGCCATTGGCCCGCTTGAGGCGCTTGCGTATCTCGGGAAACTGGTGCGTCACCGGCTGACTCCGTATGGAGATATGCTATCCCCCTGGAGAGGATACAAAAAATCGGTTAGGATTGCGACCCGCAGCCGCCGCGCCGGACCCCGAGGTTGCATTGGAGTCCCGCCGGCTGCAAAAACAGGGGCTGGCGAATAGCCCCGGGGCTGTAATATTGGCGGTTTAGTCTTTGCCGTTAAATGGGGATTTACATGGCATTCTCCAGCAAGCAGGAATCATCTTCGCGTAAAGCCTTTGGGGGCAATCTGTAATGCCGATACACGACCATGCGCCGTCAAACCGGGGTCGGGCCTTCATGTGGGCCGGCATCCTGCTGGGTGTGCTTTTTGTTGCGATCATGTTCACCAAGGGTTTTGGATTGTGGAGCGGGTCCGGCAAGGGCGGCGGCGAGCCGGTCATGATGGTTCGCCAGGGCGACAAGATCCTCATCCCGGAAGGTTCGCCGTTGCGGCAGCGGCTCACCGTGGCGCCGGCGCCCACCGAGGCAGTCAATTCCAAACTGGTACTGCCCGGAATCGTCGAATCCGATCCGGCGCGCACCGCCGCCGTTCTCACCCCGCTCAGCGGCCGCGTGCTGGAGCTCAAGGTCGGCCTGGGTGATCGCGTGAGCCGCGGGCAGGTTCTGGCGGTGATCGATTCTCCGGATCTGGCGCAGGCCCATGACGACAACGACAAGGCCAAGGATGCCGCCGCGCTGACCGAAAAGAACCTGGCGCGCCAGGAAGAGCAGTTCAAGATCAGCGTCATTTCCGACCGCGATCTGGATCAGGCCAGAAGCGACAACGCCCAGGCGGCCGCCGAATACACCAGAACCCAGGCCCGCCTGCGAAGCATCGGCGGCTCCGCCGATGCTGGACAATCCCGCCTGCTGACGGTGCGGGCGCCGGTGGGCGGCAGCGTCACCAGCCTGTCGATTGCGCCCGGCAACATGATCAACGATCCGACGCAGCCGATGATGACGATTGCCGATCTGGGCACCATCTGGGTCACCGCCCTGGCGCCGGAGAAGGATGTGGCGCTGGTGTCGAAGAACCAGGATGCCGAGGTCAGCCTCACCGCCTATCCCGATCGCGTGCTGCACGGCAAGGTGCTGTTCGTGTCCGACGTGATCGAGCCCGATTCGCGGCGCAACAAGATCCGCATCGCCTTCCCCAATGCCGACTACGCGCTGAAGCCCAATATGTTCGCCACGGTCACGCTGATGGGACCGAAGCAGGACCAGGTGATCCTGCCCAGTTCGGCGTTGCTGATGAACAACGACCGTACCAGCGTGTTCGTCGCCACCGCGCCGTGGACCTTCGAACGCCGCACCGTCGATCCGCAGCTGGAGGAAGGGCCCTCGGTCGCCATCCGCTCCGGCGTCCAGGCCGGCGAGCAGGTGGTGGTGAAAGGCGGAATCCTGCTCAATGATTGACAAGTTCGTAGGCTTTTGTCTGCACCGGCGCGTCGCGGTCATCATCCTGGCCGTGCTGCTCAGCGGATTCGGCGTCTACGCCTGGGAAACGCTCTCGGTCGAAGCCTATCCGGAGCTGGGCGACGTCGCCGCGCAGGTCACCACCCAGGTGCCCGGCCTTGCCGCCGAAGAAGTGGAGCAGCTGATCACGGTGCCGCTGGAGCGGCAGATCAATGGCACGCCGGGGCTGCTGCTGATGCGCTCCTCCAGCACCTTCGGCCTGTCGCTGATCACCGTGTTGTTCCGCGACGGCTATGAGGACTACTGGGTACGGCAGCGCCTGAACGAACGCATCAGCCAGGCCGTGCTGCCGGCGGGGGCAACGCCGGGGCTCGACCCGGTGGCCGGTCCCGGCGGCGAGATCTATCGCTACACCCTCGAGTCCGACACCAAGAATCTGCAGGAACTGTCGGAGATCCAGCGCTGGACCGTGATCCCGGCGCTGAAGTCGGTTCCCGGCGTGGTCGACGACACCAATTTCGGCGGCTTCACCACCGAATACCAGCTCGACCTGGACCCCAAGCAGCTCCAGCACTACGGCCTCGGCATCACCGACGTCATCAATGCCATCAACAACAATAACAACAATGCCGGCGGCGGTCGCGTTTCGCGCGGCGACCAGAGTTTCGTCATCCGCGGCGTCGGCCTGATCCACAATCTGAGCGAGATCGGTTCCATCGTCGTGACCCAGGTCAACGGCACGCCGGTGCTGGTGCACGATCTCGGCCGCACCACGCTCAGCCACCAGGAGCGCGAAGGAATGGTGGGCAAGGACAAGAATCCCGACACCATCGAAGGCATCGTCCTGATGCTGAAGTACCAGAATCCCTCGCAGACCCTGAGCGGCGTTCATGCCAAGGTGGCCGAGCTCAACCGCCAACTGGCCAAGGACGACGTCAGGGTGGTGCCGTACATCGACCGCGACGATCTGGTCAAGGCCACCATCAAGAAGGTCGGCCGCACCATCGCCGAGGGCATCGCCCTGGTGTTCCTGATCCTGATCCTGTTCCTGGGCAGCCCGCGCAGCGCCCTGGTAGTGGCGGTGACCATCCCGCTGGCCCTGGTGTCGGTGTTCTCCCTGCTCAACCTCACCCATGTATCGGCCAACCTGCTGTCCCTGGGCGCGATCGATTTCGGCATCCTGGTCGACGGCGCGATCGTCGTCACCGAGGCCATGCTGCGCCGGCGCGAGGCCATGCCGGACGAGGAGATGAGCGAGAGCGAGGCCAAGGCCGCCGTGCTGCAGGTGACCCGGCCGATCTTTTTCGCCAGCCTGATCATCATCACCGCCTACCTGCCGCTGTTCTCCTTCGAGCGTGCCGAAGCCAAGCTGTTCACGCCCATGGCCTACACCATGGGCTATGCGCTGTTCGGCGCCCTGCTCACTGCCCTGGCCCTGGTGCCGGGCCTCGGCTACATCGCATTCCGCGCCCCCGGCCATGTCTATCACAACCGCTGGCTGGAACGCCTGACCCAGTACTACGACCACCTGCTGCATGAATGCCTGGAACAGCCGCGCATCATCTACGGCGTGGCGATCTTCGCCCTGCTGGCGGTGATCGGTCTGGGCGGTACGGTCGGCCGCGAGTTCCTGCCCAACCTCGATGAGGGCGCGCTGTGGCTGCAGGTGCAGTTGCCCACCGGCCTGGCCCTGAACAAGGCCAGCGACATGGCCAGCGACCTGCGCCGGGCGGTGCTCAAGTACCCGGAAGTCTCCTACGTGGTGACGCAGACCGGGCGCAACGACGACGGCACCGATTCCTGGACCATGTCCCACATCGAAGCGCCGGTGGGCCTCAAGCCCTACGACAGCTGGCCGGACGGCGAATCCAAGGCCGAGTTCGTGGACAAGCTGGAGAAAGACCTGGGCAAGGACCTGCCGGGCTATTCGATCGGCATCAGCCAGCCCATCATCGACGGCGTCAACGACCTCATCGGTGGCGCGCACAGCCCGCTGGTGATCAAGGTCTACGGCGATAACCTGGATGAGTTGCGTGACATCAGCGGCAAGATCGTCGACACGCTTTATACCGTGCAGGGCACCACCAGCGCCTCGATCTTCCAGGAACCGCCGATTCCGCAGATCGAAATCAACCTCGACCGCGACAAGGCCGCGCGCTATGGCGTCAACATGAGCGACGTGCAGAACGTGATCCAGACCGGCGTCGGCCAAGCGCCGGTTTCGACCGTCTACGTCGGCGAAAAGACCTATCCCCTGACTGTCCGCTACATCCAGGATACCCGCAACAGTCCGGAAGCGCTGGGCAACCTGTTCGTGAATACCTCCAGCGGCGTGCAGGTGCCGCTGTCGCAGATCGCCGACGTGCACACCCGCTCCGGCGAAAGCACAGTCACCCGCGAGAACGGCCAGCGCAACCTAACCATCCGCATCGACAACCCCGACCGCGATCTGACCTCTTACCTCAAGGATTCCCAGGCCAGGATCGCCGACAAGGTGCATTTCGACAAGAGCAGGATCCGCCTGGAGTGGGGCGGCCAGTTCGAGAACCAGCGCCGCGCCGAATCGCGGCTGCTGGTGATCCTTGGCCTGGTAATGGGACTGATGCTGATTTTCCTGACCATCGGCACCGGCTCGTTCCGGCAGGCGCTGCTGATCCTCAGCGTGGTGCCCCTGGCGACCCTGGGCGGCCTGATCTCGCTGCACCTGACCGGGCAGAACCTCAACGTCGCCAGCGGCGTCGGCTTCATCGCCTTGTTCGGCGTGGCGGTGCAGAACGGCATCATCATGGTGTCCAACCTCAACCGCATGCGGAAGTCCGGGCTGGAGCTGCACGAGGCCATCATGAAGGGCGCGACGGAGCGCTTGCGGCCGGTGCTGATGACCGCCACGGTGGCGACCCTGGGCATGCTGCCCGCGGCGATCCATACCGGCGTCGGCAGCGACGTGCAGCGCGGCATCGCCACGGTGGTGGTGGGCGGTCTGGCGATCTCCACCCTGCTGACCCTGTTCGTGCTGCCTTCGATGTACCACGTCATCGAGCACTGGGCCGAGCAGCGTCACGGCCAGGCAAGATGGGGGCATTGATGAGCGCCCGCGTCGCTGTCGCCCTATTGACCGCAGGCCTGTCGGCCTGTGCCGTGGGGCCGGATTTCAAGCGGCCGGACGCGCCCGCCGCGACCGCGTACGGCAGCGCGCCCTCGCAGGGCGAAACCGTCGCAACCGAAACCCCCGGCGGCAATGCCCAGCAATTCGTTGCCGGCATGGACATTCCGGCCCAATGGTGGACTCTGTTCAAATCGGAGAAGCTCGACCATCTGGTCGAGGAGTCCCTGAAAGCCAATCCGAATGCGGACGCCGCCAGGGCCGCGCTGCGCCAGGCGCACGAGCTTTACTCCGCGCAATGGACCGGCTTTTTCCCCACCGTCCAGGGCGGCTTCAACGCCACCCGTTCCAAGTTCGCCACCAATACCATCACCCCGACCACCACCTCGTCGGATTCGAGCTACAGCCTCTATACCGCGCAATTGACCCTGAGCTATGCCCCCGATGTGTTTGGCGGCACCCGGCGCGCGGTCGAAGCGGCCAAGGCACAGGAGGAAAACACCCGCTTCCAGCTAGAAGCCGCCTACCTGACCCTGAGCAGCAACGTGGTGGTAACGGCAGTGCAGGAGGCTTCGCTGCGCGGGCAGATCGCCGCCACCGAGCGCCTGCTGCAATTGCAGCACCAGCTGACAGAGGCCGTGCAGGGCCAGCGCGCGCTCGGCACCGCCAGCGATCTCGATGTCCTGGCGCAGCAATCGGCGGAGGCGCAGACCGCGCAAACCCTGCCGCCCCTGCAAAAGCAACTGGGGCAGACCCGCGATGCCCTGACCGCGCTGCTCGGACGCCTGCCGTCCGAGGAACCGGAGGAAACCTTCCGCCTGGACGATCTGACCCTGCCCGGCGATGTTCCGGTCAGCCTGCCTTCAAAACTGGTCGAGCAGCGTCCCGACGTGCGTCAGGCCGAAGAGAACCTTCACGCCGCCTCGGCCGAGGTGGGCGTGGCGGTGGCCAATATGCTGCCGCAGTTCACCATCGACGGCGACATCGGATCGATGGCGCTGACCTTCGGCCATCTGTTTTCCCCCTATACCGGGTTCTGGGACGTGGGCGCCTCGCTGACCCAGACCCTGTTCGACGCCGGGGCCTTGCTGCACAAACGCAGGGCCGCGGACGCCGCCCTGGACCAGGCGGGTGCGCAATACCGCGCCGCCGTGATCCTGGCCTGCCAGAATGTGGCAGACAGCTTGCGTGCGTTACAGTCGGATGCCGACGCCCTGAAGGCCAGCGCCGAGTCGGAGCGCGCCGCCAAGGCGACGTTCGACCTGGCCCAGCGCCAGCGCGCGCTCGGCACGGTCAGCCTGGTGGCCGTGCTGAACGCGGAGCAAGCCTATCGGCAAGCGGAGCTGGCCCTGGTCCAGGCGCAGGCCAGCCGTTATTCGGATACCGCCGGCCTGTTTCAATCGCTGGGTGGCGGCTGGTGGAATCGCCCTGAGGAGTCTCACGATGAGCAGTCTGGTACTGCGGGAAAATAAGAGCGGCGCCGCGATCCTGACGCTGAATGTTCCGGAGAAGCTGAACGCCCTGTCCAAGGATGTGTTCGAAGCCCTGGAAGAGCACGTCGACGCCATCGCCCGCGAGACCAGAACCATCGGCCTGGTGATACTGCGCGGCGCCGGCGGCAACTTCTCCGCCGGTTACGACATGGTCGAGGTCCTCCAGCACGTCAAGGCACACGCCAAGCCCCACTATCATTCCGAAGTCATCCAGAAGCTGGCGAACCTGCCGCAGCCGGTGATTTCCGCCGTGCAGGGGCACTGCTCCACCGGAGCCCTGGAGCTGGCCCTGGCTGCCGATCTCATCGTCGCCTCCGAATCGGCGCGCTTCTGCGACGTCTACGCGCGCTGGGGCCTGACCCCGGTGTGGGGCCTGAGCCTGCGCCTGCCGCACCGCGTCGGCACCGCCAAGGCCAATGAGATGATGCTGACCTGCCGCAGCTATTCGGGCAACGCAGCCCACGACATGCACCTGGTCAATTTCTGCTTTCCAGACGATCAGTTCGATGCGGAGCTGGCCCGGCTGTGCGAAGACATCCTGGCTAATTCCTGGTATTCCAACCAGGTCAACAAGCGCGCCCTGATGGCAAGCGACGGCCTGACTTTGCAGAATGCCCACGCGCTCGAACTGTTCAAGAACGAGGGCCTGGCGCCGGACGCGTACAAGCGCATCGCCAAGTTCTTCGACAAGCCCAAGGCTTGAGCGCGGCGGTGCGATCCCGTCGCTTCAAGGCCGCTAGGCGTGATCTCTTGGATACCATAGGGGGGTATGGTATACTGAAGCATGAGCCATCCCACCGCCGGCAGCGCCAATCCCGAAATCGTCAAGCGCCTGCGCCGCGCCATCGGCCAGCTCAACACGGTGGTGGTCATGATCGAAGGGCATCGCGACTGCGCCGAAGTGGCGATGCAGTTGCAGGCCGCCGAGAAAGCCGTGACGCAGGCGAAGAAGGCTTTCATCCATGAACACATCGCGCACCGCTTCGAGCCAGGCGATACGGTGTCGCGCCAGGCCCTGAGCGAGCTGCACGAAATTTCGAAGTATCTTTAAGCGCGGACCGCCAGCGTGACCCCACTCACCGAATTATTGCGCGAGGGCAGCGGCAACGCCTGGCTGTTCGTGCCCAGCGCCATCCTGCTCGGCGCCCTGCACGGGCTGGAGCCCGGGCATTCCAAGACCATGATGGCCGCGTTCATCGTCGCCATCCGCGGTACCGTGGCCCAGGCCGTGATGCTGGGGTTGGCCGCCACCGTATCGCACACCGCCATCGTCTGGGCCATCGCCCTGGCCGGGATGCATTTCGGCAGCCAGCTCAACGGCGAGAGCACCGAAGGCTGGTTTCAACTAGCCTCCGGCGCCCTGATCGTCGCCATCGCCCTGTGGATGGCCTGGTGTACCTGGCGCGGCAATCACCCGCATGACCATGCTCACGACCACGACCACGACCACGACCACGACCACGACCACGGACATGAGCACGGACATGAGCATGAGCATGACCACGGGCATAACCACCATGATCATGACCACCGTCATCACCCGCATCCGGAGAAGGCGGTCGCGGAGGAGTTCCAGGATGCCCACGAGCGCGAGCACGCGGAACAGATCCGTCGGCGCTTCGGCGGCCGCGGCGTCAGCAACGGCCAGATCATCCTGTTCGGCCTGACCGGCGGTTTGGTGCCTTGCCCAGCCTCGATCACCGTGCTGCTGCTGTGCCTGCAACTGAAGCAGTATTCGCTCGGTGTGGCCCTGGTGCTGTGCTTCAGCATCGGCCTGGCCCTGACCATGGTGATGACCGGCACCATCGCCGCGCTCAGCGTGCGGCATGCTTCAAAGCACTTCAGCGGCTTCGGCGAACTGGCGCGCAAGGCGCCTTATGTCTCCAGCCTGCTGATTGTCGCCGTGGGCTTGTACACCGGTTATCTCGGCTGGAGCGGTATCCAGTCCTGACAAGGCGGGAGAAAAGCACCACCGTCATTCCCGCGCAGGCGGGAATCCAGTTTTGCTTTTACGCTGTCATCCTGAGCGCAGCGAAGGATCTGGCCTCACACTCTCATCTGAAACAGCGCAGCGTGCGCTTGCGCGCGTGCCGGATCCTCCTGACGCCTGGACGAAGTTTTTCGCCTACGGCGAGTTACTTTTGGCAACAGCTCCAAAAGTAACCAAAAGAGCCGCCCCCGGAGTTTGCGCCCTCTCATCGCAAATGAAGAAGCGCGATGAGAGGGTGCCCTGCGCTTCTCGCCCGCGGCGGATTTCACCCACAGGCCATTCATGGCCTGTGGGTGAAATCTTCGGCATCCTGCCTCGCCCCGCGTCTACGCGCGGGCCTGTTCGCCGCGGACTCCGATGCTCGGCGCAGCCAGACGGGGAGGACCATCAACAGCCCATCAAAAGCCAAAGCAACGTCAAAAGCCGGACCTCGCCGAGCGTCTGCGGACGTCTCCGCTGCTCCTGGGCCGCTTAAACCCCACACCTACCGTTCGTCGACCCCCTCATGCACGCCATCACCAAACCTTGGCACGCATGGCACGCATGGTGAAAACCGGGCGGCCGGGTGGACGGGAAAGGTCATCCCGGTGCCGAAGCGCAATTCAGTTCAAATGACCCAGCGCACCGAAGTCATGCGCAGCGCATCAATCTGCTCTGCGGGGGAGCCGGCTGCTGCCGGCTCATCGGCGTGCTGCTGTAACACCCGCGTCAGCACGCGATCCTCCAGCGCGGCAAATTCTTGTGAGCCGCGGCTGCGCGGACGCGCCACGCCCACCGCCTGGTCAAGCCCGATGGCGCCGTCCTCGATCACCACTACGCGGTCCGCCAGCGCCACGGCTTCCTGCACATCGTGCGTCACCAGCAGGGCGGTAAAGCCCTGCTCGCGCCATAGCCGTTCGATCAGCGCATGCATCTCGATGCGGGTCAGCGCGTCGAGCGCGCCCAGCGGCTCGTCCAGCAGCAGCAATTGCGGCCGATGCACCAGGGCACGCGCCAGAGCCACACGTTGGCGCTGGCCGCCGGAGAGCGCGGCGGGCCAGTCCTTGGCGCGGTCTTCCAGTCCGACTTCGCGCAACGCGTCGCGCGCCGCGGGCAAGGCCGAACGCGGTAGGCCCAGCCGTACATTGTCGATCACGTTCTTCCACGGCAGCAGGCGCGCATCCTGGAACATCAGGCGGATGTCCGGTCGTTCCTCGCAGGCGCAGCGGGCGGCGCCGATGTTGAGTTTGCCGCCGTCGGCCTGCTCCAGCCCGGCCACGATGCGCAGCAGGGTGGATTTGCCGCAGCCGCTGCGGCCGACGATGGCGACGAAGCTGCCGCGGACGATGTCCAGCGACAGGCCGCGCAACACCTGCCGCTCGCCATAGTGTTTTTCCAGGCCGCGGATGGAGACAGCCAGTCCGCCGCGCTGCGGCGTTGGCGCCGTGGTTTCGGCCACAGGCTGCGGCTGCCCGAGCCCGCTGGGTGCGGTTTCACGCGGCAGGCCGGTGCGGGCGGCGGCACTCATTGGTAGGATGGGTGCCAGCGCAGGCACAGCCGCTCCAGGCCCTTCGCCGCGACATCGGCGAGCTTGCCGAGCAGCGCATAGAGCAGGATGCCGACCAGCACCACGTCGGTCTGCAGGAATTCCCTCGCGTTCATGGTCATGTAGCCGATGCCGGAAGACGAGGAAATGGTTTCGGCCACGATCAGCAGCACCCACATCAGGCCCAGGGAGAAGCGCAGGCCCACCAGGATCGAGGGCAGGGCGCCGGGCAGGATCACGTCGCGGTACAGGCGCCAGCCGGACAGGCCGTAGCTACGCGCCATCTCGATCAGGTTACGGTCCACCGTGCGGATGCCGTGGAAGGTATTCAGGTACAGCGGGAAGAACACGCCCAGCGCCACCAGGAACAGCTTGGCGCCCTCGTCGATGCCGAACCACAGGATCACCAGCGGGATCATCGCCAGCGGCGGGATGTTGCGCAGCATCTGCAGCGTGCTGTCCAGCGCCACCTGCGCCGGCACGAACAGGCCGGTGAGCAGCCCCAGCAGCAGGCCCAGGCCGCCGCCGATGGCGAGGCCGGCAAAGGCACGGCCCGCACTGACCTTCAGGTTGGCCCATAGCTCGCCGGTCTGCACCAGATGCCAGGCGGCTTTCGCCACCGCCCAGGGTTCCGGCAGCACCCGCGTCGACAGCAGGCCGGAGCGGGCCGAGTATTCCCAGGCGGCGAGAATCAGCAGCGGCAGCAGCCAGGGCAGGATGCCGGAGCCGAAGCGCCGCCAGGGCAGGCTGGAGGTTGAAGTGGCCGGCATGGCGCTCAGGAGTAGATCGAAGGCAGCGGTGGCTCGCCACTAAGCAGCCAGTGGCCGATGTCGCGCAGCTTGTAGTCGAGCGGATCGTGCAGCGAGTGGGTGCGCACATTGCGCCACCAGCGGTCGAAGCCCCAGCGCGAAGCGGTGGCGCGCGCACCCATGGTCTCGAAAATCTGCGCCGTCACCTCCAGCGCGGTACGCGCGGCGAACACGCGCGCCTCGGCGATGGCTACGGCTGCTGCGCCGCGCTGCCGCGGTGTGATGGCATCGCCCAGGTCCCAGGCCTGCTGCAGCGCCAGTGCCGCGCTTTCGGTCAGGCTGACCGCCGCGCGGTACTTGCTCCACAGTCCGCCATAACGCTGCTGGATGAAAGGATCGTCGATCGCCTTGGTCACGCCCGAACTGACCCAGGGCCGCGCCTGCTCCTGGGTGTAGGCGCGCGCTGCGGCCAGCGCGCCGAGCGCATTGCCGTTGTAGATCTCGGTCAGCACCAATTGCGATACGCAGGGCCGCAGTGTCGCGCGCGGCGATCCGCCTGGGCCCGGCGGCCCGAGGATTTCACCCGGTTCCACCCGCACCTGCTCGAAGCGTACGCTGCCGCTGTCGGTCTGGCGCTGGCCGATGGCGTCCCAGTCCTCGTTGGCGTGGATGCCGGCGCGGCGGCTGGGGATGGCGGCGATCAGGCGATTGGAAGGATCGCCGCCGCGCGGCGCCGACACATTCAGCATGTCCGAGTCGAGCGCACCCGAGCAGAAGGTCTTGAGGCCGTCCAGCGTGTAGTGCTCACCGGCGGAATCGCTTGCCGGCTGCAGGACGATATTGCCGTCCAGGGCATTGGTGGCATTGCCCCAGAACCAGTTATGGCGGACCGTACCTTCCAGATAATGTTGCTGCTGCTGCGGGTTGGCGAACAGCAAGATGGTGGCGATCTGCAAATGCTGGAAGCCGTAGAGGTGGGCCAGCGAGCTGTCGGCAGCCGCCAGCCGCCGCACGATGCGGTAGATCAGCGGCCAAGGCTCACCGGCGCCGCCGTACTGCTTCGGCACACTAAGCGTCAGCAGGCCGCTCTGCCGGATCAGTGCGCGCTCGGCCAGCGCGGTGCCGCCGCGCTTGTCGCGCTCCACCGCGGTGAGAGCGAGCTTCGCGGCGAGTGCTTCCACCGCTGCGGTGTCGGCACCGCAATCGACGCGCAGCAGATCGGGCGGCGCCAGCGGCGCGGCGTCCGGATCGGGGCGATGCAATGTCAATGCGCTCACAGTGGTTTCCAAACTTCGGCGCCGCGCGTATCGACCGCTTTCGGGATCAGCGCGGCATCGAGGAAGGCATCGGCGATTTTCTGTTCCTCATTCAGCGCCTCGGCGCTGACCGCCCGCACTTCGTAGCTGCGCCGGTCGTTGGCGATGCGCACCGTCTGCGCATCCAGACCCCATACAGGAGCGAGTTGCGCCGCCGCTTCCTGCGGATGCGCCTTCACCCAGGCGCCGGTTTCGCGCAGGGCATCGAACACGGTCTGCACGATGTCGGGATGTGCCTGGGCGAAGCTGGCCGAGGCCAGGTAGTAGCGGCGATAACTGGCGATGCCGCTGCCGTCAGTCAACACGCGCGCCTTGATCTGCTGCTGCGCACCGGCTACATAAGGATCCCACACCGCCCAGGCATCCACCGAGCCGTTCTCGAACGCGGCGCGGCCATCGGCCGGCGACAAATAAGCGGGCTGGATGTCGCTGAACCTGAGCCCGGCCTGGCGCAGGGCCGCGATCAGCAGGTAGTGCGCGCCGGCGGCCTTGGCCACCGCGATCTTCTTGCCTTTCAAATCGGCGAGTTGATGGATCGGCGAATCGGCCCTGACCAGGATGGCCTGCGCCGTGGGCGAGGGCAGCTCTTGCGCGTAGTAGGCCAGCTTCGCTCCCGCCGCCAGGGCAAACACCGGCACCGTGTCGGCGACGTCGGCGGACAGGTCGATGCCGCCAACGTTCAACGCCTCCAGCAGCGGCGCGCCGCTGCTGAATTCGCTCCAGCTCAGATGCACGTCCTTGCCGGCGAACTTCCGCTCCAGCGTCCCCTGCGCCCTGAGCAGTGCGGTCAGGGTGGATGACTTCTGGTAGCCGATGCGCAGTTCCACGGCATCGGCACTGGCAATGCCAGGCGCTGCGGCCGCCGCGAACAGCACAATGGCGATGCCGCAGAAGCAGCGGCGGGAAATGGAAGTCATCCGCGGCTCAGCTCTGCGAAACCTTGGGCACGTAGGTATTGGCTACGATCTCGCCGAATGGACCGGACAGCACGCCCTCGGCAGGGCGCTTGTGCTGCCGCTCGAGCGGCAAGTGCGGGAAGGTCAGTTCGGCGAAGCGATAGGCTTCCTCCAGATGAGGATAGCCGGAGAGGATGAAGGTCTCGATGCCGAGATCGGCGTATTCCTGCATGCGCGCCGCTACGGTTTGCGGATCGCCCACCAGGGCGGTGCCGGCGCCGCCACGCACCAGGCCCATGCCAGCCCACAGGTTGGGCGACACCTCCAGCTTGTCGCGGCGGCCGCCATGCAGCGCGGCCATGCGGCGCTGACCCTCGGAGTCCATCTTGGAGAACGCCGCCTGGGCGCGCTCGATAGTGGCGTCGTCGAGCTTCTCGATCAGTTCGTCGGCAGCGCGCCACGCGGCCTCGTTGGTCTCGCGCACGATGACATGCAGGCGGATGCCGAAACGCAGCGTGCGTCCCTTCGCCGCGGCGCGACGCCGGATGTCGGCGATCTTCTCCGCCACGGCGGCGGGCGGCTCGCCCCAGGTCAGGTATACGTCGACCTGTTCGGCGGCGAGGTCGTGCGCCGCCGGCGAGGAGCCGCCGAAGTACAGCGGCGGATAGGGCTTCTGCAACGGTGGGAACAGGGTGCGGCCGTTCTTCGAGCGCAGGTGCTTGCCGATGAAATCGATCGAGCCGCTGTCGTGCGAGCGTTCCAGGATGCCACGCCAGATGCGCAGGAACTCGTCGGTGATCTCGTAGCGCTCCTCGTGGCTGGCGAACAGGCCGTCGCCTTCCAGCTCGGCCTGGTCGCCGCCGGTGACGACATTGATCAGCAGGCGGCCGTTGGAGAGCCGGTCATAGGTCGCCGCCATGCGCGCCGCCAGGCCGGGCGAACTGATGCCGGGACGGATTGCCACCAGGAACTTGAGCTGCTGCGTCACGCCGATCAGGCTGGAAGCGACAACCCAGGCGTCCTCGCAGGAGCGCCCCGTCGGCAGCAGCACGCCCTCGTAGCCCAGCGTATCCGCCGCCACCGCAACCTGTTTCAGATAGTTGTAGTCCACCGCGCGCGCGCCTTCGGACGTGCCGAGATAACGGCTGTCGCCGTGGGTGGGAAGAAACCAGAAAACTTTCATGGGGGACTCCTTGGAGGATTTCTTGTCGGCTTAGCGGGCCGCGGCGACAGCGATGCCGGGCTGCCACACGGCTTCGCTAATGCGGATCGGATGCGGAATCAGGCCGGCCTGGGCGTAGGTGTCGGCCAGCGCCTGCTGGGTTTCAATCACCGCCGGATTCAGTCTGCTGACCGGTGAGGGCGGCCGGCGGTTGAGGAACAGCTTCGCCACTTCGGGATCCAGCCCGGTAGCGGCGGCAATCAGCTTCGGCGCGTCGGCGTAGTGCTGTTGCACCTGGCGGTCGGCATCGTTGAGCACGCTGAACAGGCTCTGGATCGCCTGCGGATACCGGTCTGCGAACTGGTGCGAGGAAAGATAGAAGGTGTTGTTGTCGGACAGCCCCACGCCGGTGACCAGCACGCGCGCCGGAGTATTGTGCTCGGCAGCGGCCCAATACGGATCCCAGATGGCCCAGGCGTCGATGCTGTGACTCTCGAACGCAGCGCGCGCATCGGCTGGGGCCAGGTATACCGGCCGGATGTCCGTGTATTGCAGTCCGGCTTTTTGCAAGGCGCGCAGCACCAGATAGTGCGAACTGGAGCCTTTCTGGAAAGCGACGCGCTTGCCGCGCAAATCGCTCAGCGCTGCAACGCCCGAATCGGGCGGAACCAGAATGGCGGAGCTGCCGGGCTTGGGCGGTTCCACCCCGACATAGATCACGTCGCTGCCTCCGGCTTGCGCGAACACTGGGGGCGTATCGCCGGTCATGCCGAAGTCGAGGCTGCCGGCGCCGAGCGCTTCCAGCAGTTGCGGCCCAGCCGGAAACTCGGTCCATTGAATATGGGCGCCCGGGAAGCGCTGCTCGACCAGGCCGAGTTGCTTGGCCACCAGCAGATTGATCGAGCTCTTCTGGTAGCCGATGCGGATTTGCGCCGGTGCATCGGGCTTTGAACCAGTGTCCGCACTGACCTGGGCGGAAGCAACCACGCCGGCCAGCAGGGCCGCGCCGGCGACACACAGGCGCAGCAACAATGAACCAGGGCTGCCTGAATGGGCGGCGGTATAAGGCAAGGACTTCTTATTCCGGAAGACGGTGGATGCTCCGGAGTATCGGCGAGTACGTCAGCGCAGCGAACGAATCTTTTGGTATGAGCACATAACCGTTCGACTCTCTATGCATAGAGCTTCTGCGTATTTCCGTACGTTGCGGCGCTGCTCTACTTTCTCCGGACCGCGTCGAATCGCGGCTCCATCCATCGAGACTCAAACCGTGATCCATCGAATTCTGAAAGCGCGCCTGCGGGCGCTGGTCGTGATGCTGGCCGGCAGCCTGGTGTTCGGCGCCGTGCACGCCGACGAGGCCTGGCCCAAGCAATTCACCATCGGCTACCAGAAATTCGGCACCCTCATCGTCCTCAAGTCCAGGGGCGACCTGGACAAGCGCCTGGCCGCGCATGGCGTCACGGTGAAATGGGCCGAGTTTCCCTCCGGCGTGCCGATCCTCGAAGGCATGAACGGCGGCAGCGTCGATTTCGGCGTCAGCGGCGAAACGCCTCCGGTATTCGCCCAGGCCGCCGCCGGCTCGCAGATCCGCTATGTCGCTTATGAACCGGCGGCGCCGACGGGCGAGGGCATCCTGGTGCCGAAGAACTCCACTCTGAAGACCCTGGCCGACCTCAAGGGCAAGCGCATCGCCGTGGCCAAGGGAGCCAACGCGCATTACCTGCTGATCCAGGCGCTAAAGAAAGCCGGACTGACGCCGGACGACGTCAATATCGCCTATCTCAAGCCGGCCGACGCCAACGCCGCCTTCGTCCAAGGCGATGTCGACGCCTGGTCGATCTGGGACTACTACCTCGCTGCCGCGCAGGCGCAGTCCGGCGCACGCCTGCTGGCCTCGGGGGAGGGGCTGATCGACAATCACGCCTTCTTCCTCGCCTCCAGCAGCGAAATCGAACACTATCCGGCCGTGGTGCAGGCCGCGCTGGAGGAGGTGGCCAAGGCCGATCAGTGGGCCAAGGATCATCCGGACGATGCCGCGGCGCTGCTGTCGCAGCAGGTCGGCATCGACGCCGCCATCCTCAAGACCGCCATCCAGCGCTCCGGCTTCGGCCCAAGGCCGCTCGGCCCCGACGTCGTCGCCGCCCAGCAGCGCATGGCGGATACGCTGTATGCGCTGAAGATCCTGCCGGTGGCCATCACCGTGCAGCAGGCCGTCGCCACCCTGCCGCCGTGGAACGGAGCCGCCGATGGCAAGCTCGCCGCAGCGCACTGAGTACGACCTGGTCGTCATCGGCGGCGGCACCGCCGGGCCGATGGCGGCGGTGACGGCCAAGCTGCGCAATCCGGCATTGAAGGTGTTGCTGCTGGAAAAGGCCGACGTGCATCGCAGCGGCGCCATCTGCATGGGCATGGACGGCCTCAACAACGCCGTCATTCCTGGCCACGCCACGCCGGAGCAGTACGTGCGTGAGATCACCGTGGCCAACGACGGCATCGTCGAGCAGTCCTCGCTGCTGGCCTACGCCGAGCGCAGCTTTGACATGATCCGCCAGCTCGACGGCTGGGGCGTGCAGTTCCAGAAGACCGGCAGCGGCGACTACGACGTGCGCAAGGTGCATCACCTCGGTGAGTACGTGCTGCCGATGCCGCAGGGCCACAACGTCAAGAAGAGCCTCTACCGCCAGCTCAAGCGCGCGCGGGTGGAGATCGAGAACCGCTACCAGGCGACACGCCTGCTGAAGGACGCACAAGGACACATCGCCGGGGTCTTCGCCGCGCACACGCGCAGCGAGGAAACGCAGCTGATCAGAACCCGCGCGGTGATTCTTGCCACCGGGCCGGCCGGGCGGCTGGGCCTGCCTGCTTCGGGCTATCTGTTCGGCACCTACGAGAATCCCACCAACTGCGGCGACGGTCACGCCATGGCCTATCACTCCGGCGCCGAGCTGGCCAACCTGGAATGTTTCCAGATCAACCCGCTGATCAAGGACTACAACGGCCCGGCCTGCGCCTACGTCACCAGCCCGCTCGGCGGCTATACCGCCAACGCCCACGGCCAGCGCTTCATCCGCTGCGACTATTGGTCCGGCCAGATGATGCTGGAATTCCACCACGAACTGGAAGGCGGCAACGGCCCGGTATTCCTCAAGCTCGATCACTTGGCCGAAGACACCATCGCCGAGATCGAGCGCGTGCTGCACACCAACGAGCGGCCCTCGCGCGGGCGCTTCCACCAGCATCGCGGCACCGACTACCGTACGCAGATGGTGGAAATGCACATCTCCGAGATCGGCTTCTGCAGCGGCCATTCCGCCTCCGGCATCTGGACCGACCGTCATGGCCGCACCACCGTGCCGGGCCTGTACGCCGCCGGCGATGCCGCCTCGGTGCCCCACAACTACATGCTCGGCGCCTTCGTCTACGGCGCCATCTGTGGCGAGAGCGCGGTGGACGACATCGCGCACAGCCAGGTTGGCGCGGTGGACGAAGACGAGGTAGCCGTCGAACTGGCGCGGGTCAATCTGCCGCTGCAGGTCGCCGACGGCATCCCGCCGGCGCAGATGGAATACAAGATCCGCCGCCTGGTCAACGACTATCTTCAGCCGCCCAAGGTCACCCGCAAGATGCAGCTCGGCCTGCAGCGCTTCGGCGAGATCCGCGAGGAACTGCCGCTGTTGTCGGCGGCCGATCCGCACGAGCGCCTGCGCGCGCTGGAAGTGCATTCGATTTTGGATTGCGCCGAGATGGCGGCGCGGGCCTCGCTCTACCGCCAGGAGAGCCGCTGGGGTCTGTATCACCTGTATGTCGACCATCCAGCGCGCGACGACGAAAACTGGTTTACCCACACCATGCTGTACAAGGATGGGCGTGGCCGCATGGCCAGCCGCAAGCGGCCGGTCGAGCCTTACATCATTCCCATCGACGAGCGCGAGCGCGACGCCTACCGGCGCCTGCGCGTGGACAGCGTCGCCGCGCACTGAGAGCCCTCATGCCCATCACCATCAACCGCGTTTCCGTGCCGGTCGTCATCGACGAGGAAAAGTGCATCGCCGACAAGGGCTGCCGCACCTGCATCGAGGTTTGCCCGCTCGACGTGTTGAGCATCAACCCGCACAACGGCAAGGCGCATATGCGCTACGACGAATGCTGGTACTGCCTGCCCTGCGAGAAGGACTGCCCGACCGATGCGGTGACGGTCAACATTCCCTACCTGCTGCGCTGATCATGCCCGTCTCCTCCACATCCACCGGCCTCGAAGCGCTGCAAACACTATTCGATTCCCCTGACGCGGCGGTGCGTCTGGTCGCCCTGCGGGAAGTTGCCGATGCCTGTGCACCGGAGCTGCTCCCGGTGGTCGAGCGCGCGCTGGGCGATGCCGACGCCGAGGTGCGTCTTGAAGCGGTGGCAACGCTGGATGCCATCGGCGGCGTGGAATCGGTGGCGCCGCTGATCCGCGCCCTGGGCGACGCCGATGAGGAGGTGCGCGGCGAAGCGGCCAAGGCGCTGGCCGAACTCAAGCATGCGGACGGGGCAGGGCTGTTGCTGGCAGCCTTGCCGAAGGCCGCGGATGCCTGGACTCTCGCTGCGCTGCTCGAAGCACTCAAGCCGCTGCGTCACCCCGCAGCCCTGCCGCCGGCTATGTCCAGGCTCGATCATGCCGACCCCGCGGTGCGGATCGCGGCCATCGGCGTGATCGGTTATTTGCAGTCGCCGGACGCCGTGCCGCAGCTTGTCGCTGTTGGCGCACGGGACCCGGTTGCGGCCGTGCGTCACGCCGCGCTGCGCGCCCTGGTCTCCGGTGCGCCGGAACAAGTGGCACAGGCCGCGCTCGCGGCCTTGAAAGATGCCGAATGGCTCATCCGCGCCGAAGCCGCGACCATTCTCGGCAAGCTGCGTCATGCGGCCGCGGCGGAGCCTCTGACGGGTTTGCTCGACTTCGAAACGCAGTGGCAGGTGCGTGAGCAGGCGACAGAGGCACTGGGGCTATTGCAATACAAGCCCGCCATTGCCGCCATCGGCCGCTGCCTCCATTCGCCGGTGAGCAATCTGCGCAAGGTGGCGGTGATCGCCCTGGGCCGCATCGGCGATCGCTCGGTGCGCCTGCTGCTGGCCGGCGTTCGCAACGATGCGGACGCCCAGGTGCGCAAGCTGGCGGGGCAACTGCTGGAACGCCTGGAACAGGACGCCGCAGCTAGCTAGCTAAAGCGCTTTCCTGCTTGCCGCTTTGAATCCGCGCGCCTATGTGCCCCATCAGACAGATAAGGACAGTGGCCTGTATCTATGATCGTGCTTTCCACCAGGCGGCATCGCCGTCATTGGTGACAACCGGCACGGAGGCCGCGATCGGTGAACGGGTTCTCCCGCCGAAAATTCCTTGGCATGTCCGCCGCCACGGCCGGGGCAACGATGTTCACTTCCTTGCCTCTGATCCTGCGCCAGGCCCTGGCGGCACCGGCCGCGGGTGGTTCGTTGTCCTCGGTGCGGCATGTCGTGGTGCTGACCCAGGAGAATCGCTCCTTCGATCATTATTTCGGCGGTCTCAACGGGGTGCGCGGCTTCGGCGATCGCAGCGCGCTGTTGTTGCGTAACGGCAACCCGGTATTCAAACAACCGAATCAGTCGGGCCATCAGTTTCCGTTCCGCCTCGACACATCCACCAGCAGCGCCCAGTGCGTGGACGATCTCGACCACTCCTGGAGAGGCACCCACAAAGCCTGCAACAATGGCAGGCAGGACCAATGGCTTGAAGCCAAGGGTTCACTGACGATGGGCTACTTCAGCCGCGCCGACCTTCCGTTCCACTACGCGCTGGCCGACGCCTTTACGATTTGCGATCACTATCATTGCTCCGTGATGGCGCCGACCCATCCCAACCGCCTCTACCTGATGAGCGGCATGCTCGACCCCAGGGGCAGCGGCGGCGGCCCGGTGACCAATAATGGCGAGCCGGGCTTTTCCTGGACCACCTATCCGGAGCGGCTGCAAAGCGCCGGCGTAAGCTGGAAGGTCTATCAGAACGCCGACGACAACTACGACGACAACGCCCTGGCCTGGTTCAGCCAGTACCAGGACGCTGACCCAGGCACGCCGCTGCACGATCGCGGCATCAGTTCGGTACCGTCCGTCAGCGGCTCCACCGTTGCCGATATAGCGGCGGCGATCAGGAGCGATGTGGTCGAAGGCAGGCTGCCGCAGGTGTCGTGGATCGTCGGACCTGCCGCCTGTTCCGAACACCCCAATTACGGGCCCGCCAATGGCGCCGATTTCATCGGCCGGGTACTCGGCGCGCTGACTGCCGATCCCGCGGTGTGGGCTTCCACCGTGCTGTTCGTCAACTACGACGAGAACGACGGCTACTTCGATCACCTGCAAGCGCCGCTGCCGCCGCCCGGCACACTGGACGAATTCGTCGACGGCCTGCCGATCGGCCTGGGGCCGCGCGTGCCGATGCTGGTGGTGTCTCCCTGGAGCCGTGGTGGTTACGTCTGCTCACAGGTGTTCGACCATACTTCGGTGATCCGCTTCGTGGAGACTTGGACCGGCGTGCGCGAGCCGAATATCTCCGCCTGGCGCCGCCAGGTCTGCGGCGATCTCACTGCCGCTTTTGATTTCGGCAACAGCATGATCGCAATTCCGGCATTGCCCGATACGGCGAGACTGATGGCCGAAGCGGTCGAGCAATGTGCCACCCTGCCGTCGCCGACGCTGCCGGCGACATCATCGATGCCGAACCAGGAAAGCGGAACCAGGCCGGCGCGGCCGCTGCCGTATCAGCCGAACGCAACATCCCGGGCGGATGCCGACGGCGCTTTCCGGATCAAGATGAGCAATGGCGGGGCCGATTCGGTCCATTACGCTATCCATCCCAACCACCACCGCAGCGATGGTCCCTGGCAGTACGACGTAGCGGCCAATGGCTCCATCGAGGATAAATTCCGCGTCGAGGCAGAAGATGGCGGCAAGTACGACCTGTCCGCCTACGGGCCCAACGGCTTTTTGCGCCGCTTCATCGGCAAGCTCGATGCCGCGGGCGGCCAATTCGAAGTTGTTTCCTCCTATGACCTGAGCAGCCCGACCGCCGGCAAGCTGCTGCTCGAGATGAGCAACAACGGCAGCAACGCGGTCATCTTCACCGTCAGGTCCAATGCCTATCGCGGCGATGGCCCCTGGACTTACACGGTTGCCCCCGGACAGACCGTGTCGGATTACTGGGACATCCAGCTCAAGACCGATTGCTGGTACGACCTTACCGCCAGCGTCGATATCGACAGCCTGTTTTCCCGCCGCTTCGCCGGGCATCTGGAAACCGGCTTGCCCAGCGTTACCGGTTAAGCGGGTGCCGCGTCCATCGAGCAAGCCAGGGCTGGCGCAGTCCCGATTCTCTCAGTCCTCGCTGCGCAGCAGCTCCATCCACTGCCGGTTTTCAGTCAGCAGCAGTCCGGCGCGCAACGGCCGGCCCGGCCAGATGCGGCGTACCGCGGCGGCGTAAGCCTGTAGTTGCGGCCGATAGCGCCCGGCCAAGACCGCGGTATCGGTCTGTGCCGTGGTTTTGTAATCGAGGATCCACAGGGTGTTGCCGTCATCCACCAGGCGGTCGATGATGCCGTTGCGCTCATCGTCGCTGAACGGAACCTCGTTCCAGGCGCGGGCGTAGCGGGATGCATCGAAGAATCGGCTCAGCTCCGGCGCATCGATCAGGGCGCGCGCAGCATCGAGCCAGGCGGAAAATTCGGCATCCGCCACCGCGCTTTGCAGATGTGCCTGCAAACGCGGCTTCAGTGTTGCGGGTGCAATGCCGCGATCTTCGCCCAACCGCTGCAGCAGGTGATGGATGGCGTTGCCTCGCCGGACAGCGGCGGCATCGATGACCGGGTCGCCCTCCGCATCGGGGGACAAGGCGCTGGGTGCTGCAGCCGCCGCTGCGGCGACGCCGAGCGGCTGGCGCAGGCGCGGATCATCCTTGCGCGCTGCAACCGGCTGCTGTGACTGCGTCCCGCGCGGCGCAGCGCCGCTGCCGTAGTGCAAGCTGCCCTCGGCCATTCCGGCCAGCGCCGGCGCCGGCCCGGCGCCGAGACGTTGCAAGGCATCCAGCGCCAGATCGTGCCAGCTGACCCGCTCGCCCTGATTGCTCTGGCGGAAGCCGCTGATGTGCAGGAACTGGCGCGCGCGGGTGGCGGCGACATAGAGCAGGTTGAGATCCTCGCGCGCTTCGCGTTCCCTGTGGCGCTCGATCAGCTCCTCGCTGAGCGGATCGCGTTCGCCGCTGCCGCCGGGGACGATGACGTGGCCGGGCCGCTCGGCGCCGGAGGGCCACTCGATCAGCCAGCGCGGGGTGCGCGCGGGCTGCACACGGCCGCTGTTGACCAGGAACACTGCCGCCGCTTCCAGGCCCTTGGCGGCGTGGATGGTCATGACGCGCACATGGCCGTGTTCGGCGGGCGGCGGCGATTCGTCCGGTGCCTCGGCCTTGCTCCGCGCCAGGTCCTGCAGGTAATCGAGGAAGCGAGCCAGGCTGGGGTAGCGGCCGCTGTCGGCTTCCAGCGCCAGCTGGATGAAGGCGCCGAGGTTGGCGCGCACCCGCGCGGCGGGTACCGGCGGCAGCGCGGCTTCGTAGCGCGCCGCCACATCGGCCTCCTGGTAGATGCGGTCGAGCAGATCATGCGCGGGCAGTTGCGCCGACAGCGGCAGCCAGCGTTGCAGCAACGCCAGCGCGCCTTGCAGTTGCGGGTGAGCGGCGGCCAGATCGGGCAGCGCTTCAAACCAGGTGCCGTCCTCGGCGCAGGCTGCGGCGATCGCCACCAGATCTTCGTCGGCCGCCGAGAACAGCGGCGAGCGCAGCACCTGCGCCAGTTCCAGATCGCGATGCGGCGCGTTGAGGAAGCGCAGCAGCGCCGCCAGATCGCGCGCCTCGGCGGTGTCGAGCAGGGTGCCGCGGCTGCTGCCGACATAGGGGATGCCGGCTTCGGTCAGGGCCCGCTCCAGCAACTGCAGATGGGTGCGCGAGCGCGCCAGCACCATCACGTCACCCCACTCGATAGCGCGGTTGCCGTGCTCGGCGCGCACCGCCACGGCGGAATCGATCAGGCTGCGGATGCGGCCGGCGACCTGGACGCCCTCGCGTTCGGCGCGGCTGGCTTCCTCCACTTCGCGCGGCGTGGTCAGCGGATCGCGCAGCAGGGCTTCCGGCGGCAATTCCTCCTCGCGCACCAGAGGCTCGATCAGCGGCGCCACTTCGATGCGGCCCCAGTCACGCGCGCGGTGTGTGCCGTGTCGGTCGAAGCCGATGCTGGCGGCCAGTTCTTCCGGTTCGAACAGCGCATTGACGAAGTCGATCACCGCCGGCGCCGAGCGGCGCGAATCATTCAGCGGCACCGTCACCGCGTCGAGATGGGTCTGCAGCCAGCGCGCGGCGCCGCCAAGCAGTTCCGGGTTGGCGCGGCGAAAGCCGTAGATGCTCTGCTTGGCGTCGCCGACGATGAACACGCTGCGCGAGCGGCCGGCGTCGCCCGCCGCCATCTCCTCCAGGAAGGGCAGCAGCAGGCGCCATTGCGTCGGGCTGG
>Ga0302314_10002535_pt1 | contig 33852 bp, 24 predicted proteins | sample III_Palsa_N2_3_FD_200533 | JGI IMG/M metagenome (GOLD analysis project Ga0302314, IMG submission 200533) | Peat permafrost microbial communities from Stordalen Mire near Abisko, Sweden - III_Palsa_N2_3 | ecosystem: Environmental > Terrestrial > Soil > Palsa > Peat permafrost | place: Sweden...
GCTGCGCGAAGCCGTGCTGGTGTTCGCGCTGGCCAGCTATGTCAGCGGCCTGGTGAACCTGCTGCCGCTGGTCAAACTGGACGGCTACATCGCCCTGATGAGCCATCTGGACCTGCCGCACCTGCGGGACCGGTCGATGACCGACGGCCGGCGCTTCCTGTCCCGGCTGCTCTTCGGCGGCCGCTACCAGCGCGAACTCCCGGCGCTGCGCTGGGCGGTGCCCTACGGGCTGGCCTGCCTGGCCTTCCCGCTCTACCTGATCGGCAGCGCGGTCGCGCTGTGGGCCGGACTGCTCCAGCGGATCGGCGAGTTCGGGGCCGCGGCGGTCTGCGCGGTGCTCTGCTTCGTCGGCTACCGGCTCTGGCGCGGCGCCGGGCGGCTGGTTCGCGAGGCCCGCGCGGCCGGCGCCCGGAGGTGGCGGGTGGCCCTGGCCGGGGTGCTCGCGGTCGCGGTCGCGGCCGCGGTGCTGCTGCTGGTGAGCGTCCCGTACCGGCTGTCCGGCGGCTATGTCACCGGGGCCGACGGCCGGGTCGAGCTGGTGCTGCCCACCTCGGCGGACCTCGGCGCGGTCCGCGCGGGGGAGCAGGTCGTGCTCTACCGGGCCGGGGTGATGACCCGGACCCGCAGCGGCTCGGCGACGGTCCAGGACCCGCATGCCACCAGCACCACCGCGCCGATCTCGGCGTTCACCCCGGTCAGCGGCGACCTGCTGTCGCTGCCGGCCTCCGGCGTCCGGCTGCGGGTGGACGCGGCGCCGGCGGACCGTACCGGCGCGGCCGTGCTGGACACCGGCCGCAGGACGCTGGCGGTCTGGTGCTACGACACCTACCTGGCCCCGGTCTGGCGCTGGTAGTCCCACCGACCCCGCCTCGTCCGTTCAGCTCCCGCTCCCTGGTCCAGGAGGCCGTCATGAACCTGCAGTACATGAAGTTCTGCCAGGCCGGCAGCCGCTTCTACGACCTGCCCCACGTCCCGGCGGAGACCGGGTTCCTGCCCCCGGACGGCGTGCTGCCCGAGGGCTGGGGACGGCGGACCAACGCCGACTTGGACTTCCTGTGCCCCGACGGCGCGGTGCTCCGCCCGCAGGGCTGGAAGATCCACGTCTCGGCGGACCTGGGCAACGCCCGCCGGATCCTCGACGTCGCCTGGGACTACTGCGTGCGCAACGCCGTCCCGTTCAAGTTCATCCGCAGCCTGTCCGTGCTCACCTGGCGCAACAGCAAGTACGGCGACCGCGGCAGCAGCGGCAAGTTCATCACCGTGTACCCCGCCGACGACGAGCAGTTCGCCACCGTCCTGGACGAGCTCGGCGGGCTGCTCGACGGCGAGCCGGGCCCCTACATCCTCAGCGACCTGCGCTGGCGGTCCGGTCCGCTCTATGTCCGCTACGGGGCGTTCGTCGAGCAGTTGGCCCGGTCCGCCGAGACCGGCGAGGTGGTGTACTGCGTCACCGACCCGCAGGGGGCGCTGGTCCCGGACCGGCGCGGCCCCGGCTTTCGTCCCCCGGCCTGGGCCGAGCTGCCGGACTGCCTGGCCGAGGCACTGCGGGCACGCAACTCCGGCACCCTGGAAGGCTTTCCGTTCGCGGTGTCCAAGGCGTTGCACTTCTCCAACGGCGGCGGCGTCTACCTCGCCACCGACCGCCGCGACGGCGGCACGGTGCTGCTCAAGGAGGCCCGCCCGATGGCCGGCCTGGACGAGAGCGGGGCCGACGCGGTCGCCCGGCTGGAACGCGAACACTGGGCTCTACGGCAGCTGTCCGGCCTCCCGGCCATCCCGGAGCTGGTGGACTACCGCGTCGGACGCGAGCACTTCTTCCTCGCCCGCGCCTATGTCGACGGTGTGCCGCTGATCCAGGAGATGCTGACCCGCAACCCCCTGGTCACCGGCGAGCGTTCGGACGACCGGTGGGCCGAGTACACCTCCTGGGCGCTCAAGATCCTGGAGCAGATCGACGAGGGCGTGCACGCGATGCACGAACGCGGCGTGGTCTTCGGTGACCTGCACCCCAACAACGTCCTGGTCCGTGCGGACGGCAGCGTCGCCTTCATCGACCTGGAGACCGCCAGCGCGACCGACGCCGACGCCGGACAGTCCATCGGCGCCCCGGGCTTCCGCGCCCCGCTCGGCTACACCGGCGCCGCCGTGGACCGCTACGCCCTCGGCTGCCTGCGGCTGGCGCTGTTCCTGCCGCTGACCGTGGCCCTCCCGTGGGACCGGGCCAAGGCCGAGCAGTTCCTCGCCGTGATCACCGAACGGTTCCCGGTCCCCGAGGACTTCGCCGAGAGCGTCTACCACGACCTCGGCCCCGACGCCTGGCCCCGGAGCACCACCAGCGTCCCCGCGTGGTGGGACGCCCGGCCCGAGGCCTGGGAGCGGCTGCGCGACGCCATCGGCGCCGGGATCGCCGCCGCGGCCACCCCCGACCGCCAGGACCGGCTCTTCCCCGGTGACATCGAGCAGTTCAGCACCCCCGGCGGCGGCGTCACCTTCGCCCACGGAGCGGCCGGCGTGCTCTGGGCACTCGCCGAGTCCGGCTGCCCGGTCCCGGAGGCCCAGGTCGACTGGCTGGCCGAGGCCGCGCGGAGGCTGACCCAGCCCCGGCCCGGCTTCTACGACGGCCTCAGCGGACTGGCCTTCGTCCTGGACCGGCTCGGCCGCCCCGAGCAGGCCGCCGAACTGCTCCGCCGGGCGCTCTCGCTGCCGATCGAGGACGCGGGCGGCAGCCTGCTCGGTGGAACCGCCGGAATCGCCCTGACCGCACTGCACTTCGGCGTCCGCACCGACGACCCGGCACTGCTCCGGACGGCCCGGGAGCTCGCCCGCCGGGCAACCGCCGACGGCCGCCGGGCGGCCCGCCCCGGGCTGCTGCACGGCCGCACCGGCGACGCCCTGCTGCTGCTGCGGCTGCACGAGCACGACGCGGACCCCGCGCTGCTGGCCGCCGCCGAGACGGCGCTGCGCGCGGACCTCACCGCCCTCGGCTGGAGCGCCGCACCGAGCGGCCAGCAGGGTCCGCCACCGGGCGAGGCCCCCTGGCAGGCCCCCTACCTCACCGCCGGCGGCGGCGTCGCCGTGGTGCTGCGGCAACTGCTGGACCGGCTCGACCACCCGGCCCCCGAACTGGTCGCCGCCGCCGACCGGATCCGCGAGGCGGCCGGCCGCGAGTTCACCATGAACGCCGGACTGTTCCACGGCCGGGCCGGAGCCGTTCTGACGCTCGGTCAACTCATGAATGGCGAGTCAACGCCCTTGTTGAGAAGGCACATTCAGGCCTTCGGCTGGCACGCGGTGCCGATCGACGGACACCTGGAACTGCTCGGCGACCACGCGCTGCGCTTCTCCACCGACCTGGCCACCGGCGCGGCCGGAGTGCTGCTCGCCACCGCTGCCGCGTCCACCCCCGGGGGCCGTACCAGCCTGCCCTTCCTCCGTCCGGCGCAGGGGAGTTGACGGCATGATCCGCCCTCGGGCCTCCGTCGTCTGCCCCACCTACAACCGTTCCACCGACCTCGCCGACACCCTCGCCTCCGTCCAGGCCCAGACCGTCCGCGACTTCGAACTGCTCGTCGTCTCGGACGGCAGCACCGACGACACGGACGAGGTGGTCCGCGCGGCGGCGGCGCGGGACGACCGGATCAGGCTGATCCGGATCGCCCGCCAGGGCCACCCCAGTACCCCGCGCAACACCGGCCTGGCCGAGGCCCGGGGCGAGGTCGTCGCCTACCTGGACCACGACGACCGCTGGCGGCCCGACCACCTGGACGTGCTGCTGCGCGCCTTCGCGGACGGGGCCGCCCTGGTCGCCACCGGCTTCACCCGGGTCGACGCCACCGGCCTGGCCACCGCCGAGTCCCGGTCGCTGGCGCTGTGCTGGCACCCGGAGATCCAGCTCCTCGGACCGCTCTTCGAACCCTCCCGGGTGGCCCATCTGCGCGGCCTGCCGGAGACGGTGGGCGGCTGGCGCGACGGGATCGGCCTGGAGGACTGGGACCTGTGGCTGCGCCTGGCCGACGCCGGGGTGGACTTCACCACCGTGCCGGAAAGGACCGCGCTGTTGCTCGACGACACCGGCTCCCGCCGGTACCGCACCCCGCGCAGGCACCTGCTGCCGCTGGCCGCCTTCGACGACCCCCGCCGGGCCCAGGCCGGTCTGCGCGCGTTGCGGGACGAGCGCCACAACGCGGCCCTGTACTCCGCCCACCGCGCCGACACCCGCGCCTGGTACGGCAGGATCAGCGCCGGTCCCCGGTTCCACGGACCCCGGGACTGGGACGGAGACCTCGACGCCGCACTGGACACCGCACTCGACAGCGCCACCGCCGCCGACGCGGCACTGTGGCCCGAACTGCACCTGCGCCCCTGGCAGGGCCGTTTCCTCCTCGCGCAGACCCTGTGGTGCTCCACCGAGGCCCACGCCGAGCGGCTGGGGACGCTCGCCCGCCGGGTCCAGGCCGGCCAGTTCGCCCTGATCGAGTCCATCCTCGCGCCACACGGCGCCAACCCCTCGGCACCCATGGAGCTCCTGGAGCCGTCCCGGTGACCGCCGCGAACCCCGAGGAGGGACCCGAGCCCGCTCCGCCGCCGCTCCGCCGGTCCCCGTACCGGCTGCCGGTGGTGCCGCGCAGACCGGACACGCCCTGCGGAGCGCCGGAACTCGCCGCGGCCCGGCTGATAGCCCAACTGCCCAGCGCCTGGCACTGCACCTCCACCCACCCCGACGGCGCGCTGATCCTGGAGATCACCCCACCCGAGGGCGTCCGCCGCGGCACCGTCAAAGCCGCCGTCGACCGCGCCCTCACCGACCCGGCGCTACGGGCCTGGAGGCAGTAGCCCGGTCAAGGGCCGAGGCGGCCGGCCTCAGACCCGGTGCGTTCCGTCCTGCGCCGGGCTGACCACGAGCCGGAAGCCGCCGTCGAACCGGGTCTGCTCCAGCAGCTCGGCATTGCGGGTGTGCCAGGTCCCGTCGTCCAGGTCGGCGGCGAGCCGGGCGATGGCGCGTTGACGGACGGCCGGGTCGAGCCTGGCCAGGGCCGAGGAGTGGAGCCACAGGCCCTCGTTCAGGAACGCCTCGGGGCGGCGCCAGAACGCCGGGTAGACGGCATCGGTGAAGTCCGCCGCGATCCACATGGTCCGGACGTCGTCGGTGCCGAGTTCCGCCGCGACGTCGGCGGCGGTGACCTGGCGCTTTTCGTAGGGGGCGAGTTCGGGCAGGTAGTCACGGATGAGCCAGAACTCGGCCAGCCGCGTGGTGTCGGTGGCCACCACGACCTGGCGCGGGGCGACCCGACGCATCTCGGCCAGTCCGCGCCGCCAGTCGGTCCAGTGGTGCACGGTCAGCACGCCCATGGCGGCGGCGAACTCCTGCTCGGCGGCCGGCAGTTGCTCGGCGACACCGGCGACGCAGCGTGCCGCGCCGGCCGGGCGCTGGGCCCGCATCTGCGCGGACGGCTCCACCGCCAGCACCGGGCGGTCGTCCGGCTCGTAGGAGCCGGCTCCCGCACCCACGTTGATCACTGACCCGGCGCCCGCGAGCGCGTCGAGGATCGCGGCCCGCCAGCGCGGGTCCTCCCTGCGGGCGGCGGCGTAGCCGACGCCGATGCTGTCGTACAGGGCCGTGGTTTCCGAAGGACTCATGGGACAGCATCCCAGCAGACCCCCGCCGCGACCCGCAAGGTCGCAGCCAAGGCCTCAGCCAAGGCCTCAGCCGAAGGTGAAGGAGTACGCGCTCAGGCCCGGGGACAGGGTGACCCGCAGCGTGTCCTGCTGCTGGGACGCCCGGTCGACCAGGGTGTAGATGTCCGGCGCTCCCGCGACCTGGTAACTGGTGGTCCTGCCGTCGACGGTCGCGGTGATCGTCCCGGTACCGCCGATGTCCAGATAGACGTCGTCGGCGTCGAAGCCGAGGGTGATGCCGGCGTTCGCCTTGGACGTCAGCGACTCGCCGCTGACCGACCAGGTGCCGGTGAGGGCGAACTCGTTGGCCGGGATCGTCGACGGGTAGCCGAAGGTCCGGGTGCCCGGGGCGAGTGCCGGGGTGCCGGCGAAGCCGTTGGCCCGCTCGGAGCCGAGGTAGGTCTCCGGGGTCTGGCTCGGCGAGGTCGGCGTGGTGTCCGCGACCTGGGTGGCAGCCGGCAGGGCCACGCCCGGGTGGGCGGCGGTGAGCAGTTGGCGGATCAGGGACTCGGTGACGCCGTAGTCGCCCTCGCCGATGGAGACGTAGCGCACGGTGCCGGTCGCGTCGATCAGGTACTCGGCCGGCCAGGAGTTGTTGGCGTAGTTGTTCCAGGTGGTGTAGTCGTTGTCGAGCGCGACCGGGTAGGTGATGCCGAGCCGCTTCGCGCCGGCCGCCACATTGCTCGGCACGTGCTCGAAGGCGTACTCGGGGGTGTGCACTCCGATGACTTCGAGGCCGTCGGCCTTGTAGTCCGAGTACCAGGCCGTCACATGGCTGATGGCGCGCTGGCAGTTGATGCAGGAGTAGGCCCAGAAGTCGACCAGCACGACCTTGCCCTTGAGCGAGGACAGGCTGACCGGGGCGCCGTTCGGGGTGTTCAGCCACTGCTGGATGCCGGCGATCGCCGGGGCGGCGCCGCAGTCCTGCGGGGTCGACACGCCCAGTCCGCTCTCGTCCTCCTGCACGCAGGCGGCCAGCGCCGCGCCCCGCGCGGCCTCTTCGGAGGTCCGCGACGGCGCCAGCGCCTTGGTGACGCTGCTGTGGCTGTCGAGCGCGCGGTTCAGGGCCGAGGTGTAGTCGGGGACGGTGCGCTGGATCGCGTCGGTGGCGTTGAACGCCAGGGCGACCGCGAGCGCGATCACGACCGCGCCGGCCACGGTACGGATCCGCCGTTGCCGGCTGCGGAACCCGCGCAGCCGCTCGGCGACGCCGCGTCCGGCGAGAGCGAACGCCAGCAGCGGCAGCGCGGTCCCCACCGCGAAGCCCACGGTCAGCACCACCGTGTCGACGCCGATCCGCCCGGTCGCCCCGGCCACGGTGATCGCCGCCAGGACCGGCCCCGCGCACGGGACGTAGACCGCGCCGAGTGCCAACCCGAGCACGAAGCCGCCCCGGTCCGCGGCCACCCGGCGCTGCGGGATCCGCGAGAAGGGCTTCTCCAGCAGCGTCTCCACCCGCTCGCTGAGCATCCCCAGGCCGAGCAGGACCAGCAGCACCAGCCCGCCCCAGCGGATGATGTCCTGCGGCAGTGGCAGGGCGCTCAGCGCCAGTGTCCCGACCAGGGTGAAGACGGTGAAGCTCAGCGTCAGCCCGGCCACGACCAGATAGGGGCGCCGCCCCTCGCCGGGGCCGACAGCACGTCGGTCGCCGGCCGTGTCCGAGGTGCCGGGGGCGGGGGTACGGGCGGCCTGGGCGCCGCCGGAGAGGAAGACCACCGGCAGCACCGGCAGGATGCACGGCGAGATGCCGGTGATCAGCCCGCCGACGAGCCCGATGAGTACCAGCGTGATCATGGGGGCCTCCGGAGGCTGCGGCCAGACGCGCCGTAACGAGCGTTCCACGCGCCGCTCCAGCCTAGGACGGCATCCTGTGCACCCATCAGGGCGGTGCCGACCGGCCCGGCGCCGGACGGCTCGCCACCACTGTGGAGTCCATCTGGATCTATCCGGGATCGAGGCCTGCGACCGCTGTCGGACGGGTACCCTGTGGCGGTCATGAGGCTGCGGGGATCTTCTCCGAGCAGGTACCAGAGCGCTGTCCGAAGTGCCGAACAACGAACCGTGGAACCAGCTACTTCAGGTACTGCCCGAAGGCAGTCGAAGGAGAACAGATGCTCATCGGTGTGACATGTGAGACCAGGCCGGGAGAGACGCGGGTCGCCGCGACCCCCGCCACCGTCAGACAGTTGACCGGTCTCGGGTACGACGTCGTGATCGAGGCGGGAGCCGGGCAGCTCTCGGCCTTCGCCGACGAGGCGTACGCCGAGGCCGGAGCCACCGTCGGCACCGCCGAGGACGCCTGGGAAGCCGACATCGTGTTCCGGGTCAACGGGCCGACGCTGGAGGAGGTGTCCAGACCGAAGGACGGCGCCACCCTGGTCTCGACCCTGGCCCCCGCACTCAACCCCGACCTGGTCGACGCCCTGTCCGCGCGCCCGATCACCGTGCTGGCGATGGACGCGGTACCGCGGATCAGCCGGGCGCAGTCGCTGGACGTGCTCTCCTCGATGGCCAACATCGCCGGCTACCGCGCCGTGGTGGAGGCCGCCTATGAGTTTGGCCGCTTCTTCACCGGACAGATCACCGCCGCGGGCAAGGTGCCGCCGGCGAAGGTCCTGGTGGCCGGCGTCGGGGTGGCCGGCCTGGCCGCGATCGGCGCGGCGTCCAGCCTCGGCGCGATCGTGCGGGCCGCCGACCCGCGCGCCGAGGTCGCCGACCAGGTGAAGTCGCTGGGCGGGGAGTACCTGCCGGTCGTGGTCGAGGAGGAGGCCCAGCAGTCCACGGACGGCTATGCCAAGGCCACCTCGGAGGCCTACGACGAGGCCGCCGCGAAGCTCTACTCGGTCCAGGCCGCGGACGTCGACATCATCATCACCACCGCACTCATCCCCGGCCGCACCGCGCCCCGGCTGATCACCGCCGCCGACGTGGCCGGCATGAAGCCGGGCTCGGTCATCGTCGACCTGGCCGCCGGCATGGGCGGCAACGTCGAGGGCAGCGTCGCGGGCGAACGGGTGGTCACCGCCAACGGGGTGACCGTGCTGGGCTACACCGACCTCGCCAACCGCCTGCCCACCCAGGCCTCGCAGCTGTACGGCACCAACCTGGTCAACCTGATGCGGCTGCTCACCCCGGACAAGGACGGGCAGTTGGTGCTCGACCTGGACGACGTCGTACAGCGCGGGATCACCGTCGTACGCGACGGCGAGAAATTGTGGCCGCCGCCACCGGTTCAGGTCAGCGCGGCACCCGCGACCACCGGGCAGCAGACGGGGACCCCCGCCGAGCCGCGCAAGCCGCTCTCGACGCCGGCCAAACTCGCGTCGGTGCTGGTCGCGGTCGCGGTGCTGTTCCTGATAACCGCACTCGCACCAGCTCCGATCCCGCAGGACTTCACCGTCCTGGCGCTGGCGATCGTGGTCGGCTACTACGTCATCGGCAAGGTCCACCACGCCCTGCACACGCCGCTGATGAGCGTCACCAACGCGATCTCGGGCGTCATCGTCGTCGGCGCGCTGGTACAGGTCGGCCTGGGCGTGGGCACGATCCAGATCCTGGCCGGCATCGCGATCCTGCTCGCCTCCATCAACGTCTTCGGTGGCTTCGCCGTGACGCGCCGCATGCTCGCTATGTTCAGCAAGGGAAACTGACGTGTCCAGTTCCTCGATCGCGACCGCGGCCTACCTGGTCGCCGCGCTGCTCTTCATCCTCAGCCTGGCCGGCCTGGCGAAGCACGAGTCGGCCAAGCAGGGCTGGACGTACGGCGTCAGCGGGATGGTCATCGCGCTCGCCGCGACCATCGGCCTGACCATCCATGACAGTTCGACCCATCGCACCACCGTCGTCGTCATCATCGTGGCGGCGGTGGCGGTCGGCGGCCTGATCGGGCTGTGGCGCGCCCGGATCGTGAAGATGACCGAGATGCCCGAGCTGATCGCGCTGCTGCACTCGTTCGTCGGTCTGGCCGCGGTACTGGTCGGATGGGCGTCGTATGTGGAGGTGGAGCGCAAAGGGCTGGGCGGCTTCACCGGCTCGCTGCTGCGGATCCATCATGCCGAGGTCTTCATCGGCATCTTCATCGGCGCGGTCACCTTCACCGGGTCGATCGTGGCCAACCTCAAACTCTCGGTGCGGATCAAGTCGGCGCCGCTGGTACTGCCGGGCAAGAACGCCATCAACCTTGGCGCGCTGCTCGTCTTCACCGTGCTGACGGTGGGCTTCATCGTCCACCCGGCGCTGTGGCTGATCAGCGCCGTGACCGTGGTCGCGCTGCTGCTCGGCTGGCACCTGGTGGCCAGCATCGGCGGCGGCGACATGCCGGTCGTGGTCTCGATGCTGAACAGCTACTCCGGCTGGGCCGCCGCCGCGTCGGGTTTCCTGCTCAACAACGACCTGCTGATCGTCACCGGCGCGTTGGTCGGGTCGAGCGGCGCCTATCTCTCCTACATCATGTGCCAGGCCATGAACCGCTCCTTCATCTCGGTCATCGCCGGCGGCTTCGGCATCGAGGCGCCCTCCGGCGGCGACCAGAACCTCGGCCGACACCGCGAGATCTCCGCCGAGGAGACCGCCGAACTGCTGGCCTCCGCCTCGAAGGTGGTCATCACACCGGGATACGGCATGGCGGTGGCCCAGGCGCAGTACCCCGTCGCCGAACTCACCCGCACCCTGCGCGAGCGCCGCGTCGACGTCCGCTTCGGCATCCACCCGGTGGCCGGCCGTCTGCCCGGCCATATGAACGTCCTGCTGGCCGAGGCGAAGGTGCCCTACGACATCGTGCTGGAGATGGACGAGATCAACGACGATCTGGCCGACACCGATGTCGTCCTGGTCATCGGCGCCAACGACACCGTCAACCCGGCCGCCATGGACGATCCGACCAGCCCGATCGCAGGCATGCCGGTGCTACGCGTGTGGGAGGCGAAGAACGTGGTCGTCTTCAAGCGGTCCATGGCGGCCGGCTACGCCGGAGTCCAGAACCCGCTCTTCTACCGCGAGAACACCCAGATGCTCTTCGGCGACGCCAAAGCCGGAGTCGACCAGATCGTCAGCGCCCTGGCCGCAGTGGTGCGGGTCTGAGCTCTGGCCGACCTCAGGACTCCGGCCAGGCCGAACAAGCGTCGGATCCGGTTCCGCTCGCGGGTTGCGGCGGATCGTGAAGGCGCTTGTCGGAAGGAGGCGCTCGTCAGAAGGCGAGGGCCTGTTGGACTCCGGTGCCGGACGGCAGCTTGCGCTCGTGGTCCAGCAGCGCCTGCTTGCGGTCCAGGCCGCCGCCGTAGCCGGTGAGGCTTCCGTCCGACCCCACGACCCGATGGCAGGGCACGATGACGCCGATGGGGTTCTTGCCGTTGGCGAGCCCGACGGCGCGGGCCGCCGTCGGACTGCCGATGTGGGCGGCGAGTTCGCCGTAGGTCCAGGTCTCGCCGCAGGGGATCTCCCGCAGGGCGGCCCAGACCCGCTGCTGGAACGGCGTCCCCTGCGGTCGCAGCGGCAGGTCGAAGGTGTCGCGCAGGCCGGCGAAGTACTCCTCCAGCTGGCGGACCGTCTCCGCGAAGGGGGCTTCGGTCGGTTCGGGGACCAGGACCCCGAAGGCGGACTGGTCGGGCCGGTGGCGCTGGTCCTCCATGTAGAGGCAGAGCAGGTCGCCGCCCTCGGCGACCAGGGTGAGGGGCCCGTAGGGGCTGTCGATGACGGTGTGCCTGCGCCCCTGGGGCGCGGCGGAGGGCTTGGCGCCGGTGGCGCTGTTCATGGGTGCTCCGTAGTCGCGGTGAGCAGGCTGCCCGGGCGCGGGGTCGGGCGCGGGGTCGGGCTCGGGGACAGGCTCGGGGTCGGGCTCGGGGACGGTCCGACGACGTCGCCGGTGGGCATCTGGTTGACCGGGTGTTCGCCGGTCGCCCACAGGTGCTGGACGGCGTAGGCGCGCCAGGGCCGCCAGGCCGAGGAGTGGCGGACCAGCTGGGCCGGGGTCGAGGGCAGGCCCAGCGCGGTGGCGGCGAGTCTCACCCCCAGGTCGGTGGCGTTGAAGGCGTCCGGGTCGCCGAGCGCCCGCATGGCGATGGTCTCCACCGTCCACGGTCCGATCCCGGGCAGTTCGGTCAGCTGGGCGCGGGTCTTCGACCAGTCGCTGCCGCTGCCCAGGTCGATCGAGCCGGCCGCGAGGGCGGTGATCAACCCGGTGAGGGCGTGGCGGCGCTGCTGCGGGAAGGCGACCGTGGCCGGGTCCAGCTCGGTGAGGTCAGCGGCGGCGGGGAAGAGGTGGGTGAGCCCGCCGCCGGGGTCGCTGACGGGCTCGCCGTGGGCGGCCACCAGGCGGGCCGCGTGAGTGCGGGCAGCGGCGGTGGAGATCTGCTGGCCGAGCATCGCGCGGATCGCGAACTCCGGGCCGTCCACGGTGTGCGGGACCCGGCGCCCGGGGTTCTTCCGCACCAGTGGGGCCAACGTCGGGTCGGCGCTGAGCAGTTCGTCGATGGCGACGGTGTCGGCGTCCAGGTCGAGCATCCGCCGGCACCGGTTGATCGCCGTGGTCAGGTCCCTCAGGTCGGACAGGCTGAGGTGGCACTCGATGTAGGCGGCGGCGGTGGGGCGCAGTTCGACGATCCCGGGTCCGTGCGGCAGCCGCAGGGTGCGTCGGTACGCGCCGGACCGCCACTCCTCGACGCCCGGAACGGCCGTCGCCACCAGGTGCCCGAACAGGTTGTCCGGGCACAGCGGCGCCCGGAACGGCAGCCGCAGGGTCAGCGCCCCGGCCGTGGCGATCGGATGGCTGCGACGGCGCAGTTCGGTGGGCGAGAGGGCGAACACCTGTTGCACGGTGAGGTTGAACGTGCGGATGGACGAGAATCCGGCGGCGAAGGCCACGTCGCCCATCGGTAGGGCACTGGTCTCGATCAACAGCCTTGCGGCCTGGGCGCGTTGTGCGCGTGCCAGGGCGAGCGGCCCGGCTCCCACCTCGGCCAGCAGTTGGCGTTCGATCTGTCGGGTGCTGTATCCGAGCTGTGCCGCGAGACCGGGGACGCCCTCGCGGTCCACCAGTCCGTCCATGATCAGCCGCATCGCCCGGGCGACCAGGTCGGCCCGCTCGTTCCAGGCCGGCGAACCGGGTGTGGCGTCGGGGCGGCACCGCTTGCAGGCTCGGAAGCCGCCCTGTTGCGCGGCGGCGGCGCTGGGGTAGAACCTCATGTTCTTGGGTTTCGGCGGAACCACGGGACAGCTGGGCCTGCAGTAGATCCCGGTGGTCAGTACAGCGGTGAAGAACCACCCGTCGAACCGGGCGTCCTTGGACTGCACAGCCCTGACACATTGCTCGGCATCTTCGTACATGCTCCCAGCATGGGCCGAGGACACCGTCCGGGGCTGGCAAGTTTGCGACACCACGCTCACGGGTCGGCGATCCGTGGGACGGCGGCGTGGCAGAACGCCGCGAAGGCCGCCGCCCTGCGGGTGGGCTCCGCGCCGACCGGCCGGGCCAGGACGACCGGGAGCGGCACGACCTCGTCGCTGATCCGCCGGACCTCCAGTCGTCGGCCCTCGTAGCTGACGTCCACGCTGGGGTGCTGGATCAGCAGCGAGTAGCCGAAGCCCCGGGCGACCAGGCTGCGGACCGTCTCAAAGTTCTCGGTGCGGTGCCGGACGGTCGGGGTGACACCGGCTCCGGCCAGCACCTCGGTGAAGTAGCGCAGGCTGGGCGGGACGTCCAGCACAATCATCTCGTGGTCGGCCAGGTCGGCGAGCCGCACGGTCTCGGCGTCCGCCAGCCGATGCCCGGACGGCAGCAGCACGTGCGGTCGGGTCAGGTAGAGCAGCTCCTGGTGGATGGTGGGCTCCAGGTCGACGCCGTAGAGCAGGGCGAGTTCGCAGCGGCCCTCCAGCAGCAGCCGCTGGAGCTCGACCAGCGAGCCCTCCACGAAGTCGACGACCACCTCGGGGAAGGCGGCCTGGAACTCCTCCAGCAGCGGCGGCAGCAGGAAAGGCGCCAGGGTGCTGAAGCAGCCGACCGTGAGCCGGCCGGCCGGGGACTGGCCCAGGTCGCGCATGCCGGCTTGGAGTTCCTCGGTGCGGGCCAGCAGGGCCCGGGCCTCCGGCAGCAGCCGTCGGCCCGCCTGGGTGAGGGTCAGTCCTCTGCCCTTGGCGCGGAACAGCAGCTGCACGCGGAGCTGGCGTTCCAGTTCCGCGATGCCCAGCGAGACCGCGGACTGGGAGACGAAGAGCCGTTGGGCGGCCTCGGTCATGGTGCCGGTCTCGGCGGCGATGACGAAGTAGTCCAACTGGCGCAGGCTGATCCGGTCAGTCACAAGAAAACATCATAGCTCAATCCACTTTAATAACATTTTCATATTCAACGGTCTCGGCAAGACTGAGTGCACCAAGCCCAGGAGGTTGCGTCATGACGCAGACCAACGTGGCATCGTGCCCCGTGCACAAGAACTTCGATCCGCTGTCCGAGTCCTATCTGGCCGACCCCTATCCGGACCAGTCCGCTGTCCGCGACGAGGTCCCCGCCTTCTACGCGGCCTCGATCGACATGTGGGTGGTGACCCGCTACGACGACATCGAGGCGGTGCTGAAGGACCCCGGGACGTTCTCGGCGGCGGTCGGCCAGCGGCCGGTGTTCCCCTTGACGGACGAGGCGCTCGGCATCATCAAGGAGGGCTTCCACGCGACTCCGGTGATGTCCGACTGCGACCCGCCCAAGCACACCCGGATCCGCAAGCACAACCAGAAGGGCTTCTCGGCGCGCCGCGTCTCAGTGCTGGAGCCCAAGGTGTGGGCCAAGGCCACCGAGCTGGTCGACGCGATCAAGCCGGGCCAGGTCGATCTGGTGCCCGCGCTCACCTATCCGCTGCCCGCCTACATGATCTTCACCTTCATCGGGTTCCCCGACGAGGACATGGACATGATCAAAGGCTGGTGCGGCAACCGCATCGCCTTCAGCTGGGGACGGCCCAGCCCGGACGAACAGCGCGACGTGGCCACCAACATGGCGCACTACTGGCGCTACTGCGAGGAGTTCGTCGCCAAGCGGGCGGCAGACCCGGTGGACGACTTCACCAGCGACCTGATCCGGATCCACCGGGCCGACCCGGAGGCGATCTCGCTGGACGAGATCACCAACGTCGCCTACGGGCTCAGCTTCGCCGGTCACGAGACCACGTCCAACTTCACCAGCAACGCGATCCGGCAGCTGCTGACCCACCGGGAGCAGTGGGACGCGATCTGCGCGGACCGCTCGCTCATCGGCGAGGCGGTGGAGGAGGTACTGCGCTTTGACAGCAGCATCGTCGCCTGGCGCCGCATCACCACCCGCGCGGCGGTGGTCGACGGGGTCGAGATCCCGGCCGAGGCCAAGGTGCTGCTGCTGCTCGGCGCGGCCAACCGCGACCCGGAGCACTTCGAGGCCCCGGAGACCTTCGACATCCACCGCGGCGACGTCCGCGGCCACATCGCCTTCGGCAAGGGCATCCACTACTGCATCGGCGCGGCGCTCGCGCGGATGGAGGCCAGGATCGCCCTCGACCTGCTGGCGCAGCGGGCACCGGGAATGCGGCTGGTGGAGGACCAGGAGTTCACCTTCCCCGCCAACATCTCCTTCCGCGGCCCCAAGCGCCTGCTGGTCGACTGGCCGGAGTGACCCGGGGGATCCCGAGAACGGCACTGCCGCGCCAGGACGGGCGGCGGTGCCGCTCCCGTTCAGCGCCGCGCTCAGCGGTCACCGTCAATGCCCCAGGTCTCTGGTCGACTACTGGGAGCGCGCCCACGTCGCCGGGGCCGGCAAGCCCGGCTTCGGGTCCGCTACGGCTTCAAGGTCTGTTGCACCCGCCGCAACCCGTTCCGGGAGCCGGCATTCGGGTGACAGCCCGCTGGTTCGCGCGTATCACTGCTGGTGGGCGAGCAGCGCCGTATCGCTTACCGGGTGCGCGGTTCGCAGCACGGACGCCAGGCCCGGGATGTCGCCCGGCTTGCACAGGTCGTCGGTCAGCAGGAGCAGCAGGCCGTGACGCTGCTGCGCCAGGGCACAGCCGGAGCCCTTCCCGGTCGAGGCCCACAGGCCGCCGCCGCTGCCGGCACAGTGGGAGTACGTCAGTTCCGGGTCGGCGGTGCGGGCACGCAGCAGGACGGTGCACGGGCTGAGCGACCCGGCCGGCCCGACCCGCAAGGCGGTGAAGGAGGAGCCGACCGGGGAGCCGTCGTCGTACTCCACGTCCAGTGCGCCGGAGCTGTACTGGATGTCGTCGGCCCGCAGTCCCGGCCAGTCGACGAGGACCACCAGTCGACGCGGGGGACTTCCCATGGAACGCAGCACGGTCGCGTCGGCGGTGTGCAGCGTCAGGCGGTACAACGGCAGCCACGACGCTGCCAGCACCAGCGCCGTCGCGACGGCTGCCACCCGCGCCCGGCGACCGGTCAACGCCAGCGCGCTCAGCGCACCGAGCATGACCGCGGCGCCGAGCCAGGTGAGGCACAGCATGGCGATGCTGTGCACCACCACGGGCAGCACCCGCAGGAGCAGAGCGCCGGCCGTGGCCACCAGCGCGGCCAGCAGCTGTAGTCGACGGCCGGTCAGCCCCGTCGCCTGCCGCCCCTGTCGTGCTGTGGTCCCGTCGCGGAACCACACGTATCCGCCGCCGGCGGCCAGCCCCACACAGATCGCTGACGCGCCGGCGCGGCCCAACACCAGGCTGAGCACCCCCACCGCAAGCACGAACAGCGGCCCCGCGCTGAGCCCGGTCACCAGCCAGCGGCCCACCCAGGCCGCCCGAGGCCGCGCGACTGCGAAGCCAACGAGCCCTTGCCCCCACGCCCGCTCCGGCATGGCCACCTCCGCGCCCCGCCGACCCCTGTCAACGTCGGCGCGATCCTATGGCAGAGCCCGGCAACTCACGAGCCGGTTTCTGAGATCGCACGCGGCAAGCCGATCGCCAGGTCTGCCGGGCGTCCAGCCCCAGTTCGTCACCCCGCTGCGGTGGGTGACGGCGCGTCTGGGCGAGCCGCCGGCCGTGGTCGAGCCGGCGCGCCGGGCGCGGCGAACCCGGCCCCCCGGGTCGACGGGGGGCCGGGGTGCCGGGTTCCGCCGCGGGGCAGCCCGGCCGCCGGTCCGCGACGGGCGGGCTGCCCCGCCGGATCAGCCGGCCCGGGCGGGGGCTGTGGCGGCGTCGGCGTAGGTCGTCCAGGCCAGGGTGGCGGCGGCGAGCACGGCCACCGCGACCAGGACGACGCCTGGCTGCACCGAGGTGGCGATCGCGGCCAGCGGGTAGGAGGCCATGAAGCCGATGTAGGTCAGCGCCTGGTAGGCGGCGGTCAGTCCGGCCAAGTGCTCCGGGGTCGCCAGCCGATGGACCTCCAGCAGGCCGTAGACCTGACAGCAGCCGTAGCCGGCGCCGAGCACCAGCGAGGCCAGCAGCACCAGGACCGGCTGGACCAGCGCCGCCGCCGCGGCCGCCGTCAGCAGGCCGACCACCACGATGGTCAGCGCGCTGGTGCGCAGCCGGGTGGGGCCGGACGCGTCCATCCGGCGGGCGAACGGCTGGACGAAGATGCCGGCGCCCGCGTTTGCCACCACCACGGCGGCGCTGAAGATGATCGGATAGCCGGAGATGTGGCTCTTGACCAGCACGGGAAGGTAGCCCACCGCGATCACCACCGAGATGTAGACCCACGGGGCCAGTGGCAGCACCACCATGGTGAACCGGCGGTTCCGCACCTCGTGCACCCGCAGGTGCCGCAGCATGCCGCCGCCGCTGCCGGGCGGGTGCGTCTCGGGGGCGCGCAGGACGCAGACGAAGGCGATCGCGACCAGCGCCAGCTGCGGCAGGTAGGCGATCACGGTCGGGTCCGGTGCCCACTGCGCCAGCACCCCGGCGACCAGCGGGCCCAGCCCGAAGCCGACGCCCATCGCCACGGTCAGCCGTCGTGGTCCGTGCTGGCTGCCGCCGGACGAGGCGGACAGCTCCCTGATCCAGGCGCCGCCGCAGCTGAAGCCGGCGCCGCTGGCCATCCCGGAGACCAGTCGGCCGGCCAGGAGCCAGTCGAACCCGGATCCGCCCATGATCAGCAGCACCGTGGCCAGGCCGGAGGCCAGGATCGTGGGCACCATCACCCGGCGGCGGCCGAAGCGGTCCGAGAACGGGCCGCCGAACATCAATCCGGGGATCATGCCGATGACATACGGCACAAAGGTGGCCTGCACCTCGGTCGAGGACAGGTGCAGGCGGCTCTGGTAGAGCAGCAGCATCGGCGTGAACTGCTGGGCGGCCCAGCCGATGGTCGCCACCGCGAGCGCGGCCAGCAGCCATGAGCGGGCGGCGGGCGATAAGGCGCCCTTGCCGGGAAGCTCCCCGGTGGGGGTCGGCGGCCCGGTGTTACCTGTGGTAACTGTGGCTTGGCCACGCGCGATTCGGGTGTTCTGGTTCATACCCTGATGATTCACCCGTTTGCGCAACCCCGCGAGTGGCAGGGCTGCCAACATCCGCGCGGTTCCGGTCATGACTGCTCCCTGAGCGGCTCGGCGTCCACGAGGGGGTGGTCCTCGGTGAAGGGGGCCTGGTCGACCGCGCCGCCGGGCGATCCCACTCCCACCTGGGCGAAGACCTCGGCCTCGACGCCGAGGTAGCCGTGCCACGAGTCGGGCACCTCGGTGTCGACGAAGATCGCGTCGACCGGGCAGACCGGCTCGCAGGCGCCGCAGTCCACGCACTCGTCGGGATGGATGTAGAGCTTGCGGGGCCCCTCGTAGATGCAGTCCACCGGGCATTCGTCGATGCAGGCCCGGTCCTTGATGTCGACGCACGGTTGGGCGATGACGTAGGTCATGGGAACTCCTTGCTCACAGGGTGTTGCTCACAGGGGGGTGTTCACGGTCCAGGAGTCGGCTCCGGTCAGCAGGGCCGCCAGGTCGCCCTCCCCTTGCCGTTGGACGGCGGCGTCGAGCTGGTCGCCCATCGCGGCGTCGTACACCGGCCGCTGGACGTCGCGGAACACCCCGATCGGGGTGTGCTGGAGGGTGTTCGGGTCGGCCAGGCGGGACAACGCGAAGGCGGTCGCGGGTGAGGCCGCGTGCGCGTCGTGGACCAGCAGGGCGGACTCGTTGTCCGCGGTGACGGTGACCGTGGTCAGCTCGCCGGTGACGGTGTCCCGCAGCACGCCCTGGCCCAGGTCGGCGCCGAAGCGGACGGGCCGGCCGTGCTCCAGGCGGATCAGCGCCTCCTCGGCGGTGGCCCGGTTCTTGAGGGCGTCGAAGGCGCCGTCATTGAAGATGTTGCAGTTCTGGTAGATCTCGACCAGCGCCGTGCCCGGGTGGGCCGCCGCCGCGCGGAGCACCCCGGTCAGGTGCTTGCGGTCCGAGTCGAGGGTGCGGGCGACGAAGGTCGCTTCGGCCCCCAGGGCCAGGGACACCGGGTTGAAGGGGTTGTCCAGTGAGCCCGCGGGCGTCGACTTGGTGATCTTTCCCCGTTCGGAGGTCGGCGAGTACTGGCCCTTCGTCAGACCGTAGATCCGGTTGTTGAACAGCAGGATCCTGAGGTTGACGTTGCGGCGCAGGGCGTGGATGAGGTGGTTGCCGCCAATGGACAGCGCGTCGCCGTCCCCGGTGATCACCCACACCGACAGGTCGCGGCGCGAGGCGGCCAGGCCGGTGGCGATGGCGGGGGCGCGGCCGTGGATGGAGTGCATCCCGTAGGTGTTGAGGTAGTAGGGAAAGCGGGAGCTACAGCCGATACCGGAGACGAAGACGAAGTTCTCCCGCTTGAGGCCCAGTTCGGGTAGGAAGGACTGGACGGCCGCCAGCACGGCGTAGTCGCCGCAGCCGGGGCACCAGCGCACCTCCTGGTCGGACTTGAAGTCCTTGGCGACCTGCCCGGCCTCGCTCCTCGGCACCAGCGACAGTGACTCATACGTCGACACTGATGGCCTCCTTGAGAGTGGTGGCGAGCTGTTCGGCCTTGAAGGGGAGCCCGGTGACCTGAGTGAGGGAACGGGCGTCGACCAGGTATCTGGCCCGGACCAGGTGGGCCAGCTGGCCCAGGTTCATCTCCGGGACGACTACCCCGCGGTAGGACTTCAGCACTTCTCCCAGGTTGGCGGGAAAGGGGTTGAGGTGGCGCAGGTGCGCCTGGGCGATCCGGCCGCCGTCGGCGCGGACCCGGCGCACCGCCGCGGTGATCGGTCCGTAGGTCGACCCCCAGCCCAGCACCAGCACCTCCGCGTCGCCGCCGGGGTCGTCCAGCTCCAGGTCGGGGACGGTGATGCCGTCGATCCTGGCCTGGCGGGTGCGGACCATGTGCTCGTGGTTGGCCGGGTCGTAGGAGATGGCCCCGGAGCCGCTCTGCTTCTCGATGCCGCCGATCCGGTGCTCCAGTCCCGGCGTGCCGGGCACCGCCCAGGGCCGGGCGAGGGTGTCGGGGTCGCGCAGGTAGGGCCAGAAGTCGGCACTGCCGTCGGCCCCGGTGTGGTTCGGATCCACCGCGAACTCCGGCCTGAGATCCGGAAGTTGGTCGGGGTCCGGAATCCGCCAGGGCTCGGTGCCGTTGGCCAGGGAGCCGTCGGAGAGCAGGAACACCGGAGTGCGGTAGGCCAGTGCGATCCGGGCCGCCTCCAGGGCCGCCGTGAAGCACTCGCCCGGCGTCGCCGGAGCCACGATCGGGACCGGCGACTCGCCGTTGCGTCCGTACATCGCCTGGAGCAGGTCGGCCTGCTCGGTCTTGGTGGGCAGCCCGGTCGACGGGCCGCCGCGCTGGACGTCCACCACGACCAGGGGGAGTTCCAGCGAGACCGCCAGCCCGATCGTCTCGGACTTCAGCGCCACGCCGGGCCCGGAGGTGGTGGTCACCCCGAGCGAGCCGCCGAACGCCGCGCCCAGTGCCGCGCCGACGCCGGCGATCTCGTCCTCGGCCTGGAAGGTCCGGATGCCGAAGTTCTTGTGCTTGGCGAGCTCGTGCAGGATGTCCGAGGCCGGGGTGATCGGATAGGACCCCAGGAACAGCGGGAGCCCCGACTGGCGCGCCGCCGCGACCAGCCCGTAGGCCAGCGCGGTGTTGCCGGAGATGCTGCGATAGCGGCCCGGCGCGAACCGGTTGGCGGCGGGGGCCACTTGGTAGGAGACGGCGAAGTCCTCGGTGGTCTCGCCGAAGTTCCAGCCGGCCCGGAACGCCGCGACGTTCGCCTCGGCGACCTTCGGCGTCCGGGCGAACTTCCGGGTCAGGAAAGCCTCGGTGCCGGCGGTCGGCCGGTGGTACATCCACGACAGCAGGCCGAGGGTGAACATGTTCTTGCTGCGCTCGGCCTCCTTGCGCGGCAGTTCGAACTCCTTGAGCGCCCCGACGGTCAGCGTGGTCAGCGGCACCTCGTGCAGGGCGAACGCCGCCAGTGAGCCGTCCTGTAGCGGGTTGCTGCCGTAGCCCGCCTTGGCGACCGCCCGGTCGGTGAACTCGTCGGTGTCGACGATCAGTTCGGCGCCGCGCGGGGTGTCGCCGATGTTGGCGCGCAGCGCGGCCGGGTTCATCGCGACCAGCACGTCCGGCGCGTCGCCGGGGGTCAGCGTCTCGTGGTCGGCGAAGTGCAGTTGGAACGAGGAGACGCCGGGCAGGGTGCCGGCCGGGGCGCGGATCTCGGCGGGGAAGTTCGGCAGGGTCGACAGGTCGTTGCCGAAGGACGCCGTCTCGGAGGAGAACCGGTCGCCGGCCAGCTGCATGCCGTCCCCGGAGTCCCCGGCGAAGCGGATGACCACCCGGTCGAGGGTCTTGACCTCACCGTCTCGGCCGTCCTGGCGGGCGTCCTCGCGGCGGGGGGCGTCGGATGCGGTCAGCGCCATGACGCCTCCCAGACCTCGGCCGGTACGCCGTTGTCGAGGACGACGGTCCTGGGACCGCCCTCCGGGTGACGGTCCCGCGCCCGGAACGTCAGCAGCGCGAAGGCCGCTCGCCTGTCCTCGGCGGGCTCCGCCTGGTCGGACCCGACCAGCAGCAGGCTCCCCACCACGGCCGCGAGTGCCTCATCCGAGCCGCCGAGCCGGATCCGGCTCTCGGCGGTGGTCTCCAAGGCGTGCTCGTACTGCCGGACGGCGTCGTCCAGCGCCCCGACCGGCACCGCGTGCCGGGCCAGCAGACGTACCCCGCCGTCGGTTCGGGCGCCGCTCTCCGCAGGGGGATCGGGCCGCTCGCCGGGCTGCGGGCGGTGCTCGACCAGTTCGGCGATCTGCCCGTCGGGCAGGCGGACCCGGGCCCGTGAGCCGGGCAGGATCCGCTCCGGCGGTTCCAGGACCGTGGTGCCGCCGAAGCTGCGCAGCCGCTCCAACTGGGCCCTGAGCGAGGGCACGATCAGCGAGAAGGCGGTCTGCCGCTGGATCGGGGTGAACGGACGGGCGCTGCCGATCAGCAACAGGTTGCCGACGGCCGCGAGTTCGAGGCCGCCGAAGTCCGGGATGGGCATCCGCAGGTCGGCCGGAACGCCCAGCAGCCGCTCGTAGAAGGCGATCTGCTGGTCCAGCTCGGCCACGTCGACCAGGGATCGGGCCAGCAGCCTCGGCCGGTCCAGGGCGAAGGAGTCGGGCGAGGTACGGAACCAGCGGGTGGACAGGTTCGGGGGGAGGGTCCTGGGGTGGTGGGTCACGGGCATCGGTCAGTCCTCCTGCTTGTTGGCGGCCTGCTTGTACGGGGCCTGCCTGTACGGGGCCTGCTTGTACGGGGCCTGCTTGTACGGGGCCGGGGCGCCGAGCCACGGCCGTGCGGTGAGTCCCCAGGCCGCGAACTCGTCCGCGATCAGTTGGCGCAGGGACTCGGGGTCGCCGAAGTGGTCGGGTATCGCGGTGGCGGTCACCGTCATCCGGCCGCCGACCTGGAGCAGGCACAGGGAGGCGCGCAGCCGGGCGCGCTCGGGGACCAGCCCCGGCACGTTCATGGTCCGCATGGCGACGCTGTCGGCGGTACGGTCGGCGAAGTGCGCCACCGCGTCCGGGACCTGCCCGAAGTTGGAGGCGACGACGTCGGTCTGCTGTGCTCCCGGGGCCTTCAGCCGGTTGGCGTGGCGGGCCGGGAGCCGGTGCCACAGGGCTTCGGGGACGAGGGTGGAGCTGTGCGCGCCGGACGAGGCGAGGGCGGCCTTCGCGGCCTGCCGGGTCTCCCGCAGGCCGGCGTGCCGGACGGCGCCTCCGGGCAGTGTCAGCGGGACGACGACCAGGGCGTTGGCGCGCCCGTCGGCGGTGGGCTCCCGGAGGTTCATCGGGATTCCGACCTGTACCGCGCGCTGCTGCTCGCGCGGGACCCGGGCCCGGATCAGGTTGGCCGCGATCTCCACGAACAGGCTGTTGGCGGTACCGCCGTGGGCGCGGGCCTGCTCCTCCCAGCGCGCGGCGTCGGTCTCGACGATGGCCGAGGTGAAGAACCGGGGCCGCGAACCGGCCGGAGCCGGGGCGGAGCCGTTCCGCAGCGCGGCGCGGATCCGCCGACGTTCGGCAGGATGCGTCAGCAGCCCGGCGCCCCAGACCACCGTCCCCGCGAGCAGCCCGGCAGTCTGCCCGAGGGCGTCGCCGAGGTCGCTGCCGAGCGGGGCCGCCGTCGCCGTCGCGTACGCGGGGACGTCGTCCGCGGCGATCGCCCGGAACAGACCCAGGCCGTCGCAGCGGAAGTGCGGCACGGTCAGCGACACCAGGCTGCCGCCCCGGTACGGGGCCGCGGCCAGCCGCCACAGCGCGGCGGAACCGACCGGCAGCGGCGCGCGGACCTGGGCGTCCATCCACCCGGGCAGGTCGGCCTCGGCGAGCGGTCGCGCGGTGACCCGCAGCGGCTCCTCGTTGGACGCGCCGACCCAGCTCCGGCGGGCGCCGGGAACGCGCGGCGCGGCGGCCGCACGGCTCAGCCAGCCCCGGTTGAGCCGCTGCCAGGCGGCTTCGAGCGAGGCGGTCGGCACCGGGTCGGGGAACCGCCACAGCACCTGGACGATCCGGGAGGAGCCCAGCGCGCCGGCCGCCTCGTGCAGCATCTCGTCGGTGGAGTTGAGGCGCCAGACCCTCGGCCCGGCCATCAGCCGGCCATCTCGTACAGCCGGTCGGCGGCGAGTTCGCCGACCGCGGGAGCCAGCTTGAACCCGTTGCCGTTCCAACCGACGGCGGTGACCAGCCCGCCGGGAGAGGGCCAGTCGGTCACCGCCCCCTGGCCGCCGACGACCATGGCGTCATAGGCGGCCACGCCGCCCACGGCGGGGGCGTCCGCCAGCCCGGGGCAGCGGTGCCGGACGACCTCGCGGACCCGTCGTTGCTCGTCGGCCGACACCCGGCCGCGCACCGTCGCCGGGACGTCGGTCTCCTGGGAGACGACACCGGCCAGCACGGTGCGGCCGCGGTTCCAACGGCGCAGCCAGGCCCCGGTGGTGGCGTCGGCCACGGTCGGCAGATCGGTGGAGCCGCTGTCCTGGTCCAACTGGAAGAGGCAGTAGCTCACCGACCTGGTGCACAGTGCCAGCCGCACGCCGACGGACGCGGCGAGGGGCGCGCTGCCGACCCCGGCGGCGAGCAGGACCGCCCGGGCGCGCACCGTCCCCTCCGTGGTCCGGACCCCGCAGACGCCGGCGGCGGAGGTGAGCACCCCGGTCGCCTTGGCCCGCACCAGCTGGAGGGCCGGTCCGGCGTCGCGCCGCATCGCCGTGGCCACCTCGGCCACCGGCAGCCAGCCGGCCCGGGGCTCGTACACCCCGATGAAGCCCTCCGGCACGCTGAGGTCGGTGAACCTGGCGCTGATCTCCTGGGCCGAGAGCAGCTGGGCGTCCTGCCCGGCGGCCCGGACGGCCGCCACCCCGGCCAGCGCGTCGGGGAGGCCGTCGGCGTCGACGAGGGTCAGGCTGCCGTGTTCCCTGACCGCCGGCCAGGTGCCGTGCCAGCCCTGCCGTAGATAGCGGTCGAGGCCCTGGGCCGCCCAGGAGCCGTGCCGGCCGGCCAGGTCGAGCGCCCGGACCAGGCCGCCGGAGGCGCCGGTCGAGCCCGCGGCGACGCCGGACTCGTCCACCGCGACCACGGACAGGCCGCGGGCGGTGAGCCGTTCGGCGGCGGCCAGCCCGATGATCCCGCAGCCGACGACGGCCACGTCCGCGCCGGCGATGACCGCGGTCATCGCACGGCCTGCGCTACCAGCTGCTGCTCCCGGTCCGGACCGCGTTGCCGCAGCAGCGACTCGGCGATGTCGGTCGAACGGAAGGACAGCATGGCGAGCGCGCCCGCGTCACCCATCCCGTGGCTCGCCTCGCAGAGTCCGTTGAGGTAGACCCTGGGCGTGCGGGGGCTGTTGGTGCCGGTCCTGAGCGCGATCGAGTAGTCGCGCGCCACGACCGGGGACCCGTCGTCGTCCAGCGGCAGCCGGTCGGCGACGCCCGCCAGCAGCGGGTGGTAGGGCTCGTCGTCCCGACCGAGGCCGAAGTCCCTGAACCCGGTGGCCAGGATCACCACATCGGCGTCGATCGTCTGCGCGGTGCCGTAGTTGACGTCGCGCACGACCAGCCGGTGGCCGCTGCCGCAGGGCAGCGGGCCGGTCTCGACCGCCTCGGAGAACGGGACCATCCGGAGCCGGTCGGAGCCGGTCAGCTCGTACTCGCGCTGCGCGCCGACCAGCCGGTCGATCACGTCCTGGTCGCACGCCGCGTAGTTGATCGACCGCAGCTCGTCCCTGATGCGCCGCTTGGCCGCGTTGGGCAGCGGGTGGAAGTAGTCGACGAACTCCGGCAGGAACACCTGGCGGCTGTAGGGACTGGTGTCCTTCAGCCGGAAGCCGATGCCCCGGTGGACCGAGGTGACCTGCTGGACGTTGGGGCGCGCCAGCAGGTCCAGCACGATCTCGATCGCGCTCTGGCTGGCTCCGACCACGGTGACCCGGATGTCCTTCTCCCGGAGTCGCTCGATGGACGACAGGTAGCGCGTCGAGTGGAAGACGGTCGGTCCCAGGCTCTGCTGGAACGGGTACGGGACCCTGGGTGAGCGTCCGGTGCCCACGACCAGGTTCTCGCCGAGCAGGCGCTCGCCGGTCTCGCTCTCCACACAGAACAGTTCGCCGTCGTCGTGGTCCTCCACCAGGGAGAGCCGCGCGGCGCTCTGCCCGTAGTCCACCGAGTCGCGGAACGACTCGGCGACCCAGGCGAGGTACTTCCCGTACTCCCCGCGCAGCGGGAACTTGGCGTTGAGGTGCAGGTAGTTGGTCAGCAGCCCCTGCTCCGAGAGGTAGTTGACGAAGGTGTGGCGGCTGTACGGGTTGCGCGCCATCGCCAGGTCGCGGAACGGATTGTTCTGGATGTCGGCTCCGGGCAGGAGTTGCTCGCTCTGCCATTGGAAGGAGTCGGCCCGCTCGATGAAACGGGCGGCGTCGGAGCGGCCGAGCTCGTCCAGCGCCACGGCCAGGGCCAGATTCGCGGGCCCGAAGCCCACTCCCAGGACCGGGTGGATCTCCTGGTTCGTCATGGTTCACGCATCCTCGGCTTGCCGTGTACGCGGATTCGCGGGGAGGGGGCTCACTGGTGGGCCTGGAGCACCGTTTCGGTGATCCGGTTGGCGTCGTCCACGTGCACGACGGTCGACTTGTGGCCGGCCAGCTCCTCTTCGGCGACCAAGGCGTAGCTGATGATGATGACCTTGTCGCCGGTGGCGACCAGGCGCGCGGCGGCGCCGTTGACGACGACCTCGTCGGCGCCCGGCGCGCCCAGGATGGTGTAAGTCTCGAACCTGGCACCGTTGTTGACGTTGACGACGGCGACCAGCTCGTGGACGCCGATCTCGGCGGCGTCGAGCAGCTCCGGGGAGATGGTGATCGAGCCGACGTAGTTGAGGTTGCTGTCGGTGATGGTCGCGCGGTGGATCTTCGAGTTCATGAAGGTGCGCAGCATGGAGTACTCCTTCGTCCTGTTCAGGTGTGTGGGGTGGAGTGGTGCGGAGGGCCGGTCGGCTAGTGGACGGCGGCGGCGAGGCCCAGGAAGGGGCCGGTCGGCGCGGTGTCCAGCCGTGCCAGCAGCGGGGGCCGGCCGACGGTGGTGGCGCCGCCGAAGGCCGCGGACACCTGCTCCGCCAGGTCGGGGGTGACCGGCCAGGCGAGCGTGCGCAGGGTCCACAGGAACATCAGCGCACCGGACACCTCGGCGGCGTCGTCGGTTCGGATCTCCCCGCAGCGCAGGGCGAGGACCTCCAGATGGAGTGCCAGTGCCTCGGCCGCCTTGCGGATGGAGAAGGTCTCCAGCCGGTAGGCCTCCTCGAAGCGCTGCCGGGACGCCCGCAGCGCGGCGGTCCACCAGGGTGACGGCGGTGTGTCGACGCGGCGGCCGGTGAGCGCGGTGTCCAGCTCCCGGGTGATCGCGGAGAGGGGGGCGTCGAAGCGGGTCGCCAGGGTGGAGGCGGCGATCGGCTCGCTGAACTCGGACTGCTGAAGTTCGGGGCTGGTCAGCGCGAGCACGAAACGTGCCCGGTCCCGGCCGACGCTCTCCAGGTAGTCCTTGGCCCAGCGGACGTCGCCCTTGCTGGTGGAGAACTTCCGGCCTTCGAGCATGAAGTACTGGTTGGTGACGGTCCTGGTCTTCGGCAGCGTGGCCGCCAGGCCGTGCTCGACGGCCAGCAGCGAGAGCGCCACGTAGACGAAGGCGTTGTAGAAGCCGTTGTCGATCCCGATGAACTGGACCAGCTCCTCGCAACCGGTCGTCCCGCGGTCCAGGCGGCCCCGCTCCAGCCAGTAGCGGTGGCCCACATAGATCTCCGGCCAGGCGTTGATCGCCTGCGGCCGGGCGTCGGGGCCGTCCCAGTCCACGGTGATGCCCCAGGCGCTGGGGTAGGTGATCGGGATGTACGGCAGCCGCTCGGCGAGGGTGTCGGCGACGACCCCGGCCAGGTCGGGGCGGAGCTTGACGTCGGAGTCCTGGTACCAGTGGGTGATCATCGGCCGGTAGCGCTCCAGGTCCAGGACCCAGATCCGGACCGCCCGGTGCGGCAGCGCCGTCGCGGCGTCGGCCGTCGGCAGCAGCGCGCCGGGCAGGTTGTAGCGTCCGCAGGCCTCGCAGACCCCGGCCCTGGCGTGGGCCAGGCAGATCGGGCAGCGTCCGGTGACGAAGGCCTCGGCCTTGTACTCGTCCGTGGCCGCGTCGTAGGGCAGGTCCACCTCGCGCTGCTCGAACGCGCCGTTCCGCCACAGGGTGCCGAAGAAGTCCTCGACGAACGCGGTGTAGTCCTTGTCCGGGCGCTCGAAGAGGTCGACGTCGATCCCGGCCAGCCCCAGCGAGGCGGTGACGCTGGTGAACGCGTGCTGGATCAGCGCCTCGGGGGTGGTGCCCAGCCGGTCGGCGGTGGTGACCACATAGGTCTGGTTGTCGTCGGTGCTGGTCGAGAACACCACGTCGTTGCCGAGCACCTTCTGCGACCGTGCGCACACGTCGCTGCCCAGCACCGGTCCCGACAGGTGGCCCAGGTGCAGGTCCCCGTTGGGGGTCGGCGGGGAGAACGTCACGTCGATCCGTCGTCGGCCGTGGCCGGCCGGGTACGGGGTGCCGGTCACCGCGAATCCGCTGCCTGCGCGGTCGGCTGTAGCCAGTAGACGCTGACGAAGGTCAGCGGCTCGCTGTCGCTGGTGTTGGTGACAATGTGGTGGGTGTCGTGCGGGATGTAGATGACGTCGCCGGTGAGCACCGGCCGCTCCTCCTGGCCGACCCGCACGTGTCCCGCGCCGCCGGTGAAGATGAACGTCTCGTCCGTCGCGTGGGCGTGCGGGGTGCTGGCCTCGGACGGCCGGATCGTGCACAGGGTGCTGTTCCAGGGCGGCACGACAACGCCGTCCCAGGGGTAGAGCTGGCGCAGGTCGCACCCGTTCTTACGGATCTGCTCGTCACTGGCGGTGGTCTTCACGTACATGGGGTTCCGTCCTTTGATCGTTGAGGTGGGGCCGGGCGTCAGCTGAGGGCGAGGATGCGCTGGATGACCTCCGGCGCGAAGGACTCGGCCGGCACGTTCAGCGGGCCCTTGAAGGTGGCCATCCTGGAGCCGGCCAGGATCGGGTCGACCGGCAGCGCCTTGGCGTAGGCCTTGCGACGCTCGGCGCCCTCGGGGGTGAAGGTCATGTTGACGGCGGTGCGGACCGAACCGGAGATCAGCAGCCGGCGCATCCGCTCCGCCCGCTCCTTGGCGTAGGGCTCGAAGATCTCCGGCGACCACGTGCTGTGCGAGCGCATGGCCTCCCAGACCATCCGGGCGTCACGCATCGCGATCGACAGGCCCTGGCCGATGACCGGGTCGCTCCAGCCCGCCGCGTCGCCGACGAGTACGCCGCCGGTGGCGAACGGCGTGTCGGCCCAGGCGTCGTTCATCGGGTAGAACGCGCAGGAGGCGGACGGGGTGGCCGTCGCGAACATCTCGCTGCCGGGGATGCACGAGAACTGGAAGGCCCGGAGGAACTGCTCGCGCCGGTCCGGTCCGCTGAAGCGGCCCTTCTGGTCGACGCCGTGCAGCAGGTAGAGCCGGGCTCGGGCTCCGGCCCGGGGGAAGACGAAGTACAGGAGGTCGCCCTCGGTGCCGATCGAGGTGACGTTCTCGGGCCAGGCGTCCAGGCCCTCGACCAGCATGCCGCCGCCGAGGGAGTTGGGGGGCGTCTGGTTGAGTCCGATCCCCAACTGGCGGCGCACGGTCGACGTCCGTCCGTCGGCTCCCACCACCATCCGGCAGGGCACCTCGTACTCGACGTCGTCGTGTTCGTAGCGGACGCTCGGGTGCGGGCCGGCGGTCACGGTCACGTCGCCGATGCCGCGGACGACTCGTGCCCCGGCCTCCTCGGCGGCGGTGGCCAGCGCCTCGCAGGCCTCGGGGTGCCCGACGTCCAGTACCCCGCGGATGCCGGGGAGCATCTCGTCCAGGTGCAGGGCCCGGCCCAGGGCGACCTCGGGGTCGACGGTCTCGTCGAAGCCGACGAAGCGGTCGATGTAGGTGCCGCCGGCCTTCAGGATGTGCTTCTCAAGGCCGAGTTGCAGCAGCTCCTCGACGCCCCAGCAGTTGAAGACCTCGCCCCTGACCTTGTCCCGGTAGGTGGTCTGCCGTTCGAGGAGGAGTACCTCGTAGCCGTCTCCGGCCAGTGCGGCGGCCAGCGCCGATCCGGCTATGCCACCGCCGACGACGGCCGCGTCAATGTGCTCAGATTTCACCGTGGAATCCTTTCCAGGGAATCTTGCGCAGGGTAGTGAATACAAATTTCCAGTCACGGTGCGTGGCAATTCCGTGCTGCCGACGTCTAATCCGTGGACTCAGGATTGACGCTACCCCATGTGTGGATTGAAGTACACCTTTAGATCCTAGGTCATTTTATGGATGTGACGTGCGACACATCGTATGGCCGTTGATGTCAGAGGCTTTCGCCATATATATGGGCAAAACAGGACCGATGATCCACGGCGGGCCGCCATAAAACGTCTGCATGAGGGCATGATTGGTCTCGAATACATCTTTGGATCAAAATCTCGCATGCTCTCTTCTGGCAAAGGCGGACCTGTTCAATGGATGTTTTCGATCAGCACGGTCCCATCGCCATAGTCGGCATGAGCTGCAGATTTCCCCAGGCGTCCGGCATCGAGGCGTACTGGAAAATCCTCGTAGAGAACACCGACGCCGTCACCCCCGTCCCGCCGGAACGTTTCGACGCCGCGGCCTGCTACGCCCCCGAGTCCGGCACACCGGGACGCACCGTCTCCCGGCACGGCGGGTTCCTCGACGACCCCTTCGCCTTCGACGCCGCGTTCTTCGGGATCTCCCCGGCGGAGGCGCGCAGCATTGACCCGCAGCAGCGACTGCTGCTGCCGGTGGTCTGGGAGGCGCTCGAAGCGGCCGGCATCCTGCCCTCGGCGCTCGCGGGCAGCCGCACCGGCGTCTACATCGGGCAGGCGACCGCCGACTACGCCGACGAGACCGGGCCCGGCAACGAGGGCCTCAAGGCCGCGACCGGGAGCCACATCCGGGCGATGACCCCCGGCCGCATCTCCTACGCACTGGACCTGCGCGGACCCAGCATGGTGGTCGACACCGCCTGCTCCTCCTCGCTCACCGCCGTGCACCTCGCCCGGCAGAGCCTGCTCACCGGGGAGAGCACGCTCGCCATCGCCGGGGGAGTCAACGTGATCCTCTCCCCGCGCGACGCCATCGCCTACTCGCACGCCTCGATGCTCTCCTCGGACGGACGCTGCAAGTTCGGCGACGCGGCCGCGGACGGCTTCGTCCGCAGCGAGGGCGCGGGTGTGGTCGTGCTCAAGCGGCTCCAGGACGCGGAGCGGGACGGCGACCCGGTGCTCGGGCTGCTGCTGGGCAGCTCCACCACCAACGACGGCAACGCCAGCGGATTCCTGCTCCAGCCCTCGGTGGCCGGCCAGGTCGCGATGCTGCGGGAGGCCTGCCTGGACGCGGGCACCAGCCCCGACCGGCTCGACTACGTCGAAGCGCACGGCACCGGCACCGCCGTCGGAGACAGCGTCGAACTCCAGGCCCTGGCCGAGGTCCTGCGGACCGCCCCCCCGGCCGCCCGGGCAGGCAGGCGACTGCGGACCGGCTCGGTCAAGACCAACATCGGCCACACCGAGGCGGCGGCCGGCATCGCGGGACTCATCAAGGCGACGCTGATCCTCGGGCACGGGGTCATCCCCGCCTCACTGCACCTGCGCACCCCGCAGCCGCTGCTCGCCGAGGACCGGCCGCCGGTGGAGATCGTCACCAGCAACCAGCCCCTCGCCGCCGCCGGCCCCCAGGCACTCCTGGGCGTCAGCTCGTTCGGCCTGTCCGGCACCAACGCCCATGTGGTGATCGGCGCGCACACCCCGTCACCGGTCCCGGACCGAGCCGCCGCGTCCGCGCCGCGCGCGGACCGGCCCCCGCTGCTGGTGCTCAGCGCCCGCTCGCACACCGCCCTGCTCCGGCTCGCCCTCGCCTACGCGCGGTACCTGGGCCCCGGCGGCCCCGGCCGGGAGCACCGGCTGGAGGACGTCTGCGCCGCCGCGGCCCGCCAGCGTGATCCGCACCCGTACCGCCTGTGGGCGGTCGGCAGTTCGCACGATGACCTGGCCGGGAAGCTCCGCGAACTCGCCGACGGGCAGGACATCCACGACGGCGCGACGGCCGACGCGGGATTCGGCCCGGAACGCCGCAACGTCTTCGTCTTCCCGGGCCAGGGCTCGCAGTGGCTCGGCATGGGCCGCGCGCTGCTGAAGGCCTCGCCCGGCTTCCGCGAGGCCCTGACCGACTGCGACCTGCAGATCCGGAAGGAGACCGGCTGGTCGGTGCTCGACCTGCTGAACGCGCCCACGGAGGAGTTCCCGGACCGGATCGAGCAGGTCCAACCGACGCTGTGGGCCATGCAGGTGGCCCTCGCCGAGACCTGGCGCACCATGGGCGTCGAGCCCGAGGTGTGCCTGGGGCACAGCATGGGCGAGACCGCCGCCGCCCGCGTCAGCGGCGCCCTGTCGCCGGCCGACGCGGCCGCGGTGATCTGCCGCCGCAGCCGGCTCATGCAGCGCGTCGCCGGGCAGGGCGCGATGCTCGCCGTGGAACTCTCGGCGGCGGAGGCGAACCGCCTGCTGCGGGAGTACCGGGGGCGGGTGTGCGTGGCGGTCGAGAACGCCCCCCGCGCCACCGTCCTGGCCGGCGACGCCGACGCCCTGCGGGAGATCGGCGCGGCACTGAACGAGCGGGGCGTCTACAGCCGGCTGGTCAAGGTCGACGTCGCCTCGCACTCCTCGGTCATGGACGTCCTGCGCGACGACCTGCTGGCCGAACTCGCCGACCTCGCCCCGCGCCCGGCCACGGTCGCGCTGGTCTCCACGGTCCGCTGCGCCCCGCTGGACGGGACCGAACTGGACGCCGGCTACTGGATGGACAACCTGCGCGAACCAGTGCGCTTCGCCGACAGCGTCCGCCTGCTCGCCAAGGAGACGGACAACGTGTTCGTCGAGATCAGCCCGCACCCCCTGCTGACCACCGCGCTGGAGGACACCATCGCGGACGTCGGGGCCGGGTCCGCGGTGGTCGCCAGCTGCCGCCGCGACCAGGACGAGTGCGTGGAACTCGCCCGCGCCCTGGGCGCGTTGTACGCCCGGGGCGGCCGCATCCGCTGGGACCGCTGGTTCAGCTCCGCGGCCCGGCACATCACGCTGCCCGGCTACCCGTGGGACGAGGAGCACCTGCGCCGTCCCGTCGTCCGGCCCCGGCCGGCCGAGCACGTCCAGGACTTCCCCCAGCACGGGCCGGACGACGGCACCGCACCGGACGGACCCATCCCCTCGACGGTCTATCTCGCGGCGGCCGCGGACGCCGCCCGGGCCGCCACCGGGCACGGGGCCTTCAGCATCGAGGACGCACGGCTGAGCGAGGACCTGGCGGACCCGGCGGCGGACCACGGGTCCGTGCTCCGGGTCCGGCTGCTGGACCGCGGCGACGGGACGCACACGGTCCGGGTGCACGCGCTCTCCGCCTCTGCGACCACCCCCGCCGCCACAGCCGACGACCGGAGCACCGACGGCGCCTACCTCAGCGCCGTGCTCCGCCTGCTGGAGAAGGGGCAGACCCCTTTGGTGGCACCGGACTTGGACGCGGCACTGGCCCGCTGCCGGGACTACCTCCCGGCGGCGGCCTTCCAGGCCGCGGCCCAGGACCGTGGCTACCGTGACGGCCCGATCATGCGGTCGGTCATCCAGACCTGGCGTCGGGACGGCGAGGCCGTCGCCCGGGTCCGGCTGCCCCGGGTACCGCGCCAGGCGGCCTGGGAGGCATGCCTGCAGCCGCTGTTGGCCGCGCTCCCGGCCGCCGATCCGGCCGGATCCGCCTATCTTCCGGTCTTCTTCGCGCGGGTGCGGCTGCTGGGCGACCTGCCCGACGAGTTCTGGAGCCGGGCGACGTTCACCGTGGAGGGCGGGTCGGCCCGGGCCGACATCGTGGTGTCGGACCTGGACGGGCAGCTGCTGGCGGAGTTCCGCGGGATGGAGCTGCGGCGGCGGACGCCGCTCGGATCCGGCCACGCCCCGTGGCCGGCCGCGCTGCTGCGGCTGCCGGGACTGGCGGCCTCGGCGGTCGGCGCTCTGACGCCGTCGCCGACGGCGGTACTGTCCGCCTCGCTCCGACTGCTGGACCCGGACGGACGGCTGCGCGAGGCCATCGGGTCGATCCCGGTCGCGCCCCCCGCGCCCAGCTCCGAGCAGCGGACCGATGCCGTACCG
>Ga0302314_10002536_pt1 | contig 33852 bp, 33 predicted proteins | sample III_Palsa_N2_3_FD_200533 | JGI IMG/M metagenome (GOLD analysis project Ga0302314, IMG submission 200533) | Peat permafrost microbial communities from Stordalen Mire near Abisko, Sweden - III_Palsa_N2_3 | ecosystem: Environmental > Terrestrial > Soil > Palsa > Peat permafrost | place: Sweden...
GTGCGCTGCTGTGCGTTCGACTCGTTTTGGGGGCCGGCAATGATGCCGAGCTCATCGGTGTGTCCGAGTCGGGTCGCCACATAGTCGCCGACCCGCATCGCCCCCTTACGGTCGTCCGGCCCAACGAATGGCACATGAATGCCATGGTCCTTAAGCGCGGCGGCGTCCAGCCGGTTGTCAATGGCAATGACAATAATGCCAGCGCCAATCGCCGAAGCGACAACAGGCACGAGTGCCTTCGAATCAACGGCCGCAAGTACGATGGCGTTCACCTTGACCCGAATCATGTCATGCACGATGGCAATCTGTGCAGTGGCGTCCGCGTCGTCGGCGATACTGGCGGTCACCAGATCAAACTGGTCTGAATTGTGTTGCTGGTAGTCCTTTGCGCTATCCCACATCGCTCGACCGAACTGCTTATCCATCGATTTGGTCACCAGCGCGATGACCGGTCTGGATGGCGTGGCCTGAGCGTGTCCCGAGCCCCACGGCCAGATCGCGCTCAGTACGGTGAGCGCGATCAGTCGACGATGCGCGTTGGGCTGCGCGCAAGTGCCCGGGTGCCCGCTGGCCGCTTCGGGTAGCTTCTTCTGGTCTAGAGTACTGCAGCGCGGGAGCCGCACCGTTGTGACGTGCAAGTCGATCATTCAGATTACATCCGGGTTCCTGACCGATAGCGCTCTCGTGCCATTCTGATTGCCATGTCAAAGTCTTGTTCGGTTGCCAAATGCTTGTGATCTACGCTGACGAGCCAACTGTGCGCCGATCTGCACCAGCGGATCCGCCCCTCTTCGTAGAACATACTGAACCAACGCCATAGAGATGCGTCATCTTCGTTAACTGTCCTTGCGGCAAGAATTCGCGCGCTTTCATAATTTGGCGTCGACAAGCTGTTCTCCGTGAATTGGTTGACGAGCGTCGATCCGGCGTATTTAGGCCGACTGAGCGCGGTCCGCGCCAATCGCCAGCGCCGTACGCAGCGTTTCCTGACATTGCGCGACGCCGCACGACACCGCGATCACTTCGGTCGCCACGCCCGCTTCGCGCAGACGCACAGCTTCTTCCACGGCGATTTCATCGAACGGATTCATCGACATCTTCACGTTCGCGATGTCGACGGCTGTGTGGTCCGAGTTCACGCGGACTTTCACGTTGTAATCGACCACGCGTTTCACGGGCACAAGAATCTTCAACACTGTTTTTCCTCGGTTTAACTCATAAAGTTCTTACGCCAGATCCGGGCGGTACGGATCTGGCGTGCTCTATCATCTTCATAGATAAGGAGAGCGATACAGTTCGGCCCCACGCGCGTGCCAGGCTCAACGCGCAACGATCATGCATACCGCCGACGCCGTTGCAACGAGCTTATCGTCCTGCCACAGCTCTCCGCTCACGTTGCACACACCACGCCCCCTGCGCACTAGCGTCGACCGGCCAATCAGTCGGCCCGGCTTCGCGGGCCGCAGGAACGACGTGTTGAGGCTCAGCGTTGCGCAGTGTTCGCCTTCAGCCAGTGTCGACGTCACGAGCGTCGCCGTCACGTCGTCGAGCATCGCGCACAGCATGCCGCCCTGCACCTGACCCGCCGGGTTGAGGAACGCCGCCACGCCCACGTACTGCGCCTCAAGCGTGCCGTCTCCCAGTGACAGGAACGTCCCGCCAAGCGTTGCCGTCACCGCGGGCAGCGAGCCGTTCGTGCCGTAAAGGCACGCGAGAGCCTGTTTCTCTTCGATTTCCATTGATGGTCTCCTATTTTCGAGGTCGGTTGCGGTTCGAAACCTAAGCGCCTTTCACATTGTTTCGGATACCTATTCGCCGCGAAACACCGGTTTGCGCTTCTCCTGCCACGCCAGCGCGCCTTCACGCAAGTCCTGCGATGCGTCCGCCTCGCTCACGTCGTGCCAGAATTCGTCTTCGTCGAGCCTGCCGGATGCGATCCGGTTCAGGTGCTTCTTCATGCCGAGGAGCGCCAGCGGCGCCATCCCGGCCAGCTCGGCGCTCAGGCGCTCGACTTCGTCGCGCAGCGCGGCTGGCGCCACCACCGCGTCGAGAAACCCGCAGGCTTGCATCTGCGCGGCATCGAACGTCGCCGCCGCAAGCAGCAGCTTCTTTGCCGTATTCAGCCCCAGCCTCGAAACGTAGCGCTGCAGGCCGTCGCGATAGAACAGCAAGCCAAGTCGCGCAGCCGGCACGAACATCTGGCTCGTCTCGACACCGACGCGGAAGTCGCAGGCGAGAGCGAGATCGGTCGCGCCGCCGTACACGCCACCGTTGATCGCGGCGATCGTCACCGGCCGCGCGCTCTCCAGCTCGTTCGCCAGCGCCTCGAAGCTCGCTCCCGCGTTACCGCTGGCGACGCTGCCAATGTTAAAGCCAGCGCAAAAGTGCCGGCCTTCGGCGCATAGCCGCAACACGAGCACGTCGCGTCGCGCGTTCACGTCGCCAATGAAGCCGCGCAGCGTCGCGAGGTCTTCTGGTTCGAGACGGTTCGCCATCTCGGGCCGGCGCAACGTGATCGTCGCCGTCGGGGCGGTGATGGTCAGTTCCGGCGCAAGGCCGGACGAAGCGGTGGCGGATTTCGAGGTCATGTTCGGCTCAATGGAAGTTGTAGATCTGCATGGTCGTCTCGCCGGCCTCAATGCGCTTGCAGATCGCGGCCTCCTCGGCCTCGCGCCTGGCGGCCTTCTCGACCACGTCCGCGGCGCGCTTGCGTGGGATAGCGACCACCCCGTCGCGGTCGCCGACAATCAGGTCACCCGCGTTGACCGTTACGTTGCCGATCATCACCGGCTCGTTGATCCAGCCGATCGCACCGTAATCCTTGCCCGTCCCGCGAATCGACAGGCCGCGCGAAAACACCGGGAAGCCTATCTGCTCAAGCAGGTCTGCGTCGCGCACACTGGCGTCGATCACGAGACCGGCGAGACCGCGCACCTTTGCCGCGGTCGTCATCACTTCACCCCAGTAACCGTGCTCGTAGACGCCGTTCGTGTAGACCACCAGCACATCGCCCGGTTGCGCGAGCACAACTGCGCGATGCAGCCAGAGATTGTCGCCGCCCGGCGAATGCACGGTAATTGCCGTGCCGCAGATCCTGAAACCCTGCGCCACCGGCTTGATCGCTGCCGGCAGTGCCCCGATCTTGCCGCCGGCTTCGTGCAGCGTCGCCGCGGGCAGCGTGCGCGCGGTCTCGACCACGCTCGCCTCGACGCGTTCGATTGCGGTGCGCACCGTCGTTGCCGAATCGTGTTCTTTCATGTTTATTGCCCCCGAGTCTGCAACTGGTGGTACTTGAACTGTTGGCGCGCCTCGTCAAGACGCATGCCGCCGCGACAGGCTTCGCGGATTGCGTCCTCTGCATGCTGAATGGTCTCGGCCGCGTCGAGCACAGTGTCCTCATGCTCGCGCGGGATCACGATCACACCGTCGGCGTCGCCGCGCAGAATGTCACCAGGCTGAACGCGTGCCTCGCCGATATTGACGGCAATGTTGGTCGCCTCGACTTGCACGCGATCCTTACCCGTGCGCATCCAGTGATCGCGGCTGAACACGGGATAGCCGAGCTTCAGGCAAAGGGAGACGTCGCGGCACACGCCGTTGATCACCGTGCCGCCCAGGCCTCGGCGGTGTGCGATCTCGGTCAGAATATCGCCCCAGACGGTCGCGTCTTCGCGCCCGCCGTTGTCAAGCACGACGACCGCGCCGGGCGGCACGTCGTCGATGTAGTCGCCGACCGTGCCAGGCGGGTTCGAGGCAGGACCGTACTTGAGTGTCCAGGCACGCCCCGCGAGACGGAAGTCCGTACTGCGGGCCTTGATCCTGTAGCACTGCCCAGTGATGCCGAGTTTGTCGAGCGCATCCGAGAGGGTGGCCGTATCGAGTTTGCCCGCGCGTTCGACGTTGCGATTGTCGTTCGTCATGATGTGTGTCCTGGTGGATTGTGAATGTGCTCACTTGAGCATGTGTTCGTAGTTGCCACCCATCACCTTCCCGACCGGCGAGCCAGACAGGATCGCTTTGGCCATCGCGGCTTCCTTCGCGACGATGGTTTCCGCAGCGTCGAGCACGCGCTCGATGTCTGCCGCGCGGATGAAGATCACGGCGCTGTTGTCGGCCACGACGTAATCGCCTGCCTCGACCTCCACTTCGCCGATCTGCACGGGCACGTTAGTGCCCTTCTCGACCACGCGGCCGCGCGCCGTGCGCGCTGTGGTCGCGCGGCTGAACACCGGCAGCTCATAGGCGATGGCTTCGTCGATGTCGCGCACCGGGCCGTCGGCCACCACACCCGCCACTTCACGCACTTTCGCCGCAAGCGAGAGGAGACCGCCCCAGCATCCGGCTTCAACACCGCTACGCTGTTCGACCACGATCACGTTCTCGCCATTGGCCTGTTCGATTGCCGTGCTGCCGAGGTGCACTGACGGTCCCGGCGGCGCTTCGCCGGTACCAAGCTTGACGGTGATCGCGCGGCCGGCGATCCTTCCAGCGCCCGCGCGCTGTGGCAGTCCGCTCACGACGCCGGGCAGTTTGAGTTTATCGAGCGCGTCCGACACCGCGCAGCAATCGAGCCGGCGCAGGCGCTGTACATACTGATCAGTCATGTTGGTTGTCTTCCGTAGATTTCACTGCGGCATGAAGCCGGGTCAGGCCAGCGTGCGCCATGCGGCGAAACACAAGCCGGTGCCGGTCAGCGCGGGGCTGCGGTAGCCCGGCGTGTACGAGACCCATTCGAGGTCAAGTGACTTGACCGCTTCGACCGCGATGATCCAGTTGCGGATCTCCGAGCTACCCGCCTGCAACTGCTTCGGATCCAGCGCGGCAAGCCATGCACTGTCCTTGCGGTGGATTGCGTCGATGATGCCGTTGTCGAGCGCCTCGTCGACCACAAAGTGAGAGAGGCCGCCCGAGGCGAGTACACCCACGCGCAGGTCTTCGGGGTACGCCTCGATCACCTCCCGCAACGCGGCGCCGAGCTGGATACAGCGCCGCGGCGTGGGCTGATTGGGCGGGTCGAAGGTATTCACGATCACCGGGATGACCGGCAGGTCGAGCCCCTGCAGGTAGCGGCGGTGAATGAACGAGAACGCGTGGCCTTCGTACTGGCCGCGTTCGAGGCCGTCCATTGCCGCCATATCGAAATCGCGTTCGCAGAGTTCGCGAATCATCCAGCGCGCCATGTCTGACTTGACGGGATAATCGACGTCGGCATCGGGCTCCTGGCGCATGGTGCGTGCTCGTGCGTACCAGCTGTCGTTCTCGCCAGTCACACGCTTCGCGTTGCGGATCGTCTCGCCGTAGTAGATTGCGAATGCCGGGTTATTCGTTGTCCGGAACAACTCGGTCTGATCGTCGCCGACGACAATCAGTACATCGAGGCACGCGGCGCGAATGCGCTCGCGCAACTCGTCCATTGCCGCTTCGGCCCGATCGTAGCGCCCGCCCATCTTTTCGGACGTGACCATCGCCGCGGCTTCGGCCGGTGCGCACTCGAGCAAATGGTCATAAGTGACGTGATCGCCGGCCTTGTCGAAGTAATGCGGATTCTTCGGGTCGACCGCGCGGAAGCCGTGCTGCCAATCTTCGCGCTGCGATACCAGCATGATGCTGTGGGATGAACCGAATGCGGCTACCAAACGTGCCATTTCGTCTCCTTTCGTTGTCGCGTGGGTTGAGTCACGTTCAGACTACGAACGTTTTGCGCCATTGTTCGATCTGCTCGCCTGAGTAGCCGAGCTCCTGCAGGATTGCCTGGGTGTGCTCGCCCTGCTCGGGCGCAAGGCGCGGCGCGGCTTCGCGCGGATAGCGCGACAACCGGAACGGCTGCCCGACCAACGCGGCTCCGGTTTTACCCGGCAGATCGACAGGCCATTTGATGCCGAGATGCCTGACCTGCGGGTCGTCGAACACTTCATCGATTCCGTAGATCGGGCCGCACGGCACACCGGCCTTAAGCAGGATTTCGGTCCATTGCGCCGTCGTGCGCGTCTTGAACACCTCGCTGACCACCTTGTTCACCGCGTCACGGTTCGCGACGCGGGCCGGGTCCGAGTCGTAGCCCGGTGCCCGTGCAAGTTCCACGAGACCGAGCGCGTCGCACAAACGCATCCACATCGTCTGACCGATCGCGGCGAGGTTGAGGTAGCCGTCCTGAGTCGCGAATACGCCGGTCGGCACCGTGAGGGGATGCTCATTGCCCACCTGCTCCGGCACCTTCCCGTCCACAAGCCATTGCGCCGCCTGGAAGTCGAGCATCGCGAGCTGCGCTTCGAGTAGCGATGTCTGTACCCACTGCCCCTCGCCCGATGCTTCCCGCTCGAGCAAAGCGGTCAGGATCGCCATCGCGCAGAAGTGGCCCGCGCACAGGTCCGCAATCGGAATGCCGACGCGCATCGGACCTTCGCCCGGCTTCCCCGTCACGCTCATGAGGCCGCCCATGCCCTGCGCGATCGAGTCGAAGCCGGGCCAGTTCGCATACGGACCGTCCTGGCCGAAGCCCGAGATGCTCGCGTAGACGAGCCGCGGGTTGATCGCACGCAGCGCGTCGGGACCGATGCCCAGGCGATGCTTCACGTCGGGACGGTAGTTCTCGATGAACACGTCGGCACGCCGGATCAGCTCGTGAAGAATCTCGCGGCCCGCAGGATCCTTCATGTTCAGCGTGAGGCTTTCCTTGTTGCGATGCAGGTTCTCGTAATCGGCGCGATTGTGATCGCGTCCGCCGATCATGTCGTCGCCGCCCGGCGCGCCCTGCGGAATTTCGACCTTGATCACGCGCGCGCCCATGTCGGCGAACAGACGCATCGCGGTCGGGCCGGCGCGAACGCGGGTCGCGTCGATGATCGTGAAACGCGATAGCGCGCCTTTACGTAGGGCGCCCGCCGTACCGGCGCCGTTGAATTCGCTAGTCATGCTCTTTGCCTCAGGCCGGAGTGAACATCGGAACCGGATAGCCGCCTTCGCTCGGTTTGAAGACCACCTGAACGCGATGGCCGATTTCAAGCGTGGCAGGATCGCAGTCGACGAGATCGGTGAGCATCGTCACGCCCTCATCGAGCGTCACGTAGGCGAGCGTGTAGCGCGCTTCGTCCTTGCCCATTGGGCTGAACGAGTAAATCGTGCCTTTGCCGGCCGACTCGATCCATTCGGTGTTCGCGCTCAGGCAGTGCGGACAGATGTCACGTGGGTAATAGTGTGTTTCGCCGCAGTCCTGGCAGCGTTTAACCAGCAGGCGGCCTTCGCTGGCCGCTTCCCAGAACGGCAGCGCCTCGGGCAGCGCGCGTGGCGCGGCAATGCGGCGCGGACCCGTGGATTTCGGAGGCTTGTTCGCGGCTTGGTCGACTGTCGAACCCTGAATAGTTGTACTCATCGTTATACCCGTTCCAAAATGAGCGTAGCGGCGGTATGACGTGACGCGAGTGCCCCACCAATGCCGCTCGCGAGTGCGAGGTCGCAATTCGGCACCTGCACGGCGGGATGTGCCTCGCCGCGCAGTTGGCGTACCGCTTCGATCACTTTCGTCACCCCGCCGCGATTTGCCGGATGGTTATTGCATAACCCGCCACCATCTGTGTTGAAGGGCAGCTTGCCGACTCCGGAGATCAGGCCGCCGTCCTGCACGAACTTGCCGCCCTCGCCCTTCTTGCAGAAGCCGAGATCCTCCAGTTGCATGAGCACGGTGATGGTGAAGCTGTCGTAGAGCGACGCATACTTGATGTCGGCCGCTGTCACGCCCGCTTCCGCGAACGCGGCCGGGCCCGACCACTTCGCCGCCGACCACGTCAGATCGATCTTGCCGCCCGCGGCGTGCTTCGGCGCTTCGCCCGCGCCGCGCACCTTGACGAGCGGGCGCTTGAGCTGGCGTGCAATTTCAGGACGCGCGACGATGAGCGCACCGCCGCCGTCGCTCATCACGCAGCAGTCCAGACGATGCAGCGGATCGGCGACCAACGGCGAATTGACAACGTCCTCGACAGTCACGACGTTGCGCAGCATCGCGTACGGGTTGTGCTGTGCGTGATGCGAGGCCGCGACCTTGATCCACGCGAGCTGCTCGCTCGTGGTTCCGTATTCGTACATGTGCCGCCTGGCGACCATCCCGTACAGATTCTGCGTAGCCGGGCCAAACGGCAGCTCGAACTGCACCTCGGGCGCGTCTGGGTCCGGCGCCCTGAGTGCGAGCGCTGCGCCCGCCGCGCGCGGACGGCCCGCTAGCGTGATCAGCGCGACATTGCAGCGGCCCGCGGCAATCGCCGCGGCCGCGTGCGCGACGTGCAGGATCGGCGCGGAACCGCCACACTCGGTCGAGTCGACATGGCGCAGCTTCAGGCCGAGATATTCGGCGATGGTGGCCGTGCCGAGGCCCGGCGCGTCGCCCGCACAGAAGTAGCCGTCGATGTCGTCCTTTGTCAGGCCCGCATCCTCGAGCGCGCCCTTCGCGACGTCGGCATGCAGGCGCGCCACAGAAAGGTCGTCGGCCTTGCGTGTCGGGTGCTCATAGGCACCCACGATATACGCTTGTCCATTCAGGCTCATGCGGCCTCCTTGCTAAGGCGCTGCGCCGTGAAACGATTCAGGTTCCAGGTCGCGTCACCGTAGGTCATGTTGATCGCAAACATGCGCTTTGCGTAATGGCCCGCGCGGCACTCTTCGGTCATGCCCATCGCGCCGTGCAGTTGGATTGCCCATTCACCAGCGGTGCGGCATGCATCGCCAATGAAGGCCTTCGCGGCCGAGACGAAGCGCGCTCGGCGTCGCGGGTCGTTTTCGTCGACCGCCACTGCGGCCGCGCACGCCATCGACTTCGCCTGTTCGAGCGCGATCAGCAAATCGGCGACGCGGTGTTGCAGCGCCTGGAACTTCGAGAGCGGCGCGCCAAACTGCGTGCGTGTCTTGAGATGCTCTGCGGTCAACTCGAGCAGTGCTTCCAGCGCACCGACCGATTCCGCACACAACGCGGCATTCGCGCGGTCGAGCGCAGCTTCGATGAGTCCGCAGCCTTCGCCGGCTTCGCCGATCAGATCGTCCTTGTTCACGGCCACATTCGAGAACGTGACGTGCGCTGCCTCGCGTGCATCGATCGTCGCAAAGCTCCGCAGCGCGATGCCTGCTGCCTTCGCGTCGACGAGGAAGAGGGAGAGGCCAGCGGTGTCGCCGCGCTCGCCCGAGGTGCGCACAGCGACCACGAATGCGTCCGCGATTGCGCCGTCGAATACCAGCGTCTTGGTGCCGTCGATGCGCCAGCCGTTACCGGTCTCCTTCGCAGGCACCGCGAGTCGCGCGATGTCGTAGCGCGAATCGGCTTCGTCTACTGCAAACGCGAGTACCTTCTCGCCGGTCGACGCGGCGCCGAGCCATTGCGCCTGCTGCGGCGCGCTGCCTGCCGCACCGATCAATGCCGCGGCCGGCAGACCGCTCGCGAGCCATCCTGCGCCGCCAAGCGCGCGGCCCAACTGCTGCGCGACGAGCATCGTTTCAACTGCGCCGTAGCCGCTACCGCCGTGTTCCCCATCGACAGTGAGCCCGGTCACGCCGAGTTCGGCGAGCCCACGGCGGCGGCGAGCTGCGAGCGCCGCGTCCTCGGCATTGCCGCGCTGATGCGCGGGATATTCGCCGTCGCAGAAGCGGCGTACCGCATCCTGGAGCGCGACGTGATCTTCAGTGAGAGAAAAATCCATGTTTTATCGTGTCCCGGTTCAGGCATTGAAGAACGCGCGGCTAATCAGATTGCGCTGCACTTCGTTAGTACCGCCATAGATCGACAGCTTGCGCGCGTCGAAGTAATTTGCCGCTACCGCAATGAGGTCGTCGGGGCTTGGCGGCTCATGGCCGGCCAGGTCAAGCAGCGCGACCTCGTCGAATGGCACGCCGTGTGGCCCGGCGACTTCCGTGAGCAGCGCATAGATCGCCTGGCGCAGTTCAGTGCCGCGCACCTTGAGCATCGAGGCCTCGACTGCCGGCACCCGACTCTGCTGGTTCGCGCTCAGCATACGCAGACCGGTGAATTCGAGCGCCATGAGTTCGATCTCGAAGCGACTTACGCGCGCCTCGAACAGCGGATCGCCCGCGACGCCCTGCTGCTTGCCTAGCGCCTTGACGCGTGCGAGTTGCTGCTTGCATGAGCCGATCCCAGCGATGCCGGTGCGCTCGTGACCGAGCAGGTACTTACCGTAGGACCAGCCCTTGTTGAGCTCGCCAACGAGGTTCTCGACCGGCACACGCACGTTGTCGAGATAGACCTCGTTGAGGTCGGTGCCGCCTTCGAGCATGCGGATCGGGCGCAACTCCACGCCCGGCGACTTCATGTCGATGAGGAGGAACGAAATGCCTTCCTGCGCCTTCGCATCAGGATCGGTGCGCACGAGCGCGAACATCATCTCGCACCAGTGTGCGTACGAAGTCCACACCTTGTGGCCGTTGACGACGAAATGATCGCCCTTATTGTCCCTGCTCAGCACCGCCGTCGTGCGCACACTTGCGAGGTCCGAACCCGCTCCAGGCTCCGAGAAACCTTGCGCCCACCAGGTTTCGCTGCGGCGGATCGCGGGCAGGTAGCGCTCCTTCTGCTCGGGCGTGCCGAACGCGTTGAGCACTGGACCGAGCATGTTGATGCCGCTCGCGATAATGCGCGGCGCGCCGCCCACCAGCGTTTCTTCGTCGAAGATGTAGCGTTGCAGCGGGGTCCAACCCGGGCCGCCAGCCTCCTTCGGCCAGGACGGCGTGATCCAGCCGCGCTCGTAAAGCCGCGTGAACCATTCGACATAGTCGGCGCGCTCAAGGCGCAGGCCGAGTTCGGCCTTGCGCTTGAGTTTCGGCGACAGGTTCTGCCTGACGAACTCGCGCACCTCGGCGCGAAATGCCTCGTCCTCTGCGGAGAATTCCAGTTGCATTGATTCGTCATCCTTATGATTGGTTGGTGCCGTCGAGTGTGCTGCATACGACCAGCGCGTCGAGCGCCAGGACGCGGTCCGGATACGCCAAGAGCGGGTTGACGTCGATCTCCGTGATCTGCGGGTTCGCGCGCATCTGTGCGCCGATCGCGGCGACGGCCTTCGCGATTGCGTCGATGTCCACGCCGTCCGCACCGCGTACGCCGTCGAGCACCGCCGCGGCCTTAAGGCGGCGCAGTTCAACCACGATGTCGGCCTCGGTCAAGTCGGCCGGAATCAGGCGCACATCCTTGAGCACCTCGATCCAGATCCCGCCAAGACCGACCAGCACAACCGGACCCCATTCTGCGTCGCGCTTCGCGCCAACCACGAGTTCGAGGCCGCGCGGCCCCATCGCCTCGACGAGCGCGCCGTCGAGCACCAGCTCGGGCCGATGCGAGGCCACACTCTCGTGGAGCTTGTCCCAGCCCGCGCGCAGCGCGTTTTCGTCCGCAAGGCCAACCAACACGCCACCCACGTCGCTCTTGTGCGGCAGTTCGCTCGCCTGCGCCTTCAGTACGACCGGGTAGCCGATTTCGTCGGCAATCCTCAATGCGTCATCAATCCCCTTCGCAAGACGCCCCGGCGGGACCGGCAGGCCAGCGGCTGCGAGCCATTGTTTGCCCTGGTACTCAGGGAAGATGCCATTTGCCGGCACGGGACCCGGTAGCGGGATCGCGACCGGAAGAGCCGTTTGCGCGCGCTTCGCGCGCTGTAGCGATTCGCCGTAGGCCGCCACACGCGCGCAGGCACGCAGCGCGCGCTCCGGTGAGCGGAAGAACGGCACGCCGCTCGCGGCGATCGCCTCGACGAAAAATGGCTCGAGCACGTTGTTGTCGCCCATCACCGCCAGCACGGCCGGCTTGGTCGCACGCGCAAGCGCCGGCACCAGGTGATCGGCCTTGTCTCGCTGCGCGATCGGCGGGCCGCCCATGATCGCCAGGACAAGGCTGCCGACGTTCGGATCGGCGAGCACCGTGTCGATGAGCTCTCCAATCAGGCCCGGGTTGCGCACACCGATCGTCGTATAGTCGAGCGGGTTGTCAGCCACCGCAAAGTCCGGCAGCAGCTCGGTCAGTTTCTGAAGTGTCGGCCCGGTCAGGAACGGCAAGGCGAGGCCGATGTCGTCAGCGAAGTCCAGCACGATATTCTTCACGGCACCCGACGCGGTCATCACGGCCGTACCCGCCGCGGGCGGCATTGGGAAGCGCGCGACGATGGTCGTGGTATCGAACAGTTCGTCGAGCGTGTCGACTATCACCACGCCTTCCCGTGCGAGCAGCACGCTCGTGGTCGCGTGGTCGCCGGCCAGCGCGCCGGTGTGCGACTGCGCCGCTTCGCGTGCTCGCGCGCTCTTGCCCGGCATGAGCATCACGATCGGCTTGCCGGCCTCGCGCGCCTCGCGCGCCAGCTTGATAAAGGTTTGCGGACGGCGGATCTGTTCGGCGTACACCGCGATCGCGCTCGTCTGCGCGTCGCGAATGAACCATGACAAGTAGTCCTCGATACCAAGGACGGCTTCATTTCCCGTCGACACTGCCGCCGTGATCGGCTGCCCGCGCCCCATGAACGCATCACGCAGGTTCGCGGCCATTGCGCCGCTTTGCGCGACCACGCCTACGCCTTTTCGGCCCGCGCACGGATACGGCGCGATCGCCTCAAAGGTGACCGGCACGCCTGCCTCAAAGTTGGTGAAGCCCATGCAGTTCGGGCCGATCAGCGCCATGCCAGTCGCGTTCGCTACTTCGGTCAAAACCTCTTGTCTGGCACGCCCTTCGTCGCCCGCTTCGGCGTAGCCCGAAGCGAAGATCACCGTCGCGCCGGTCTTGCGCGCACCGAGCGTGCGTACCGCGTCGAGCACGCCTGATTCCGGTATCGCAAGCACCGCGAGATCAATGCCCTCGGGCAGCGCGTCGATGCTGCTGACGCACGGTCGGCCGTTGATTTCCTGGCTGCTGCGTGAAACGAGATGGATTTCGCCCGCATAGCCGAATCGTTCAAGGTTTTGCAACACGAAATTGCCGAACGCTCGCGGGTCGGCGGAAGCGCCGACGATCGCTATGGATCTCGGCTTGAGCACGCGCTCGACGGACAGCACGCCGGCGGCGTCGGAGAGTGACTTACTCATCAGGTCATGCCTCTTCTTGATTGCGATCCCAGTTCGATGCACAGGGATCATGTCGGATATGTGCATTCTGGCATACCACGATCCACTCTTCAATACACCACAGGCAGTTTTATCGTGTTGGTGTTTTCCCCTATCGGACATCAGGTAAAGGCTTTCAATGCGTTCAACCCGTTGATTTTAAATAGCCTTTGCAAACGATCACGGTGGGCTGACCGTCGCGTGATCCGGCATATCAATAACCTCCTATTGAATACCACAACGAATGATTGGTATATTTAAGCCATCTGAACAGCACCAGCCTCTGCCATGAAACCTGTAGTCGACCTGTCCGTTGAGCGCGAAGGCGGAATGCCCAACATGCCGGAAACGACGCCGCGCCTGCGGGCCAACCTTGCGAATGACATTCGCGCGACGCTGCAGGCCGATATCGAGGCGGGCGACCTCGCCCCCGGTGCAGCGATCGACGAGCGAGCACTCGCCGCGCGCTTTAACGTCTCGCGCACCCCCGTACGCGAGGCGCTTCAGCATCTCGCCGCGCGCGATCTGGTCGTGATCTCGCCGCGCCAGGGCATTACCGTGGCGCGGCTGTCGATCGCCAAGGTGCGCTCGATGCTCGAGTACATCGGCGAGCTGGAGGCGCTGTGCGCGCGGTTTTGCGCGCGGCGGGCGGGCGAAGCGCTACACGAAGCGCTCGACCGCGCGCTGCTCGCGTGTCAGCAGGCGGCCGTCGAGGGCGACGCAGTTGACTACGCACACGCCAATGCGCTATTTCACGACACGATCTATGACGGCAGCCGCAATGAGTGCCTCGCCGAGCAGATTCGCGCCGCGCGCCGCCAGTCGGCGCGCTATCGCGTGGCCGACCTGCGCCACCGCACCCAGATCAGCCGCTCGCTGCAGGAGCACTTCGAGATCGCCCGCGCGATCCAGGCCGGTGACGAAGCGAAAGCCGCCGAGGTCATGCGGCGTCACGTACCGGCAGGCACGACTGGCTTCTCGGAGTTCCTCGCGGCGGTACCGCGCCACTTTTTCGAATTCGGTGCGGACTGAAAAACCGAGCCGTCCTCAACCAGCCATGCGGAGAAATCATGCCCCGTTCGATCGATGTCCCCGGTCTCGCACACAACGCCCCAATCCCAGTCGGCGCTCGCGTCGCCAACGTGCTGTGCTCGTCGGCGATCGCCGGCAAGGATCCGGAGACCGGGCGCCTCGCCACCGAGCCCGTCGACCAGGCGCGGCGCGCCTTCGACAACCTCAAGCTCTTTCTCGACGCGGGCGGCGCGACGCTCGCGGACGTGGTGAAGCTCACGGTGTACATAAAAGACGATTCGGTCCGTGAGCACATCAACGCGCACTGGCTCGCTTGCTGGCCTGACCCGGCACAGCGGCCAGCACGCCATATCGTCGTGCACGACCTGCAGCACGGCATGGCGCTGCAGCTAGAAACCCTCGCCGTCGTCGCCTAGCCGTCCTGGCAGACCCGTCCAACGTATCCGTTTCCACTTACCTCCAGAGGTTCCAACTTGATCATCGACTCCCACGCCCACGTCGTCATGCCACCCGAGAGCTTCCGCTACATGGCGGAACTGGTTGGCGGCCGCGCCAACCCGTCGACCCAACCCAACGTGCCGGACGCTTCGCTGCGCAAGGTCGCTGAAGAACTCGTACGTAGCATGGACTCGGTCGGCACAGACATGCAGTTCATCTCGCCGCGCCCCTACCTTCAGATGCACTCGGTCAAGCCCGCGCGCGTGACCGAACTCTGGTCGCGCCACTGCAATGACCTGATCGCGCGCTACGTCGGGATGTTCCCGGACCGCTTCCGCGGCGTGGCGGGCCTGCCGCAGTTCATGAACGAATCGCCGGCGGTTCGCGTCGTGGCGGAACTCGAGCGCTGCGTGAACGAACTGGGTTTCGTGGGCTGTCTGCTGAACCCGGACCCGACCGAATCGGAAGGCCCGACGCCGCCGGGGCTCGGCGATCCGTTCTGGTACCCGCTGTACGAAGCGATGACCGCGCTTGACGTGGCCGCACTGATCCACTCCGCCGGCAGCTGCAGCCCGCGCGAGTCGTACACGCTGAAGTTCATCAACGAAGAGAATATCGCGGTCATCTCGCTGCTCGACTCGGAGGTGTTCAGGAAATTTCCGGACCTGAAGATCGTGGTCGGCCACGGCGGGGGCGCCATTCCCTACCAGATGGGACGATTTCGCTCGTGGGCGGTGCGCCGCAACCATCCGGAAACCTTCGACGAGCAGCTCAGGAAGCTCTATTTCGACACCTGCAATTACTCGAAGGAATCGATCGAACTGCTGCTCAAGGTGGCGGGTACGGACAACGTGTTGTTCGGCACGGAAAAGCCCGGCACGGGCAGTGCGCGCGACCCCATCTCCGGACGCGACTACGACGACATGAAGCCGGTGATCGAAAGCATCGAATGGCTTACCGACGAACAGCTTAAGAACGTATTCGAGTGCAACTGCGCGCGCGTCTATCCGCGTGCCTTCCGAAACTATAAGGAAGCCTGATCATGGCCATGACCGCCGAAGAGAACGAATTGCTCACACGCGTCGAAAACGGTGCGCCGATGGGCGAGATGATCCGCGAGCACTACTGGATGCCAGCGGTGCCAGCGGCCACGCTCGTGGCTGACGGCGCCCCGGTTCTGGTGCGCCTGCTTGGTACGAACTACGTGGCGTTCCGCACCACCGACGGACGGGCCGGCGTGATCGACGAGCTCTGCCCGCACCGCAGGACGTCCATGATGATGGCGCGTAATGAGGACAACGGCCTGCGCTGCATCTTCCATGGCTGGAAGACAGACGTCCAGGGCAAAGTCATCGAAGCGCCGAACCAGGTCGGCGATCAGGCGCAGTTCTGCAAGCGCCTGAAGACCGGCCAGTACCGCGTCGAGGAACGCGGCGGCATCGTCTGGGTCTGGCTCGGCAAGGCAGACACGCCGCCCCGTTTCCCCGACCTGCCGTTCACGAACCTGCCCGCCGATCAGCGCTCGGTGACGAGCGCCGAGGTGCCGACCAACTGGGTGCAAGGCGTTGAAGCCTCGATGGATTCATCGCATGTTGGCGTGCTGCACGAATCGACCACGCAAATCACGGCCGGCGGCGGCAATGAACGTTTGCACATGAACAGAGCACTCGCGCCGCGTCTTGAATTCGAGGAGCGCCCCTACGGTTATCGCTACGCCGCGCTACGCGACCTGCCCGACGACAAGGTCTATGCGCGCGTGAACAACTTCGTGATGCCGTGGTACGGCATCATCTGCGCGCCGGACGCAAGTGGCCCGAGCACGGTGTTCTTTTCGACGCCCGTCGACGACGTTACGCACCGCGCGTGGTTTGTGCACTTCAATCCAACCCGCAAGCTCGGCATGACCGTCATGTCGGCCACGCCGGACGTCTGGAATTTCCCGCCGTTGCCGCCCGGCACGCGCAGGGACGGTTTCGGTCAGAACCGCGATCTCATGAAACGCGGTCACGCCACCGGCTTCCACCAGCATCTTGGCACTGAAGACTTCGCGATGTTCCTCGGTCAGGGACCGGTCGCGGACCGCACCAACGAGCAACTCTGCTCCGCCGACGGCGCCGTGTTGCGCGTACGCACGCTGCTGCTCAAATCGGCGCGCGAGTTCATGGCTGGCAACACGCCAACGCTCGCCGACAATCCCGAACTCGATTACTCGCGCGCAATTTCGGTCGGCGGTGTGTTGCCAACCGGCGCCGACTGGCGAGTTCTCACCGAAACCGCGTAATACGGAATGACTTCGATGCTTGCCCCCTCGCTGCTTACACTGCGCGTCGCCGCGCTCGACACGCCCACATCGCTGATCAGGTCGTTCACGCTCGAAGCGGCGGATGGTGTGCTGCTGCCCGGTTACGAGCCGGGCGCACACATCCAGGTCGAAATTCCGTCTTCCGCAGGCGGCGCGCCGCAATGGCGTTCCTATTCGCTGATCAACCTGGACCCGTCTGTCGACCCGCGCGCCGGCGTACCCGCGTACCGGCTCGGCATCCGGCGAGAGGACGAGGGTCGCGGCGGCTCGCGTCACATGCACGCACTCCAAGTCGGCCAGACGCTCAACGTGCGCGCTCCGGCCAACCACTTCCCGCTCGCCGCTCCCGCGCGCGTGCTGCTCATCGCAGGCGGCATCGGCATCACGCCGATCGCCTCGATGGCCGCCGGGCTCGCCGCGCAGCAACGCGACTTCGAATTGCATTTCAGCGGCCGCACGCGTGACTCGCTGCCGTTCGTCGACGAACTGCGGGCGCTCGCAGGCAACCGCCTTGTGCTGTGGAGCGACGACGACCCGAGCGCGCGCCTGTCAGTCGACGCGCTGCTCGAAAACGCGCAAGTGAACCAGCCGATCTACGTGTGCGGCCCGGCGGGCATGGTCGACGCGGTGCTCGCCGGCGCGCGCAAGCGCGGCTGGCACGAGTGCGACCTGCACTACGAGCTGTTTGCCGAGGCCGCGCCTCAAGAAGACGATGCCGCTTTCGAGGTCGAATTGAAGTCGTCGGGCACGCGACTGACCGTGCCGGCCGACAGGTCGTTGCTCGATACCCTCATCGAGAACGGCACCGACGTCATGTACGACTGCCGTGCGGGCTACTGCGGGCTGTGCTCGACCCGCGTCTGCAGCGGCGAGATCGATCACCGCGACACCTACCTGTCCGACGCGGACAAGACGAGCGGCAAGGTCATGCAGGTCTGCGTGTCGCGCGGCAGGCGCGGCCGCCTCGTGCTCGACCTGTAACGCTCTGCCGCGACCTACACATCCAACAAACGGAACTCAGAATGAGCCAGACCCTGGTTACTTACGAACTCGTCGGCGCGGTCGCGCTGATCGGCCTGAACCGGCCTGACAAGCGCAACGCAATCAACGAGGACGTGATCGTGCAACTGCGCGACGCCGTCGTGCGCGCTGGCGAAGAAGCCGATGTCGGCGTGCTGTTCGGGCACGGCGGCAACTTCAGCGCGGGTCTCGACCTGCGCGAGGCGCTCTCGCGCGCCACCGGCCAGAGCGCGCCGCCGCGCAAGCGTCGCCGCCATTCCTGGCACGAAGTGTTCGATATCATCGCGCGCGGTCCAATCCCGTTTGTCGCGGCGCTGCACGGCGCAGTAGTCGGCGGCGGACTTGAACTCGCGACCGCCGCGCACGTACGTGTCGGCGACGCGACAGCGCTTTTCGGCCTGCCCGAAGGCCAGCGCGGTATTTTCGTGGGCGGTGGCGGCACCGTACGAATCCAGCGCGTGATCGGCTACAGCGTGATGGCCGATCTCATGCTGACGGGCCGCCTGCTCTCAGCCGAGGAAGGCCTGCGTGAACACGTGATTACCTATCTGACCCCGGCTGGCGAGGCGCTCGCCAAGGCGAAAGAACTCGCGGCGAAAATCGCGCAGAACGCGCCCGACACGAACTGGCGCATCACCAACCTGTTGCCGCGCGTGAACGATCTCTCGCACGAGGACGGTCTGTTTCTCGAGTACATGAGCTCGAACATGGCGCGCTCGCCCGAGACCGCGAAGCGCCTGCAGGAATTCGTAGACGGCAAGGCGAAGCCGCTCGAGCGTCCCGACCAGCCCAAGACCCCAGCGTGAGGTGCAACGAACCATGAATGCAACAACCGAACTGAACCCGCAGGATGCGGCCGCGCGCGAGCAGGCGCTCGCACACGTGAAGGCAGCGGAAAAGACCGCCGCCCAGATTCCCGTCGGTGACGCCCAGCCGCGCCCGATCAGGCACTCGGCCGTGATCGGCGCCGGCACGATGGGCGGCGGCATCGCAATGGCGCTCGCCGCCGCCGGCATCCCCGTCACACTGATCGATGCGGATGAAGCCGGCCTGACACGGGGTCTCGCCCGGATCCGCGAGAACTATGAAAACAGCGTCAAGCGCGGCAGGCTCGACCCCGCTGTGCGTGACGAGCGGCTCGCGCACATCACGGGCTCGCTCTCGATTGCGGACGTGAAGAATGCCGATATCGTGATCGAGGCGGTGTTCGAGGACCTCGGGCTCAAGCAGGGAATTTTTCGCGAAATCGACCAGTACGCGAAGCCAGGTGCAGTCCTCGCCACGAACACCTCGGGCCTCGACATCGACGAGATCGCGGCGGTCACGAAGCGTCCCGCTGACGTGGTCGGTGCACACTTCTTTAGCCCCGCGCACGTGATGCGCCTGCTCGAAGTAGTGCGCGCAGCGCAGACTGCCGACGATGTCATCGTTACGTTGATGGATCTTGGCCGGCGCATGGGAAAGGTGTCGGTCCTCGCACGCATCTATCCGGGCTTCATCGGCAACGCGCTGTTTCGCAGCTACAACCGCGAGGCGCACTTCCTCGTGGAAGACGGCGCGCTGCCGCATGAGGTGGACTCGGCGCTCAGGGACTTTGGCTACGCGATGGGCATCTTCGCGGTGCACGACATGGCGGGCAACGACGTCGGTTATCAGACGCGCAAGGCGCAGATGACGACGCGTCCCACCGACCGCCGTTGGAACGACCTGATCATGAAGCTCGTCGAGATGGGCCGTCTCGGCCAGAAGAGCGGCAAGGGCTGGTACCGCTATGAGCCAGGCAGCCGCGATCCGCAGCGCGATCCCGAACTGGAGCAGTTCATCGTCGAGGAATCGGGCCGCATCGGCCTCACCCGCCGCCCCATTACGGCCGAAGAAATCATCAAGCGTTGCGTGTACGGGATGATCAACGAAGGCGCGAAGCTGCTCGACGAAAGAATTGCACTGCGCGCGAGCGACATCGACGTCGTCTACGTGACAGGCTATGGTTTCCCGGCGCATCGCGGCGGCCCGATGTACTACGCGGACCAGATCGGTGTCGCGAACGTCTACCGCGACGTGCAGCGCTTTTACGAGGAGTACGGATACTGGTGGAAGCCGGCACCGCTGCTGGAAAAGCTCGCCGCCACGAACGGCCGTTTCGCCGATCTCCAGGCTAGAGCGGGCGCCTGCAACTGACGTTGCAGGCCTGGAACGCAGATGGGCCACGGCAATGCCGCGGCCCATTTTCCGATTGATTGCCGGTAATCCTTCCGGTCAGTCGGTGCCCTGCGTGTTATCCAGCAGCTCGGCCGCGGTCGTGTCGCGCGATAGCACGACTGGCGCGTCGTTGAAAAACGCCGCCGGCAAAGTCGCAAGAAACTCGGAGAAACCTGCCTCCCCACCTGGGGAATGCTGCGCCATGATATTGCCGGCGGCGGTCTCGTCGCCCGAAAGCAGCGCCTGCGCGAGCGCCTGGTGTTCTGCAATCACCTTCTCGCGCCGGCTCGGCGCAAGGAACGGTTTAGGCCGGTAACGTGAAATCAGACGGCGAATCGAGCGGATCTCGTCGGCAAGATAGTCGTTATGACAGGCCGCGCAGATCACTTCATGAAAATCCACGTTGATGCGCGCGAAACGGCGCGCGTCGCCCTGATTGAGCGCCTCGACGCCTTCGTCGATGGTGCGTTGCAGTTCGGCGCGCTGCGCATCGTTCATACGACGCGCAGCAAGCCGCGCCGAAACGACCTCAAGCTCGCTGAGCAGTTCAAGCATGTCGCGCAATTGAGGCACCGTCATCTTGGTGACGAACACGCCCTGGCGCGGCACGATCTGCACGTACTGCTGGGCAGCGAGCTGCTGCAGCGCCTCGCGGATCGGCGTGCGTGACACGTTGAAGCGAGCGGCGAGCGCGCGCTCGTCAAGTGCTGCGCCGGGTACGAGCTCGCCTCGCTCGATTTCCGCTTCCAGGATCGCCTTGACTTCGGTCGAGCGGCTGGGTTTTGGGGGCTGACTCATTGGATGGGACGCAATAGGTTGTCGAGGGCCGCGATGCACCCGGAGAACGGCATCATCGCGCAAGTCCCATATGATACCGCGCAGGTATACCAGACTCCCAGTCCGGTCCACCGCAACAAAGAAAAACGGCGCCACGCTAACGCGCGACGCCGCACGTACCCGGCGGGTTAGCAGAGACGCGACGCGCAGGCAGCCCGTCAGAAGAGGTGGCGAATGCCGATCTGTGCAGCTAGCTGATTAGCGGTAGTGGACGCGAGGTTGCCGTACAGCGAACCGCCCGCCCCCGGTACCGAATACGGCGTGGAGACGAGAAAGTTGTCCGCAAACTTCTGGCCCGCGAATGCATGCTGCATAGTCCCGAACACGTACACATCGGTACCCTTGGAGAGGTGGTAATCGAGGCCCAGGCTGTAAAGGTCGTACTTGCCGAGCCTGTGCTGATCGACGTAGGTGAAACCTCCGCCCAAGGTCAGGAACGGCGAGAACCGGTAACTTGCACCGAGCTCGTAGGCGCCCACGGTGACGACACCAAGGGGGCTTTGCGATGCATTCGTGTAGGTGTACAGGCCATTCAGCGAGATCGCGTCGGTCACCTGCGCCTCGCCGCCAACCGCGACCGTATAGATCGACTTCGCGTTCAGTGCGACCTGGGCCATCGTGCCGACACCGCGCGCGGCGTTCCCGCCGTCGGTCTTGGTGATCACGGCTGCCATCGAGTACGGCGCGTTGAACGTGCCTGTCGGGCTGAATTTGATGCCAGCGCTGATTACGCGGGGGTTCCCCGTGGGCGTGCCTCCGAAACCGTTCGGGACGTTGCTGAAGCCGTACATCACGCCCGCGCCGAAGCCGTGCCAGTTCGGCGTTTCATAGCGCACCATGTTGCTGACCGGCTCGCCCGCGAGGCGATCGATGTCATAGGCGCCGTGGAACGCGTACGAAGGCGCAAACTGCGCGACATTCGTGTAGTACGAAACATAGTCGTAGATGAAATCGTAGTCGTAGCCGGCGAGCAGCGTGCCGAAGGTCGCGCTCGACAGGCCGACGAACGCCCGGCGCCCGAACAGCGCGCCGCCGTGGCTCGCCGTGCCGGTGTTGAGCGAGAAGCCGTTTTCGAGCGTGAAGACCGCCTTCAGGCCACCCCCCAGATCCTCGGCGCCGCGCAAGCCCCAGCGCGATGCCTGGTTGATGCCGTCATCGAGCTTCCAGAGTGAATGTCCACCTGCGTTGCTCACGTATGTGATGCCGTCATCCATGATCCCGTACAGGGTGACGCTGCTTTGCGCCTGCACCGTGCCCGCCAGTGCCGCGGCCACCGCACCCATAATCAGCTTCTGTTTCATCTTACTGTCTCCTTGTGTATTGCTGTTTTGTTCCCGTTTGCTCAGAGCTGTTTGCGTTCAACTTCCGCGACGCATGTGACGCGATGCGAGGAAGTAGTGCACTGACGACCAGATCAGCGCCACGCTCACGGCCAGCATCGCGTAGCGGATGCCATAAGCCGACGCGTCGTGGCAGGCAGCGGCGAACTGGCCCTGCGGCGCTAGTGCCGGAGCATGAGCGCCATGCGCACCTGTCGCCGCGCAAACCAGATGGAACTTGCCCGGCGTGAACAATCGTTCAGTGAAGCGATCGCTCAGGAAGCCGACCGCCGTCGGGCCGAGCCCCTGGCCGACGAGATTCATGAGGAGGAACACGAAAGCCGAAGCGGTGGCACGCATGCGAGGCTCGACGATGCCCTGCACGATCGCGAAGGTGGGACCGTTCCAGGTGTTGAGCGCTATCGTGGCGACCAGGAGCAGCACGACGGCGACCGGCCACTGGTTCACCATGAATGCAGCCACAATGAGCGGAAAACCAACCGCCGTTCCCAGCGCGGGCACCCAGGCATACCAGCGACGGTCCTTCTTGCTCGCCCAGTCGGCTGACACGCCGCCGAGTAGATTGCCGGCGATGCCGCCGACACCCATCACGAGGCCAAAGACAAGACCGGCCTGGGCATAGCCCATGCCATAGACGCGCGTCAGGTAGACAGGGATGAACAAGTTGATGCCAAACTGCGCGAACGCGCCGATTGCGGTGCCGAGCAGCATCTGCACGAATGCTCGACTTTTCAACAGCAGCGCGAGCACTTCGCGTAGTGAGGGCACCAGCGCGCCAGTGATCACGCCGCCTTCCTCGGCCGCGCCGCGCTTCGGCTCCCGCAGCGTGATCCAGGCGAGCAGGCCGAACGCCAGCCCAGGCAAGCCGACCACGTAGAACACCGGCCGCCACCCCATGTGCTGCACCATCCAGCCGCCGCCCAGCGCGCCGGCGAGCACGCCCAGGGGAGGACCGAGCGCGTAGACCGCGAGTGCGCTCGCACGGCGGTGCGGGCCGAACTGGTCGGAAATCAGCGAATGCGCAGTCGGCGTGCTACCCGCCTCGCCAATGCCAACACCGAGACGATAGGCAAGCAACTGCCAAAACGCGCCGGCTGTGCCGCACAGCGCGGTCATCACCGACCACGCCGCAATCGACAGCGCGATCAACGTGACGCGGTTGAAGCGATCGGCTAGCCGCGCGATCGGCAGCCCAAGCAAGGAATAGAAGATGGAGAACGCGAGGCCGCCAAGCAGACCGAGCTGCAGGTCGCTCAGGTTCATCTCAACCTTCACCGCCTGCCCGACCACCGCAATGATGATGCGGTCAACGAAGCTCGATGCGTAGATGAGCACCAGAAGCAGCAAGAACCAGCTGCGATACCAGTTGGCGCCAGTTCCAGCTCCAACGTTCCGGGCTGTCAGTTCCTTCATCCTGTTGTCTCCAATGCTCAATGCAAATAAAGTAATGAACCTTTGGTATGCCACAAACCTACTTGTGGGATTTTTTATGGATTTTCCAGCATAATTTTTGCGCGCGCAAGAATAACGTGCAGCAACTACGTCATCGTTTTCACCTACTGGGATCGTGGAGACGAATTGCGCAAATACCCGGCACACGCGCCGGGTTCGATTGACGTCACGCGGGCGTCGAGGACGGGCCGCCAGGCGGCGAGCTGTACCTGATGTGACGATGGTCCTGTTCGATCAGATTTTGATCAATCGATAAGGAATCCATATCGATAAAATCTCTGATGCAGGCTACCTGTTTGCACGGGATCCCAGGACCAGCCAGGAGTGTTCAACGCGCCGGCTTTGCATCGGCGCGAGGACCGCGTCATGTCGATGCACGGTCTCATATGTGAGTTCAACGCCACCGGCGGCCAGCGACGGGGCCTCTGCCTACTATTCAAGGAAAGCTAGCAGATGGGTCGGGGAGTACAACTGCACTCAGTAAGCCTTCATGGCCGGCCGATATGTGACGGGTGGAAAAACGCGCCACGCGCCGTCGTCGTGCCTGAAGAAAAAATGACAAGCATGTCGGTCGGCCGCACAGCCTCGACGCATATATAGCGCCTTTGATTTGCTATTCGACTGAAACGGGTGATGCGAACCGGCTTGGCCAGAGTAGGGGCCAACCATTTCTCGACCAGCCGGCGCAAGGACGTTTGACTTCTGACCATCACCTTCTCCTTTGCAGGGAAAAGCATGCTCGGCTACCTCATGCAATCAAGCGCGTCGGTCGGTTGAATTCACCCCGCCTTTTATTCTCTCAATCAGTGAAAAATTCAATGACCATCCGATTGAATTTCTCCGCATGCTCCCACTGCGCCCAGTGCCCGCAGCGGCTAAAAATATGCATCTCGGCATTCTGCATGCCGGCAACCAGACGCAAACCCACATCCATCGGCACGAAGCGATCGTCGCGCCCCCAGATCACCAGCGTCGGTGCAGCAATCTCGCCAAGCCGAGGGCCGAAGTCATTGAACTGCTTCGAATTGGCCGCGAGACTCTTCACGAAGTTTTCCAGATGATCACGACGTGCCAGCATGTTGTCGAGCCGTGCCTGCATCAGATCGTCAGTCAGCGCGCTGGTGTCGAACACGAAAACGCTCATCATCCGCTTCAGGTTTTCAATCGTCGGTTCGCGATACAGGCCTTGCAGCAGCTTGATTCCTTCTGTCGGCATCGGCACGAACTGGCTGGGGCCGCCTGTACCGCCGCCCATCAAGACAAGTTTGCCGACGCGCTGCGGATTGGCGAGCGCGAACGCCACGGCGCTGTGGCCGCCCATCGAATTGCCTATGATGTGCGTACGTTCGATATCGATTGCATCGAGCAGGCCTTTCAGCGAGCGCGCGTTGAGTTCGGAGCGCGAGCCGTCGCACACGACCGGATCGCTTTTGCTCCAGCCCAAACAGTCCATCAGGATGACCCGATAACCCGCGGCGACGAGCGGTTCGACATTGCGGTTGAAGTTCGCCCAGCTGCTCGCGCCGGGGCCCGAGCCGTGCAGCATCACGACTGTTTCAGCGCCCTGTCCTGCGTCGTTGTAGTGCAACTGCACTTCGCGATCGCCTTCCTTGATACGCACGAATTTGCTGGTCGACGCTTCGGTGATGGCCGATAAGTTTGAGGTCATGTTGCGTTCCTTTATCTTAAGAGAGTTGATTGACCGCGCACGCCACTCAGTCGCGCGCGATTAGCATTCGGCGCAGTAATAGCGTTATTGCGCGATGGCCGGCGCATAAACAGGCGCTGACTTGCCGACGACCAGCCACGCCGCGATCGCCGCAATGGCGATCAACGGAATGCTCGCGCTCAGCAGCACGGACGCGCTCTGCCCGACCGCCAGCAACTGCCCGGCGATCAAAGGTCCGAGGATCGAGCCCATGCGCCCCACTGCCACTGCGGCGCCCACGCCGGTGCCGCGCACGTGAGTTGGATAGATGCTGCTGGCTAGCGCATACAACACCGACTGCCCGCCGACCAGAAACAGCCCCGCGAGCAGGCCGCCGCAAGCCATCGACGCGCCGCCGTTCGCCGCGACGAGCGCCGCCAATGCCGCGGCGATGCCCAGATACATGCCGGTCACGGTGCGACGCCGGCCGATCCGGTCCATCAGGCTCGCGATCACGATCGCGCCGATGCCGCCGCCGATGTTGAACATCGTCTGCACGACACTCGATTGCACGCGGGTAAGTCCGCGGCTCAACACCAGCGACGGCAGCCAGTTGATCAGGAAGTACAGCACGATCAGCGTGCCCAGATAGCTGATCCACAACGCGACGGTCGTGCCGGCTCGCCCTTCCTTCCACAAGGCCTGGGCGATGCCGGACTGCGCTTCGCCCAGGACACGCGAGCCGCCTGCTGCCGAACGCGCGGCAACGAAGTGCGCCGACTCGCGCATGAAGATCGCCAGCAGCGGCAACACCAGCAGCGGTCCAATGCCGCCGACATAGAAGATATGCCGCCAGCCCGCATCGCCCGGACTGACGATGCCGATCACCGCCGCGAGCGCTGCACCGAACGGCATGCCGCAATACATCGCGCCCACCGCCGTGTTGCGTTGATCTGGCGACGCCGCTTCCGAGCACAGCGCGATCAGGTTCGGCATCGCGGCGCCCAGACCGAGTCCCGTGAGAAAGCGCGCAGCAAGCAGGCTGTTGAGGTCCCACACCTGCGTGGTCGCGATCGAGAAGATGCCGAACAACGCCACGGACACCATCAGCACGCGCTTGCGGCCGAGCTTGTCAGCGAGCCGTCCGCCGATCGCCGCGCCGGGCAACAGGCCGAGTGCGCCGATGCTGAACGCCCAGCCCATCTGCGCAACCGCGAGATGAAATTCACGCGCCATGCGCGGCGCGGCGACGCCGGTCGATTGCAGATCCAGCCCTTCAAGTAAGGCCACGATCAGGCATAGACCGATCGTGACGGCACCGCTCGCGCGAGGGTTGGTTGATCGCTGCATAAAAAGTCTCCAATGTGTTTTCAGCATCGCTCTTGGCGGCGATAACGCTAGGTGATGCCGGCGGCGCAGATCGCGGGCAGGTTTCAAAAAATGCGCTAGACACCGGCCGCGCGCTTCAGATCCAGCGCCACGTCAACGATCATGTCTTCCTGGCCGCCAACCATGCGCCGCTTGCCCAGCTCGACCAGAATGTCGACAGCCTTCAGGCCGTACTTCTTCGCGGCTTCTTCGGAATGCCGCAAGAAGCTCGAGTACACGCCGGCGTAACCGAGCGCCAGCGTCTCGCGGTCCACGCGCACCGGACGGTCCTGCAAGGGACGCACGATATCGTCCGCGGCGTCCATCAATGTGTAGAGATCGGTGCCGTGGTGCCAGCCGGCGCGCTCAGCCGCGGCAATGAACACTTCGAGCGGCGCATTGCCGGCACCCGCGCCCATTCCGGCAAGGCTCGCATCGATACGGTCGCAGCCTTCCTCCACCGCGACGAGGGAATTCGCGACGCCAAGACTCAGGTTGTGGTGCGCGTGCATGCCGGTCTTCGTCTCCGGCTTCAACACGGCCTTCAATGCGCGAAAGCGCGCGCGCACGTCATTCATGTTCATCGCGCCGCCGGAGTCGACCACGTAGATGCACGTCGCGCCGTAGCTCTCCATCTTTTTCGCTTCTACAGCGAGGTTCTCCGGCGTGGTCATGTGGCTCATCATCAGGAAGCCGACTGTGTCCATGCCGAGTTCGCGTGCGTATTCGATGTGCTGCTTCGAGATATCAGCCTCAGTGCAGTGCGTCGCGATTCGCACGATGCGCGCGCCGGCCTGGTACGCGGCCTTCAGATCGTGAATCGTGCCGATGCCGGGCAACAGCAGCGTCGCGATCTGCGCATGCTCGACCACGTCCGCGACCGCTTCGATCCATTCGAGGTCGCTGTGCGCGCCGAAGCCGTAGTTGAAGCTCGATCCTTGCAGGCCGTCGCCGTGTGCGACTTCGATGCTGTCCACTTTCGCGCGGTCGAGCGCGCGCGCGATCTGCTGCACGTTGTCGATCGAATACTGATGGCGGATCGCGTGGCTGCCGTCGCGCAGCGTCACGTCGGAGATATACAGTTTCTTGTCCATGCGAAGAGTCTCCTTAGGCCTGCACGAGCGATTGCGCCATGCGCTCCGCGGTCGCGAGCGCGGCCGAGGTCATGATGTCGAGGTTGCCCGCGTACGCCGGCAGATAGTGCGCGGCGCCCTCCACCTCGATGAACACCGAGGTTTTCAGGCCGCTGAAGCGGCCAAGTCCCGGAATGTTCAGCGGTGCATCGGCGGGGATGACGTCGAACTGCACCTTCTGCTTGAGGCGATAGCCCGGCACGTATGCATGCACAGCGTCGGCCATCGCTTCGATCGATGCTTCCACGCGCGCCTGATCAGCGAGTTCGGACAGCACATAAACGGTGTCGCGCATCATCACCGGTGGTTCGGCCGGGTTGAGCACGATGATCGCCTTGCCTTTGGCCGCGCCGCCCACCGCTTCAATCGCCTTCGAAGTAGTTTCGGTAAACTCATCGATATTCGCGCGCGTGCCGGGGCCGGCCGACTTGCTGCTGATCGACGCGACGATTTCGGCGTAATGCACCTTCGCCACGCGCGAGACCGCGGCGACCATCGGAATCGTTGCCTGGCCGCCGCACGTCACCATGTTCACGTTGCGCGCGTCGAGATGATCGTCGAGGTTCACGACCGGCACGCAGTACGGACCGATCGCCGCGGGCGTCAGGTCGATCAGGCGGATGCCCGGCTTGAGCGCGCGCAGGAACGCGTCGTTCTTCACATGCGCGCCGGCCGAGGTGGCGTCGAACACGAAGTCGATGTCGTTGAACACCGGCAGACGCGTCAGTCCTTCCACGCCTTCGTGCGTGGTCGCGACGCCGAGCCGCGCGGCGCGCGCCAGTCCGTCGGACGCCGCGTCGATGCCGACCATCGCCGCCATCTCAAGATGCTTGCTGTGCCGCATGATCTTGATCATCAGATCGGTGCCGATGTTGCCGGAGCCGATGATCGCGACCTTGAGTTTTTCGCTTGCCATGCCTGTCCTCAATCGAATGAATGCTTATGCGGAGAAAATCGCGCGAACGCTGCCGAGGCCGTCGATCTGCGCGCTGAAAGTGCCGGGCTGCGTCACCGCGACCATCGGGCCGAGCGCGCCGGTCATGAGGATGTCGCCGGCTCGCAGCGGCGTGCCGAGCTGCTGCATCCGGTCCGCGAGCCACACAGCGGCGTTCAGCGGATTGCCCAGACACGCCGCGCCGTTGCCGCGAGAGAGCGTTTCGGCATCGTTCGAGAGGGTCATCGCGCAGGCCGCCAGATCGATGTCGCGCAGCAACACCGGCCGGCTGCCGAGCACGAAGCGCGCGCTCGACGCGTTGTCCGCGACGGTATCGACGAAGCGAATATTCCAGCCCTCGATGCGGCTGTCCACGACTTCGATGGCGGCCACCGCGTATGCGCTCGCGTGAATCAGGTCTGCGTAGGTGTGCTTGTCATGTGTGAGGTCGTGTTCGAGCACGAGCGCGATTTCCGCTTCGACCTTCGGCTGGATCAGTTCGCCAAGCGGGATGGGCTGACTGTCGCCATAGGCCATTGACGCGAATAGCGCGCCGAAGTCCGGTTGCGCGACGCCGAGCTGTCGTTGCACTGCGGGCGAGGTCAAGCCGATCTTGCGGCCGACGATGCGCTCGCCGGCCGCCACTCGCGCCTCGACGTTGGTCTGTTGCACGGTGTACGCGAGTTCGGCGGCATCGGCCGCGTTCAAATGGGCGAAGCGCTCGTCGTCGCGCAACGGCGCGATGGTCTGACGCATGCGCTCGGATTCGCGCAGCCGCATGGCGAGCGCTTCAGCATTGCTTCGATGGTTCATGGCGGGTTCCGTGATTCGTCAAACGGTTTCGGCGATGGGCCGTGCGTGCATCGCGCCGAAGCCCGCGATCCACTCGGGGATCGGACGGTAGTAATCGAGTGCCGCGCGATACGGCCCGTACGCCTGCAGCGCGCCGAATGCCGCGATCCAGGTGCGAACCTCGTGTGCAGACTTGCCGGCGTCGCGCGTGATCGCGGTGTCCGTGAATCCGTCGAGCGCGGGCAGTTCACCCTCTTCCAGCAGCTTCAGAAACGCGCGGTCCCACTCGGGATTGAGCGGATGCAGGCGGCTGTCGCCCGCCGCGAATGCGCGGGCAGCCGCGACAGTGCGAGCCTGACGCGCCGCCCGCGATTCGGCCGACGGATTGCGGCCGGCGATCAACCGCTCGGCGACTTCGTCCGTTGCGCCCGCAAGTTCAGGCACCGGAGGCTCGTGCGAGATGCCGCCGGAGCCGATTAGCAGCACGCGTTGGTCGGAGCGCGCAAGGCGGCGGCCCAGTGCGTCGCCGAGCAAACGCGCACGGCGACACGACGCCATGGGCGGTGCAACCGAATTGATGAACACCGGCACGACCGGATAACGATCCAGTGCGCCCGTGAGAATCTCCAGCGCCTGCGCGCAACCGTGGTCGACCTGCATGCGGTACGACACGGCGACGTCGACGTCGGCGGCGAGCGCGGCTTGCGCGAGATCGAGCGCAGTGTCGGCGGGGACGGCAAGCTGACCCGCCAGACTTCCGAAGTCGCCGATCGCGCTCGCCGATGCGCCGATGCAGAACGGCGGCATCACGTCGTAGAAGAAACCGTTGTAGTGGTCAGGCGCGAACACGACGACCAGTTGCGGATCGAAGGCGGCAACGCGTGCGCGTGCCGCTGCATGAATCTGCTCTACTTCAGCGACGACGTCCGGCGCCGGATCGTAGTAGCCGCTGAGCGGCGTGTGGGAGAGACATTCGAGAAGGATCGGCATGTCACACTCCAGCGGCGACGGCTGCGACCACGGCGATGGCCGCGACGCTTTCGGACACTTCAACCGGCTCACTGACGGCAACCGCCGTGGCGGGCTGTCCCGCGGCCTTGAAGCTCAGCTTGACAGCCAGTTCTTCAATCGACGCCGACACCTGCTGCGGCGTACACATACCCGCAACGAAACGATCCGGCCGCAGCAACACGACGGACTCCGGCACGCGCGAGAACCATTCTTTCAGTCGCCCCTGCACGTCGCCGAGAGCGATCACACCGTCGGGCACGTCGTCATGAAAAGCAAGCTGCGTGTCCGGCTTCGCGAGCACGAAGCAGCCGCCGAGGCGCTGCCAGGTTTCGCGAGCGAGCGGCGACAGCCCGAACGTGGGATCCGAACCCCAGCCGATGATCGCGAAGCGATTGCCGAGCGTGTCGTCCAGACGGACAACGGCGCCTTCCTCCGTACGCACAAGTGGCTGAATGAACAAGCGACCAACCGGCGAATGACACTGCGGGTCACGGCCATACACCAGGCGACCGAGCAGAGACTCGCGCTTTTCGCTCATCAAACCGAGCAGCCGGCCGGGTGCGCAATGACCGGAGCGTTCCAGCACGCGAGCCAGCACGCCATGCTTGCGTTTGTGCTCCGCCAGCAATACCACACCCGTCTCGTAACGCGGCATCGGCTTGAAGCGCATCTCCACGAAGTAGCGCTTCATGGCGGGGACCACGTTGAAGGTCCGCACGAAGGCGTCGCGGAATTTAATGCCGAAGCGGCTCGTCGGCGCGAAGATGTCGCCGGCCACTTCCGAGAGATGGATCATCGAGCGGGCATGCGCGCGGCGCTCCGCCGTGTACGTGTCGAGCAACGCGTCACTCGCGAGCTGCTTGACCACCATCGCCAGCTTCCAGCCGAGGTTGCTCGCGTCGCGAATTCCGCTGTTGTAACCCTGCCCTTGCCAGACCGGCATGATGTGCGCGGCATCGCCGGCCAAAAGCACACGATCCATGCGGAAGGTGCTCGCAAGCCGCGCATTGTGCGTATAGACGCGCTTGCGGATGTAGTCCACCTTCTGCGGATCGGCCACTACCTTGCGGATCAGTGCAGCCATGTTCGCAGGCTTCGACAGCTCTTCCTCGGTCTCGCCCGGCATCACCATGAATTCGAAGCGGCGAATGCCGTGCGGCAATGCCGCCGACACGTACGGCCGTTTCGGATCGCAATGCATATAGACGTGTGGCGAGCCGATCGGATCGTTGCGCACATCCACCACGATCCATTGATTCGGTTTCGTACGTCCTTCAAACGGCACGTTGACCATGCGGCGCACGAAGCTGTTGCCGCCATCTGCGCCGACCATGTACGACGCGCGCACCGTCCGGCGGGCGCCTTTTTGGTCTTCCGCTTCAATCGTCACGCCGGTCTTGTCCTGCGTGAATCCGCACACGCTGGTGCCGAACAGCACCTCCACATGCGGGAAACGGCGCAGCCCTTCGTACAACACGCGATCCGCGAGCGGTTGGATGAATGCATTGCGGCGCGACCAGCCGAACTCGTCCGTGCGCGGTTCTATCGATGCAAAGCAATGACCCGTGTGCGTGACGAAGCGCATCCAGTGGTCAGGCGTGGTGTGCGGCAACAGGATGTCGGCGAGACCGACCGACTGGAACACACGCAGCGCTTCATCGTCGAGGCCGATCGCGCGCGGATAGTCGATGATCTGCTCGAGCTTTTCCACCAGCACCACGCGCACGCCCTGCAACCCCAGATAGTTCGCGATCATCAAACCGACGGGCCCGGCACCGATAATTGCCACGTCAGCGGACACGGTTTCGCAGCGGCCGCTCGCGGCCGCCGGATCGTTGGGTGGGAGCATACTGTCTCCTTTCTCACGAGCGGCACAGCGCGCCGTCGCTTCAGATAGCGGACTTGTTTGAAATATCCAGGGAGAGAACGGAATGACGAATGCGTATCGCCATGGCAAAAATATCGCGCATGGGATGCGGCATCTCGCGTCTCCTTGAATTGTTGATTTGCTTGCAGTCTAAGGTGTGTGCCGTGCCGCCTCAACAATTTGTACAAAATGTGCATAGAATGCACAACGTTGATTTAAAACGGATTTAATGATGACCAAGTACACCAGCGTGCGGGGCCTGTCGCGCGGTCTGCAGGTGCTGCAGGCGCTCAATTCAATGGACAGCGGTCGCGCCACCAGCCAGCAGATCAGCGACCTGACCGGGCTGCATCGCACCACGACGCGGCGGCTGCTTGAGACGTTGCTGGAGGAAGGATTCGTGCGGCGTAGTGCGTCGGATGATAGCTTTCGGCTGACGCTGCAGGTGCGCTCATTGAGCGAAGGTTTTACGGACAACGAACGGATTGCCATGATTGCACCGCCTATCATGGGACGGCTGTTGCAGCGCGTTGCCTGGCCTTCGGACCTGACCACGCCGGACGGCGACGCCATGATCATCCGCGAGACGACGCATCGCTTCAGTCCGCTGTCGTTTCACCGATCGATGGTCGGCCGCCGTCTGCCGATCTTGCTGACCGCCGCGGGGCGCGCCTACTTCGCGACGTGTCCTGACGGCGAGCGCGAGGACATTCTCGAATTGCTGCGCTCAGGCGCGGGCGGTGATGAGCAGAAGGGGCTCGCCTCCAACGACGAGCTAGTCAAAAAGCTGGTGAAACGCGTACGCGCGGACGGCTTCGGCTCCAATCATGGGGACTGGACCGCTCAAAGCAAGATTGGCGCAGTTGCCGTTGCGATTGTGTCGCGCGAGCGAGTGCTGGGGAGTCTGAATGTGGTGTTCCTTTCGCGAGCGGTCTCGCTTGCGGAGGCGAAACGGCGTTATGTGCCCGACCTTCAGACGGCGGTGCGTGAAATGGTTGCTGCATTCGAGTCGCAGGGCGACTTGAGTGGAAAAAAGCCGGAGTGAGAAGCGTAGTGGCAAGGCCACGGCGATAAGCATCCGGAGTTGCACGACATTGGACTTTCCGTTAGAACTCAACGAGCGCGAAATCTTCCTTGCCGACATCACACAAAGGACAGCGCCAGTCGGTAGGGATGTCGGCGAAGCGCGTGCCCGGTGCGATGCCCTCTTCCGGACAACCAGTGGCTTCATCGTATACCCAGCCGCAAATCACGCACACCCATTGCCTGAACTCGCTAGTCGATAAGCTGCCAGCGCCCGTCGGCTGGGCCGCGGCCGCTATTGCTGGTTGCCCTGACCCTGTGTCGTCCAGGCTCACTAGGAGCGGCGCGGCTACGGGTGGCCTACTTGCTTCGAGGTATGTTT
>Ga0302314_10002537_pt1 | contig 33843 bp, 39 predicted proteins | sample III_Palsa_N2_3_FD_200533 | JGI IMG/M metagenome (GOLD analysis project Ga0302314, IMG submission 200533) | Peat permafrost microbial communities from Stordalen Mire near Abisko, Sweden - III_Palsa_N2_3 | ecosystem: Environmental > Terrestrial > Soil > Palsa > Peat permafrost | place: Sweden...
GTGGAGCGGCCACCCCACCCGTCCCGCGTTTCACGCGGTCCACCCTCCCCATCAAGGGGAGGGAGGCGAGGTGGGATATGGCGAACCTCGTCCATCTTGGCTAAGCTCGGGGTCGCCATGACTGACATGCCCCCGCTCGAACCGACGCCAACCCCACCGCCGCCCGCGACGTCCACCGCGCCGACCATCACCCACGATGAGCGGCAGATGGCCTTTGTCGTCTACATTCTCTACCTGTGCCACTTCGTGCCGGTGGTCGGCTGGGTGGCCGGCATCGTCGGCCTGGTGCTCGCCTATGTGGAGCGCGACAGCGCGCCGGCCTGGCTCAAGAGCCATTACACCTTCCAGATCCGCACCTTCTGGATCGGCCTGCTATATTATGTCGTGTCGATCGTCCTGTGCTGGGTTCTGATCGGCTTCGCGCTGCTTACCGTGACGCTGGTATGGTTCCTCGTCAGGTGCGCGCTCGGCCTCGCTCGCCTGATGCGCAATGAGCCCTACCCCAATCCAGAGAGCTGGCTCGTCTGATTACGCCGGCTGCAGCTCGCGCCGCACCACCCGGGCGAAGTCGTCCATTAGGCCCAGCGAGATGGCGCCCGGCGTGAAGCGATGGTGGGCGACGCGCGAGACCGGCGTCACCTCGGCGGCGGTGCCGACGATGAAGCATTCGGTGAAGTCGGCCAGCTCCTCCGGCTGGATGTGGCGCTCGATCACCTCGAGGCCCTTGCTCCTGGCCAGCGCCATCACCGCGCGGCGGGTGATGCCGTCCAGGAAGCAGTCGGCGATCGGGGTGACGAGGGCGCCGTCCTGCACGAAGAAGACGTTGGCGCCGGTCGCTTCGGCCACATAGCCGCGATAGTCGACCATCAGGGCGTCGGCGAACCCCTCGCGCTCGGCGGCGTGCTTGGAGAGGGTGCAGATCATATAGAGGCCGGCCGCCTTGGACGCCGTCGGCGCGGTCTCCGGCGACGGGCGCTTGTACTTGGCCCAGGTAAGCTCGATGCCGCGGCGCTTGGCCTCGGGGTCGAAATAGCTCGGCCATTGCCAGACGGCGATGGCCACGTGAATGCGGCTGGCCTGCGCCGCGACGCCCATGATCTCCGACCCGCGCCAGGCGAGCGGACGAATGTAGCAGTCGTCGAAGCCGTTCTTGACGCAGGTGGCGATGGTGGCCTGTTCGATCTCCGCAACGGTGAACGGGATCTCGAAATCGAGGATGCGGCCTGAGTTGAACAGGCGCTCGGTGTGTTCGCGAAGTTTGAACACCTCGCCGCCGTACATCCGCTCGCCCTCGAAGACCGACGAGGCGTAGTGCAGGCCATGGGTCAGCACGTGGACCTTGGCCTCGCGCCAGGGAGTGAAGGCGCCGTCGAGCCAGATCCAGCCGTCACGGTCATCATACGGAATGAGAGACATCGGACCTCCTCCTCGCCCGGCCTTAGACGACGCCAGCCCGCCCGCCGTCAAACAGTTTGGCGCCCAGCTTCTCTCCCCCCTTCAAAAGGGGAACTATATACTTGACAAAGCACCTGCCAATTCGGCATGCCTGACGGGGCGTGACAGGCCGGAGCCCGGCGTCGGGTGTTTCTCGCCCGGCGCTGACGCGCGCATCGGCGATACGGTCAGCTTTCAGGGTCGGCTTCATCGGATAACGGCGGCATTTCCTCCGCGTCCGCCTGAAACAGAACAACGCGTCCGTCGCCGGGGTTGTGCATGACGCACACGAAAGCCCGGCTCTCATCCAAGGTGACCGCGTAATGCTGATGCAGCAGCAACAGGATTTTCTTCGCCCACTCGGTGATCTCCGGCAGCGGGGCGACGGGTTCGCCCTCTTCCTTCATGAGGTGACGAAGGTTGCCGCGATGAAGAATGTCGCCGCTTCGTCCGTAGAGCCGCAGAAGTTCGGCCTTGGTGAGATACTCGCTTTTAACCGGTTCAAAATGACCGGCCGTCCCCTCTTTGCTGTAGCTCGCAGGCGTCGGAAAAAACTTCGGATGGAGCCCTTCGAGGCGCGCCATCAGATCGGCCGCATTCCATTCTTTGGTGATATCTTTTCCGCGCGCTGCTTCGATATCGCCGTGGAGCAAGAGGCAACTAACCGCGATCAATTCGCAGATCATGCGCAATTGGAGATAGCAGAACTCGCGAGCCATCCGTGTGGGCATCGGAAGTTGGCCACTGGCGACTTGGCTGGTGACGTGAAGCCTAACCTTCACCTCCGCCATCAACTCGACGTAGAGTTTCATATCCTCAGTTCTAAAGGGCTTGGACATGGCGAAACATCCAACGGACGACAACGCGAAGTTACCAGAGTCGGAGGCCGAAGCGCGATTCAAGCGCCTGGTCGGCAACCTGGTGAACACGCCGCACAAGCCGCACAAGCCAGCGGACGCGGCCAATGACGGCCCCGGCGGAAAGAAGGCCAACGCTCGCTGACCTAGGGCCTGACGATTGGCATTCCCTTCAATACGAGGTCGTTGACGGAGGCCTGTCCCTAGTTGGGATCACTATCCATTGGGCTTCTGGGCGCGATCAATCGCTTGAGCCGCTGCCGCGCTCAGGTGGGGACACACAAAGTTTTCCTGAACCTCGGCGTCCTTTGCCATGACGCACTTTTCCAAGAAGGGCGATCTAACGTCCATACGGAACTGGTATCCGTGCGGGATCGGCTCCAGAGACGCGACAACCTCAACCGTGACGCCGCATTCCGGGCATGTGGCCGATGTGACTGTCATGGATTCTTCCCCTTTTGGCGCAGCGCCATGATGCGCTTTGCCTTCTGTTTACGCGTTCGCGCCTTCACCAATCCTCCGATAGGTCAGGCGCTTGCCGCCGATCCCGCGCAGCAGTTCATCGGCGCGCATAGTGTCATTCACGCCAAGCGCCATGCGGTGAGACCAGCGAAAATCGAACTCGGCAAGGTAGCGTTGCAGATGGGCTTCGCTGATGCTGTGGAACGTCCCGTTCACGCCACGCTTGAAGATGGCGAAAAAGCTTTCGGCGGTGCTGCTGTAGGCGTCGCCGCGAGCGTATTCGCCTTGAACGTGATCGACCGTCTCATGGCGAGCGAACTCGCGCCCAAGGTGCAGATATCCGCCGTGGGCGTCGGTCATCAGCGTAGATTTGCGGCTCACGTTTTTGATGATGACCGGGCGAAGGGTCTTGCCGGTCACGTTGGCGACGTGATGCGAGCGAGCGCGGCCACCACGTTCAACGAGCGTGTGAACCACTTGCTTGCCCTTGCCGCCCAGGTTGCCTTGGGTGCGCTTGTTCGCGTGTTTGTTCTTTTCCTTCCCGCCCACATAGGTCGCGTCGGCTTCCACGGTCATGCCTTCGCCACCGAGGGGAGCAGGCGACGCACCTTCGCCCATGGCTTCGCGCAGGCGGTGCGCCATGAACCACGCCGTCTTGTAGGTCACGCCGAGCGTGCGATGCAGTTGATGCGCCGAGACGCCTTTCTTGGACGAAGCCATCAGGAAGGACGCCAGCAGCCACTTATTGAGCGGAACCTTGGAACGCTCAAACACGGTTCCGACCGTCGCGGTGAATTGCTCGCGACACGCGTTGCACTGATAGACACCAGGACGGTGCGCCTTGCCTTGCAGGGCCGTCGCCTGAGCCACGACACCGCAATGCGGGCAAACCGGCCCATGCGGCCAGCGCGTGGCTTCCAGATGGGCGCGGGCCTTGTCGGCGTCGGTGAAGATCGGATCGGTCAGGTTCATCGGAGGGCCTTTCAATGAAAGCACCCTATTCCTCACCGCAGCTTTGTCAAGTATATAGTTCCCTTCAAAAGCAGGGCAATCGCATCCGGCCGGTCATGCTCAAAACACCTCTCCCATGGGGAGAGGTCGAGACGCGCCGCCGGGCGCGTCCGGGTGAGGGGGTATGCATTTCGGCGAGTCCGCGCCGGCCTTTCGGCGATCTTTCCGCTCGCTTAGTCTTCGCCGATGGAGCGCAAGGCGAGGACCGGACGGGCCAGGCGCCTTCGCGTCGAGAGCACGGACGCGGAGCGCAAACTGTGGGCGCTGTTGCGTGGGCGCCAGCTGGACGGCGCCAAGTTCCGCCGCCAAGTCCCCATCGACCGCTATTTCGCCGACTTCGCCTGCGTGGAGGCCAAGCTCATCGTCGAGCTGGATGGCGGCCAGCATGCCGACCAGGCCCGTTACGACGAGGCGCGGAGCGAAACCTTGGCCGCCTGCGGCTGGCGGGTCGTGCGGTTCTGGAACAGCGAGGTCATCGAGAACGCCAGTGGCGTGGCCGACACCATACTCGCGGAGCTTAAACTCCCGGCCGCGTAACCCCTCACCTTCCCATCCTCCTTCGCCCTGCGGGCTTCGGAGGACGGGCCCCTTCCTCTCCCTATGGGAGAGGGGTTTTGAGCGTGCGCGGCCATATGCGATCGCCCTGCCTCACGGAAGGGGGGAGTACGGGCGAAGCCCGGGAGGGGGGATCGGACGCGCCGGCGTTTCCGTCCCCCCATCCCCCGCTGCGCGGGTACTTCCCCCCGATGCGGGGGGAAGAGAGTCGTGCGCGGATTGGCGGATCGCGGGGGTTCGGCGTAGATCGTCACATGGCCCAGGAATCGGCGGCGCGCCATCTGCTCATCGTCGACGACGACGACCGTCTGCGCGACTTGCTTAAGCAGTTCCTGGCCCGAGCCGGGTTCCGTGTCAGCGTCGCCGCCTCCGCCGCCGCCGCCCGGCGCCTGCTGGAGACCCTGGCGTTCGATCTTCTGGTGGTCGACGTGATGATGCCGGGCGAAGACGGCTTCTCCCTCACCCGCTGGCTGCGCGGCCAGCCGAAACCGGTCGGCGCCATACCGGTGCTGATCCTGACGGCGCGCGGCCTGCCGGGCGACCGCATCGAGGGCCTACAGCTGGGCGCCGACGACTATCTCGCCAAGCCGTTCGAACCCCGGGAGTTGTCCCTGCGCATCGAGGCCATCCTGCGGCGGGTGGCGCCGCCCGCCGACGGCCCGGTCGTTCTGGGTCCCTGCACCTTTGACGTGGCCCGCGGCGAGCTTATCGCCGGCGATGAACTGGTCCGGCTCACCGAAGCCGAGATCCACCTTCTCCGCCGTCTGGCCCTCGCCCCCCACAGCGCCGTCGACCGTCTCGACCTCGCCCGCGACAGCGCCGATCCCACAGGGCGGGCGGTCGACATCCAGGTCACGCGCCTGAGGCGCAAGATCGAGGCCGACCCCGCCAATCCCCGGTACCTGCGCACCGTGCGCGGCGTCGGATACATGCTGACGCCCGACTGATGCGCCTGCCCAGGCCCTGGCCGGCCTCCCTGTGGCGGATGATCAAGCGGCGGGCGCCGACCTCCCTCTTCGGCCGCAGCCTGCTGATCATCGTCCTGCCGGTGACGATCATGCAGATCGCCGTCACCTACGTCTTCTTCGACGCCCACTGGCAGACCGTGAACAGCCACCTGACCGAGGGCGTGGCGGGCGACATCGCCTGGATCGTGCAGAGCTATGAGGAGGCCCCGACCCAGGCCAACCTCACCCGCATCACCGACCGCGCCCAGCAGACCATGGGCCTTTCCATCGCCCTGCAGCCCGCGGGGATCCTGCCCCACGGCCGGCGCCCAACCCTGATCGTCGCCGTCGACCGCTCGCTCGGCAAGGCGCTCGGCGAGCGCATCGACGCGCCGTTTTGGTACGACACCGCCCGCTACCCGGCTTACGTCGACATCCGCATCAAGGTCCGGCAAGGGGTGCTGCGGATCATCGCGCCCAAGGACCGGGTGTTCGCCACCAAGGGGCACATCTTCATCCTGTGGCTGACCGTGGCCACGATCCTTTTGACCGGCATCGCCCTCCTGTTCATCCGCAACCAGGTACGCGCCATCGAGCGCCTGGCCGAGGCGGCCGACGCCTTCGGCCGCGGCGTCGACCTGCCCTTCCGACCGCACGGCGCGCGCGAGGTGCGCCAGGCGGCGCGGGCGTTCCTGGCCATGAAGTCGCGCATCCAGCGCCACGTCGACCAGCGCACCACCCTGCTCGCCGCCGTCAGCCACGACCTGCGCACGCCGCTGACCCGCCTGGAGCTGGAGCTGGCGCTCTCCGAGCCTGGCGAGCGCATCGAGGAGATGAAGCGCGACGTCGCCGAGATGGAGCACATGATCGACGAATACCTCGCCTTCGCGCGCGGCGAGGGGGCCGAGAGCCTGGAGATCATCGATGTCGGCCGCCTCCTCGAGGAGGTCAGCCAGTCGGCCGGCCGGGCCGGGGCTCACCTCGTCGTGGCCTCGGAAGCGGGTCTCGAGGCGGGCGTGCGGCCGAATGCGCTCAAGCGCGCCCTCTCCAACCTGATCATGAACGCCGCCGGCCACGCCCAGATGGTCGAGGTTACCGGCCGCGCCGGCCAGATGGGCGGGGCCGAGATCATCATCGACGATGACGGTCCGGGCATTCCGGAGGATCGCTATGAGGACGCCTTCGCGCCGTTTGGCCGCCTCGACGCCGAGCGCAACCCCAACGAGAAAGGCGTCGGCCTCGGCATGGCCATCGCCCGCGACATCATCCGCGGCCACGGCGGCGACGTCACCCTGGCCCGCTCGCCGCTGGGGGGCCTGCGCGCGGTGGTGAGGGTGCCTGGGTAGGGCGGCGCTTCTCTCCCCCTGCATTCGGGGGGAAGTCCTCGCCCCCCAACAAGAACGTCATGGCCGGGCGTAAGTTGTTCAGCCCGGCCATGACGGTTGGGTGGGGGTTACGGGCGCCATGCCGGCCGTCCTGGTTAGCGTGACGTCGTCGATCGTGAGTTTGCTCGCGTCGCCGTCCAGCCCCTTGGTGAACACGATTGCCGTGTCGTCCGAGACGGCGGCGAATTCGGTGGCTGACTTCGGGGCCAGTTCGACCTCTTCGGGGGCCAAGTCGCCGGGCGCCAGGGCGTAGAGCCGGCCGTCCCGGACGGTCACCGTCACCGTGTCGCCGTCCGGGCCCTGGTAGACGCCGACCAGCGCCGCGAGATCGCCCGGCGACAGTTGAACGGCCGCCATCTCCCGCGGCCCCATGACACTCCATCCGTAGGCCCGCGCCACCGCGTGCAGGAGCTCGCCCATCACCGCTTCGTTGCTGCTGTTGGTCATGATCGCCACGCCCTGGCGCGCGTCGCCGGTGAAAGCCATCACATCCGAAACGAAGCCGGGGTTACCCCCAGCGTGGGAGAACCGCATGGGTCCGCCGGGCGGCCCGAGGTTCACGCCCAGCCCCCAGTGGCCGAGCGAGCGGGTCATCATCATGCGCGCCATTTCTTGGCTGAGGATTGCGCCGGGTGCGCCGGCATAGGCGTTCTGCAGCGCGATCGCGAACCGCGCGAGGTCGGACGGTGTCGTCCACAACCCGGCCGGGGCCATCTCCGGAAACACCCGCCCGCCGCCCGGAAAGCGGCGCCCGCCGGGGCCATAGCCGCTCGCCGCCTCGTCCTTCCGCGCCGCCGGCAAAGGCTGGTCGAAGGTCGAGCGGGTCATGTGAGCCGGCTTCAGGACCAGCTCGCTCATCAGCCTGGGGAAGGCCTCGCCGGTCGCCTGGGTCAGCTCCAGCTGGACGATGACATAGCCGCCGCCGGAATAGTCCCAATGCGCCCCCGGCGCCGCATTCGAGACCACCGCCGGCGAATTGGCCGGCGGCTGGCCGTTCAGGATCTGGATCACGCTGGGGAGCGGGACGCCGGGGTCGTAGCCCTCGAAGCCGTGGACGGTCAGCCCGGCGGTGTGGCTGAGCAGCGCCCGCAGCGTCACCTTGCGGCTGGCGGTGAAGGCGCTCGCCGGGACCTGCCAGCCTTGCAAACTCGCGTTGACGTCCTGATCGAGATCGAGCTTTCCCGCCTGAACCAGGCGCAGGGTCGCCGTCGCGGTGAGCATCTTGCTGATCGACGCCGCCTGGAACAGCGTATCGGACGTCACCCGCCGGCCGGACTCGACGTCGGCCACGCCATAGGCCCTGGTCCACACGATGCGGCCATTCTCGAAGAAGGCGATGCTCACCCCGGGCGTCCGGGTCGCCCGCATGCGCGCCGCCAGGGTCTGCCTGGGCAGCGGGCGGCCCTCGATCACCACCGCGGGGAGCAGGCCGTTCTCGATCGCCGCGATGTGCGCCAGGTCGCCGGCCGACTGGGCCGCCGCCCGACCGGCGAGCATCGCCAGCGCCAGGGCGGTCAGGAAGATGATCTTCAAACCCGCGTCTCCCCCGATGCTTCGCGCCGCTCACCCGGCCGTGGCCAGCGCCCGCAACACCCATTCCGGTCTCTTCGTCACCACCATCAGCAGCGACCGGGCCGCCGGATCGATCGCGTTGCGGCCCTGCTCCCAATTGCGCAGGGTCGCCACCGGGATGCGCAACGCGTGGGCGAATTCCTCCTGAGTCATGTTCAGGCGTTTGCGGACGGCCCGCGGCGAATAGATATCCTCCACCGCCGGCGCGCGGTCCGGATCCTCGCCGTCCTCGATCATGTGCCGGCGAATGTCCGCCTCGGTGGTCGCGTCGAACTTCGCGCGATCCAGCCGGGGCCTCGACGCCTCGATCGCCTTCAGGGACTTACGGACCATCGCCACAGCTCAACCTCCTTCTTCCGCGCCCGACGGGCGGAAATGATGCGCCGGACACCGCCGCGCTCGGTATGGACGACCGCCAGGATCGCTTCCCGGACGGCGCCGACCGCCACGATCCGCGTCTCGCCCCAGTCCTCGCGAACGTCGCACCATTCGATCACCGGCCCCTCGAATATGAGCGCCGCCAGGTCGAAGCCGAATCCACGCTCGCGAGAGTTGCGTTCGCTCTTGGCCTCGTCCCATTCGAAGTCCATGTCGGTCCCGCGCGGCCCGCGCCACTCTACGCGATCCACGCAGTTGTCCGCAACTGAAAACTACGCGATTCGCGTAACCGCCGGCGGTTCCAATTTCCTCTCTCTTCCCCCCGCATCGGGAGGAAGTACCGGCCCCCGGGTCCGGCCAAAGGCCGGCCCGAGGATAAACTCCGCCGGGGATGGGAGGACGGAAACGCCGGCGCGTCCGATCCCCCCTCCCGGGTTGGCTGCTTCGCGCCTCTGCTTCGCAGTCGCCGTACTCCCCCCTCATGGAGGGGCCGCGCGCGAGCCGCCGGTGGCTATTTGACGCCTGAACGCCTATGTAATGGGCGCGCCGTCGGGGGTGTGCCGCGATGCGAGCGGTCGATCCTTCCCGACGCGACGTCGCTTCCGAGACCTTTCATGCCCACGCCCTGTATCGCGCCCACGCCCCATCCGTTGGGGCAGGATCAATGAGCGCCGTGCGCACCTCGCTGAACCGCGTCGCCGAATATCGCCGTCTGGCCGAAGCGGAGGAGGCGCTCATCGACTCGAGCCCGCTGGCCAATGTGCGCGAGAAGCATGAGCTGGCCGCCGCCCGCTGGACCGACCTCGCCGACCTGGCCGAACGCGCCAGCGCCGAACACGCCTCGCGCGTGGCCGCCGTCCCTGCGCCCGCCCCCGCACTGGCCCCGCCCATCGATCACGAAATCCCGGTAGACGCCTAGCCCGCCGCCCCTCGAGCGGAACGCTTCATTCCAGGGCGTGTAAGCTCTGGCAGGGCGCCGGCGTCGCCAGCGGCTCGCCGTCCTCGTCCAGCAGAGGCTTGCGGCTCGGCTGGCGGAAGGGCGAGTAAAGTGGCCGGGCGCCGTCGTCGATCCATCCCTCGCCCTGCCAGCGGCTCCAGTCGGGGGTGAGCGTCAGATCCTTGCAGAGACGCTCGACGGTCTCGCGGACGGGCCGCCTGGCGAGGTTGAAATAGGCTTCGTCTTCCTCCAGGCGCTCATCGAGGGCTTCGTAGAGTTCGCCATATTCGTCGGGGTCTTCGGCCTCGGCGTCGACGACGGCCAAGACGAGGCCGCGGACCCGTTCCACGCGGTCCTTGCGGACGGGCTCGGGGAGCGGGGCCCATGCGGCCTCGCGCGCCACGACGATTCCCGCCTTCAGATTGCGCAGATCCTCGTCCGTCCTGGCCTCCAGGGCGAGAGTCAGGCGGATGGCCCGCGAAAGGGGCGCGAAGGCGGTGGCCGGGTCCTTCCCGGTGGTCTTGTCGGGGGTCTCGTCGGCGTCGGCGCGGGGCCTCAGCGCCCGGGCCAGCTCCATGCCGATCTCGGCCAGTTCCTCGAGCCAGCGTAGCCGGCGTTCGGCGCGCGCCACCGAAGGGTCAAGCGCCTCTTCGGCCGTGGCGGACTCGTCGGGAACGGGGTTCGACATGAGCCAAATAGTTGCATATCGCAATTTATCTGTCAAGTCGTGGGGCGCCAGTTATCCAAGACACGTCTCGTCCGCGTACCATCATGCCGTCAATTCGCAATGTGAGCGGCGCGCCGCGAGCCCCTACCCCTATCCAACCGTCATGTCCGGGCTGAACACGTAAGTCCCGGCCATGACGTTTTGTTTGGGGGTAATCCATCGAAATTGATGGCTTGATGCACTTAAATCACCACAATAGATCATATTTGATGTATTAATATAAACGAATTAACTCATCAAAAACGCATCATTGAGTTGACATTGTGTGGTTATTCCATCATATTTAATGGAATGAAGATCACCCCCACGCTCGGTGACGACGCGGCGCTGGGCGAAATCGCCCGGCGCGTGCGGCGCGCGCGCCTGGATCGCCAGATCACCCAGGCGGGCCTCGCCGAGGCGGCGGGAGTGTCCCGCCCGACCATCGAGCGCTTCGAAGCCTCGGGCGCCGGCCAGCTGACCACCCTCATCCGCATCCTCCGCGCACTGAACCTGCTGGATCGGCTGGACGTCCTCCTGCCGGAGGCGACTCTCCGGCCGATCGAAGCTCTGGAGACCCGCGGCGCGGGCCGCAGGCGCGCTTCTCGCAGGCGGCGGCCAACGGCTCCGGCCAAAACCTGGACCTGGGGCGACCAGCGTTGAGCGCCTTCGCCCAGGTGATCTTGTGGGGCACACGGATCGGGGTGGTCGAGTTGCCGGACGGCGAGGCGATCGCCAGCTTTCAGTACGATCCGGACTTCCTCCCTAGCGGCGTCGAGGTCTCGCCATTGGTCATGCCCCTGCGAGACGCGCCCTACAGCTTTCCCGGGCTGGCGCCGCGAACGTTCCATGGCCTACCGGGTCTCCTCGCCGACTCCCTGCCCGACAAATACGGAAACGCCCTGATCGACGCCTGGCTGGCGACCCAGGGGCGCCTGCCAGGCGACTTCAACGCCGTGGAGCGCCTGAGCTACACCGGCGCGCGCGGCATGGGCGCGCTGGAGTTCAGGCCGGCGACAGGGCCTGCCGCGGGGGATACGGCGCCGGTCGACATCGACGCCCTGGTGCGGCTGGCGTCGGAGGTGCTGACCCACCGTAAGACCCTGAAGGTCACCTTCGCCGGCGACGACAGGGCCGACGCCCTCAGGGAGATCCTGCGTGTGGGGACCTCCGCCGGCGGGGCGCGCGCCAAGGCGGTGATCGCCTGGAACCCCGTCACCAATGAAGTCCGGTCCGGCCAGCTGAAGGCGCCGCCGGGATACGAGTATTGGCTTCTCAAGTTCGACGGCGTCGAGGGAAACAAGGACAGAGATCTCGCCGACCCGCAGGGCTACGGCGCCGTGGAATATGCCTATGCCCAAATGGCGGGCGCCGCCGGCGTCGAGATGAGCCCCTGCCGCCTCTTCGAGGAAGGGGGGCGCCGCCATTTCATGACCCGGCGCTTCGACCGGACGGGGGCGGGCGACAAGCTGCACATGCAGTCCCTGGCCGCCCTGGCCCACTTCGATTTCAACGACCCCGGCGCCTATGGCTATGAGCAGGCCTTCCTGACCATCCGCCAGCTCGGCCTGCCCGCCGACGACGTCCGCCAGCAGTTTCGGCGGATGGCGTTCAACGTCATGGCCCGCAACCAGGACGACCACGTCAAGAACATCGCCTTCCTGATGGACCGTTCGGGGACGTGGCGGCCATCCGATCGGCACCACGTTGTCCGCAGCGTCACTTTCGATCCGATACGATTGTTGGGAAGACATCAAAGACCACAGCAAATTCAATAGCGAGCCGCTTGATCGAATCCGACGCGCCGATATGCAGGTTCGCGTTACCGGCTCCGTCAGATTTGGAGATTGTAGGGTCGGTGTTGAGGACCACTGGCGGGTCGACACCCACTACTTTGGGCAACCGTCCGTCGACCCTCATCCATGGATTCACTATCAGCGGGGCGGTCATGCGCAGGACAATTTCGCTGCGGCCACCGGCTTCCTGCCAGGTGCTTGCCTCGCAGATTCGCTGTTCGAGACAACGGCGCCTCTCACCGGTCTAATGCAGACTGCCGCCCCACGAATCGCCGCGCCACCGCTCGACCCAGTGTGCGCTATCGATTTCGTTCTGGCGCAACACAGCGGCGCCCTTTGGTCGGCGCTTTGGGCCGACGCCGACTACGCTGGCGTTGTCCGGAAGGCCCAGACCCGCCTCTGGGAACCTTGGTTCAAGGCGCTAAATGACAGGACGCTTCGGCGCGAGCTCATGCCATTCTACGGCGCCCCAAAGCCGGTCGCCGCCGAGATTTAGGACGCCGGTCCGTACTCATGTGTAGCGACGCGTGGATCCTAAGCCCCCTCGCAATCGCGCGACATTGCCGACGGAGCGGGGTAGCCTCCGCGGCGGGACGGACGGGAGGCGGGCGCGATGACTTTCAAGTGGACCCTACTGGCCATCGCCGTCGCCGGCGCTCTAGCCCTGGCGGCACCGGCGGCGTGGGCAGTGACGCCCGATGGGGTCGCCGTGGCCATCGCCGCGCTGGACTCCTCCGCCCAGCAGGCGGTGGATACGGGCGAGGTTCCGGGCCTGGCCATCGCCGTGGTCTGGAAGGACAAGGTCGTCTTCCTGAAGGGCTATGGCCGGCGCGAGGCGGGGCGCGGCGAGGCCGTCGACGCCGATACGGTGTTCCAGATCGCCTCCCTCTCCAAGCCGGTGTCGGCCACCGTGGTCGCCGCCCTGGTCGGCGCCGGCGTGGTGCGGTGGGATTCGCGCATCGCCGAGCTGGACCCGGGCTTTCGCCTGGCCGACGCCTGGCCCACCGACGCCCTGACCCTGACCGACCTCTTCGACCACCGCAGCGGCCTGCCGGGCGCGGCCGGCAATGAGCTGGAGAGCCTGGGCTTCAGCCGCGGCGAGATCCTGCGCCGCCTGCGGTTCGTGCCGCCGGCCTCCAGCTTCCGCTCGGCCTACAGCTACAGCAACTTCGGCCTGACCGAGGGCGCGGTGGCCGCCGCTCGGCCGACCGGCGAGGCGTGGGAGCAGGTGGCGGAGGAGCGGCTCTATCGGCCGCTCGGCATGACCTCGACCAGCTCGCTCTACGCCGACTTCCTGGCGCGCCCTGACCGCGCCAGCCAGCACGTCCGGGTCGGCGGCGCCTGGAAGGCGCTGACCACCCGCGATCCAGACGCCCAGGCCCCGGCCGGCGGGGTCAGCTCCAGCGCCCGCGACCTCGCCCAGTGGGTGCGCCTGGAGCTGGGCGACGGCGAGATCGGCGGTCGCCGGCTGATCGCCGCCCAGGCCATCGAGGCGACCCACGCGCCGCTGATGTGGCGCGGCCCCAATCCGGTGACCGGCGCGGCGTCGTTCTATGGCCTCGGCTGGAATGTGGAATACGGCCGCCATGGCCTCTCGTGGGGTCACGCCGGCGCCTTCAGCACCGGCGCCCGCACCCTGGTGACGATCTATCCGGAGGCCCAGCTAGGTGTCGTCGTGCTCACCAACGCCTTTCCCACCGGCGTGCCGGAGGGCCTGGTCGACCGCTTCGCGGACCAGGCGTTCGACGGCCGGTCCGACGTCGACTGGGTGAAGCGCTGGAACACCCTCTATGGCCAGATCTTCGGGCCGGACGATGTGGCCGCCAGGGCGCGCTTCGCCCATCCGCCGGCGCAGGCCAGGGCCGCCGCGCCGCTGGCCGCCTACGTCGGCCGCTACGCCAGCGACTACCTGGGCGAGGCGCGCGTGGAGGCGGGGGACGGCGGGCTCGTGCTGCGGATGGGGCCGGACGGCGCGGCCCGGTTCCCCCTGACCCATTTCGATGGCGATGTGTTCCTCTGCCACCCGTCGCCGGAAACCCCCGACGTCCCCTCGGCCGTGCGGTTTACCTTGGGGGCTGACGGGAAGGCTGAGGGGGTCACCGTCGACGCAATGAACGACGCCGGGATGGGAACGCTGAAACGGGCGGGACCGTAAACTCAAAAAGAACGTCATGGCCGGGCGTCAGTCCCGGCCACCCATGCTCACCGGATGCCGGGTGGCCGCGCTCAGCGCGGCCAAGGCAGGGCATTCAGAAGCGGTTGAAACATCGAGCTTTGGCCATGCCCGGCATGGCCACCCTTTATACGGCGTTCATGGGTCGCCGGGACTGACGCCCGGCGATGACGTTTTTAAACCCCCATCGCCTTGCGTAGCAGGACCACGGCCAGGAAGAGGCTGAAGAGGATCAGCAGGATGACGACCACGCAGTTGAAGGTCATCAGGGCGGCGTAGGCGACCGGCTGGGTGGCGCGGTCGAAGCCGAAGCCTCGGCCCTGCACGCGGCCGCGGGCATTGTCGCGGATGATCGACCACACACCGTAGGCGGACCCCGCCGCGCAGAACGCCAACAGCCCCCAGAGGTACATGCAGCCCTCCCTCGTTAGCTCGCCGCCGCCACCGTTATCGGGAAGCTATCCGGGTCGTCGTCCCAAGGATTGAACGCCGCCACACCGGTGTGCCGGACGTCCTTAGTGTTGCGGGTGACCAGATACAGGTGCGCCTCAATCGCGGTGGCCGCGAGCATGGTGTCGATCACCGACGGCGGGTGACCCGTATCGCGCTTGATGCGACCAGCCAGCGCCCCCCAGCGCCGCACAATGGCGTCGGTCAGGGGAACCATCCGCCCCCTGAAACGGGCCTCGATCGCATCGCGATTGACCGCATAGCGGAGCCGCCGAGGATCGTCATCGGCGAGCTGGTGGACGCCCTTATCGTACTCCGCGAGCGTGAGCACGCTTAGATGGAACAGCATCTCATCCTGTCCCGCCGCCCAAGCCTTAACGGTCGGCGCGCCGCTGGCGGCGGAAAGGGAGGAAATGACGTTGGTGTCGAGCAGCCACCCCCTCAAAGCTCGACCTCGCGGCCGCCGTCGTGTTCGCGGACGAGATCGAGCCCGTCCAACTCGAGGCTCTGCAGAAACTCGACGAAGGGCAGCTTCGGCGCCGGCGCCGCGAGGCGATCATAGGCCTCGGCGTCCATGACGACGACGGCGCGACGGCCGCGCACGGTGACGGCCTGCGGGCCCTCATCGCGGGTGCGGCGAACCAACTCGCTGAAGCGCGCCTTGGCGTCCTCGAGCTTCCAGCTGCCGGGCGCGGGCGCCGGCTTGCGGGCGTCCGAGGCGAGCTTGGACATAACGACCTCCTGACTAGCTAGTCAGATATAAGTCATCCGATGATCCGGCGCCAGCGCCGCGCGCGACTCTCACAACGCCTGCAGCACATGGACGTAGCAGACCGCTCCGACGCCGACCATGTGGGCGAGGCCTGTGCGGGCGCCCGGTTGCTGCCGGGGGCCGGCCTCGCCGCGCAGCTGCCGGGTGATCTCGCCGATCTGACCGACGCCGGTCGGGCCGATCGGGTGGCCCATGGAGATCAGGCCGCCGGAAGGGCTGACGGCGCAGCGGCCGCCGATGTCCCACTCGCCGCCCTTGAGCCGCGGGACAGCCTCGCTGTCGGCGCAGAGGCCCATGGCCTCGACATATTCCACCTCCTCGACCGTGAAGGCGTCGTGCAGTTCGACCACGTCCAGCGCGCGCGGGCTGACCTGGGCGTCGGCCAGGGCGATGGCGGCCGTCTCCTCGGTCAACATGGCGTCGTAGCGGGTGGCGTCGTCATAGACCCTCTGGCTGCGCCCGGCGGAGGAAGCCACGCGCACCGCGCGGTCCAGGGTAAGGCCCTGCCGGCGCAGCCCCTCCTCCGAGGCCACGATCACCGCCGCGGCGCCCTCCCCGACCGGCGTGCATTGCAAGGAGGTGAAGGCGCCGGCGATCTTCTTGCCATTCAGGATCTCCTCCAGGCTGCGCTCCTTCTGGTGCTGGGCGAACGGGTTCTTGGCGCCGTTGCGGTGGTTCTTGACCGCGACCAGGGCGATGTCTTCGAGCTTGGCGCCGGTGCGGGCGGCGTAGGCGTCGGCCAGCAGGGCGAAATGGGTGAAGGGCGCGATGGCATCGTCGGCCAGACTGCCGATCCGGGCCAGGGCCTCGGCGCGGCCAACCGGCATGGGCTTGTCCACGCCCACCACCAGCGAGATGTCGCTGACGCCGGCGGCCACCTCGATCGCGGCGTGGCGGAAGGCCGCCGAGCCGGACGCCGAGGCGTTCTCCACATGGACGATGGGGATGCCCGTGGCCCCCAGGTGCCGCAGCATGGGCCGGCCCGGCGCCATGGGCAGCAGCGCCTTGGCGACATAGGCCGACTCAACCGCCGGCCAGGCGAGACCGGCGTCGGCCAGGGCGGCGCGGACGGCGGTGAGACCCAGCTCGACGTAAGGCGTATCGGTGAGGAACTGGTAGCGATGAAAGCCTATGCCGACCACATAGACCGGGCGGAGGTCACCCAGGCGGACGCTCATTCCGCAATCTCCGGCGTGAAGCGCAGGTCGAGCCAGGGCGCGCCCTCCGCGTCCTCCACCGCGACAAGGGTCGCAGCCATCCGGCGCCCGGGGCGCGGATCGCCCCTGCCCTCTTCGATCAGGGTACGGACGATCGGACCGTCGTCGAGGGCGATCGCTCCGACGGTGAAGGGCGCCTCGCGGCCCTTGCCGGCGTGCAGGTGGACCCTGGCCGAAGCGAGCAGCGTCCCGGCGCCGGAGAGCGCCTTTTCCTTGAGTTCGAGGCCGCCGCACTTCTCGCAGCCATAGCGCTGCAGCGGGAAGAAGACATAGCCGCAGGCGCATTCGCCGCCGAGCAAAGCGGGTCGGTCCGGCGCCGCCGCGCCGCCTTCGGCGCGGTACAACGCCGGCTTCAACAAGCTCGCCTGATCCACCCGGGCCTCCTCCGAAAGAATGCTCTTGACCGTCAGGCAAACATGTTATTTGTTTGTGAGCAAGCAAAATATGTGACGGAGGACTGGGCATGGCGACGGCGACGGCCGAGCGGAGATCGCAAGCCGATCGGCGCGACGAAGCCGAGCAGCGGCTGCTGGCCGCGGCCGTGCAACTGGTCGCCGAGCGGGGTCTCGACCGGATCACCCTGGCCGATGTCGGGATCGCGGCAGGCTACAGCCGCGGCTTGCCGGCGCACTATTTCGGCGGCAAGGACGGGCTGGTTGTCACCCTGGCCGCGCACCTGATCGATGGCTTCGGGCGCGCCCTCGACCGGGCCGATCACCATGAACCGGGTCTGCGGCGGCTGCTGGGAACCGTGGCCTTCTATTTCGACAGCGCCCGCAAGGACCCGATCCGCACGCGCGCCCTCTTCGTGCTGCTGGGCGAGGGCCTGAGCAATGAGCTGATCCGCGTTCAGATCGCCGAACTGAACGCCCGCAGCGCCAAGGGCGCCGAAGCCAATCTCCGCGCCGCGATCAAGGCCGGCGAGGCGCGCGCCGACCTCGACGCCAGGTCCATGGGCGTTCTGATCCTGGGGGGTCTGCGCGGCGCGGTCGGCCAGTGGTTGCTGGCGCCGGACGAGATCGACCTCGCGGCGGTGCGTGACGCCTTCGTGGGCGCCCTGACCCGGAGCCTGACGCCATGAGCGATCTTCAACCCGGCAGCCTGGAATTTTGGGCGCGCGAGAAACCCGATGCGCCGGCGGTGATCGAGGGCGAGCGCGTGCTCACTTGGCGCGACTGGAACGACACGGCCGATCGGCTGGCGCATGGACTGGCGCGCCTGGGGCTCAAAGCCGGCGACATCCTGGTCACCCGCATGCAAATCCGCACGGAATGGCCGATCGTCGCCGCCGCGGCCGGTAAGCTCGGCTGCCGGATCCTCGGCCTCAACTGGCGGCTGACGACGGCCGAGACCCAGTATGTCCTCGCCAACAGCGGCGCTCACGCCATCGTCTGCGACGATCCCGACCCGGCGGCCCTCGTCCCGGCCTTCGAGGGGTTGGACCTGAAGTTCCAGATCTCGATCGACGCCGAGGCGCCCGGCTTCGCGGCCTACGCCGCCCTGATCGCCGAGGCGGCGCCGGCGCCGCTGATCGCCGAGGGCAATCCGCCGCTGATCCTCTACACCTCGGGCACCACCGGCCTGCCCAAGGGCGTGGTGATGGGCCGGCCGGACGTCACCGATCCCCAGAGCCGCCAGGAGATCGCCGAATATATGAAGAGCGTCGGCGACAGCCGGCCGCAGACGCCGGGCGACGTGGCCCTGATCACCCTGCCGATGCACCACGGCGCCGGCCCTGGCGCGATCTGGGGGACGAAAGCCCGGGGCAACACCATGGTCCTGCTGCGCCGGTTCGATCCGGAGGAGGCGCTGCGGCTGATCCAGGCCCATCGCGTCTCGGTCTGGGCGGGCGTGCCGACCATGTACAAGCGCATCGCCGCCCTGCCGCCGGCGGTGCTGGCCCGCTACGACGTCTCCTCGATCGCCTCCCTCTCGGTGGGCGCCGCGCCGGTCGCCTATTCGCTCAAGGAATGGATCATCGGCTATTTCGGCGACTGCCTGGGCGAGGGCTATGGCGCGACCGAGACCGGCATGATCACCGCCCTGACGCCGGAGATGCAGAAGCGGAAGCCTGGCTCCAGCGGCCTGCCCCACCGTCACGTCCACCTCAGCATCCGCGACGAAGCGGGCCAGGCGCTGCCGGCCGGGCGCGAGGGGGAGATCTGGGTCAAGACCCCGGTGGTCATCGCCACCTATCTGAACGCCAGGCCGCTCGACGGCGAGACCCTGGACGCCGACGGCTATTTCCGAACCGGCGATGTCGGCCGCCTGGACGCGGAGGGCTATCTGTTCATCACCGACCGGGCCAAGGACATGATCGTCTCCGGCGGGGTCAACATCTATCCGGCCGAGATCGAGGCGGCGATCCTCCGCCATCCAGCGGTCCAGGACGTCGCGGTGATCGGCGTGCCGGACGAGGAGTTCGGCGAACAGGTCAAGGCGTTCTGCGAACTGAAACCCGGCCGCGCCGCCGAGCCTGACGAGATCCTGGCCCATTGCGCCGAGACGCTCGCCTCCTACAAACGGCCGAGGAGCCTGGAGATCGTCGCCGAACTGCCACGCAACACCATGGGCAAGCTGCTTAAGCGCGACCTGCGCGACCCATACTGGAAGGGACGGGAGAGAAACGTATGACGGACATTCTGGATCTGGCCGGACGGCCGGCGCTGGTCACCGGCGGCGGACAGGGCGTGGGACGACAGATCGCCCTCCACCTGGCGGCCCACAACGCCGGTGGGGTCGTGGTCAACGACTATGTGCTCGAGCGCGCCGAGGCGGTCGCCGAAGAGATCCGCGCCGCCGGCGGCCGGGCCCTGGCGCTCAAGGCCGACGTCTCCGACCACGCCGATGTCAAGGCGATGGTCGCCAAGGCCGAGGCCGAATTCGGTCCGATCGGCGTCCTGGTGAACAACGCCGGCAACGCCGGCGCCAACCCATCGCCGGACCTGCGCAAGCCCTTCTGGGAGACCGGCCCGGAGGTGTGGAACAGCTTCATCGGCGTCAACCTCTATGGCGTGATGAACTGCACCGCCGCGGTCATCCCCGGCATGATCGCGCGCCAGGCGCCCGGACGGATCGTGACCATCATCTCCGACGCCGGCCGCTGGGGGGACGCCTCCCTCGAGGCCTACGCCGCCGCGAAGGCCGGCGCCGCCGGCTTCATGCGCTCGGTGGCCCGCACGCTCGGCCGCCATCAGATCACCGCCAATTCGGTGGCCATCGCGCTCACCGCGACCCCGGCCGTCGAGCGCACCCTGCAGGGCGATCCCGAGCGCCTGAAGCGGCAGATGGAAAAGTACATCATCCGCCGGCCCGGCCGTCCGGAGGATGTCGCCAACATGGTGCTGTTCCTCGCCTCCGACGCCTCCAGCTGGATCACCGGTCAGGTCTATCCAGTCAACGGCGGCTTCACCCTGGCGCTGTAGAGATAATCGCGGGTGTCAGCCCCAAACAAAAACGTCATGGCCGGGCGTCAGTCCCGGCCACCCATGAACGCCGAATTGTGGGTGGCCGCGCCAGGCGCGGCCAGGGCAGAGCATTTCAGTTGCGGTTGAAGTGCTGAGCCGTGGCCATGCCCGGCATGGCCACCCATCCTCACGCGCTCAATGGATCCCCGGGACTGACGCCCCGGGGATGACGGTAGTGAAAAGAAGAGCGCGGAGCATAGGCGATTGCCTCTCCCCATCAGGGAAAGGCGGAAAGGAGCCGACCATGAGTGAAGAACGCATCCTCACCGAGCGCCGCGGGCATGTGCTGGTGATCACCATCAACCGGCCCGAGGCGCGCAACGCCTTCGACGCCGCCAGCTCTTTGGCCCTGGAAGCCGCGGTCGACGCGCTGGACGCCGAGGACGATCTCTTCGTCGGCGTGATCACCGGCGCCGGCGGCCATTTCTCGGCCGGGGCGGACCTCAAGGCGGTGGCGCGGGGCGAGCGGGCGTCGACCCGGCGGGGCGGCTTCGGCATCTTCGCCAGGCCGCCGCGCAAGCCGGTGATCGCCGCGGTCGAGGGTTACGCCGTCGGCGGCGGCTTCGAACTGTGCCTGTCCTGCGACCTGATCGTCGCCGCCCGCACCGCCCGGTTCGGCCTGCCGGAGGTGCGGCACAATGTGGTCGCCGTGGGCGGCGGCCTGTTCCGCCTGCCGCGGCGCATGCCCTACCACCTGGCCATGGAGCTGGCCCTGACCGGCGAGTTCAAGGACGCCGACTATTTCCATCGCATGGGCGTGGTGAACCGCCTGGTCGAGACCGGCCAGGCGCTGGACGCCGCCGTGGACTGGGCCCAGGCCCTGCTGGCGAACGGACCCACGGCGCTGGCCGCCACCAAGGAGATCGTCCAGCACTCGGCGGACTGGACCGACGAGGAAGCCTGGGGCGCCCAGATGGCCTATGCCCGCCGCGCTTTGGAGTCGGAGGATCGCAAGGAAGGCCTCGCGGCCTTCGCCGAAAAGCGCCAGCCCGTGTGGAAGGGCCGTTGAGAGCGGTCGGCGCGGCGGTTCCGGCGGCCATCGCCGCCCGCCTCCGCCTGCCGCTGATCGCCGCGCCGATGCTGCGGGTTTCCGGGCCCGACCTTGTGACAGCAGCCTGCCGCGCCGGCGTGATCGGCGGCTTTCCGACCAAGAACGCCCGCTCGGTGGAAGAGCTGGACGCCTGGCTGGCGGACATCCGCATCCGCCTGGCCGATATGGACGGCGCCGCCGCGCCCTTCTGCCCCAACCTGATCATGCGCGACGGAAGGTTGAAGGAGGACGTGGCCTGCGTGGCGCGCCACGGGGCGGAGATGGCGATCACCAGTGTCGGCTCGCCCGCCGCGGCGGTTCCGGCCCTGCACGACGCCGGCTGCCTGGTGCTGGCCGACGTCGCCACCCTGCGGCACTCCGAACAGGCGATCGCCGCCGGCGCCGACGGCCTGATCCTCTTGACCGCCGGCGCGGGCGGGCAAACCGGCTGGCTCAATCCCCTCGCCTTCGTCCGCGCGGTGCGAGCGATGTTCGACGGGATCGTGGTGCTGGCCGGCGGGATCAGCGACGGACGGGCGCTGGCCGCCGCCCGCCTGCTCGGCTGCGACCTGGCCTACATGGGGACGCGCTTTATCGCCACGCGCGAGAGCATGGCGCCCGAGGCCTACCGAGCGATGCTGGCCGCCTCGACCATGGACGATGTGCTGCTCACCTCCAGCTTCACCGGCTTGCCGGCCAATATGCTGGCGCCGTCCATCGTGGCCGCCGGCCTCGATCCCAGGCGCCTGGACGAGTCGATGAGCGAGGCGCGGGCCCGCGACGAGTTCGGCCCCGCGGCCGAGGGTCCCCGGCGGTGGACCGACATCTGGAGCGCCGGACATTCGGTCTCGGGCGTGCGGCGACCTCAGACGGCCCGCGAACTCATCGACGAGACCTTCGAGGAATTCACCGCCGCGCTGGCGGAGTAGACGCGACCCGAAGGCCGGCTCCCCCCTTCCGCTCATCCCCGCGAAGGCGGGAGCCAGGTGTTTTATCGGGCGATCACCACGCCCCTCCGCGGTGGCCCAATCGACCACGAAGCACACGAAGGGCGCGAAGGCGCAGCCAGACAAGAATCTGAACTCCTTCGTGAACTTCGTGTGCTTGGTGGTGAATCAGGACCGTCGAGACGTTCGTCGGCTCACAGAAAAAAGCCTGGGTCCCCTGCCTTCGCGGGGATGAGCGGCGGAGGAAGGCCCCTCCGCAACCCCTGTGTTCCTAAGCCGCCACCTCCCCGTCCGCCGTGGCCGTCAGGCGTCGGGGCGCCAGCCACAGCACCGGCAGGATCAGGGCGTAGACCACGGTGATGGCGATCACGCAGGCGTTGAAGTTGTGGAAGCGGTCATAGAGCTCGGAGCCCAGCACGTCGCCGAAGCGCAGGGCGAGGTAGAACAGCGCCCAATAGAGCATCATCACCGTCCCCTGCAGGCCGCGGGGCGAGGAGCGGATGACGAGGTCGAGATAGGCGGCGCTGTTGACGCCGCCCAGCAGGCCGATCACCGCCGCGGCGACAAGGGCCCCGTTCACCGAATGGATGAAGGCCAGCGGGATCATCTGCGGCACGGCCACCAGGGTCGACCAGAACAGGATCGAGCGCAGCGGCAGCTTTTGGCACAGCCAGCCGAACAGCAGGAAGGTGGGGATGAAGCCGCCGATAAAGACGGCGTTCCACTCGCCCCACTGCGCATCGGTGGCGCCCAGGGTATTCTGCATGAAGTATTGCAGCGGCGTCGACGAGCCCGGCGAAAAACTCCACAGCAGCCAGATGGTCAGCGCCGGATAGATCGGCCAGTGACGCGCCAGGCGCTTGAGGTCCGCGAGGCGCGAGGCGCCGGCCGGCCGCTCGGCGTGGACATTGTCGAACACGCTGGCAGGCCGCCAGAGGCCGAGCAGCGCCACGCAGGTCAGGATCGCCGCGCCGATCAGGAACAGGATGCGCGCGGCCATGTCGGCCCTGGCCCCTTCCAGCGCCTGGCTGAGCATCCCGCCCAGGGCGTAGGACGCCACCACCGGGAGGTAGAAGAAGACGTTCCACAGGGCGCTGATCCGGCCCGACATCACGTGCTGCTGGCCGAGCGCCGATGTGAGGCCGTTCTGCGCGCTCCACACGAACAGAAAGGCGATATTGGCCAGGACCACGGCGGCGAGCAGGAAGCCGTATTGGATCGGAGCGAAGGCGAAGGCGCCGTAAACGAACGCGGTCGCGGCGCCGAAGAGCACGAGGAAGCCGCGATCCCGCATGCCGAACGGATTGAAGGTGTCGCGCACAAAGCCGAACACGAAGGCGAGGTAGAGCGGGATCGCGCCCATCAGGCGGAACAGGCTCAGCTGGTGGGCGGTGAGGTGCAGCCGGTTCTTGAGGAAGAAGGTGATCGGCGTTTCGATCAGGCCGCCGTGGGGCGAACCGAAGCCCAGCAACACGATCAAGACACCCAGATAGGCGAAGATCCGCAGGCGAGTGGCGCCGGGCAGCGGTGTCGGGACGGCGGCTTCCGCGACGGCGGTCATGGACCTAGCTCGGCTGCGTCGGCGGGGGCCGTCAAGGGATGATCAATCCCTCTCCCCCTCAGCTCACACCACCCCACACCAACCGTCATCGCCGGGCGTCAGTCCCGGCGACCCGTGAACGCCGAAGGGAGGCTGGCCATGCCTGGCATGGTCACGACGGGACGGAGCTACAGCAGCTCTTCGAGAAGATCATTCCAGTGCGGGTTGGCGCGCTCGATTAGATTGAGCTTCCAGTCGCGCTTGTACTTCTTCAGCGACTTCTCACGCTGGATGGCGCCGACGATCGTCTGATGCTGCTCGTACCAGACCAGGCGCCCCAGGCCGTAAGTCGCCGTGAACCCGGGGATCGCCCCGTCGCGATGCTGAATGACGCGGGTGATGAGGTCGGAGGTCACGCCGATGTAGAGCGTGCCGTGGCGTTTGTTGGTCATCATGTAGACACAGATGAACGGCCGGCGCTCCATGCCGAACCTTCGCCGTCGAACGTGAAAGCCGCAAGCAGGCTTTGGCGACCGCCGTGCATTGACCGCGCCGGGCGCGGCCACCCGCTATTCAGCGTTCATGGGTGGCCGGGACTTACGCCCGGCCATGACGGTAGGGTTGGGGTCGCGGGTCGGGCGACCGCCCTCAGCTGTCCAGGAAGCTCCGCAACTTGCGGCTGCGGCTGGGGTGCTTGAGTTTGCGTAGGGCCTTGGCCTCGATCTGGCGGATGCGTTCGCGGGTGACCGAGAACTGCTGGCCGACCTCTTCGAGCGTGTGGTCGGTGTTCATGCCGATGCCGAAGCGCATGCGGAGAACGCGTTCCTCGCGAGGGGTCAATGACGCCAGCACCCGCGTCGTCGTCTCGCGCAGGTTGGACTGGATGGCGGCGTCGATCGGCAGGATGGCGTTCTTGTCCTCGATGAAGTCGCCCAGGTGGCTGTCCTCCTCGTCGCCGATCGGCGTCTCGAGGCTGATCGGCTCCTTGGCGATCTTCAGCACCTTGCGCACCTTCTCCAGGGGCATGGCCAGCTTTTCGGCCAGCTCCTCGGGCGTCGGCTCGCGGCCGATCTCGTGCAGCATCTGGCGGCTGGTGCGGACGATCTTGTTGATCGTCTCGATCATGTGCACCGGGATGCGGATGGTGCGCGCCTGGTCGGCGATCGAGCGGGTGATCGCCTGACGGATCCACCAGGTGGCGTAGGTGGAGAACTTGTAGCCGCGGCGGTACTCGAACTTATCGACCGCCTTCATCAGGCCGATGTTGCCCTCCTGGATGAGATCCAGGAACTGCAGGCCGCGGTTGGTGTATTTCTTGGCGATGGAGATCACCAGGCGCAGGTTGGCCTCGACCATCTCCTTCTTGGCCTGACGGGCCTCGCGCTCGCCTTTTTGCACCGTGTGGACAATGCGGCGGTAGTCGTCGATCGGCACTCCGGAATCGGTGGCCAGAGAGGCGATCTCCTGGCGGATCTGGGCGATCTGGCGCGCGTCGTGCTCGGTCCATTTGGTCCAGCGGACGCCCAGGGCGCCTACCTTCTCGCACCAGGCCGGATCCAGCTCGGAGCCGTAGTAGGCCTTGAGGAATTCCGGCCTGGAAATGCCATAGCTGTCGGCCGCGCGCAGCAGCCGGCCTTCCAGACCCATTAGGCGCTTGTTGATGGCGTAGAGCTGGTCGACCAGGGCCTCGATACGGTTGTTGTTGAGCTTCAGGGTCTTCAAGTGATGGACGATGGTGACCGTCGCGGCCTCATAGGCGCGGCGATCCGCCTCGGGCAGGTCCTCGCCCTTGAGGCGATACTCGACCAGCCGCTCCTGCAGGCGGCGGAAAGCTTCGAACTCGGCGGCGATGGCGTCGAGCGTGGCCATCACGCCTTCGCGCAGCTCGCCTTCCATGGCGCTGATCGTGGGCCCCGCGCCATCGTCGAAGTCGTCATCGTCGTCGAGGACACCGGCGGGCGGCTTCTCGCCGTCCTCGTCCGCCTCGGTGTTGGTGGTGGCTTCGGCCTCTTCCAAAGCCTCGCCGGCGGTGGCGGCGTCCGACAGCGCCTGGGCGACCTGGCCGCCATAGGTCTGCTCGAGATCGATGACCTCGCGCAGCAGGATACGGCCGCCGGCCAGCTCCTCGCGCCAGACCATGATCGCCTCGAAGGTGAGCGCGCTTTCGCATAGGCCGCGGATCATGGTGTCGCGGCCGGCCTCGATGCGCTTGGCGATAGCGATCTCGCCCTCGCGCGACAGCAGCTCCACCGAACCCATTTCGCGCAGGTACATGCGCACCGGATCGTCGGTGCGGTCGAAGGCGCTGGGCTTGTCGGCGATTTCGACGGCGGCCGTGTCCTCACGAGTGGCCACCTCGCCGCCCTCGGCGGAGTCTTCCTCGGCCTCGACGACGTTGACGCCCATCTCGGAGAGCATGGCCAGGGTGTCTTCGATCGCTTCGGACGTGACTTCCTCCGAAGGCAGGACCTTGTTCAGCTCGTCCATGGTGACGTAGCCGCGGGTCTTGGCCTGGCGGATGAACTTCTTGACGCCGGCGTCGGTGAGATCGAGCAGCGGCCCATCGGGGGCGGCCGGGGTCTCGGGAGCCTCGACAGTGGTGGTTGTGCTCATTCGTCTCTCCGGAGACGGCGCTTGCCAGAGCGCGGTCTCGACTAAATCGGTTTCGCGGGCCGGCCGGATATCGGCTCGTCCCCCGGGGGTCATGAATCCTCGGTCCAAATAGTTCCTGTCTCGACCGCCCGTCTCAGCCGATCGCGCTCGATCTTGAACAGACGGTGCGCGGACGAATCTTTGCCACCGACCAGGTCCTCCCTGGCGGCGGTCAAGGCTTCATCCAGCGCGGCCAGCCGACTCAAGGCTTCGAAGGCGCGCGACCACTGCGATCTGGCGGCGGCGAGGGTGACATCCGGTTTCATGAAGGGCGCGCCTGCTAGCGTGGCGGCCCGGTCGATGTCAATCAGCAGCGCGCTAAATTCGCTGTCCGCCAGATGGCGTTGCAACCCCTCGCTGTCAAGACGCTCCGCGGTCAGGCGCAGGCGGATGATCCAGCCGGCCAGGTCGGCGAGGGCGGGATCGCCGAAACCGTGGGCCTCGAAGGCTTCCAGATGATCGTCGAGCACGGCGGGGTCGTGGATCGCCCAGCGGGCCAGGGCGGCGGAGACCAGCCTGACCCTCCGGGCGAGGACGGGAGCCCCCGCGCGGCCCTCCGGCGTGGCGGGCGCGAGGAAGATCTCCCCGCCTCGACCGCGCCCGCGCCACGGGCCGCGCTCAGCTCGGACCGGCGCCGCCTGGGCGAACAGGGCGTCGTAACGGCCGGTCAGCGCCTGGCCATATTCGGCGGCCAGATCGCCGTCGGCGATGGCGCGGGCCGCCTCGCGCAGACGTTTTTTGAGACCGGCGCGCTGCTCGGGCGTCTCCAACGGGCTGGCGTCGCGCTCGCGGCGGAACAAGGCGTCGACGAAGGGCGTGGTCGCCGCGAGTTGAGCCCTGAGCGCGGCGGCGCCCTGGTCGCGCAGGATGTCGTCGGGATCCTTGCCGCCGCTGACGATGGCGAAGCGGAAGCTGCGCCCGGCTTTGAGCAGCGGCAGGGCGCGGTCAACGGCCCGCGAAGCGGCTCTTTGACCCGCCGCGTCACCGTCAAAGCACAGTGTCGGCTCGGTGTGCAGCCGCCACAGCATCTCCATCTGAGCCTCGGTGAGCGAGGTCCCCATGGCGGCCACCGCGGCGACGCCGGCCCTCTGGCAGGCGACGACGTCCATGTAGCCTTCGACCACCACCAGGGCGGCGTCGGCGCCGCCGGCGTGCAGCAGGCGCCGCGCCTCGGGAAGGCCGAAGAGCGTGCGGCCCTTATCGAAGAGGGGGCTGTCCGGGCCGTTGAGGTATTTCGCCGTGGCGCGCGGATCCATCGCCCGGCCCCCGAAGGAGACGATGCGGCCGCGGCCGTCGGCGATCGGAAAGACGATGCGGTCGCGGAAGCGATCGTAGGGACTGCCGCCGTCCTCCGGCGCAATCAAGAGGCCAGCGGCGACGAGGTCGGGCGCCAAGGCGCCCTTGGCGATCAGATAGTCCTTCAGCGCTGTGCGGCCGGCCGGCGCGAAACCGATGCGGAACCTGGCCCACTCGCCTTCCGGCAGGCCGCGCGTCGCCAGGTAGTCGCGGGCGGCGAGGCCCACCGGGCGGCGAAGCTCGGCCTCGAACCAAGTCGCGGCGGTTTCCAGCCAATCGGCCAGGCTCTGGCGCGCCTTGTCCTGCGCCTCGGCCTGCGGGTCGGGGGCCGGCAGCGGCACGCCGGCCTCGGCCGCCAGCCGCTCCACCGCCTCGGTGAAGGTGAGCCGCTCGGTCTCCTGCAGGAAGGTGATCAGGTCGCCGTGCTTGCCGGACGAGAAGTCGTGGAAGAATCCCTTGTCGTCATTGACGAAGAACGACGGCGTCTTTTCCTTGCTGAAGGGCGACAGGCCGACATATTCGCGCCCCTGCCGGCGCAGCTTCACGGACTTGCCGATGACGTCGGAGAGGCGCAGCCGGCCCTTCACCTCATCCAGAAATCGCTCGTCGTACCGCACACGCCGATGTTAGCGCCTCGCGCCCGCCGAGTCGCAAGCGACTCCGTCCTCCCTCCCCTCGATGGCAGGGGAATCGCATATGGCCGCAGAGTCAGATTTTTAGGCCGAACGGGCTTCTGAAGGTGTCTCCATGTTGTGAGGAGATGGCGGATGGAGACGTTTTCGAGCTGCTTCTCCGAGGTTGAGGATCCGCGAGCGGCCAACGCCCGGCATGATCTGCTGGAGTTGATGGTCGTGGCCTTGGCCGCGGTGCTGTGTGGCGCGGAAGACTGCACGGACATGGCGATCTTTGCGCGCTCGAAGCTGGATTTTCTGCGCCAGGTTCTGAAGCTGGAGCATGGTCCGCCCAGCCATGACACCTTCAGCCGGGTGTTCCGCCTGATCGAGCCGGAGCCGTTCGAAGCGGCCTTCGCCAAGTTCACGGCCGCCTTCGCCGGAGCCCTCAAAGGGGTTGTCGCGATCGACGGCAAGGCCCTGCGCGGGGCGTACGAGCGCGGCCGTAAGACCTGCCCTCTTCACCTGGTCAACGTCTGGGCGGCGGAGGCGCGGCTGGTGATCGGCCAGCGTCTGGCTCCAGGCCGCAATGAAGTGCTCGGGGCCCAGCAGGCCTTGGCCTTGCTGAGCCTGGAGGACTGCATCGTCACCGCCGACGCCCTGCACTGCCGGGCCGACACGGCCAAGATCATCCTCAAGACGGGGGCCGACTACGCCCTGGCCGTAAAGGCGAACCAGCCGAGCCTGCTGGCTCAGGCTCAGGCGCTGACTGAGGCCGCCGAGGGGGCCCAGGAAGCGATCAGCGGGCCGACCCGAGCCCACGACCGGGTCGAGGGCCGCGCGGCCATGGTGGTCGAAGCCAAGGACATCGACTTCCCCGGAATCGCCGCCGTCGCCCGCGTCGAGACCTGGCGCAAGGCGGCCGGTGAGCCGGAGCCGGTCATCGTTCGCTGGTTCCTGCTCTCCACCCCGCTCACCGCCGAACGGATGCTCGAGGTCGCCAGGACCCACTGGACTATCGAGAACCAACTCCACTGGGTCCTCGACGTCGCCCTGGCCGAGGACGCCGCCAGAAGCCGAAAGGACAACGCCCCTCAGAACCTCGCCCTGATCAGAAGACTCGCCCTCAACATCATCAGAGGTCACCCCGAAAAGGCTTCCATCAAAGGAAAGATCAAGCGAGCCGGATGGGACGACGCGTTCCTCACCTCACTCCTCGGCCATATGCGATAGCCCTGCCCATCAAGGGGAGGGAGGAATTAGGCCAACAGTCGCGCGGCGGTGGGGGCGAAGTAGGTGATGATTCCCGCGGCGCCGGCGCGTTTGAAGGCGGTGAGGCTTTCGAGGATCGCCCGCTCCTCGTCGATGGCGCCGGCGGCCGCCGCGGCCCGGATCATGGCGTATTCGCCCGACACCTGGAAGGCGAAGGTGGGCACGGAGAAGGCCTCCACCACGCGCCGGACGATGTCGAGATAGGGCATGCCCGGCTTGACCATCACCATGTCGGCCCCCTCGGCGATATCGAGGGCGACCTCGCGCAGGGCTTCGTCGCCGTTGGCCGGGTCCATCTGATAGGTGGCCTTGTCGGCCGGCGCGCCGCCCGCGCCGAGCTTAGCCGAGCCGATGGCCTCACGGTACGGACCGTAGAAGGCCGAGGCGTATTTGGCGGCGTAGGACATGATCAACGTGTCGCAGAAGCCTTCGCTCTCCAACGCCGCGCGCAGGGCGCCGACCCGTCCGTCCATCATGTCGGAGGGCGCGAGGATGTCGCAGCCGGCGCGCGCCTGCATCAGGCCCTGTTCGACCAGGCGCTCGACGGTGGCGTCGTTGAGGATGCGGCCGTTCTCGATAACGCCGTCGTGGCCATGATCGGTGAAGGGATCGAGCGCCACGTCACACAGAATGCCGACCTCGGGCGCGGCCTCCTTCATGGTCTTGACCGCGCGGGCGATCAGGCCGGCCGGATCGCTGGCCGCCGAGCCGTGAGCGTCCTTGCGGGCGCCGTCGATGTGCGGAAACACGGCGATGGCCGGAATGCCCATCTCGCGCGCCTCGCGCGCCGCCCGGCCGACGCCGACCATGCTCAGGCGCTCCACGCCCGGCATGGCGGTCACCGGGCTGTTCTTGCCTTCCTCATGGACCACGATCGACCAGATCAAGTCGGAGGGCGCGAGGCTGGTCTCGCGCACCAGGCGGCGGCTCCAGTCGGCTTGCCGCGTGCGTCGGAGCCGGAGGGCGGGGAAGGGGGCCAGGGGCATCAACTCGTCCTTGAACTTGGCGACCGGACCGCGGCGCGCTTCTGGGCCGCCCTCCGCGGCAAGTCCGCGCTGACTTGGCCCAATTCCTGGTCTAATGACAGATGAAACACCGGAGGGAACGGGTGATGAAGACGCAAAGAATTGGGCCGTTTGTCGGCGCCGCCGCGATTGTGGTCGTCATGATGGGGGCCGCCGCCCCGGCGGGCGCCGTCCCGGCCAATATCACCGCCGCCGTCACCGACGCCGGACGGCCGCAGACCGACAAGGACAGGGACGCCGAGCGCAAACCGATCGACATGCTGACGTTCGCCCGCATCCGCCCGGGCGAGACCGTCGTCGATTTCTTGCCCGGCGGGGGCTATTTCACCCGCCTGTTCTCGGTGGCGGTCGGGCCCAAGGGCAAGGTCTACGCCTTCATCCCCACCGAAGTGGCCGGCTTTTCAAAGAAGCCTCTGCCCGCCAACGGCTCTTCGCCAGATCCGGCCCATCCCAATGTCGTGGCCCTCGTGGCGCCGGTGATGCAGTTCGCCACGCCCACGCCGGTCGATCTGGTCTGGACCAGCCAGAACTATCACGACCTGCACGATCCCTTCATGGGGCCGGCGGACATGGCCAAGTTCGACGCCGCCGTCTTCCAGGCCTTGAAGCCGGGCGGTGTGTTCATCGTGCTCGACCATTCGGCGGCGGCGGGATCGGGGATCTCGGCGACCAATACGCTGCATCGCATCGACGCGGAGGTGGTCAAAAAGGAAGTCACCGCCGCCGGGTTCGTCTTCGAAGGCGAGACCAACGTGCTGCGCAATCCAGCCGACCCGCGCACGGCGCTGGTGTTCGACAAATCGATCCGCGGCCACACCGATCAGTTTGTCTATAAGTTCAGGAAGCCAAGATAGTCGTATGACGGATATCGCTTTTATCGGACTCGGTAATATGGGCGCCGGCATGGCCGCCAACCTGGCGAAAGCCGGCGCGGCGGTCACCGCCTATGACATCTCCCAGCCGGCGCTGGACAAGGCCAAGGCGTCCGGCTGCGTGGTCGCCGGCTCGGCCGCCGAGGCCGTGCGGGGGGCGAAGGCCGTGGTCACCATGCTGCCGGCCGGACAGCACGTGCGAGCCGTCTATCATGACGATATCGCGCCCAATGCACCCAAGGGGGCGCTCCTCATCGACTGCTCGACCATCGACGTCGACAGCGCCAAGCATGTCGCCCACGGCATGGGCGCGCTCGGATTCCACTTTGCCGACGCGCCGGTCTCCGGCGGCGTGGCGGCGGCCGAGGCCGGGTCGCTGACCTTCATGGTCGGCTGCGCCGACGCCGACTTCGTGGCCGTGGAGGCGGCGCTGAAGCCGATGGCCAAGACGGTGATCCACGCCGGCGGCGCGGGCGCGGGCCAGTCGGCCAAGATCTGCAACAACATGCTGCTCGGCATCTCCATGCTGGGTGTCGCCGAGGCCTTCGCCCTGGCCGAAAAGCTCGGCCTCGCGCCCGAGCGCTTCTTCGAGATCGCCAGCGTCTCGTCCGGCCAATGCTGGTCTCTGACCAGCTATTGCCCGTGGCCGGGTCCCGTGCCGACCGCGCCTTCCAACCGCGGCTACGAGGGCGGGTTCCTGACGGCGCTGATGCTCAAGGACCTGAAGCTGGCCCAGGCGGCGGCGGCCAGCGCCGGCGCTGCGACGCCCATGGGCGCGCAGGCGGAAGCCCTCTACGCCCTGTTCGACGGCCTGGGTTACGGCCGCAAGGACTTCTCCGCCGTGCTCCAGCTCATGCGAGGCAAGCTCGGGGAGCTGTAGGGGTAAAATCCCTCTCCCGACGGGAGAGAAGGGGCCCGTCCTCCGAAGCCCGCCGGGCGAAGGAGGATGGGAAGGTGAGGGGTTAGGGAACTCTCAGGAGTTCCAAATTTGCGTCATCCCGGAAGCCGGCGCAGCCGGCTATCCGGGACCCAGGCGATCAAGCTTAGACCGTCATGCAGCGTCGAAATCAGCGTACGCCAACTCCTGGGTCCCGGATCAACGCGCCTTTGGCGCTCCGTCCGGGATGACGCATTTGTTGGCGCCTTCCCCAACCCCTCACCCGGACGCGCCTTCGGCGCGTCTCGACCTCTCCCTCAAGGAAGAGGTGAGCCGGCTATGACGGTCGTTTTTGGTGGCCAAGTTGTCTCCGGTCGCCCCGTGTTCTATGTGTATGGAATCGAAATTGGATACACACGATGCGGACGAATATCGTCATCGACGATGACCTGATGGCCGACGCGCTCAAGGCCACCGGCCTGAAGACCAAACGTGAAGCGGTCGATCTGGGGCTACGCACGCTCCTGCGGCTGCGTCGGCAGGAGGAAATCCGCCGCTATCGTGGCAAGCTGGCCTGGAAAGGCGACCTCGACGCCATGAGATCGGATCATTGATCCTCGTCGATTCAAGCGTCTGGATCGACTACTTCCGGGGCCTCGCGACGCCGCAGGTGGAGAGACTCGAAACTCTACTGGGCGCCGCAATTCTCGTAACCGGCGACATCGTGCTGACCGAGGTGTTGCAGGGCTTTGTCAGCGAGCATGATTTCAACATCGGGCTGCGCCTGCTATCGTCGCTATCGGTCATCGACATCGGGGGGCGGGACCTCGCCGTGTTGGCGGCGCGTAATTTCCGGGCTTTGCGCGCGCGGGGCGTTACCGTCCGCAAGACCATCGACACCCTGATCGCGACGCGCTGCATCGAAGCGGGTCTGGCCTTGCTCTACGCCGATCGGGACTTCGACCCTTTCGTCGAGCATTTGGGCCTGCGGTCGGCGATGGCGGAGGTCAGGGACTAAAGGGCAGGTGTTTCTGTCCCCGCGCCTTGACTTCGCCGCCCCGACCCCTCGACACGAGGGGAAGAGAACAATAAGAGAACATCCGAGGTTCTCACCATGCTCACTCGCCGGATCGACGCCGCGCTCTCCGCCCTTGCCGATTGCCGGGACCGTGTTCCCGAGCTGCGCGATTTGTATCGCCCGGGGTCAGCCGAAAGGACTATCCTGGACGAACTCCTGAGAATCGTCGGCCGCACGCGCGAGGTATTGCTTCACCCCGCCGGGCGCCCATCCGCAGATTGAGGCGTCGCGACGCAGATGTTCGAGACGCTCGACAGGGTGATGACGTCGCCGCACGACACCTTGAAACTGCGCTGCGAGAAATGCGGTCACCGGGACGAATGGACCCGCGACCAGGCCATGGCGACCCTTGGCGGCGACGCCAGTCCCAGTCTGGTTCGCCACCGCCTGGTGTGCGGCGCATGCTTTTCGCGCGGCCTGTCGGAGGTGTGGATCTGACGATGGCGCGGGGCGGCGACTGGCGTCTATATCGCCGGCGCGGCCCCGATGATCGCGCTGCAACTCACCGCGCAAACGCTGCTGCA
>Ga0302314_10002538_pt1 | contig 33835 bp, 32 predicted proteins | sample III_Palsa_N2_3_FD_200533 | JGI IMG/M metagenome (GOLD analysis project Ga0302314, IMG submission 200533) | Peat permafrost microbial communities from Stordalen Mire near Abisko, Sweden - III_Palsa_N2_3 | ecosystem: Environmental > Terrestrial > Soil > Palsa > Peat permafrost | place: Sweden...
CGGCGCGCTGTGGCGCGCGGACGGCGGACATTGCGATCCGTCCGGCACCACGCACGCCTACGTCAAGGCGGCGCGTCAGCTCGGCGCCGCGGTGGAACGCTTCACGCGGGTGCGCTCGCTGGCGCAGCGCCGCGACGCCTCGTGGGACGTGATCACCGACAAGGGCCCGGTGCACGCCGAGCATGTGGTCAATTGCGCCGGCTTGTGGGCGCGCGAAGTCGGCCACATGGTCGGCATCGAACTGCCGGTGCTGGCGATGGAGCACCACTACCTGATAACCGAGGACATTCCGGAGCTCGCCGGTCGCGAGCACGAGATCGTCAACACCACCGACTATGCGGGCGAGATCTACATGCGCCAGGAGCGCGGCGGGGCGTTGATCGGAACCTACGAGCCGCTGGGTGTGGTCTGGTCGGCGGTAAAAACCCCGGATGACTTTTCGATGCAGCTGCTGCCCGATGATTTCGAGCGCCTGGCACCGTACTTCGAGGTCGGGTTCCAGCATTTTCCGGCGCTCGGACGCGTGGGTATCAGGAAGGCGATCAACGGCCCGTTTACCTTCGCTCCCGACGGTAATCCGCTGGTCGGGCCGGTGCGCGGCCTGCCCAACTACTGGGTGGCCTGCGCGGTGATGGCGGGTTTCAGCCAGGGAGGGGGCATCGGTCTGGTGCTGTCGCGCTGGATGGCTCACAACGACCCTGGCCAGGACATTCTGTCGATGGACGTGGCGCGCTTCGGTGCCTTTGCCACGCCCCGATACACGTCGCTCAAGGTGCCGGAAAATTATTCGCGCCGCTTCCGACTGGCCTATCCGAACGAGGAGTTGCCCGCCGCCCGTCCGGTGCGCCGTTCACCGATCTACGACCAGCTGCGCGCAGCCGGCGCGGTCATGGGAGCCAACTTCGGACTCGAGCACGCGCTCTGGTTCGCACCGAGCGGTGTGCCGCCGACCGAGACTCCCACCTATCGGCGCTCGGAAGCCTTTGCTCATGTGCGCGCCGAATGCCACGCGGTGCGCGCCTCGGTCGGCCTGTACGAAACCACCAACTACGGCAAATACGAAGTCACCGGTCGCGGCGCGCGCGCATGGCTTGATCGGGTGTTTGCCAGTCGGATACCCGCACCGGGACGACTCGCGCTGGCGCCGATGCTCAGTCCCTCCGGACGCATCATCGGCGACCTGACGATCGCCTGCCTGGCCGATGATCGCTTCATGATCGTGGGCTCAGGCTTTGCCGAGGAATTTCATCTGCGCTGGTTCTGGGCCAGCGAGCCTGCGGCCGACGTATTCATACGCTCGGCGGCCTCGACGCTGTGTGGCGTGTCGATCGCCGGGCCCCAGTCGCGTGCACTGCTACAGCAGCTGGTGCGCGAGGATCTGTCGCCCACAGCGTTCAAACTGTTCCAGCTCAGGCAGGCGGCGGTTGGCTTGGCGCCGGCGATCCTGACCCGCGCCGGTTTCACCGGCGAGCTCGGCTACGAGATCTGGACCACGCCCGATTATTTCGCCACCCTGTACGATGAGCTGTGGGACGCCGGGCGCTCGCTCGGCCTCAAGCATTTCGGCGGCCGTGCGCTGTCGTCGCTGCGCCTGGAGAAGGGCTATGGTTCGTTCAACAAGGACTTCCGCCCCGACTACACCGCAGCTGAAACCGGACTCGACCGCTTCATCGACTTCGGTAAGGCGGATTTCACCGGTCGCGCCGCCGCCTGCGCCGAGCGCGCGGCCGGGCCGGCGCGCCGCTTCGTGATCATGGAGGTCGCGGCCGCCGATGCCGATGTGATCGGCTACGAGTCGATCATCAAGGATGGCGCGGCGGTGGGCTATGTGACCTCGGGCGCCTACGGCCATTGCATCGGCAAGAGCCTTGCCGCCGGCTACGTGCCGGCCAGCCTGGCACGCGACGGCGAGAGCTTCCAGATCGATATCCTGGGTGACATGTGCGCGGCCACGGTGCGGCTGCAGCCGCTGTACGATCCGGCGGGAGTGCGGCTGCGCGGCTAGATCGAGCGCGGTAAATTGACGACGCCCGGGTGAACGGAGAAGCTTGGCGTGTCGTGCAGCGTCACAGCCCGGCCTTATGATTAATAAACGCACGCGCTTCGGAATGGAGAATTTATGAAAGCCCTGTTCGGCAATCTGCTGCTGCTGGCCCTGGTGGCGTACGGGACTGCGGTGGCCGACGACGCCAAGAAACTGCGCCTGATCACCTGGGCCGACTACGCGCCGGCCGAGGTGATCGCGCAGTTCAAGCAGGAGACCGGCATCCAGGTGGAGGTGACGCTGTCGAACAACGAGGAAATCATCTCCAAGCTGCGCGCCACCGGCGGCGCCGGCTTCGACCTGGCGCAGCCTTCGCAGGATCGCATCACCGGCGTGCAGCGCGAGTTCGGCATCTACAAGCCGATCGACCTGAGCCAGATCAAGATCGAACAATTCACCCCGGAAATACTCGAGGTCACGCGCAAGAACACCACGCTGGACGGCAAGCTCTACGGACTGCCCTACCTGTGGGGTGCCGACGGGCTGGTGGTCAACACCAAGTACGCCAAGCTCGCCGACTATCCGGACCTGTGCCGCCAGGACCTCAAGGGCAAGACCTCGCTGCGGCTGCGCCGGCCGGTGTTGATGGCGTTTGCGTTCGCGGCCGGCAAGGATCCGTTTGCGCTCTATGGCGATCCCAAGGCGTACGCGGCGCTGATGGAGAGCGTCGGCGCGACACTCTCGGCCTGCAAGTCGATCGTCCGGTTTTTTTACGACAACAAGGACCAGCTGCTCAACGGCATGCGCTCGGGTGAGATCGTTGCCGCGATGATGTGGGATACCGGTGGCTGGACGCTCAATCGCCAGGATCCGAACATCCAGTTCATCGTTCCCAAATCCGGCGCCATGGGCTGGCTGGATACCTTCGCGTTGCCGGCGCGCGGCCGCAACGACGCCGCTGCCTACGCCTGGATCAATTTCACCATGCGACCGGACGTGGCCGCCAAGATCACCAATTCGGTCGGCAACTGGACCGCCGCGCGCGGCACAGAAAACCTGGTCAATCCGAAATTCCGGGCGCAGTTCAACGCCAGCTTTCCGGGCGGCGCTTTCAAGGACATTCACTGGTACCCGGCGATTCCGTCGGGCGTAGAGGAAACCGAAGGGCGGATCCTGGATCGCATCAAGGCCGCCAATTGAGTACCCCGGATCTTAGCGTCGAGCAACTCGACAAGCGCTTCGCCGATCACGTAGCCGTTGACCGGCTGTCGTTCGCGGTCGAGCGCGGCAGTTTTTTCTCCATTCTCGGGCCATCCGGCTGCGGCAAGACCACGCTGCTGCGGATGATTGCCGGATTCACCGTGCCGGACAGGGGTGACATTCGCATCGGCGGGCACAGCATGCGCGACGTTGCGCCCAACCGCCGACCGGTCAACATGGTGTTCCAGCATCTGGCGCTGTTTCCGATGATGTCGGTGGGCGAGAACGTCGGTTTCGGCCTGGCGCGGCGCGGGGTGAACAAAGCCGAGCGCGTGCGCCGCGCCGCGGCCATGCTCGAGCGCGTGGGTCTGGCAGGGGCTGCCGGCAAACGGGTCGAGGAGCTGTCGGGTGGGCAGCGCCAGCGGGTCGCAATCGCCCGCAGCCTGGTGCTCGAGCCCACGCTGTTGCTGCTCGACGAGCCGCTGGGTGCGCTGGATCTGAAGCTGCGTGAGCACATGAAGATCGAACTCAAGCAGCTGCAGGCGGCCTTCGGCACCACTTTCGTCTACATCACGCACGACCAGTCCGAGGCATTGGTGCTGTCGGATCATGTCGCGGTGATGAACCGCGGCCGTTTCGAGCAGCTCGGCACGCCGCAACAGCTGTACTACGAACCGGCCACCGCGTTCGTCGCCGGCTTCGTCGGCGCCAACAATCGCATCCCCGGGCGCGCCGTCGGCGTCGACGGCGAGCTGGTCGAGCTGCTGACACCGCAGGGCTGGTCGGTGCGCGCCCGTCGCAGCGGCCCGGTGTCCCCGGGCGATGCGGTCGCGGCGTTCGTGCGCCCGGAAGTCGCCAGCATCGAACTCGAGGCCGCGCAGCTGCCGCCGCAGATGGCGCGCTACGCGGGCGAGGTCCAGAGTCTGCTGTTCGACGGCGCCAACTCCGCGGTGCTGATCGTGGAGCAGCAGACGCGTTTCGAGTTTCGCGTCGCGCTGCCGCAGACCGGGCGGCTGGCAGATCTGAAACCGGGCGCGCAGGTGTTCTTTGGCTTTGATCCGCAGCGCGCGATCTGCTTCACCGCCGCCGCCGCCGCCGCCGCCGCCGCGGGCAGTGCCCATGTCTGAAACTTCCAGCCCGGTGTGGCGGCGCCGCATGATGCTGGCGGTGCTGCTGACGCCGGCACTGCTGTGGCTGTTTGCGCTGATCATCCTGCCGCACGTGCAGCTGGCGCTGCTGTCGTTTCGCGAGCGCACCGCCCCGCGCACCTATGCGGCGAGCCTGATGCAGTACCGGACATTTTTTTCCGAGCCGCTGTACTGGGGGGTATTCGTCCGTACCGCGATCATGTCCGCGCTCGCCACCGTGCTGACATTGTTGGTGGCGTTTCCGGTGGCGTGGATCATCGCCAAGGTGGCACGCGGCCGCGCCAGCTCGCTGCTGTTCGTGCTGTGCCTGATTCCGTTCTGGGTCAGCGAAACGGTGCGTGCGCTCGGCTGGCTGATCCTGCTGCGCGAATCCGGTGTGCTACCGACGCTGCTGGTGCGGCTCGGCATCACCGCGGTGCCGGTCGAGCTGCTCTACCACAATGCCACCATCCTGGTCGGCCTGGTCTATACCTCGCTGCTGTTCATGGTGGTGCCGCTGGTGAGCAGTCTTGAGAGCCTGGACAACTCGCTGATCGAGGCGGCCTATAACCTTGGCGCCAAGGGACCTGCGATCCTGCGGCAGATCGTCATACCGCACGCGGCGCCCGGAATCACGTCCGGCTGCATCGTGGTGTTCATGCTAACGCTCGGCAACTACCTGACGCCCAATCTGCTGGGCGGCAAGAACTCGCAGTGGTTCACCGAACTGATCTACACCCAGTTCATCGTGCGCTTCAACTGGGAGCAGGGTGCCGCCTTCGGCTTCCTGCTGCTGGCGCTGTCCACCGGCATGGTCGCGCTCGGGCTGCGGGTCAGCGGTCAGCGCTTCGTCGACGTGATGCGCCGCGCATGATCGCCTCGCTGCCACGTCCGGCCTGGCTGCGTGTCGCCACCGCGCTCTATCTGGGCGCGTTCCTGTTGTTCCTGTTCGTGCCGCTGACGGTGGTGGCGGTGTTCGCGTTCAACAACGCGCCCTATCCGGCGCCGCCGTGGCACGGATTCACGCTCGACTGGTTTCTCGGCAATCCAGCCGCTGGCCGCACCGGGCTGTTTCGCGATGCGGAGCTGCTGGGCAGCATCTGGACCAGCGTCGTGGTCGCAACCTGGGTGACTGCGCTGTCGGTGCTGGTAGGCACGGCGAATGCATTCCTGATGGAGCGCTATCGATTTCCGGGCAAGCAGCTGCTGTCGGTGCTGATGCTGGTGCCGCTGGTGATTCCGGGCGTCATCCTCGGCATCTCGATCCTGGCGTTCTGCAGTCGGGTGGCGGAACTTGCCGACAGCCTGTGGGGCCTCGATCTGGATTTCCTGCGGCCCGGTCTGGTGCTGGTGGTGCTCGGCCAGTTTTCCTTCGTGGCGACCATTGCCACGCTGATGATCAGCGCGCGACTGAAGCGCTTCGATCGCACGCTGGAGGAGGCCGCGCTCAATCTGGGGGCCTCGCCGGCGGCGGTATTGCGCACCATTACCTTCCCTTATCTGCGCCCGGCGCTGATCGGCTCGGCGGCGATCTCATTCCTGATGTCGTTCGAGAACTTCAATACCACGCTGATGCTGGTGGGCGAGGATGCGCCGCTCACGGTGCTGATGTACGGTCGCATGCGCGAGGGCGCAAGTCCGGTGCTGAACGCCGTGAGCCTGTTCCTGATGCTGGCCTCGGCGCTGCTGGCGCTGTCGCTGATGCGCGGTGGCCGGCGTGGCGCCGAAAGGACCGCGGCTGCGGCGGCGGACGCGGCTTAGACCTTGATGCCGGTGGCGCGCTCCTGATCCTGGACCAGGTGCCGCGCCGACCAGAAGAAATGAAACGTGGCCCAGAAGCCGGTCGGCGCCAGGCACAACAGCGCCAGGCGCAGTGATGCGGCATTGGCGATGTGGCCGGGTGCGAACCAGTCGCTCAGCAGGCCCACGGCCTGCGGTGCGACCACCAGGTTGAACACATTGGCGACGAACAGCACGACGCAGCAAAACATGGCGCGCATGCGCGGTTCGGCCAGGTTATTCAGCAATCCGTACCCCGGCCCGATATAAAAATAGATCGACGGAATGAACACCCAGAACAGCGCCGTCGACAGCCGCAGCGAGTGGGTCCAGTAAATCATGATGGAGATCACCGTAGATACGCCAATGACGCCGCCGAGTAGCCACACGATGCGCCTGGGATTGGCCATCCAGGGCTGCGCCAGCAGCCAGGCGGTCAGCAGCGAGGCGGCGATGCCGCCATACAGGTGTATCGGCGCAGTGATCGCGCCGGCCTGGCCGGCGCTGAGAGAATAAGTGCGCATCAGGTAGGTCGGCGTCCACCACATCAGGCCCCAGCCCCACAGCGCGCACACTGATGTGGCCATCACCACGTGCACTGCGGAGCGCTGGCTCCAGAGGTATCTTATCGTGGCCAGGAACGACGGGCTGTCCGCGTGCAGCCGGTGGTCGAGACAGCCGCGGCGCGGTTCGCGCACCGTCGCGAACATCCACACACCGAAGACGATGCCGGAGGCACCGAGCCATAGAAATACTGTGCGCCAGCCATAAAGATCGGATACTCGGCCGGTAAAGTCGGCCGCGATCCAGGCCCCGATCGGTGCGCCGAGAGCGAAGATGGTGAGCGCCATCGGTCGGCGCACGCACGGGAAATAATCCGACAGGATCGAGTTCGCGGCCGGAGTGCCACCGGCCTCACCGACACCCACGCCGAGGCGCGACAGCTGCAACTGGCGGTAACTGCCCGACAGACCGGTGCAGATCGTCATCGCCGACCAGGCCAGTACCGAGCAGGTCAGAATGATGCGGCGGCTGAAGCGGTCGGTGAGCCACGACAGTGGAAAACCAAACAGCACATAGAACAGCGCGAGCGAGGTACCTGTCAGGAACGCGATCCCGGAATCCGTCAGGTGCAGCTCGAGCCGGATCGGCTCCAGCACGGTCGAGATTGCGTACCGGTCCGCGATGCTGAGCGTGTAGACGGCCACCATCATCAGCAGCACATACCAGCGCGCCATGAAGGACGCCTGGCTGGCATCGACCGAAACCGGTTCCAGGGCGGCAGGGACTGAAATTTTGCTGGCCCCCGTGCTATTTATGGGATCGGGTCCTTAAGGCGCGCGGCGACTGACGCCGCTGCTGCCTCGCGCCCGAAGCATGGTACTGTTTTTGCGCGACACCCGCAGGCCTACGATGCCTCGGATGCCTTTGTTTGCTAAGGCATCGGCCTTTTCTGTATGCGGGATGGCCGCTGCGCGCGCCGCTTTACGTCTATGCTTTCGCCACCCTATGCGGCTAAAGGACATCAGGACTTTCGTAGTCGGCAATCCGCCGCCGCATTTTGGCGGCCGCTGGTTCGTGTTCGTCAAACTGACCACCGACGACAACATCAGCGGGGTCGGTGAGTCCTACGGCGTGCCGTTTGATCCACACCTGGTCGCCAGAATGCTGGAGGATGTATTCGGCCGCTACCTGGTTGATCAGGACCCGCATGACATCGAGGCGCTGTGGCGGCGCGTGTATTGCAGCGGCTTCACGCAGCATCCGGACCTGACAATGATGGGCGTGCTCAGTGCGCTCGAGATGGCTTGCTGGGACATCATCGGCAAGGCTGCCGGCCAGCCGGTCTACAAACTGCTGGGCGGGCAAGTGCACGAGCGCCTGCGCTCCTACACCTACATCTATCCGCGGGCGGACCAGGGTAGCGAGATCTATCACGATGCGGCGCTATCGGCCGAGCGCGCGTGCGACTACCTGCGCCAGGGCTTCACCGCGCTAAAATTCGATCCGGTGGGCCCGTACAGCGCGTTTGACGGGCGACAGCTCTCGCTCGAGGCGCTGGATCGCTCCGAGCAGTTTGTGCGCGTGCTGCGTGAGGCGGTCGGATCGAAGGCCGATCTGCTGTTTGGTACCCATGGCCAGATGACCGCGGCCGGGGCCATCCGCCTGGCGCGCCGGCTCGAACCCTACGATCCGCTGTGGTTCGAGGAGCCGGTGCCGCCGGACAGTCCGGAGGAGATGGCGCGGGTGGCGCGCGCGACCTCGATACCAATTGCGGCCGGCGAGCGGCTCACCACCAAGTACGATTTCGCGCGCCTGCTGCAGGCCGGCGCGGCTGCGATTTTTCAGATGAACCTGGGTCGCGTCGGCGGCCTGCTCGAAGCCAAGAAGATCGCCGGCATGGCCGAGACGCAGCACGTCCAGATTGCGCCGCATCTGTACTGCGGTCCGGTGGTCGGCGCCGCCAATGTGCAGCTGGCCACCTGCAGCCCGAATTTCCTGATCCTGGAGAGCATCGAACGCTGGCAGGGTTTTCACAGCGATATCCTGCTGCGGCCGATCCAGTGGCAGGACGGCTACGTGATTCCACCGACCGGGGCGGGGCTCGGGGTCGAGCTCAACGAGGAATTTGCGCTCAGGCATCCCTACCATGGCAACCAGCTGCACCTGGAAATGCACTTAGGTCCGGTGGCCTGAGCGGGCGTGTACGCGATGATCCTAAGGCGGCGCATCGCCGCGCCTGGCCAGCACCTCGTAACCACGCTGTTCGGGCTCATCATCGGTGATCTGCGCCGGGAAGCCCTGGCCAAGCACCTGCACCTGGCAGGCATCCTCGAGACGCCGGATGATGTTGGGCGAAAACTCGCGCGGCCCGTAGCGCCGCAGGCCGTCCTCGAAGATGCTGAGCACCAGCGGCGAGATTTCCAGCGGCACGTCGAGATCGCGTGCCAGCCGGTCGAACAGACCCACGTCCTTGATCACCAGGTCCAAGGTGAAATTGATATCGCGGCTGCCGTTCAGGATCACCTGGGATTCGGTTTCGTGCACGAACGAGTTGCCTGAGGAGATGCGAATCGCCTCGTACGCGGTATTCAGATCCAGGCCGGCCACCTTGCAGGTGGTGAGCGCCTCGGCCAGGGCGGCCAGATGCACTGTGCACAGATAGTTGGTAACCACCTTCAGCTGCGACGCGGTGCCGAGCGCTCCGGTGTGCAGGATGCGCCGGCCCATGGTGCTCAGTACCGGCAGCACACGCTCGAATGTTTCGCGCCGGCCGCCGGCAAAGATGGCGATATTGCCGCTGGCAGCGCGATGACAACCGCCCGACACCGGACAGTCCATCACCAGCGCGCCCCGGGCCTCGACCAGTGCGCCCAGGCGCAGCACCTCCGCGTGATCCGTGGTGCTCATCTCGAGCCAGATCTGCCCGGGGCGCAGCGCGGGCAGAAAGCCGTCGGCGCCTTCCACCACCGCGGCCGACGCGGCCGGCGAGGGCAGGCAGGTAATGATCAGGTCCACCGCTGCCGCCATCTCGCGCGGCGACGCCGCCGGCGCCGCGCCGCGCTGCTCGAACGCCTGTACCAACTGCGGGTCCAGGTCCCGCACCGTGAGCGCATGGCCGTTGCGCAGCAGGGTGCCGGCGAGCTTGCCCCCGGCATTGCCCAAACCGATGAAGCCGATTTTCATAACGCACATTCTCTTTAATGATCAAAGACTTGCAGTACCATGGGCATGTTAAGCCAGCAGCCGCGTGGCGCGCCATGCATCGCGAGCCAAGGCAAGCAATGTCGCGCCAAGGCATGCGTCGGTCGCTATCCCGGCATAGCGGCGCGGCTGCAGACTGTACGATGACAATGAGGCTTCGTGTGCCCTGAGGGAGAACAGCGATGGCCGATGGCCAGAATGAGGAATTTGATCTCGACAGCCTGGACGATCAGGAACTGACCGAACAGGTTCACGACGATCTGTACAACGGCCTCAAGCAGGAGGTCGAGCAGGCGACCCGAATCTTTCTTGCGCGCGGCTGGTCGCCCGAGAAGGTGCTGAACGATGCGCTGGTCGAGGGCATGCGCATCGTCGGCATCGATTTCCGCGACGGCATCCTGTTCGTGCCCGAGGTGCTGCTGGCGGCGAACTCGATGAAAGGCGGCATGGAGATCCTGCGGCCGCTGCTGGCGGAGACCGGTGTCGAGCCGATCGGCAAGATCGTCATCGGCACCGTCAAGGGTGACATCCACGACATCGGCAAGAATCTGGTATCGATGATGCTCGAGGGCGCAGGCTTCGAAGTCATCGACCTGGGTATCAACAACCCGGTCGAAAAGTATCTGGCTGCGATCGAGCAGCACCAGCCCGACATACTCGGCCTGTCGGCGCTGCTGACCACCACGATGCCTTACATGAAAGTGGTAATCGATACGCTCAAGGAAAAGGGGATTCGCGACAAGTACATCGTGCTGGTCGGGGGCGCACCGCTGAATGAGGAATTCGGCAAAGCCATCGGCGCCGACGCTTATTGCCGCGATGCTGCGATTGCGGTGGAAACCGCCAAATCCATGGTGGCTGCGCGCCGGGCCGCGCGCTGAACCGGCGCCCTGCCATGCAGACTTCCGACCGGGTACTGGTGATCGCGTGCGGCGCGCTGGCGCGCGAGATCACGGCACTGAAGTGCGCCAGCGGCTGGTCGGCGCTCGATGTGACCTGCCTGCCGCCCGAGCTGCACAACCGGCCGGAAAAGATTCCCGCGGCGGTATGCGCCGCGATTCGCGAGGCGCGCCCGCGCTATGCACGCATCTTCGTGGCCTACGCCGACTGCGGCACTGGCGGAGCCCTCGATCGGATGCTGGCCGAGGAAGGCGTCGAGCGGCTGCCGGGTGCGCATTGCTACGAATTGTTCGCCACCTCGGCCGGGTTTGCGGCGCTGGCGGATGCCGAGCCCGGCACGTTCTACCTGACCGATTTCCTGGTGCGGCATTTCGAGCGGCTGGTGATCGCAGGTCTCGGTATCGACCGGCATCCGCAGCTCGCCGGCGAATATTTTCGCCATTACCGGCGCGTGGTCTATCTGGCGCAGGTCGCGGATACGCAGCTGGCGATTCAGGCGCGCGCCATTGCCGCGCGGCTCGGGCTCGATTACGAGCAGCGTGCCACCGGCTATGGCGATCTGGAGCGCAGCCTGACACGCGTGGTGCGCGGGCCGGGCGTGCACCCGCCGGCCTAGCGGGGACAGCGGCGTGGCACAGTTGATCATCATTTCGTGGCGCGACATTCCGGCGCAGGTCATCGTCAAACGTGGCCGCGAGACGGCGAAGGTGCAGCTGTCGCAGCGCTTTCAGGAAGCGGTCGACCGGGCCGCGATGCGCGCCGGCAAGGGCAGCTCCGACGCCTACCTTGCCGACTGGAAGCGCAGCCCGCCGCGCCCGTGCGGCGATGACCTCAAGGCGGTGGCCGATGCCGAGGCTGCGGTACTCGAGGCGCGCTACAGCGATGAGGATCTGGAACGCATGATCCGCGCCAAGGGCGTCGACGATCGCCCGACAGGCGAGGGCGCTGCGGCCGAAAGCTCCGGAGCGCGCTGATGTACCGCGCGCGCCTGTGGTCGGTGCGCCATGCACGGGGCCTGGATCGATTCTATGGCCTGTTCGAACGCTTACTGGTCGGTCTCGCTCCCCTGTTCAGTGCGATCGGTTATCAGCGCCTGGAACGACCGTTGGCCGCGGTCGAGCGCGGCGTCAAAGGGCTGCTGTTCGACTGCAAGATGTGCGGGCAATGCGTGCTCAGTTCCACCGGCATGTCCTGCCCGATGAACTGCCCGAAGAATCTGCGCAACGGCCCCTGCGGCGGGGTGCGCGCGGACGGCTACTGCGAGCTCAATTCCACCATGCGCTGCGTGTGGCTGCTGGCGTTCGCCGGCGCGGAGCGTATTCCGGGCGGTATCGAGCGGATCCGCGTGATCCAGGCTCCGGTCGACCGGCGCCTCGAGGGACACTCATCGTGGTTGCGGCTGGTGCGCGAGCGCACCGGGCCGGCGTCGCAGGCGAGGGCGCCATGAGGTTCGAGGACGAGCCGGTACCGGGCTATCCCTTACCGATCCTGCCGGGTCACGTCTCCCCGGGCCGCTTCGAGCGCGTGCTGCGCGCCGGCGCTTTTGCCGTGACCACCGAACTGGCACCGCCGGATTCCGCCGACCCGCAGGAGGTGTACCAGCGCGCGCGCACGCTCGATGGCTACGTCGACGCGATCAACGCCACCGACGGCTCCGGGGCCAACTGCCACATGTCGAGCCTGGCGGTATGCGCACTGCTGACGCGCGTCGGCTACGCACCGGTGATGCAGATCTCCTGCCGCGACCGGAATCGGATCGCCATCCAGGGTGACATCCTGGGCGGCGCCGCCATGGGTGTATGCAACATGCTGTGCCTGACGGGCGATGGCGTACAGGTGGGCGATCATCCACAAGCCAGGCCGGTGTTCGATCTGGACTCGATATCGCTGCTGGAAATCGGTCGCACGCTGCGCGATCAGCATCACTTCCAGAGCGGCCGCAAGCTCAGCTTTTCACCGCGGGTGTTGTTCGGTGCCGGCGAGAACCCGATGGTGCCGCCACTCGAGCACCGCGCGCTGCGGTTGGCGAAGAAGGTGGCCGCCGGCGCGCAGTTCATCCAGACGCAGTACGTGTACGATCTGCCGCGACTGCGCTCGTTCATGCGCGGGGTCGAGGAACTGGGGCTGCTCGACCGCGTGTTCCTCTTGATCGGCGTGGGCCCGATCAGGAGCGCCAAGGCGGCCGAGTGGATGCGCCGCCACGTGCCCGGGGTTCACATCCCCGATGCCATCGTCGAACGCCTGGCCGGCGCGCAGGATCCGGCGCGCGAAGGGCGCAATATCTGCGTCGAGCTGATCCAGGAGATCCGCAGCATGCGCGGCGTCCATGGCGTGCATGTGATGGCGTACCGCCAGGAGGAGGCGGTGGCCGAGATCATCACCAGATCCGGCGTGCTCGATGGGCGAACGCCGTGGCACCCGGGACGCGACCAGAATTCAGCCGACAGGAAAGCATCATGACCGATACTGTTCTCAGTTCCGCGACCAAAGAAGTGGTGATCGGATTTAACCGGCCGTTCGTCATCATCGGCGAACGCATCAATCCGACCGGGCGCAAGATCCTCGCCGCGGAAATGTCTGCCGGTGACTTCAGCCGGGTGGAGACCGACGCACGCGCGCAGGTGGAAGCCGGCGCCCACATGCTCGATGTCAATGCCGGCATCCCGCTGGCGGATGAGCCGGCGATCCTGGCGCGGGCCATCCAGCTGGTGCAGTCGATCACCGATGTGCCGCTGTCGATCGATTCCTCGATCGTGGCCGCGCTGGAGGCGGGGCTTAAGGTCTACAGGGGCAAAGCGCTGGTGAATTCCGTCACCGGCGAAGAGGAGCGGCTGGAGAGCGTGCTGCCGCTGATCAAAAAATATGGCGCGGCGGTGGTCGCGATCTCCAACGATGAGACCGGGATCTCCGAGGATCCCGACGTGCGCTTCGAGGTCGCCAAACGCATCGTGCATCGCGCGCTCGATCACGGTATTCCGGCGTCCGACATCGTGGTCGATCCGCTGGTGATGCCGATCGGCGCCATCAATCGCGCCGCGGTGCAGGTGATGCGCCTGGTGCATCGCCTGAAGACCGAGCTCAAGGTCAATACCACCTGCGGCGCCTCCAACATCAGCTTCGGACTGCCACGCCGTAATGGTATCAACGCGGCGTTCCTGACCATGGCGATCGGCTCGGGCATGACCTCCGCGATCACCAATCCGCTGCACCCGGAGGTGGTGGAGGCGGTGCTCGGTGCCGACGTCATGATGGGCCATGATCCGGACTGCGCGCGCTGGATCAGGAAATTCCGCGAGCCGCCGCCGGCCGGTGTCGACGGCGAGGCCGGTCGTGGCCGGCGCGAGGGCGGTCACCGCCGTCGCCCGACGCCGGCGGCCTAGAGCGCATTCGTGACCGCATCCGATGCGCTCGTGGTTTTCACGCCGTCCGGCAAACGCGGCCGCTTCGAACTCGGCACCCCGCTACTGTCGGCCGCGCGCACCCTGGGCGTAGACATCGATTCGGTGTGCGGCGGGCGTGCCATGTGTACGCGCTGCCAGGTGCTGATCGCGGAGGGCGAATTCGCCAAGCACAACGTGCGCTCCTTGGCCGGTAACCTGTCGCCGATGTCGGCCGCGGAACAAAAGCTCGCCGATCGCAAGCTGCTCGCCGCCGGGCGCAGGCTGTCCTGCCAGGCGCGCCTGCAGGGCGACGTGGTGGTGGATGTCCCGGCCAGCAGCCAGGTGCACCGCCAGGTGGTGCGCAAAGCCGCCGAGGCGCATGACATCGAACTCTATCCGCTCATCACGCTGCACTATGTCGAGGTCGCCGAGCCGGACATGCATGACCCGTCCGGGGACTTGAAGCGACTGGCCGATGCGCTGTCGCGCGAGTGGCAGCTCAGTGCCCTCGAATGCGACCTGAAGGTGCTGCAGGGGCTGCAGGCGGCACTCAGGAGCGGTAAATGGAAGGTGACGGTCGCGATCCACGATCGCTCCCGCATCGTGTCGGTGTGGCCGGGCCTGCACGAGAAGGTCTATGGACTGGCGGTGGACGTCGGCTCGACCACCATCGCCGCCCACCTGTGCGACCTGACCAGCGGCGATATCGTTGCGGCCGCAGGCATCATGAACCCGCAGATCCGCTTCGGCGAGGACCTGATGAGCCGCGTGTCGTACGCGATGATGAATCCGGGCGGCGCCGCGCAGATGACCAGCGCCGTCAGGGGCGCGCTGAGCGAACTGGCGGCCGAGGTGGCGCGCGCGGCGGCCATCGCGCCGGACGCCATCCTTGAAATGACCCTGGTGGGCAACCCGATCATGCACCACCTGGTGCTGGGCCTTGACCCGGTGGAACTGGGCGGCGCGCCGTTCGCGCTGGCGGTCGACAGCGCCGTCACCGTCACCGCGGCCGAACTCGACATCAGCGTGAATCCGAACGCCCGCATCTACGTGTTGCCGTGCATCGCCGGCCACGTGGGCGCCGACACCGCCGGCATGATCCTGGCGGAACGGCCGGACCTCGCCGAGCCGCTGACGCTGCTGGTAGATGTCGGCACCAACGCGGAGATCGTGCTCGGCAATCGCGCACGGCTGGTGGCCTGCTCCAGTCCGACCGGCCCGGCATTCGAGGGCGCGCAGATCAGTTGCGGCCAGCGCGCCGCCCCGGGCGCGATCGAGCGCGTGCGCATCGATCGCAGCACGCTCGAGCCGCGCTATCGGGTGATCGGCTCGGAGCTATGGTCGGACGACCCGGGGTTCGCACAGGCGGTCGGGGCCACCGGCGTCACCGGCGTGTGCGGTTCGGGCATCATCGAACTGATCGCCGAGCTCTACCTGGCCGGGGTCATCAACCAGGACGGTGTCATCGACGGCTCGCTGGCAGCTGCCAGCCCGCGAGTGGTGGCGAACGGCAGGACCTTTGCCTACCAGCTGGCTACCGGCGAGCGTCCGCTATCGATCACGCAAAACGACGTGCGCGCGATTCAGCTGGCGAAGGCTGCGCTGTACGCCGGCATCCGACTACTGATGGAGCGGCTGGGAGTGGAGCAGGTGGAACGGATCCGGCTGGCCGGCGCGTTTGGCAGCCACATCGACGTCAAGTACGCCATGGTGCTCGGCATGATTCCCGACTGCGAGCTGTCGCAGGTGGCCTCGGCCGGCAATGCGGCCGGCACCGGCGCCCGCATTGCGCTGCTCGACTCGCGCTCGCGCTCCACCATCGAAGCCATCGTGCGGCGGGTGGAGAAAATAGAGACCGCATTGGAGCCGCGCTTCCAGGCCCATTTCGTCGAGGCCATGGCCATTCCGCACAAGACCGCGCCATACACCCAGCTGCGCTCGGCGGTGCAGCTGCCGCCGCCCAAAGCGGTAGTGCAGACCGATGGCCGTGAGCGGCGCAACCGCCGTGTGATTCATCAGGGTTAGCGCACCGCGCGGCGCGCGCGCTGTCAGACGTTCGAGTCGGGAAACGAGGCCTTGCGGCGCTGCATGTAATCGAGCAGTGCCTCGTCGATTGCGGCGTCCAGCGGCGGGGCCTGGTACTCGGCCAGCTGTTTTTTCCACAGCACATTGGCGCGCCTGGCCATGTCGCTCGCCCCCTCGGCCTCCCACTGCTCGTAGCTGTTGTTGTCGGCCAGCGCCGAGCGGTAGAACGCGGTCTCGAAGTTCGCCTGGGTGTGCGCACAGCCGAGGAAATGCTTGCCGGGGCCGACCTCACGGATGGCATCCATGGCCTGGCCGTTGTCCGACATGTCCACGCCCAACAGGAAGGTCTGCATCATGCCGGCCTGATCGACATCCATGACGAATTTCTCGTAGCCCATCGCCAGCCCGCCCTCGAGCCAGCCTGCCACGTGCAGCACGAAGTTGACGCCCGCAAGACAGGTCGGTAGCAGCGTGTTGGCCGATTCAAACGCCGCCTGTGCGTCGGGAATCTTGGATGCGCACAGGCCCCCGCCGGAGCGGAACGGTACCCCGAGGCGGCGCGCCAGCGCGGCCATGATGTACAGCACCAGCGCCGGCTCGGGGGTGCCGAACGTGGGCGCGCCCGATTGCATCGAGATCGAGGAGGCAAAGCTGCCGAAGATCACCGGCGCGCCCGGATTCACCAGCTGTGTCAGCGCCATGCCGGCCAGCGCTTCGGCCAGCGTCTGGGCGGCCGTGCCAGCCACCGTCACCGGCGACATCGCGCCGGCAAGGATGAAAGGCGTCACGATCGTGGCCTGGTTGGCGCGCGCGTAGACCTTGAGGGCCCCGAGCATGGTCGAGTCGAAGGTCATCGGCGAGTTGGCGTTGATGAGGCTGACCAGCACGGTTCGGGGACGACCGGTGACCGTGTCGATGAAGTCCGGACCGAACAGGATTTTAGCCATCTCGACCGTGTCGGCAGCGCGTTCGGGGTGCGTGACCGATCCCATGAACGCCTTGTCGCTGTATTTGATATGGCTGTAGACCATATCGAAATGCCGTTTGTTGACCGGCAGATCGACCGGCTCGCAGATGGTGCCGCCCGAGTGATGCAGCGACGGCGCCATGTAGGCGAGCTTGACGAAGTTCCTGAAATCCTCGATGCGCGCGTAGCGACGCCCCTCGTCCAGATTGCGGATGAACGGCGAGCCGTAGGCCGGGGCAAACACGGTGTGCTTGCCGCCGATGGGGACGTTGTGCGCGGGATTGCGCGCGTATTGCACGAACTCGCGCGGCGCCGTATTGCGAATCAGCGAGCGGCACAGGTCGCGCGGGAAGTGCACGCGCTCGCCCTTGACGTCGGCCCCGGCCGTCTTCCACAGCTCGAGCGACTCGGCGTCGTCACGGAAGTCGATGCCAATCTCCTCCAGGATCGTATCGGCGTTGCGTTCTATGGTGACCAGGCCCTGCTCATCGAGGACCTCGTAGTAAGGCAGCGCGCGCGTGATGTAGGGAATGGTGACGGCTGTGCGCGCGGCGCGCGCGGCGCGCTTGGCCTCGCGTCCGCCGCCGCGGTTGCGACGCGGCGATAGCGCTTGCTGGTCATCCATCGACGTCGACCTCCTGCCACAATATACAAGTATGGGCAGGCGTCAGGCGCCCGACCGACCATTTTGCGGCATCGATTTGTTCCAGCGCGACATTCCTGGCCCGTTACCCCGGATGCCGCCGCCTCGGCGTTGCGCGCGCGACACAGTGCGAGCCTGGCTGGTACTCCGATGGGTCTACCTTCTATGTAGGACAAACACTTACAGAAAATTTTTCATGGTCCCACAACATCATAGTCCGGGGCTGGTGCAGCCAAGCGGCGCCAGTGGTTACAAGTAGCGCAACGGTTCGGTTTCACCGTCGGCTGTCTATTCGCTGGAGACTTGAATGAATGAAATGGCAAATTGGATGGTTGGTGGCTCGGCCGCTATGCAGGCCATCCGCGATCTGGTGGATAAGGTGGCTCCCACCGACGCCACAGTACTGATCTCCGGCGAAAGCGGCTCCGGCAAGGAACTGGTCGCGCAGGCAATTCACGCGCGCAGCACACGCGGCTCCGGGCCCTTTCTAGGCATCAACTGCGGCGCTTTGCCGCCGACCCTGATCGAGTCGGAGCTGTTTGGCTTTGAACGCGGCAGCTTCACCGGCGCGGGACGCAGTCACGCCGGCATGGTCGAGCGCGCCTCCGGCGGAACACTGTTCCTGGATGAGGTTACCGAGATGAGCGCCGACATGCAGACGCGGCTGCTTCGATTCCTGGAGACACGGTGCTTTTTCCGGGTCGGCGGTACGCAGGAGATCAAGACCGACGTGCGCGTGGTCGCGGCGACCAATCGCTCGCCGGTACAGGCGGTCCGGGACGGCAGCCTGCGAGAGGATTTGCTGTATCGGCTGGCCGTATTTCCGATCACGCTGGCGCCGCTGCGTGAGCGCGGCGACGACGTGGTACTGCTCGCGGAGCACTTCCTGAACGAGATCAACGCGCGCAACGACACAGCGAAAGTATTCAGCAGCGGCGCCCGGCAGACATTGCGTGAATATCGATGGCCGGGCAACGTGCGGGAGCTGAAGAATGCGGTCGAGCGCGCCTACATTCTGTGTGAGCACGAGCTGAAACTGCAGCCCATGAATCTGCATGCGATAGCCGGCGAGGATGTGGTGGCGCACGAGGATACCGACGGTATCTGCGTGCCGATCGGATCATCGCTGGCGGAGGCGGAACAGTGGCTGATCGAGGCAACGCTGGCGCACTGGGCGGGCAACAAGAATCGAGCGGCCAAGACGCTGGGATGCAGCCTGAAAACGCTGTATAACAAACTGGCGATCTACGGACAACAACAGCAGGGCATGGAAACCCACGCCTGAAATGCGTGAGTTCCCATAGGGATGGTTAACTCAATGACAAAGGTATTGCTGGCGGATGACCACGCGATGGTACGGGCTGGGTTGCGCCAGTTCCTGGTGGACGATCGCACCATCACCGAGATCGGTGAGGCCGCATCGGGCAATGAGACGCTTGATAAGCTGCGTGCCGGCAGCTGGGATCTGGTAATCCTGGACATCAACATGCCGGATCGCAGCGGACTCGACATCCTGCGTTACATACGCGCGAGCTATCCGGAAACCAAGGTGCTGGTGCTCAGCGGCTTTCCGGAGCGTCAATATGCCATCAACGTGCTGAAGGCCGGCGCGGGCGGATATCTGCCCAAGGAATGCGCCCCCGAAGAGCTGCTGAAGGCGACGCGTACCGTGCTGCAGGGGCGGCGCTACGTCAGTGCCAATCTGGCGGAATTGCTGCTGTCTGATCTGGACGGGGACAGCGATCAGCCGCTGCATCGTCGACTGTCAGAGCGAGAATTCCAGATATTCTGCAAGCTTGCCACGGGACGAGCGGTATCGTCGATCGCCGATGAGCTGTGCCTGTCGGTCAAGACGGTAAGTACCTACCGCACTCGAATTCTGGAAAAGATGAGCCTGACCACCAACGCCGACATCACCACCTACGCCCTGAGGAACGGAATCATCCAATAGGAGGGCCTGTGTAGGCCGCCTCCGATGGCGCCGGCCCGGTTGCGCGATTCTAATTCGCAGCGTGTACCCTACTAATCGACTGGCCCATGGATGCCCACGTATCGTTTGTTGACTCTGCTCATATGAGCTCGCGCAACCTGTCGGTGCTGCTGGTCGAGGACTCGCGCGTGCTGGCCGAGCGGCTGCGCGAGACGGTGTTGAGCGTACCGGGAGTGCATCTGGCGGGCACGGTGGACAGCGAGGCAGATGCGGTTGCCGCACTGCAGCGCCACCCGATCGATGTGCTATTGCTGGATCTACATTTGCGCCAGGGCACCGGCTTCGGGGTGCTGCGCGCTATTCCCGGCAGCCCGGCCCGCAAAGTGGTCGTCATCGTGCTGACCAATTACGACCTGGCCGAGTATCGGCGCGCCGCGGCCGCGCTCGGAGCGCGGCACTTCCTCGACAAGCTGCGCGACTTCGATCGCCTGCCGACCCTGCTGCAGCAGATTGGCGCCGACATCATCGACGATGATGGCGCGCAGGGTCCGGCGAACTGACTGACTGGCCGGCGCTGGCGGCGCTGGCGCCGGCTGCTAGCGGATGCTCGCCGCCGGTTCAATGGCGGGCGGGGCCGAATGCTGCACGATGGCAGCCAGCGGCAGGCGCACGCGCGCTCGGGTGCCACCCTGAGTCGCCGACTCGATTTCGTAGGTCCCGCCGAAACTGCTCGCACGATGGCGCATGGTCGCCAGACCGTGCGAGGCGGGCGCTTCGCGTCGATCGACATCGATGCCGCCGCCGTTGTCTTCCACCAGGATCATCAGTTCATCGCGCTGCACCGCGACCTCGACGCGCACTTCGGTCGCCCGCGCGTGCTTGACGATGTTGATCAGCGATTCCTGCACCAGCCGAAAGACCATGATCGCGGCGTCATCGATCAGCTGCAGATCAAAGTCCGGATAGGCTTCGGTGTAATGCAGCCCGGCGCGGGTACAGGTCTCCTGTGTGATCCACCGAAGTGCCGACACCAGGCCAATGTTATCGAGCAGAGTCGGGTGCAGGTTTTCAACGGTGCGGCGTTTGAAGGCTACGCCGTCGTCGAGTACCTTGTTGACCCGTGTCCAGCGCGACTGGACGTCCGGGTTGCTGTCGGGCAGGCGCTTCTGCAGCCAGGACACATCCATCTTTGCCGCGATCAGCAGGCCACCCAGCTCATCGTGCAGCTCGCGCGCCAATGACGCTTTTTCCTTCTCCGACAGCTGCTGCAGGTGGCTTGAGAGCGCCGACAGCTCGGCCGTGCGGCGCCGCACCCGCCGTTCCAGCTCCTCGTTTTCGGTCGCCAGCTGTTCGGTGAGTTCGGCGCGACGGCGCGCCTGGCGTGCCCACAGGGCCGCCGCCAGGATCAGCAAAGCGATATTGAGCAGTACCACGCCGCCCATCAGCGCACGCGACACCAGCTGCAGGCGGGCGGCGCGGTCCAGTGCCACGCTGATCGCGTCGCGTTCCATGTTACGCAGCTTCGAGACCGCATCGCGAATCTCGCCCATAGTGCGGCTGCCGAGGTCGGTACGCACCAGCGCCAGCGCCTGCTCCGGCCCCTGCGAGCTGTCGAGCGCCAGGGAAGCCGCGAGCTCGCCCAGTTTGGCGCCGACCAGGACGCGCAAATGACGTACCACGTCGCGCTGATCGCGGCTCACCAGCAGCCGGTCGTTGTCGCGGAACAGATCGGTCAGCTGATCGAGCGTCGGTTCGATTCGATCGCGCGCCGCCTGATAGGGCTGCAGGTACTTGTCGTCGTTGGTCAGCAGGTAACCGCGCTGGCCGGCTTCCGCGTCGGACAGCTCGGTCAGCAATTCCGCCAGCAATACCTGGCGCTGCTGCGAAAGACTGATGATGCGGTCGATCTGCCGCTGTCCGCTTTGGCCGATTTCCGCGATGACCACCAGGGCCACCAGCATCAGGAAGGCAATTGCCAGGGCAACGGCGCGCGCTACACGACCGGAAACTAACATGATTCGTACGCTGTGAGCTGGTTCCTACATTGCATGGCGCGCACTGCCGACAATATAGCCCAATAGACAATGCCATGCTTCATAGCGAGCTCATCCCATTTAACGTTTGCCGCAACGAGGATGCGCAACGATGTCAGCAAATCTGGCCGATCCCCAGTGGGATCGAATCCACCCGTTCCTGAGTAGCGTTGCGGAAATCCGCAGCCGCGCGCGCCAGCACATAGCGGCGGGCGCCGCAGGCGCGGATCGTGCCATCGACCGCGAAGCGGTATTTCGATTACTGAACGCAGCACTCGCCACCGAGCTTGCCTGTGTAGTGCGCTATCGGCGCTATTGCCTCATGACCGCCGACGCCGTGCCCGATGCACGCAAGAATGAATTCATGAAGCGCGCGCAGGAAGAGCAGAGCCACGCCGATCAGATCGCCGCGCACATCGTGGAACTCGGCGGCCAGCCGAATCTCAATGCGTCGAGCGCGTCTGATCGGGGCGAACTCGAGCTCGCCGACGATGAAATGCTCACGGATATGCTGGCAGAGGACCTGATTGCCGAGCACATCGCGATCGACACCTATCGCGACATCATCCGCTACCTGGGCGATCGCGAGCCCGTGACGCGCCAGCTGCTCGAGAAGATCATGAGTGCCGAACAGGGACACACCGGGGAACTCGCAAGCCTGCGCGATGAGATGCTGCGCCGCGAGCGTGCCGTAGGCGTGGCGAGTGCCGCGGCTCATGCCGGCGCTACGCTTGAGGATATGCGCTGACCCGCTCAGCGGCCGGGCTCGGGCTTGCGTCCCGGATACATGATCCCGGGATCCGCCGCATCATCGCCTTTGGAACGGTCGCGGCCCCGCTCTTCCGCCAGCGCCAGATCGCGGGCCTCCTTGGCTGAAGTGGGCGCGGCCTCATGCGCCAGTGCATCGATATCGTTCTTGGAAACGAAGTCGCTGACCTCGCGTCGATAGCGGCGCGCCGCCTGGTAATCACCTTCGCCCTGGACGGGATCTTTGGCCGCTGGTTTGCGATCCTTGCCCGATCGCTTGTCGCTGTGCTCGCTCATGGTGGCTCCGCCGATGTTGTGATGGGGCAGCATAGAGCGCGGCGCACGCGGGCCGATCGCCGTCGGCGGCGCTATCGGCTGTCGGCGCCCGCCGACTGCGATTCACCGCAATGGTGCGCTGTCATCGCCAATTGCGCCGTGGAGGTTCAAGGTGAAGCTTCCCGCCGGGAGCTGCTGGTCGGCTCTCCAGCAGGCCCGGAGCACATAATAAATAGTTGATAATGCTACGTAATATGCGGATATCAGCGCTGAATCGGGCGCCGGGAGCGCCGCCCCATGAAGGCTGGCATATGGGTTGCATTATTCAAGGCAACAGGCGGTTTCGTCTGCAAGTGCGGCCTTAATTAGGCCAACGGCAACGCTGCCGGCAGTAGCGCTCATCTCACACCCCCCGCGGTGGGCGCCGAATGTCGGCAGCGTTTTTTTTGCCCCAACGCCACGCTCGAGGCGCTGAAGCTTGCGGCCGCTCCTGCGATGCTAAAGTGAAGGTCGATATAAAAGACCCCAGGGGATGCCGCGGCTTTGCCTGCCAAGCGCCCGCGCCGGCGCGCGCGGTTCATCAGCGTCGATCTGAGCCATGTGCGCCTGGCGTTGGCCGGCAAGCCGGTGCTGCGCGGCATTGACTGGCGCATTCGCCCCGGGCAGCGCTGGGTGCTCATGGGCCCGAACGGTTCCGGCAAGACCCAGCTGCTGAAACTGTTGGCCGGCGATGTGTGGCCGAGCCCGGCGGCCGCACCGACGCGGCGCTACCACTTTCGCGGCGAGTGCTTCGAAGATCCGTACGGCATCAAGCAGGAAATTGCCTACCTGGGTGCGGAACGGCAGGACCGTTATGAACACTACGCATGGAATCATCGCGTCGAGGCGATCGTCGGTACCGGCCTGCATCGCACCGATATTCCGCTCGCCGCGCTCACGCCCGCGGCCCGGCAACAAGTCGGCCGGCTGTTGCGCCGGCTGCGGATCGAGGCGCTCGCGCACCGTCGTTTCCTGACGTTGTCGTACGGTGAGCGGCGCCTGGTACTGCTGGCGCGTGTGCTGGCATGGCGGCCGAAGCTGCTGTTGCTGGATGAACCGTTCAACGGCCTGGATGCCGTCAATCGCGAGCGCGTGCAGCATTGTCTTTCCGTGCTGAGTCGATCCTCCCTGCCGTGGGTGCTGGCGTCGCATCGCGCGGAAGATATTCCGGCGTCCGCGACTCACCTGTGCCGCCTGCAGGCCGGGCGTATCACCCGGCAAATCCGCCTGGACGCACGCAATCGGCGCCTACTGGGCGCGCCGCTCGCGGCTCGTACGACGCGTACCGCGCCGCCGTCGCCTGCGTCAGCGGCCGGCGACGCCGCCGCCGACGCGCTGGTCGCGCTGCGCCGTGCGTCGGTGTGGCGCGACGGTGTCGTGGCTCTGCGCAACGTCACGCTGCAGATTCACCGCGGCGATTGCTGGGTGGTGCACGGCGCTAACGGCAGTGGCAAGTCGAGCTTTATTCAGCTGCTGCATGGCGATCTAAGTGCGGCCAGCGGCGGCTCGATCGCCCGTGCCGGCATTGTCAGCGGTGTGCCGCTGGATCTGTTCAAGCGTCGCGTCGGGTTAGTGACCCCGGAGCTGCAAACGCTGCAGCCGCGCTCTCTGCTTGTCGACCAGGTGGTTGCCTCGGGACTGCATGCCAGCGTCGGCCTGAATGCGAACCTGACCGCAAGGGAACGAATTCGTGCCATCCGCGCACTGCGCCTTGTGGCCGCGACAGCGCTGGCCGCGCGACCAATACGCGAGCTGTCCTATGGGCAGCTGCGTCGCGTGCTGTTCGCGCGCGCACTGGTGCAGCAGCCTGCTATGCTGTTGCTCGATGAGCCGCATGCGGGAGTGGACGCAGCCACGCGCACCAGTCTGCGAACGCTGGTGCAGCGAACCTGGGAATGTGGTGTCACCGTAGTGATAGCGACGCATCATCGTGATGAATGGCCGCGCGGCGCCACGCACGAGCTCGAGCTCGCCGGCTCGCGGGTGGTTTATTGCGGCCCGGTGCGGCTGGTGGGCGCCGCGCACTCCAAGCGCAGAGCATGAGATTACGAGTCGCGCTGATCGGCGTCGGCGGAGTTGCACTGTTCGCGCTGGCGGCGCTTCTATGGCTGCGCAGTGCCGACCGGCAAGGCTCCGGCCCGCGCGCCATGGTCAATGGTGGCGATGCCGGCGGTCTGCCGCGCGTGCCGCCGCAGCAGGAACATCTCGAGCCGTCCGCGCTCGAGGCAGCCAGCCGCGATGCGGCGGCCGACGGCCTGCAGGCGATGATCGTGGTGCGCCATGACTACGTCGTCTATGAGCGCTATGGCCACGGCTTCGATGCCGACACCGTGATCGACTCCGGTGCCTTCGCGCAGTCGTTGCTGGCCCTGGCCGCGGGAATTGCGGCGCACGATGGCAAGCTGGCGATGCCATCGCTGAACGGTTTCGATGCCGCGCGCCTGCGCGCGGCGATCGAGGCCGGCACCGGCCAGGGCTATCCCGACTACCTGTCACTGCGCCTGTGGCGCCGGCTCAATGCAGCGGCCGCCTGGATCGCGTTGCCCGCCGCCGGTGCCGCCGCGCCGGCCGACTGTTGCTTCCATGCGCGCCTGCAGGACTGGCTGCGGGTCGCGATGGTGCTGCTGAATGACGGAAATTTCGAGGGCAAGGCGGTGGTGCCGCCGGGCTGGGTGGAGCGCATGCGACGCCCGACGTCCGCCGACGGCAAGGCCGGCTTCGGCGTCGAACTCGCCGCAGCAGCGCGCGGCGCCGAGCCGTTCGCCGCCGATGACCTGTTGTTTCTTCGCGGGCCCGGACGCTGGCGGCTGTGGGTGATTCCGTCACTGCGGCTGGCGCTGCTGTTCGGTTCCAAATCCGCCGCCTCGCCCTGGTGGGACGAGACGCGTCTGCCCAACCTGGTGATACGGGCACTGTCCGAGCGGCCGATGCAGCGCGGCGTGGCCTCGCAGCTACAGCAGCTGGTGCCCGGACATTGATCCTCCAGGGCACATGACGCGCCGCAGACTGAAGCCGTTGCTGGCGCTGTTCATCGTCTGTGTGATCGATGTGCTCGGATTCGGCATCCTGATCCCGCTGCTTCCGTACATGGCGGTGCAGTTCGGGGCCACGCCGACCCTGAATACCTGGATTCTTGGAATCTATTCGGCCAGCCAGCTGCTGGCCGCACCGCTGTGGGGACGGCTGAGCGATCGTTGGGGCCGACGGCCGATTCTGCTCACCAGTATGCTCGGCGCCTGCGCTTCCTATGTGATGCTGGCGTTCGCGCATTCCCTTGCGGCACTGTTCCTGGCGCGAGCGCTGGCCGGCGCCATGGCTGGCAACCTGTCGGCGGCCATGGCCTATGCCTCCGATATCAGCAAGCCGGCCGATCGCGCCGCCACCATGGGTACCGTGGGTGCGGCGATCGGCATTGGTTTCATGCTCGGACCGGCGATCGGTGGCGCGCTGGCGGGCGAGCAGGTGCAGACGGTGAGTTTTCTGCGGCCGGCGCTGGTGTCGGCATCGCTGAGCGTGCTGGCGATGCTGCTGGTGTTGTTCATTCTGCCCGAGAGCAACACCGCGCAACACCGCCAAGCGCACATGGCGAATCCCCGGCGAGCACACGCGTGGCAGCTGCTGCGCATGTTGCCGGCGCTGCGCTGGCTGACACTTGGCACTCTGCTGGTGACGTTTTCGCAGTCGACTCTGGAGTCGATCTTTGCGATCTGGGCTATGCAGCGCTATCACGTCGGTCCACGCACGGTCGGTATGGCGCTGTTCGCGCTCGCTATCGTCGCGGTCGGCATGCAGGGCGGATTGATGCGGATACTGGTACCGCGATTGGGCGAAACGCGGCTTGCGATTGGCGGCATCGTCTTCCTGGCTGCCGGAATCAGCAGCGTCGCCCTCGGCGGCGCGCTGCCGCTGGTGATCATCGGTTTGATGGCCTGTGGGCTCGGGGTTGGCCTGTTTGGCCCAAGTGCTTCCGCGCTCGCCTCACGCGAAGCGCAGCCACACAACCGGGGTGCGGTCATGGGTACCTACCAGGCGGGCACCTCGCTGGCGCGCGTAATCGCGCCGTTCGCGTCCGGTCCGACCTACATGCACCTGGGGGTCAATGCGCCGTTCCTGCTCGCCGGCCTGGTGACCTTGCAGGCGCTGTGGTGCATTCTCGGCGTGCGCCGCGCGCACGCCAGAGAGCCGCTGGCAGTTGATCCAGCTGGCCGGCAGCGGGGGAGACGATGAATTCGGGGATTTACACGCTGGGTGAGCGGCGCCTGGTGACCGCGGGTGATGATTTCTACATCGCCCCCGGAGCGCAGGTGATCGGATCGGTGATACTCGGCGCCGGCGCGAGCCTGTGGTTCAACTGCGTGTTGCGCGCCGACGACGAGCGCATCGAGATCGGCAGCGGCAGCAACGTGCAGGATGGCAGCGTCATCCATGCCGACGCCGGTTCGCCCACGATACTCGGGCGTGAGGTCAGCATCGGCCACATGGTGATGCTGCACAGCTGCCTGGTCGGCGACGAATCGCTGATCGGTAATGGCGCCATTGTGCTCGATCGGGCCCGGATCGGCCGGCACTGCATCATCGCCGCCGGTTCACTGGTGGCGCCGGATCGCGAAATCCCCGACGGCTCGGTAATGATGGGCGCGCCGGCCAGGCTGGTGCGCGAGGCGACTGTGAACGACCTCGCGATGATCGCCCAGGCTGCGGCGCATTACCGCGCGCGCATGCAGTCTTATCGCGCCATGCTGCGTCCGCAGCTGCCCGAGTAAGCGGCCGGCTAGTGCCTGAGCGGTTTTTTCAGGAAGTCGTCGCGATTGGCCGATCGCAGCAGCGCCTGCACCGGCTCGCCGTCACGCTTGAGCTTTAGTGCCACGTCGACGCCGGCGGCACCGCTGTTCCACACGCTGCGGAAAAACTGCGGTAACGAAGTCACACGGTGTCCGGCGGCCTCGACGATGATGTCGCCGAGGCGCACGCCGGCACGGTGCGCCGGCCCATCGCGTGTCAGGCCGGCGACCAGGATGTGGTCGCCCTGTTCGGCGGTGTACAGGCCCAGCCAGGGACGCGGTGTGCGCCGCGGCCGGCCGAGCTCGATCATGTCCTCGAGCACCGGCTCGAGCAGATCTATCGGCACGAACATGTTGGCATCAAACCCTTCCTGCGCCAGCGATTCCTGCACGAACAGCGAACCGATGCCCAGCAGTAGCCCGTCGGTGCCGATCAGCGCCGTACCGCCCCACTGCGGATGGGGCGGGGCGGTGAATAAGGCCTCGTCCAGCAGGTATTCCCAGTAACCGGCGAACTCGCGGCGGGCGATCAATTGCGCTTCGAGCGAATGACGCTCGCCGCCCTGGCCCACCACCAGTACCCGGTCGCCGAGCGCCAGCGACGCGGCCGACCCGCGCTCGATGGCCGGGGCGTCGAGCACACCGAGCGGCAGCACCAGTCCAAAACCGCTGACCTGGTCGTATGCCAGCGGGCAGGCCTCGACCACTTTGCCATCGAGGGCCGTGAGCCAGATCGACTCGGCTTCAGTGATCAGGTAGCCGATGGTCAGCACCAGCTTGCGTTCCGCGCTACGGATCACGACCCCGGAGCCCAACCGCTCGGTGCCGAGAAACTGGGCGGTATAACCGTCTTCGCTGGCTTCGGTGTGCACCAGCACCACCGAGGCGTAGGCCGCGCTCAGGTCGAAACCGAATCGGCTCTGCTGCGGCCGCAGCGGCTCAGGCAGTTCCCATTCCTCGCTCTTGGCCATCTGCCAATGCTAAAGATAATGCCGCGGGCGATCCAGGCAGCGTGCCCGGCGCCTAAAACTCGAGCGCGGTCTCAAATACGATCACCGCCTCGCCGACGACGGTTACCGATTCGAGTGTTTCGCGCTCCAGGTTCAGCGCCACGGTGACGCGGCCGGGACGGCCCATATGGTGGCCTTGGGCACCGCTGAACTCAATCGTACTGACTGGCGGCGCTGCAGCCCGCGGCGCTGCCGCCGGCGGCGGGCCGATGATGCCCTGATGCAGCAGATAGACGCCGAGCATCGCATGGGCGTTCCCGCTCACCGGGTCCTCCGGGAATCCAAGCGCCGGGCAGAACATGCGTGCCTCGGTGTAGACGTCGGCCAGCGTCGGCCGGCAGGAAAACAGAAAATAGCCCGGCGCGCCGAGTTGTTCCGACAACGTGGTCAAGCGCGCCATATCCGGCCGCAGGCGCGCCAGCGTGCTGCCGTGTTCGACCCCGAGCAGCAGCCGGGTGCTTGTTTCCCCGCCCAGCATCGGCGGGCAGCGCGCATCCAGGTCGGCGCGCGTCAGGCCCAGCGCCTCGAGCACGGCCGACAGCTCCGGTTCGTTGAGGACGCGCCCCAGTGTCGGCGGCGCCAGATGAATCGCGATCCGAGGCGGGGAGGCGCCGGCGATCGAATCCACTTCGATGATGCCGCTGCTCTGCTTCTGGCGGCGTTTGGGTTCGAGCTTCAGGACCGCGAGCACCGCATGCACCGCGAGCGTCGCGTGGCCGACGAAAGCCGCTTCCCGGCGCGGGGTAAAGAACCGCAGCCTCAGGTCGTGGTCGTCTGCGTCCGGCCGCAACGCAAATGCGGTATCGCCATTGTTGAGCTCGCGTGCCAGCGCCTGCATGTCGGCAGCCGATAGCGCGTCGGCGTCGAGCACCACACCGGCCGGATTGCCGCTGAAGCGCCGTGCGGTAAATGCATCGACTTGAAATACGCGGATCCTGTTGCCCATGGTCTTGCTCCCGGTAGATCGATTGTAACGGCGCAGCCTCACCGGCCGCTTGCAATCGTCCGCGCTTTCTTCGATAGTTTGTCGCGCAAACCTTGGGGTGGTCCGGAACGGACCTGAGATGCCGACTGTCGGCGAACCCGTTGAACCTGATCCGGTTAGTACCGGCGTAGGGAGCAGGAATGAAATCGCATCGCGCTGTTTGGTGGGCGCTGGCGGCGGTGTCTACCGTACTGTCCGGCATCGGGGCGGCCGATGACTCGCTGCAGGAAATCGTCGTCACCGCAAGTCTGCGCGGCAGCAACGCGGCCGATCTGCCGCAGAGTGTGACGGTGCTGGATGCCGCCACGCTGCAGGCCGCGGGGGTGCAGCATTTCGAGGATGTGCTGGCGATGATCCCGAATCTGAGCTGGGCCAGCGGCAGCTCGAGGCCGCGTTTTTTCCTGATGCGCGGCATCGGTGAGGTGGAGCAATACCAGGGCGCTCCCAACCCGTCGGTCGGATTGCTGATCGACGACATCGACTTCTCAGGAGTCGGCATGCCGGCGACCCTGTTCGATACCCGGCAGATCGAGGTGCTGCGCGGTCCGCAGGGCACGATCTACGGCGCCAACGCGCTGGCCGGTCTTATCAACGTGCGCACCGAGGACCCGACGCCGGAGTTCTCGCTGCTGGGCGAGGCCACGGTCGGGGACTACGGGACCCGCGCCGGCGGCGTGGCGCTCGGCGCCAGCCTGGACGACGGTCAGGCCGGCTGGCGCCTGGCCGCCCAGCAGTACCGCAGCAACGGCTATCGCTTCAACGCTTACCTGCAGCGCGACAATACCAACGGCTACGATGAAGGCACGCTGCGCGGCAAGTTCTTCTGGCAGCTGACCCCGGCGCTGCGGGCCGACCTGGCGCTGATGGATGTGGACCTGAATAACGGCTACGACGCCTGGTCGATCAACAACAGCTTCACGACCCAGTCGAATCAGCCCGGGCGCGATGCGCAGCAGTCGCTCGGCGCGTCGCTGCGGCTGACGCTCACCAGCGACAGCTTCGGCGAGCTGCGCAGTGTGTCCAGCACCGCGGACTCGCACATCGTCTATTCCTTCGATGCGGACTGGGGCAACGACGCGTTCTGGGCGGCATGCTGCGACTACTCGCCCTACGACTACTTCGAGCAGGACCGGCGCGAGCGCAGCACCATCGCCGAGGATCTGCGTCTGATCGGCGATGCGGATCACATGCTGTTCGGACGAGTGCGCTGGCTGGCCGGGGCGTATTTCATGCGTCTGACCGAATCCGACAATCTGCTCGACACCTGGGATGACGAGGTCCTCGGCACCGGTTTCAACCTGCTGCACAGCGATTACCAGGCCACCAACGCTGCCCTTTATGGATCGCTCGACGTGCCCTTCGGTGAGCGCGCCAGCCTGAGCCTGGGTGTGCGCGCCGAGCAACGCCTGGCTCACTATCAGGACAGCGCCGACATCGAGCGGCCGTTTCCCGACGAGCGCAACACGATGTACGGCGGCAATCTGTCCTGGTCGCTGCGCACCAGCCAGCAGCAGAGCCTGTATGCGACCCTGGCGCGCGGGTACAAGGGCGGCGGCTTCAATATCGGCAACCAGATCCCGGCTGACGAGCGTCGCTTTGCGCCCGAGTACCTGTGGAGCCTGGAGAGCGGCGTGAAGCGCGAGTCGGCCGACAAGGCGCTGCAATGGCAGGCCGATGTGTTCTACATGCGGCGCGAGAACATGCAGGTCTACAGTTCCTGCCAGCTGCAGCAGGATAATCCGGCCACGTTCGTGTTCTTCACACAGAATGCCTCACATGGCGAGAACTACGGGCTGGAGAGCCAGGGCCAATGGCAGCTCAATGCGCGCTGGCAGCTCTCCGGCAGCGCCGCGCTGCTGCATACCCGTTATCTCGGCTACGACTCGCAGGCGATCGCCTGCCCCGGCCAGGCGCTGCTGGCACTGGACGGTCGCGCGCAATCGTTCGCGCCCGAGTATCAGTTCTCGGCCGCGCTGACCTACGCCCACCCGAGCGGCCTGTTCGCGCGCATCGACACCTCGGCCACCGATGGCTTCTATTTCGCGGCCGGCCAGGACCAGGTCGCGCAGGCCTATCAACTGGTGAATCTGCGCATCGGCTACCAGCGCGGCGGCTGGCAGACCAGTGTCTGGTCGCGCAACCTGCTGGACCAGCGCTATGCCGTGCAGGGCTTCTTTTTCGGCGACGTGCCGCCCAATTTTCCGAACCAGCGCTTCATCCAGAACGGCGATCCACGCACCGTGGGCGTCACCGTGCGCTACCTGCTTGCACACAACGAGGACTGAATATGGACATTGGCGTTGAGATCAGCCTGTACCCGCTGCACCAGGACTTCATTCCCCCGATCCGGGATTTCATCGTCCGGCTGAATACCGATGCGCGGCTGCGCATCGTCACCAACAGCATGAGTACGCAGGTGTTCGGCGACTACGATGCGGTGATGCCGACGCTGGTGCGCGAGCTGCGCGCCACCTTCGAAGCCAACGACAAGGCGGTGTTCGTCATGAAAGTGCTCGGGCCATTGAGTACGTGATCGACTCGCTGCTGCGCGCGCTCGCCATAACGAGCGCGCCCGAAGCCCTGGCAGTTGTGCTGGGCGTGATCTACGTGCTGTTGATTCTCAAGCGCCAGCGGCTGGGATGGATAGCCGGCGGGCTAAGCTCCGCAATCTATGTCTACCTGGCCGCGCGCGCGCATCTGCCGATGCAATCGACGCTGCAGGGGTACTACGTGGTGATGGCCTTCTACGGCTGGTACAGCTGGACACGCTCGCAACAGCACGAGGGGGGGCGCATCACACGCTGGCCGCTGCACTATCATCTGGCCGCGATGGGCGCGATCGTGGTGCTGAGCCTGCTGACGGCGCACTGGCTTGCACGGGAGACCCACGCCGCGTGGCCGCACCTGGACTCGTTGACCACCTGGATCAGTCTGCTGGCGACCTGGATGGTGGCACGCATCAAGCTCGAGAACTGGCTGTATTGGATGGTCGCGGACCTGGTCACTGCCTACCTGTTTTTCGCCCAGGGCTACCCGGCTAGCAGCGGACTGTTTCTCGCCTACCTTGTCATCGCCGCTATTGGATTTCGGGCATGGCTGCATCAGTACCGCCGGCAGCAGGCTTGAACGGGCCGCCCGCTTGGGCTTTGGCGCGCGTGCCGGGGCTTGCGGCGGGCGCGAGCGCGCAGCACATCGAGCGCCTTGGCGGTGGCACGGTCAACGAGGTTTACCGGGTTGACAGCGCCGCCGGACGCTTCGTGCTGCGCCTCGACGGGGCTGCCTGGCGTCGGCCGGGGGTCGATCGCGCGCGCGAGCTGATACTACATCGTGCGGCCGCGGCGGTCGGCATCGCGCCGGCGCTGGTGGCTGCCGCGCCGGAAGAGCGCGGCCTGCTGGTGATGGAATTTCTGCCGGGCAGGCTCTGGGAGGCCGCCGATTACGGCAACCTCGATGCGCTGCGACGCCTGGGCGAGCGGCTGTATGCGCTGCACCGCCTGCCGCCTCCCGCCATCGAGGCCTTCGATCCCTGGCGCGTGGCGCAGGCCTATGTGCGGCAGATCGATGGCGCGCACACCGCTGAGCTCGAGCGTCCGCTGCAGCGCTTGCAGGCGTTGAGCGCGGAACTGCGCACCGGGCACGCTGCCATGACGGTGGTGCATGGGGATTTATGGCAGGGCAACCTGCTGCAGGGATCGCGCTTGTGGCTGCTCGACTGGGAATACGCGCAGCTCAGCGACCCGCTGATGGACGTGGCCTGCCTGCTCGCCTATTACCCCGCGGCCGAGCGCTACCGCGTCGAGCTGGCGGCGGCTGCGGGCCTGGATGCCAGAGCGCTGGCAGCGGACTTGTCGGCCCGTGTATTCATCTACCGTGCGCTGAGCTGGCTGTGGCATCTGGCACGCGGCGAGCAGGCCGAGCCGCCGTGAGGGGGCTGGCTTCCCGCTGGCCCGGCCGGCAAACTAGCGCGCCCTGGAGCTTCTAGGAGTGCTCATGCCGTTGGTGCGAGTGATTGACCGGGATGGAACCGAGCGTGAGCTTGAAGCGCCCAACGGCGCCACGCTGATGGAGCCGCTCAGAGATATGGACGATGGCGTGGCCGCGATCTGCGGCGGTATGTGCTCGTGCGCGACCTGTCACGTGTACGTCGACGCCGACTGGGTGGCGAGGTTACCGGCGCCGATGTCGGATGAGAGCGATATGCTCGGGGATCTGGTCAGTCGCCGTGGTAATTCGCGCCTGTCGTGCCAGATCGTGCTCAATGATGCGCTCTCGGGTGTCAAGGTCTGCATCGCACCGGAAGAATAGGGTGCCAGCGGCCGCGGAC